>JGI20193J14888_1000037_pt1 | contig 28583 bp, 21 predicted proteins | sample NGESurdeep092012_5_FD_14888 | JGI IMG/M metagenome (IMG submission 14888)
AGACTCGGCGGGAAGACCTTCGTCAACACCCCCACAGCGATCTGACCCGGCAACCGGTCCTCGCCCAACCCCGCGATCTGCTGCCCAACACGCCATCCCAAGACCATAGCGCATCGAGATCTAAGTTAACGCCATTGGGGCAAGCCCCGCGTCGGTATGAGGAAGTACGTCAGGCAGGGCCTCAGCCTGGTCACTGAGATGTTTGAAACGTCTGCAGACACCATCCCCCTCCATCGAGGAAATCGGGCAGGGTGTAGTCCCAAGTGTCAAGTGCGTCGGCGAGAAGTCACCTGCTGGACGAACACGGATCGACGGCGAGCAGAGGGGATTCCTTCGCAGTGGTCGAAGTGCAGGTGGCAGTTGGCGACGTCAGTGATATGGTCCACCACTTATCCGATGCAGGGCTCGGTGCGAGCCATTCCCATTCCGGTTTCCGACGAGGGCATGACGAAGTACTTCAAGTCCCCGCCCTGGACGGCAGTATCAGGCTCTCCTGTCCGAAGCATTACTCAAGGCGTCATGCTCCTCATATGGTGTTCAGCGGGATCTCATGAACGAGCGGAGCAACCGAGCAGTGGTTAACTGGAAGGCGGCGAGGAACCCACGGTTTGTCGGTTGCGCAGCCGCTGTCCTTGGGGTTGTGGCCCTGTGGTGGCTCCGGTGGTCGGGTGTCAACGCGGGTAGCTGGGTTGATCTGGAGGTCTACGTCCGAGGGGCGGAGGCCATCGTGACCCGGGCGCCTCTCTACGAACCGCAGGCTGGCGTCTTGCCGTTCACCTACTCGCCATTCGCGGCAGTGGTTTTCACTCCGTTGCACCTCTTGAGTTCGACAGGCGCACGCTGGGCCTTCACCCTCGGTTCGCTGGTCAGCTATCTGGTCGTGATCGGGGCCTTCGGCTGGCGATTGCGGCTGCCGTGGAGGCACTTGGCCTTGGTGGCCCTAGCCGGAATGGCGTTGGAGCCGTTCGTGCGGACCATACTGCTGGGGCAGGTGAATCTCTACCTCATGGCGGCCGTGGTGGTCGACTGCCTGGTGATGAGATCCTCGCACCGAGGATGGCTGGTCGGCCTGGTTGCCGGCATCAAGGTCGTTCCCGGCGTGTTCGTTCTGTACTTCGTGCTCCAGCGAGACTGGCGTTCGGCACTGCGCGCGGTCTGCGGCTTCCTGCTGACCGTCGTCTGTGGGGCAGTCGTGGTACCACAGGACTCACTGCGGTATTGGAGTGGTGGCCTCTTTGGGATATCTCACTGGGGGCCGGTGGCGGTCGTAGATGGCAAGAATCAGTCACTCATCGGTCAGCTGGCGCGAATCTCACATAACCCGTCGCCCTTGATGGTGACGACACTCGTCTTGTCCGCGTCAGGCTTGGCACTCGGGATTACGGCTGCCCACCGGCAGCTTCGGATCGGTGACGACGTGGCTGCGCTGACGGCTGTCGCCATCGGTGGTCTCCTAGCTTCTCCGCTGTCGTGGACCCATCACTGGATATGGGCTGTGCCGGCAGTCATGGTCCTGGTCTCGCGTAGGCAATGGGTGATGGCCTGGCTGCTTGGGTCGGTCTTCGCTGCCGGCGCTGCGCGGTGGGTGACGCTGCAGGCGTCACAAGAGTCGCTCACCTTCCTGCAACAGGTGGCTAGCGCCACCTACGTCGCGGCTGGCACAGGTCTCTTGGCGATGTGGGCGTTCGGGACCGGTGGCGGAGGCCGCCGCGCACCCACTCATGCGCCGAACGAGACGGGGCGTGATGGGTCGTCTCTGCTCGTGGAGATATTCAAAGAGGGGCCGTCAACTCCCGGAACGGCACGTTCCCGAATTCCTGGCAGCTGATCAACTCTAGGCGTTGCGAGTGGTACAGCCCCTCCTTGAGCAACACCGCGGACTTCTTCTCATGTGGGGCCGCCTCTACTACGCGGACACTGGCAGTGTGTACGCGGAGCGCACCGCTGGCTCGGGCGAAGTTGGGTCGGGGCGTTTCAAACCATTTGCCGCATTCGATTGACGCCGTGGGTCCTCGCAGCCATGATCACGAGAGTCAGGTGGTTCGATGGCTGCCGTGCGGGTTGAGGGGGACTTTGATGAGGCGGTTTCTGGCTCTGACAGTCTGGGCGATGGGGCTGGCATGGGTGCTGACCTCGGTGGTACTTCCGCCGGGCTCGGCCTCGGCGGCGTTGCCGGCTGCGGTGCCCGCAGGGTCGATGGCGGTTACCCCGCCGGGTGGATATATATCACTGGCACCGTCCCGGTTGTTGGATACCGGTAGCGGGGTGGGCGCCGACCAAGCCGCGGTCGCGGCCTATGGCACGATTCACCTCCAGGTCAGCGGTCGTGGCGGTGTTCCGGACTCTGGTGTCTCCGCGGTCGTGTTGAACGTAACCGTCACTGCGCCGACCAAGGCGGGGTTCCTGAGCGTGTACGGCGAAGGCGACGCCCTGCCGGGGACGTCGAACCTGAACTTCGTGGCGGCACAAACGGTGCCGAACCTGGTCATCGCGGCGGTCGGGACCGATGGCAAGGTCGCCCTGCACAACAGTTCGGGCGGCACCGTCCAGCTCGTCGCCGACGTGTCCGGGTACTACCGTTCCGGTGCCCCGACGGTGGCCGGGACGTTCGGGTCGCTGTCCCCGTCCCGGTTGTTGGATACCCGAACAGGGGTGGGCGCGGCCAAGATCGCGGTTGCGGCGGGTGGCACGGTGCACCTTCAGGTCAACGGCAGTGGCGGTGTCCCGGCTTCTGGTGTCTCCGCGGTGGCTTTGAACGTGACGGTCACCGAGCCGACCAAGGCGGGGATCATGAGCGTGTATGGCGACGGGGACGCCTTGCCGGGGACGCCGAACCTGAACTTCGTGGCGGCACAAACGGTGCCGAACCTGGTCATCGCGGCGGTCGGGATCGATGGCAAGGTCGCCTTCCATAACGGTTCGGGCGGCACCGTCCAGCTCGTCGCTGACGTGTCCGGGTACTTCCGTTCCGGTGCCGCGACGGTGGCCGGGGCGTTCGGGTCGCTGTCCCCGTCCCGGTTATTGGATACCCGAACCGGGGTGGGCGGGGCCAAGATCGCGGTTGCGGCGGGTGGCACGGTGCACCTTCAGGTCAACGGTAGTGGCGGTGTCCCGGCTTCTGGTGTCTCCGCGGTGGTGTTGAACGTGACGGTCAAGGCGCCGACCAAGGCGGGGTCCATGAGCGTATATGGCGACGGGGACGCCGTGCCGGGGACGCCGAACTTGAACTTCGTGGCGGCCCAGATGGTGCAGAACCTGGTCATCGCCCCCGTCGGGGCGAACGGCAACGTCGATCTGTACAACAATTCGGGTGGCACCGTCCAGCTCGTCGCTGACGTCTCGGGGTACTACCTCGCCACCATCAGTGCGGCCACGGTCTCGGCTGGAAACTCGCATTCATGTGCGGTGTCCACAGCTGGTGGCGTCAAGTGCTGGGGCCTCAGCACGCTTAGCGACGGCTCCACCACCAACTCCGCGGTCCCGGTAGACGTCGTCGGGCTTGGCTCGGGCGTAAAAGCAGTCTCCGCCGGGCTTGGCTACACCTGTGCCGTGACCCTGGCCGGCGCGGTCAAGTGCTGGGGGGACAACACTTACGGCCAGTTGGGTAATGGCACTACCACCAGCTCTGCTGTGCCGGTGGGCGTCGTTGGGCTTGGTTCGGGGGTGGTCGCGGTCTCCGCTGGCGAGTTTCACTCCTGTGCCGTGACCTCGGCTGGTGCGGTCAAGTGCTGGGGTCACAACGCTTTCGGCGAAGTGGGCGACGGAACCACCGCCCAGTCTGTGGCGCCGGTGGGCGTCGTTGGGCTTGGTTCGGGGGTGGTCGCGGTCTCCGCCGGGGAGTTCCACTCCTGCGCCGTGACCCTGGCTGGCGCGGTCAAGTGCTGGGGCTTCAACGCTGTCGGCGAACTCGGCGACGGAACCACCGCCCAGTCTGTGGCGCCGGTGGGCGTCGTTGGGCTTGGTTCGGGGGTGGTCGCGGTCTCCGCCAGCGGGTTTCACTCCTGCGCTGTGACCGCGGGTGGATCGGTCAGGTGCTGGGGCCGAAACCCGAATGGCGAGTTGGGCGACGGAACCACTATCGACTCTGCTGTACCGGTGGGCGTCGTTGGGCTTGGTTCGGGGGTGGTCGCGGTCTCCGCGAGCCGGTCTGACTCCTGTGCCGTGACCTCGCTTGGGGCGGTCAAATGCTGGGGCTACGGCGACCTGGGCGCCGGAGCCAGCACACAGTCTGCTGTACCGGTGGGCGTCGTTGGGCTTGGTTCGGGGGCGGTAGCGGTTTCCGCCGGCGGGCATCACTCCTGTGTCCGAACCTCGGCTGGAGCAGTCAGATGCTGGGGCGACAACGCCCAGGGCGAACTAGGCGTCGGAGCTACCAGCGAGTCTTCTGTCCCGGTCGTCGTCGCACTCGGATAGGCCAAGCCGCCGGTCTGCGCCCCGGCCGAGGGCCATGGTGATGAACGAATGAGCCCCTGGCCTACGTTTCCGCAGGGCAGGGCTCATTGTGGCTGGCGTGAGTGAAGGGACCTTGAGTTAGCCCTCGAGGTCCCTTTGCAGGCATGTTCGTGTGGGAATCAGCTACTTGGCCTGCCGGGATTTCCGTTGTGCTCAGCGGAAGTCAGTGCTGCTCAGTGGTCATCAGTGCAGTTGGCCCCCTCACGNGAGATACAAGAAGAGGCACGTCAAAGCAGGCGTGTCGCATGCCGCCATCACTCGATCGCACTAGCGGGCCCTGAGTACGGCTGCAAGATGGGTTCGTGGGGCGAGCCCGACGGATCCTATTGCGGGCTGACGGTGTTACCCCGCAGTACGGGTCCAGCCAGGAGGGTCGTGATCGTCGAGGGGTGAGACGCGTCGGGGGCGAGCAGTGCTGTCACGACTTGCTGTTCGGCCAACGTGCCGGCAAAGCCTGAGTCCGCGGACTGGATCGCGGAACCCGGTGCCTCGCTGAACGATGACGGCAATGGCGAAGTGCTGCTGGGCGACTTACTGAAGGTCATCCCTGCAGGCACGTACCCCGGCTGACCACAGTGCTGGGCCAGCTCGGCGAACTGCCGCGGCCAGTCGGGGTGCGAGCGCTTGTAGTCGCCGAGGAAGTCGCGGCTGTAGCCCTCGCGGTTCTGGGCCCCATCGTCGAAGTGCTTGCTCGGGGTAGGTTCTGCCTGGCTGCTCGGTGGGCAGGGCAGGAAGCTGCAGGTGGGGCCGCGGTGCTCGCCCCAGGCCGGCTCCTCCCCGGGCTGGTAGGCGGCGCGTGGTTTGACCGCCTCGAGGGTGATGTGGAAGTAGTGGTTGCTGAACATCTGGGTTGCCCGGGGAATCCAGTTCGCCAGTCCTTCTGCAAAGCAGGGGTACTCCGGTGCGTAGCGTGCCGCGAGCGCCAGGGTGGGGCGTTGCACGGACCCGACCTGGATGATGCGATCGCCGTTGGAGTTCAGGAACGTCGTGGCGGTGTTGGCGAATCCCGCTGTTCCTGCCAGGAACCCGGCCAGGGCGTCCTGCTTGGCCACCAGCGTGTTGCTGGTGGTGGTCATTGCCTTCACCATCCGCAGGATGTCGGGCACGGCATCGGCGTAGGTCGTCGCCACATCCGCCAGCGCGCTGATGTCGGCCGCGATGGTCGGCATCTTCGGGTTGAGCGCGGCAAAGTACTTGTCGGCGCGGACGAGGTTGGCGCCCAGTTGGGTCCCGCGGCCGTCAAGGGCGGTGGCGAGCGCGCCCAGGGTTGCCGCCAGTTTTTCGGGCTTGACCGTGCGTAGCAGTGGAAGGAGGTTGTCGAAGACCTTTTCGATCTCGATCGCGACGGTGGTGTGGTCCTGGCCGATGGTGTCACCTTCGGCGATGGCCCGGGGCGACGGGTTCGTCGGAATCACCAGGTCGACGAAACGTTCACCGAACAGCGTCTTGGGCAGGATCCGGGCTGACACGTCGACCGGGATGTTGGCTACCTGGTCGGGCTGCAATGCCAGGTCGATCCTGGCCCCGTTTCCGGTGCTGGTGATGGACCGGACCTCGCCAACGATGAGACCGCGGACCTTGACGTCGGAGTTGTCCTGGAGCTGGCTGCCGATCCGATCGGCCCTGAGCGTGACCATCACAACCGGAGTGAACTTCTTCTGATAGGCAGCCACGCTCAGACCGAGCAGGAGGGCGACGACCACCATGAACGCCAGGCCCATGGCACGATCGCTCACCGGCGGTGGTTCGAACGGTGCCTTCATCGTCGCGCGCTCCTCTGGACCGGAGGTGTCAGGCTGTCAACGACGCGACCGGGGTGGAGGCTACGGCTGCAGGTGGTCGCCGCGTTCTGGCAGCGGCACCGGCACGGGCCAGTAGCCAGGAGACAATCCCGAGCTCGATGAGCGAGATGACTCCGAGAGCTCCGTTGCCCGCGGTCCAGTACCACCCGGGCAGGTTGCTGCTCTCCTCGCGTCGCATCACCTGCTGGTCGTCGACGAAAACCGCGGTCTGACCCGAGAGCATCAGAATGGCAGGCTTGCCGATCTCAGGGTCGGCAGGCATGTGCACCGGCAGGGACAGCATGTCGTTGGGGGCTCGATGCAGCCGTATCGTGCTTTTCGACGTGCCGGTCAGAGGCACTGCCGTCGGGGTGCGGTAGATGCCCTCAGCCACCCGGACCATCGGGGCAACCTGTGTCGTGCCGCCCTGCCACGTGGAGGTGTTGAACCACAGCGCCTTGTCCGCAGCATGGGCGGGCGTCAGACGCAGGGTGACCACAGCCTCGGACGAGGCAGTGCGTGCCATGGTGACCTGTGCCGAGACGTCGCGGTGGGCGGACCGGGGCACGGTGAGAACGAAAGGCAGCACCACAGCGATGAGGCCCGCGAGCGCGAGCAGGTGCGAGCGGCGCACCGACGCAGCGGCCGGTGATGACCCGGCATACGTATCGGGTGTCGCGACCTCGGCGGATGAGCTTATCTCGTGCAGGCGCGTGGCCACCCATGCGGCGACCGCCCCGCCACCGACTCCGGTCACGACGCCGAGCGCCACGGCCGTCGGCAGGATGCTCGACGGCCAGGCGATCGGCATCCAGATGTGGGACCACCAGAACTCGCTGAGGACACCGACAGTGCCGATCGCCAGGCCGGCGACAGCGCCGAACGCGAACGTGCGTCGTGTCCCGATCACCGATGCGACTCCTTCGACGAGCAGCGCTTCCACGACGTACAGCGGCATGTGCGGTGTGACGCGGCCCAGCGGCACGGCGACTAGGAAGGTGATGGTGCCGCGGACGGCGAGGTAGACGACGAGGGCACCGACGGCGGCGCCTGGGCCTCTTCGCACGCGAACCAGGACGAAGGGCACGACTGTGCCCAGGACGAGCAGCAGTGGTTGGGCGAGCAGGGGGAACTGCGGTAGGCCGAAGTCGTACTCGGTGGCGAACAGCTCGAACGCGATCAGCAACGCACCGCCGGACACCATGTCGAGCAATGCGTAGCGTCGCCGCGGGCCGCTGACCTGCGTGGCCTCTGCGCGGAGCATGAAGAGAGCGAACAAAGACATGACGGCCCCGCCGATCATCAGCAGATGGGTCGGGCCCCACAAAGTGACGTCATCGCCGAAGATCCGGTGCCAGAGGTCGTCCATCGGGAAGCTGGCAAGAGAGAAGGTCCCGGCCACAACGACGAAGATGGCGCTGAGAGGGAGCTGCCAGCCTCGCGTAACACGTAGCGAGCCAGCCGGTATCGGCTCGCGTGCCAGGGCGCAGGTGATCACGCCGCTGGCCATGATGCCGAGGAGGCCGAAGAAGATCGGGTAGTGCGCAGGGGTGCCGAACGGTCCTTGGTCGCGGCCGTAGTCGAGGTGGAACGAGATATCCCACCACACGCCGAAGCCAGCCGACAGGACCGATGCGGTCTGGAGGTAGGGGGAGATGGCAGCCCAGCGCGGGCTGGCGTCAAGACCCGCGACGCGGTCAGCGAGTCGTCCTACGAGAGTGGTCCGACCGGTCCGTTCGCGCAGCACCAGCCATGCCAGCGCCGCGTAGACCGCGCCGACGAAGACCAGGACGATGGCGATCTGGGCTGGTTCGGTGACACCGGGTACCGCGGCGTGGGCAACGAACATGGGCACTCCCAAGGGGCGTATGTGTCATGCCAGGATGCGACATCAGAAGTGTTACATCGGGAATGTGCCAAACAGAATGGCAAATGTCAACGGGCAATACCCGATTCGAACCGCCAGATCAGCCAGTCAGATCAACGGGTCGGTGGCCCTCGGGCGGTGAGTTCTGTGGAGGTCGCGCGATCACGGCATGGTCGGGATGAGGCTGGCGAGTCCCGTCCACACCGCGGTCATTACGAGATCGGTCGCATCTTGTGCGCTGACGTCGCCGCGGGCGATCCGCCATACGGCGACGCGCTCGCACGCTCCGACGACCACCTCGGCGAACCCCTCGAGCACGACGGTCGGCATGTGGGTCAACCCGAGTTGGTCGTGCAGTAGCTCGACGATCTTGCCGGTCTGCTGCTGCCGAATGCGTTCCACGCCGACGCTGGCTGACTGCTGGATCGCTGCTTCGGTCTGGATGAGGGCGAACGCGTTGATGTGGCCGTCGATGAAGTCGAAGAACGCCCGGATGCCGGCTCGGAACGAGTCCTCGTGGGTGCTGCCCGCGGGCATGGACCGCCACGCCGCCTCGGTGGCCTGTTGAAGCTGGGTCCGCGCCGAGGCAATGCACGCGTTGAGCAAACCCACCTTGGAGCCGAAGTGCTCATAGATCATCGGCTTGGTGACACCCACGCGCTCGGCGACCTCCTCCATCGTCGTCGACTGGTACCCACGTTCGGCGAACACCACCTCCGCGATTGCGAGGATCTGGGCCTCTCGCTCTGCGCGGGGCATCCGGTGAGGTCGTCGCGTGGAGGGGTGGACCGTCATATGAGACATGTTAACCGGGTACCTACCCAAAGTAAGTTACCGGTAGTAAGTTCATCGTCCATGACCACACCCCACTTCGTTCGGACCGACGACGGCACGGCCGTCGCGGCCTGGGTCGACGGCCCCGAATCCCCGTCGGACGCATCGCTGACCTATGTCCTCGCCCACGGCTGGACACTGGACCACACGTCGTGGGACCGAGTCACCGAGAGCCTCCTCACCGCGATCCCGGGCGCCCGCGTGGTCCGCTGGGACCAGCGCGGCCACGGTTCATCGGAGCGCGGTCCAAAGCGGCCCACGATCAAGCGCCTCGGGGACGACCTCGCAACCGTGGTCCGTCAGCTTGCCCCCGAAGGCGACCTGGTGCTGGCCGGCCACTCTATGGGCGGTATGACGATCATGGCCTGCGCGGGCAGGTATCCAGAGCTCGTGGTCGGCCGGGTGAAGGGCGTCGCTCTGCTGTCCACGGCTGGGGCCATCAGCCCCGCGGAACGGATCGACGTCTCGCCCGGGCTCGACCTGCCCAAACGGCTCACGCCGGCGGCTTCGGCCTCGCTGCCGTGGGTAATGCGGGTGCTTGCGGCCATGCCTGGTCGGGCTGCGTTGCCCCGTCAACGGCTCGATGGCACCCGTGCCCTCTTGTTTGGCAAGGACTTCGACCCGGTCGACGTGCTGCGCACGCACGAGGTCATCGCCGGGACCCCCATGTCGACCTTGGGTCGCTTCTACCTCGCGCTCGGCCGGCATGACGAGCTCGATGCGCTCGCCCACCTCAGCGGGATCCCCATCAGCATCCTGGTCGGCACACACGATCGCCTCACGCCGCAACGTTTCTCGCAGGACCTGGCGGAGCGGCTCCCACACGCACGCCTTGTTGCCCTCGAAGGCGCCGGGCACATGCTCCCGCTCGAGCGCGCGGACGAGGTGCTCGCGGAGCTGTACATGCTCGCAGGGGTGACCACATGACCGAGGTGCCGCACACCCGGGTCCTCATCGTCGGGACCGGCTTCTCCGGGCTCGGAATGGCGATCCGGCTTTCCCAGAAGGGAGACCAGGACTACGTCATCCTCGAGAAGGCCGACGACGTCGGCGGGACCTGGCGGGACAACCGCTACCCAGGGTGCGCCTGCGACGTCCCGTCGCGCCTCTACAGCTTCTCGTTCGCCCAGAACCCTTCGTGGAGCCGGGAGTTCGCGCCGGCGGAAGAGATCTGGGCGTACTTGCGCGACTGCACCGAGAGGTACGGCATTCATGAGCGCATCACGTTTGGGGCGGACCTGGCGGAGCTGACCTACGACGAGTCCGAGCTACGGTGGCTGGCAACGGCCCGTGACGGAAGGTCCTGGACGGCGGACGCCGTCGTCCTCGGTGTTGGGGCGCTGCACCAGCCACAGCTGCCCGACATCCTGGGCCTGGACACCTTCGAAGGCCCCGTCCTGCACTCGGCGCTCTGGCCGGCCGCTGATGACGAGCTCACCGGCAAGCGCGTGGCCGTGGTCGGGACCGGCGCGAGCTCGGTCCAGCTCGTCCCGGCCCTCGCGCCGCGCGCCCAGCAGCTGCATGTGTTCCAGCGGACGGCCGCCTGGATCCTGCCCAAGCACGACAATGAGCTGAGCTCTCGCCGTCAGGTGGCGTACCGCGCCGTGCCTGGTTTGCAGCGCGCCGTGCGGTGGGCGACATACTGGCAGCTCGAGTCCCGCGTCCTCGCTTTCGCTCGATACCCCAAGGCGATGCGGCTGGTGGAGCGGATCTCGCTCCGGCATCTGGCGAGGTCGGTGCGGGACCCGCAGGTGCGGGCAAGACTGACGCCTGACTACACGTTCGGATGCAAGCGCGTGCTCGTCTCCAGCGACTACTGGTCGGCGTTCGACCGCGACGACGTCGAGATCGTCACCGACGGCATCGCCCGGGTCGAGCGTAACGCCGTGGTGACGGTTGACGGGACCCGTCGTGAGGTTGAAGCCATCGTGCTTGGGACGGGGTTCAACATCACTGGCAGCTTCGAGCGGATCGAGATCCGCGGGGTGGGTGGCGCCTCGCTGGCCGATTCCTGGTCCTCCGGAATGGTGACCAACCTGGGTATCACCGTCGCCGGACACCCGGAGCTCTACTTCCTGCTCGGTCCCAACACCGCTCTGGGGCACTCCTCCGTCGTGATGATGATCGAGTTCGCCACGAAGTATGTCCTCCAGTGCCTGGAACGGGCCAGGGTAACGGCGGCACCCCACGTAGCCACCTCCGGGGCGCAGGTCGACTTCACCGCCGAGATGCGCCGGCGGAGCAAGGGCACCGTATGGGCGTCCGGCTGCCGCAGCTGGTACCTCGACCGGTTCGGCAACAACACCACCGTCTGGCCGGGCTCGACCCTCAGCTACTGGTGGCGTACCCGCCGAGTCGACCCGACACACTTCGAACCTGTACCTGCCCGCCTGCCCGTTCCAGCCCAGAGCGTGCCAGCTTCGGCCGAAGGAGAAACCATTGTCCCGCAACAGTTTTGACCCCAGGGTGAGCATCGTGACCGGTGGCGCCAGTGGCATCGGCCTATCGATGGCCAGAGAGCTCCTAACAAGGGGGAGCCACGTTGTTCTGGCCGACCTCAACATTGAGGGAGCAGAGAAGGCGGCTGCCGAGCTGTCGGCCAGCCGTGCCGCGACGAGCTCTGGCGGGTCCGCGTCGGCGGCAGCACTGGACGTCGCCGATCTCGAGGCAGTGAAGCGGCTGGTCGTCGACGTGGTGGCAGAGCACGGTCGGCTTGACGTCATGGTCAACAACGCCGGCGTCGGTGTCGGCGGCCTCACCGAGGAGTTCACCGACGTGCACTGGGACCTGGCGCTCGGCGTCAACCTCGGTGGCGTGATCAACGGCGTGCGGGCGGCCTACCCCGTCATGCGCGAGCAGGGCTTTGGCCACATCCTCAACACAGCCTCCTTGGCCGGTCTCATCCCGGCCCCGTCGATGTTGCCGTACACGACCACCAAGCACGCCGTGGTTGGGCTGTCGACAGCACTGCGCGCCGAGGCTGCCGGGGTCGGGGTGAACGTGAGCGTCCTGTGCCCCGGGTTCGTCGACACGCCATTGCTCGACAACATCTACTCGGCTTCCCCGGCCATGCCGTCGGCCAAGATGCGTCAGATCGTTCGCGGCATGCAACCACGGTTCCTGACCCCTGAGGTCGTCGGCGCGCGTGCGGTTCGTGGACTTGAGCGCAACACGGCCGTGATCACGGTGGGCGTGCTGGCCCACGTTCTTTCCGGGCTCAACAGGTTGGCCCCGCCGCTCGCGCGTAAAGTGTGCCAGCTGCAGTCCGGGGTCTACCGCCGTCGCGCCACGGCCTGATCGCCCGTAGGCCGCCCGCTTGGCTGTCATACCCGGGATGCTGACGTAGGGGACGACCCCAGCTGCCCAAGAGACCCGACATTCCCCCCACTGCCTTCGGCCGCACATCCCATTTCTGGCAGTTGCGGCACGTTGTTGAGTCGAGGGCCAATATGTCCTGCACGTCAGCAGCTCGGTCGGCCAATCAGCGCTCGGGACCTCAGGTCGGGCATGCTCTCAGTAGGATGAGGGGCGCTCGAGGAAAGGTCCGCCATGTCATCGTCGGTTGCGTCCCCAGAACTCGACCTCACCATCGATCAGCTGGCCGCACGTACCGGTATGACGGTCCGGAACGTCCGTGCATACAGCGCTCGCGGCCTGTTGCCGCCTCCACGGCTGGTTGGCCGGACCGGGCACTACAACGGCGAGCACGTCGCACGGCTCACGTTGGTGCGCGAGATGCTGGATCGGGGCTACACGCTTACCGCGGCCGAGCGTCTGCTGGCTGCGGCTCCCGCCAGCGGAGCCCAGGCGTTGGGTCTCTATCACGCGCTGATGACGCCCTGGACGCAGAACGAGCCCGAGGTGGTCGAGCCCGAGACCCTGGCCGCTCAGGCCCGTGTTGACCACGATCCGGTTGTCATCGAGGCACTGGTGCAAAAGGGTCTGGCCGTGCAGCTTCCGGATGGCCGGTTGCGCATCGGCAACCCGATCTTGGTGCGCGCCGGACTCGAGGTCATCGGCCTCGGAATCCCGCTGGACCAGGTCATGGCGCTCTTGCCGGATCTGCGTGCCCATGCCACAGCCGTCGCCGAGCTGTTCATCGAGCTCTTTCGCGCATCAGGGTGGTCCGATTTCGTAGTTGCCGGCCTGCCTGCCGAGCAGTGGCCGCGCATGCAGTCGCTCGTCGAGCAGATCGTGCCGCTTGCTGGTCAGGCCATGATGTCGACCTTCCAGGAGGCGATGGGCCAGGCGATCGAGACGGCCATGGAGGCGGAATTCGGCAGGCCGCCTCCGAGCCCGACTTCCTGAGCCGCCCTGCCGGTGACTGGTGGGAGACCTCACGGCTGGCTGATCCGCCGCCGTCTCGCCTCGGCGCCTGTGGCGGTGGGTGCCCCGAGCCACTCGACCGGCACAGCAAACCCCGCATCTGGGTGCTGGAGTTCGCCGTCGACGCGCACCGAGCCCATCGGGACTTCCTCGCCGGCCGGGCCAAGTTCCCGAAGTACACCAACCGGTCGTATGCCCCTGCCGGGCATTCCAGGTCTGGGACCCGCGCCCAGCGTGCCAACCAGACGAGCTCGGACTTTCGAGATCTCGTCATGCCTGTCAAAGGTGGGCGTCAGGGGGCAGTGTTCACGCGAAGCTGCCCTGTGCTGCCCCATGAAGCAGGAACCAGCCGGCCACCTCTTGTGGCCTAAGAACTGGACGCCCCACAAAGGGCGCTCTACGAGCGTTTTGAGTCAACGCTCTTGTAGAGAGGGGCCGGCGCTGTGCCAGAGGCTCAGTCCGAGGACGATGAGGCGCAGCTGCCATTCGGCCCGATCCAGGATGACCTGCTCGTCCTGCACGTGGCGCTTGTCGACCTCGAGCAGTTCCATGACGGTCGCGAGCATCGCCGACACCATCAGGTTGGCGGACCTCTCCAAGTCATCCGACGTCAAGTCGAAGCCAGCGGTCATCCGAGCCAGATCGATTGCGAGTTCGCTGGTGAACAGGCGTAGCTCGGTCGCGATGGCACGACGAACGGGGCGCACGCCGCCGTAGCGTTCGCGGCTGAGGAATCGGAACTGGGCCGGATTATCGCGCACTTGCTGCCCGAGGATCTGGACGGTTGCTCTGATGATGTCGTCATTGGCCGCCGAGGTGCGTCGGGTGTCTCGGATCATCTGGCGCAGCGGGCGCATGCTCTCGTCCACAAGCTCGACGCCGAGGGCGTCGATGGACTCGAAATGGCGGTAGAACGCCGTTGGCACGATGCCGGCGGCGCGTGCCACCTCACGCAGGCTGATGCTGGCCAGACTGCGTTGAGTTATCAGCCTCAGGGTGACATCCATCAGGGCCTGTCGGGTGCGCTCCTTGCGTTGCGCCCGACTCGTCGTGCGGATATCTGCCCCGTTCACAAAACACAGAGTACGCGTGTTCACCGGACTTGATCGCGACGCCACTGTCTCCCACGTCACAGTCGGGCTGGCTTGACACTAGACGACAGGGTCCGCTTCACTGCACTGAGTGTACAAACGTGCACTGAAGGTTTGATATCGATTCTGAAGGAGGCAGTGATGACCCCTGTGGCACCTGCCCGCTTGACACCTAGAAGGCTGTCGCCGCGCGCACTGTTCGAGGCGCTGGCTACCCCGCACGGGGTCGACCGTTGCCTCGAACTGGTCAACCCGATGCTCACGGTGCGGGACATGCGCGCCAAGGTCACCGAGGTCGCACGTTCGAGCGCCGACACCGTCACCCTGACCCTGCGCCCCACGCGTCAATGGCGCGGCTTCCAGGCCGGTCAGTTCGTCACAGTCACAGTCGAGGTCGACGGCGTGCGCCGGACCCGGTGTTACTCGCCGGTGTGCTCGCAGCACCGCGACGACGGCCGCATCGAACTCACCATCAAGGCCCGCCCTGATGGTGTCGTCTCGCAGTACCTGCATGGCTTCGCGGCGGCGGGTCTGGTCGTGGGCCTCGCCCAGGCCGACGGCACCTTCCGGCTTCCGAGTCGGCGCCCTGCCAAGGTGCTATTCATCAGCGGTGGTAGCGGCATCACCCCCGTACTGTCGATGCTGCGTACCCTGTGTGACGAGGGCTACGCCGGCGACGTGACGTTCTTGCACTATGGCCGCACCCAGAGCGACGTGGCCCACCGCGTCGACCTGCTCGCCCTGGCCGCCCAGCACGACAATGTGCGCCTTGTGCTCGCCTGCACCGACCAGGATGGCGGCGGTGATCTGCACGGTTTCTTCGGTGCTGAGCACCTCGAGTCCGCTGCGCCGTGGCACGCCGACGCCGAGACATTTCTGTGCGGGCCGCCCGGCCTGACGAACTCGGTCCGTGCGGTCTACGACCAGCAGGGCCTGAGTGGTCGTTTGCACACCGATGAGGGTCACGACTTGTGCCGCTGGCCGTCTCTCTCACAGCGTTTCTAACCCTGAAGACGCGCATGGGCCCGGTCGCTCCCGGATAGACCCGAGGTCAGTCACCATCGCCTTGAACGGGGACCTCCGGCGCGCACGGACTTTCGCTGAAAGGTCGTTGGCCTCAGCCGGCGCCACTGGTACGTCTCTCACTAAGCGGTCGTCTCGCCCGCGGGCAGCTGTCCCTTCGGATACGAGGTCGAGGCCCCGCTCAGCCCTGACGGACCGGCAACACCAACTGGGAGGGGTACCTGGCGTCGTGGTGGATGCTCAGCACGCCCGTGCTGTCGGTCAGCTGCGGCACCGGCGCCACCAGGTGGGGGGTGTCGAAGGCGTGCAGCGCGATCCGCAACGTGTGACCGGCCGCAAGAACCGCACCGGTGGGAAAGAGCTCGACATCGGCTTCGTAGACTGCTCCCGGCATCACCGGCAGAACAGACGCGCGGGTGAACGGGTGAAACGGCTGCAACAGCTGACCGTCGACGACCCGCGAGCGCGCGCGATCGAGCGCCCGCAACGACAGCACCTGCCAGCCAGCGGTGAGTTGAGTGACCGTGCCGTCGGGAGCCACGTCCTCCAACCGGGCGGCGACCATGGCATCCCGGCCTGTAGTAGACACAAAGGCGCGCAAGGCGACGGGCCCGAACAGACTCAGCGGCTTCGTGAGCCGCACGTCGTAGGCCGGCCCTGTCGCGTCGTCGACCCGATCGTCCGTGGCGCACGGCGTCTCGGGCACTATGCCGGCGGTCCACTGCGACGACGAGCGGCTGCACAGGCCGGAGATCGCGACCGGCGCGATCGGATCCGCGGCACCTGAGGCCGTCGCCGAGGTGAGCCGTCCCGGGTTCGTACCGGTGGCCGGACCGGTGACTGCTCCGGCCAGCTGGAGGGTCCGGGCGTGAACCGACGACGGCATCCACGACGGGGCCGTCGCCCAGCCGCCGGTGCCCAGCTTCCAGTAGGTCACTGGTGCGATGTCGCCGTCGAGCCAGGGGTCGGGCACCCCACGCACGTAATGGTCGAACCACCGCAGCGCGGCGGCATCCACGCTGGGGAAGCCCGGTGCGGGTAGCTGGGAGGGCGTGCCGGTCGCCGCCTGCACATGGGTCCACGGCCCCATCAGGAGGCGGGTAGGAACGCCGTTTCGGCGCAGCTGCTCGTAGACCAGCGGCTCGCCTCTTTGGAAGATGTCGTACCAGCCGCCGACGACGAAAGTCGGCACCCGGACCTGGTCCAATACCGAGGCCGGCGACCGCAGCCGGTAGAACGGGCCGTCGTAAGCCAAGTCGCCACCAGTCAGCGACGACATCAGCGTCGGCAGCTGGAAGGCGCCCGCCCCACCGAGATGCGCGGCCATAACCCCTGAGGCCATGACAGGGTCAGCCCCGGTGCTCGTCGGCGGCAGCACACCGGTCGCGGTCACCAGGCCGAGCCACAGGGGGATGAAGCCGGCGTCGACCTGCCCGCCGGAGGCGACCACATCACGGTAGATGTCGTCGGCGGGCACGATCGGGAATGCGGCTTTCAGGCCGCGAGGGTGCTGGGCTGCCGTGAACAACTGGTTGATGGCCATGTATGAGGCGCCGAAGGTCGCGACCTTGCCATCGCTCCAAGACCGCTGAGGGGACGCGCTCCACTCGACGATCTCGGCGCCGTCCCTCTGCTCGCGGGTACCGAAGGAGTCCCAGGTGCCCTGCGAGCCACCGGTGCCGCGTACGTCGGTGATGACCTGGACATAGCCGCGCTGCACCAAGTATGTCTCCGCCGCCGGGATGGCGGGGTCGGCCTTGGTGTACGGGGTCTGGGTGAGGACCACCGGGAACCGGCCTGGGGCCGGTCGCCCGTCCTGGGCAGGGCGGATGACGTCGGCGCGTAGGACCACCCCGTCGGACATCGTGATCGGCACGTCGCGCTCAATGACCGTGCCGTACGTAGCGGGTCGCGGACCACTGGCCGGTGGACCCCGCAACCGTGCGCGGCGGCCCCACGGCGGCCGGGTACGCCCGGGACGTAGACCGGGTCGGCGCCACGGTGCCCGCCTGCGTCGGCGCGGTGGAAGTCAAGGCTTGTGCGCGGCCTTCTGCCTCATGCGGTGTGGCATGCACGGCCAACGACGCAGGGGCACACGCCAGCATGCCGGCTGCCACGACGGCGGCAAGGACCAGAGCAGAGCGGGGCTTCAGCGACACTGGACGTCTCCTTCGCAGGCGGGACCCGGACAGAGCGACAACGAGGCAACGCGCGAGAAGGTTATGCGGCTCGGCCAGCCGCTCAGGCCCAGACGGCCCAGGGCACCAGCGCGGACGACCTCCGCCAGACCCAAGACGACGAGACGAAGCCCGCACGCGGGAACCGAGTCTTCATCGGATGTCTTGTCGAGCCGGGGCACGACGGGAGCGTCCGGTCCCGTCGTAGCACGGCAATCGCTCGCCAAATGTTCTGCGTCACACCCGCCGTCAGGTGGGAAGACACGCGTGGGCCGGTGCCCCCGCAGGGGGACCGGCCCACGAACATGGGGTGAGTGACGGGACTTGAACCCGCGACATCCGCCACCACAAGGCGGCGCTCTACCAGCTGAGCTACACCCACCACGCCAAGCGACCACCATGACGGCAGCCGCGCTCTCAGCGGCGCTTATGCTACCCGCTTTCACACCCGGTTCGGACCATGGGGGGCCCGCATAGCCGGCTGTTGCGTCCGCCGACGACAGGGGCGCAATACGAGGATCAGGAGGTGGCCGGCTCGATCTTGTGACGGGCGGCGATCGCCTTGGCGGTCTCGGAGTCCGGACCGGGCGGCGCCACGAAGATCGCCTCCCGGTAGTAGCGAAGCTCAGCAATGCTCTCGCGGATGTCAGCCAGGGCCCGGTGGCCACCAGCCTTCTTCGGGGAGTTGAAGAATGCCCGGGGGAACCACCGAAGGGCCAGCTCCTTGATCGAGGAGACGTCGATGATCCGGTAGTGCAGGTGTGACTCGAGCTTGGGCATGTCGCGCGCCAGGAACCCGCGGTCCGTCCCCACCGTGTTGCCGCCCAGCGGTGCCTTCGAAGCGTCCGGCGCCCACTGGCGGACATAGGCCAAAATCTGTTCCTCGGCATCCGCCATCGTGGTCCCGGAGGGTAGCTCCTCGAGCAGACCGCTGGAGGTGTGCATGTCGCGAACGAAGTCGTCCATCTGTTCAAGGGCCTCAGCCGGAGGTTTGATGACCAGGTCGATGCCGTCACCCAGCTGGTTCAGTTCGTAGTCCGTCACCAACGCTGCCACCTCGATCAGGGCATCGGTGGTCAGGCTGAGGCCGGTCATCTCGCAGTCAATCCAGATGATTCGGTCGTTGGTTGCGCGTCGATTGTTATTCTGGGCCACGCCCCCACCTTAAGGGGCAGCAGCACCTGCCTGCTGGCACACTATGGCGCCCCCGGCAGGACTCGAACCTGCGACCTAGAGATTAGAAGGCTCTTGCTCTATCCAGCTGAGCTACGGGGGCACGCACCCGCGGCTGATGCGGGCAACGCGTGAATTGTAGGGGAGCACGGGTCCTACCGGGGTTGGGTTGGGTATTGTTGTTACATCGGCCACGCCGGACAAGTCCACGTTTGTATGCCCGCCCTGGGGGTTTGAGCTGCGGGCACTTAAGGAAGGGCAGGCCACGGCTTGTGATGGTCGGTGTTGATGGCAAGGTGCTGCTGAGCGCTATCGAGCAGCTTCGGAGCGAGGTTCGCGATGCTACGTTCCCCCTTGATACTCCCAGCGTCGACAAAGCCAACGCGTCCCAATCCGCTCTGATCAAGCAGCTCGACGACTATCTCATCCCGCGCCTGAGCTCGCTGGATGCACCCTTGCTCGCGGTCGTCGGCGGATCGACCGGCGCCGGGAAGTCCACCCTGGTCAACTCACTGGTCGGTTCCGTCGTCAGCCAGTGCGGCGTGCTCCGTCCGACCACGAGGCGCCCGGTGCTGGTGCACCACCCGAACGATGAGAGCCTGTTCAACGGGAGTCGGATCCTGCCAGACCTGGCTCGCATCACGGGGGGTGACGCCGCCGTTGGCGGAGCCCGCGACGATCACACTGCGGTTCGCCTCGTCTCTTCCGAGACGCTGCCGCCCGGCCTGGCCCTGCTCGATTCCCCTGACATCGACTCGGTGGTTCATGCCAACCACGATCTGGCCAGCCAGCTGTTCCTTGCCGCTGACCTGTGGCTCTTCGTCACCACCGCCGCGCGCTATGCCGATGCCGTGCCTTGGGACTTCCTTCGGGGAGCCTCCGATCATGGCACGTCGGTGGCGATTGTCCTGGACCGCGTGCCGCCGGAGGCTATGGAGGAGATCCGCACTCACCTGGCGTCCATGCTGCGCGAGCATGGTCTTTCCAGCGCGCCAATCTTTACCGTCGCTGAAACCACAGTGACGGCCGAAGGCCTGCTCTCTGAACGCGAGATCGCGAGACTGCGTTCGTGGCTCTCGGCGCTCGCCCGGGACGCCAAGGCCCGTTCGATCGTGGTACGCCGCACGCTCACCGGTGCGCTGAAATCAATACCTGACGCCGTGCTCACCCTGTCGGGTTCGTCTGCCGAACAAGAACTGGCCGCGGCTGCGCTGCATCTCGAGGTGAAGGCCGCTTATCTCGATGCCATGCAGTCGGTGGAGCACGCGATGACGGACGGGACCCTGCTGCGCGGTGAAGTCCTCGCCCGTTGGCAGGAGTTCGTCGGCACGGGACAGTTCCTGCGCCAGGTAGAAGCTGGGACTACGCGGTTGCGCGATCGTATTACCGCTGTAGTCAAGAGCAATTCACCGCCCACCTCAGAGCTGGGGGAGGCCCTGCAATCGGGAGTTGTCGAGCTCTTGACTGCTCTGTCACGTGGGGCCTCGGCGACCGTTCTGAGGCGGTGGCGTCAGTTGCCCGGGGGATCTGCGCTGGTGGCTGCTCACCCTGAGCTGGCCGACCCTGCGCCAGATAGCGCGGCCAACGCCGAGCGGCTGGTCCGGGACTGGCAGGGAGAGGTTCTCGCCCTGGTCCTCGCCGAGGCCAACGATCGGCGCACCTCAGCGCGTGTGCTCTCTTTCGGAGTCAACGGGGTTGGCGTGATCCTTATGCTCCTAGTCTTCAGCCAGACCCGCGGGGTCTCCGGCGGCGAGGTGGGCATCGCGGGCAGTTCGGCGCCTCTGGCCCAGCGCATCCTGGAGGCCATTTTCGGTGACCAGGTGGTTCGGGGCCTTGCTGCCCAGGCGCGGCTCAAGCTGATGGCCAGGGCACACGACATGTATTCCCGTGAGCAGGTGCCCCTGCACACGGCTGTGTCAGCTGTTCAGGTCAGCGCGGGGCAGGCTGACCGGATCAAGGCTGCCTCAGCTGCCGTCGAGGCCGCGCGATGAGTCGGCAAGTGATGCGATGACCCCGCAGGCGTTGTGGGCTCCAGCTGCTGCGAACAGCGCTCTGTCAGTGGGTTCGGTGCCCGAGGTGTCAACTGAGTCAGTCCAGGCCAGGGTTGCCGCGTTGACCTCTGCACTGGAGTCCGGCGCAGGCTGCCTGCCCGCCGGTGGCGTTGCCCTGGCACAGGCCGCCATCGCAAAAACCGCGGTGCGCACCTCGATAGCCGGAGGACGCACGGTGGTCGCGTTCGCCGGAGCCACCGGTAGTGGCAAGTCAACCCTGTTCAACGTACTGGCGGGTGCCGATGTCGCCCAGGTCGGGGTTCGCCGGCCGACCACGTCGAAGCCGACAGCGGCGATCTGGGGGAGCGAGTCCCCGTCGGCTCTTCTCGACTGGCTCATGGTCGGGGCGCGTCACATGGTGGACCCTGAGCTGCCCCAACATCAAGGACTCGAGCTCGATGGGCTGGTGCTGCTGGACCTGCCTGACTTCGACTCCCAAGCTACAGCGCATCGCGTCGAGGCCGACCGCGTGCTCGACCTGGCCGACGTCTTCATCTGGGTCACCGACCCCCAGAAATATGCCGATGCGCGTCTGCACGAGGACTACATCGCCAAGCTTTCGGCCCACGACGCCGTCACCGTCACGGTCTTGAATCAGGCCGATCGTTTGACTCCAGAGGCGCTTGCCGCCTGTTGTGCCGATCTTCTGCGGCTGCTCGGCGAAGATGGCGCCGTTGACGCCGAGGTCATCGCCGTCTCGGCCAAGGACGGCAGCGGGGTGGACGATCTGCGCCACCGGATCGATGCAGTCGTTTCCGGTCACAACGCAGCTGTTGAACGTCTCGACTCCGACTTGCGTTCTGCAGCCACAAATCTGCGCTCCAGCGTTGCCGAATCTGAGCCCAGCCTCGAAGACTATGCCGACACGAGTCTGGTTGATGCGCTTTCCCGCGCGGCCGGCATACCGGTGATCCTGGACGCGGTTGAACGGGACTTTCGGCGTGAGACCGGAGTCTGTACCGGCTGGCCGGTCACCCGCTGGGCCAAGGCCCTGCGCCCTGCGCCGCTCAAGCTGCTCGGTTTGCACAAGGACGTCTCAAGTCGCCCAGGCGCCATCTCGCAGTCCGACGTCCGCGCGGTGCTCGGTCGGTCGTCGCTGCCGCCCGCGACACCGGCCGCGCGTGCGGCTGTGGCCCTGGCCACTCGGGACCTGGGGGAGCGGGCCGGCCGGGCACTGCCGCAAGCCTGGACCGATGCGGTCAACGATGTCGCGATGCCGCCGGGACGGGGCCTCGGTGACTCCTTGGACCAGGCAGTCATGGGTACTTCTCTGCGCGCACGGGATCCATCTTGGTGGACTGCTTTCGGGTTTGTGCAGTGGATCTTTGCGATGACCGCTGCCGTCGGCCTGAGCTGGCTCATTGTCCTGACGGTGCTCGACTGGCTGCGGTTGCCGGCAATGGGCACTCCGGCTCTGGGGCCTGTGCCGTATCCCGCCCTTTTGTTCGTCGGGGGCTTACTCCTCGGCTTCCTGGAATCTCTACTGACCGGTGTCTTCGGCCGGGTCGGCGGCAGGCGGCGCAAGGCGCTGGTGGCTGCTCGTCTGAACGAGTCGGTGGCGCAGGTGGCGCGAGATCGGATTTTCGCGCCGGTCCAGCAAGTCGTGGATCGACACCGTATGACGCGGGAGTACCTCGATCGCGCTCAAGCCCGTCTGAGGCTCTCATAGCTGCTCCGGGCTTTGCCTGGCATCAGCTGGGGTGTAGGGCGGATACGGGCGGCGGATGTCGACCAATCCGGGACTACGGCACGTATGCCGTGGAGCCTTCCCCCATGACTGCAACGTCCACAATTGCGGCTGTCCACAACTGCCCAGGCCGTCGTCCCACCGTCCACAGGCCGGTGGCTGTCACTGTCACCAGTCCTGCGGCATAGCCATCGTGGGGTTCTCGCCGGTTGCGGCGAGTAATCGATGGAAGCGATGAGGTGATGACGATGAACGAGACCTATGTGACGGTCAGCGGCAATGTGGTCGGCGACCCGGTGGTGCGTGCGACCAGAGCGAACGTGCCCTTCGTGACGTTCCGGTTGGCGTCGAACGTGCGCCGGCCGGACTTCAAGACCGGGGAGTACATCGATGCGGGGACGAACTTCCTGAACGTGACAGCCTTCCGAGCGCTGGGAGTCAACTTGTCGAACTCGCTGAAGAAGGGCGAGCCGGTGATCGTCTACGGGCGGATGAGGATCAACCAGTGGGTCAATGGCGACAGGAGTGGGACCAGTGTGGAGATTGACGCCTACAACGTGGGCCATGACCTGTCATGGGGTCAGACGACATTCACCAAGGTGGCCAAGCCCCAGCTCAATCAGAACGACCGGATGGCCGATCCCGAGGTCCAGGACGCAGCCGACCAGCTGGACCGCGATGCGGCGATGGTCGATGACGAACTCCTGACGGCTGGTGACAATTCGCCGACCGAGGGTTTCGCAGACGCGGCAGGCGGGAGCCTGGAGTTGGCCTCCGCCGACACCGACGCCTACGAGGGGGTTGGTACGGGCAGCCGCTAGGTGAACGTGGCTGTGCTCTGGGAGACGGTTTGACGTGGGCGAGGACCTCCGGGTCATGTGGAGTGCGCCGACTTCACGAACCGGAGGCCTTCGGGTGTTGCTGCCAGAGCGCGAGTTAGGGATCAACCGCCTGTGGCGGATAACCTGACCCCATGGCTGAGTTCATCTACACCATGACCAAAGCGCGCAAGGCTCACGGCGACAAGGTCATCCTCGACGACGTTACTATGTCGTTCTTTCCCGGCGCCAAGATCGGCGTCGTCGGGCCCAACGGCGCCGGCAAGTCGACGATCCTGAAGATCATGGCCGGGCTGGAGCAGCCGTCCAACGGTGAGGCGAGGCTGTCGCCCGGCTACTCCGTGGGCATCCTGATGCAGGAACCGTCGCTCAACGAAGACAAGACCGTGCTCGGCAATGTCGAGGAGGGGTTGGGCCAGATCAAGGCCGATGTAGACCGGTTCAACGCCATCTCGGCCGAAATGGCCGAGCCGGACGCGGATTTCGACACCCTGATGGAGGAGATGGGCCAGCTCCAGGAGAAGATTGACGCGGCCGACGCGTGGGACCTGGACTCCCAGCTCGAACAGGCCATGGACGCCCTTCGCTGTCCGCCGCCGGACGCGGACGTCTCGGTGCTCTCCGGTGGTGAGCGTCGTCGCGTCGCGCTATGCAAGCTGTTGCTGCAGAAGCCCGACCTGCTGCTGCTCGACGAGCCCACCAACCACCTCGACGCCGAGAGCGTGCTCTGGCTTGAGCAGCACCTGGCTGCCTACCACGGCGCCGTGCTGGCAGTGACCCACGACCGCTACTTCCTCGATCACGTCGCCCAGTGGATCGCCGAGATCGACCGTGGCCGCCTCTATCCGTACGAGGGCAACTACTCGACCTACCTGCAGAAGAAGAGTGAGCGCCTTACCGTGCAGGGCAAGAAGGACGCCAAGCTCGCCAAGCGCCTGGTCGCCGAGCTCGAGTGGGTCCGGTCCAATGCCAAGGCCCGACAGGTCAAGTCCAAGGCCCGGCTGTCCCGCTACGAGGAGATGGCCGCCGAAGCCGACCGCACCCGCAAGCTCGACTTCGAGGAGATCCAGATTCCGCCGGGCCCGCGCCTGGGCAGCACGGTGATCGAGGTCAACAACCTCAAGAAGGGCTACGACGGGCGCGTGCTGATCGATGACCTTTCGTTCACGCTGCCGCGCAACGGCATCGTGGGCGTCATCGGCGCTAACGGTGTCGGTAAGACCACGCTGTTCAAGACCATCGTTGGTCTCGAGACGCCGGACGACGGCAACGTCAAGATCGGCGAGACGGTCAAGATCTCCTACGTCGACCAGAGTCGCTCCGGCCTCGACCCGACCAAGAACCTCTGGGAGACGGTGTCGGACGGGTTGGACTACATTCAGGTCGGCCACGTCGAGATACCCTCGCGTGCCTACGTGTCGCAGTTCGGCTTCAAAGGCCCGGACCAGCAGAAGATGACCGGCGTGCTCTCCGGGGGTGAGCGCAACCGTCTCAACCTGGCGCTGACCCTCAAGGAGGGTGGCAACCTTTTGCTGCTCGATGAGCCCACCAACGACCTCGATGTCGAGACCCTGGGTTCCCTCGAGAACGCGCTCCTGGAGTTCCCGGGTTGCGCAGTTGTGATCAGTCACGACCGGTGGTTCCTGGACCGCGTCGTGACGCACATCCTCGCCTATGAGGGCGACGACGATAACCCGGGCAAGTGGTATTGGTTCGAGGGCAACTTCGAGGCCTATGAAGCGAACAAGGTCGATCGTCTGGGCCCCGAAGCGGCTCGTCCGCACCGCATGACGTACCGCAAACTGACCCGCAGCTGAGGTTCAGGCACGTACCAGCCGCAAAGCCAGATTGCCGTACGCCGTACCGATCGCTTCGGGGGTGCGACGGATGCCCGGCTTGTACCACCGCGCGACGTCGATGGTCAGCGACTGCAGGGCGAGGGTGGTCATTGCCAGGTCCGGCACGTCGAAGTCGCCACTGGCAACACCTGCCTGTAGGACGTCCTTGACCACAGCGTCGATCTGCTTGCGTAAGGTCAAGACCTCCTCACGGTGCTCGGCGGTCAGCTGGGGGAACTCGTACTGAACGATCCGGGCCGTGCGGAACTGCCGGGCGTGCCAGCAGGCGAAGGCCGAGACAATTGCCGTGAGCTGGTCCGGGGGAGTGTTTGCGCTCTTGCGTGCGGTGGTCACCACATCCAGGGCCAGCACATGGCCGCGACGGCACAGCTCGAAGAGCAGGTCCTGCTTGCTCGCGAAATGGACGTAGACCCCGGCCGGGCTCATGCGGGCGCGGGCAGCGATGTCCCGCGTACTTGCGGCATGAAAACCCTTGTCCGCGAAGGCATCCACGGCAGCGTCCATCAGGCGTTGGGCTGAGTCCCCGGCAGCCCGACGGCTGGTGGTCGGGGTCGGGACGGTCATGTTGACAGCATGCCGCACCTGATCGAGACTAAGCAAGCGCTTAGTAACCCGGAGGATGACATGCCACGCAACCTGTACGGCGCCGACCANGAGGCGTTCCGCNAGACGGCTCGTGAGTTCGTCGAACNCAGCCTCAAGCCTCGTGACGAACAGTTCATCGAGGCCCGGGTCATCGATCGCGAGGCCTGGACTGAGGCGGGCAAACAGGGTCTGCTGGGGCTTGAGGTCCCCGAGGTCTATGGCGGCTCCGAGGCGGGAGACTACAGGTTCAACGCGGTCCTGGGCGAGGAACTGTCCAAGTTCAATGCCGCGGCGTCCTCATGCTTCGGCATCCACGCCGACTGCGTGGCGCCATACCTGGTGGATCTGGGCACCAGTGAACAGAAGGAACGCTGGCTACCCGGCTCCTGCTCCGGCCAGATCATCACGGCCATCGCAATGACAGAGCCCAGTGGTGGCTCCGACCTTCCGGAGCCCTGGATACGGCCGCTCTCGTGGTCTCGAAGTGGTGAAGGCAGTACCCAAGTCGGACACGCAGGAACACCGGGCACTGTGTTGGTCATGTACGGCAGAATGCCCCCTGTGAAAGATTGGGAGCTGTTTCGTGGTGGGGACCTTCGCGAGCACCTGCACAAGGTCCAGGCAAGCGCGGTTTCCCGGGTGGCTAGGGCTGCTCCAGATGAGGTCCGCTTCGCGCCTGACGCGCTGACTGAGCGGTTGTTCAAGGAACACCGGGTGGCTCCTGTGACCTTCGACTTTGCCGGAATCACGCGGACGGAGCTGCGCGAGGCGAGTGAGACCATCGAGCCAAATTATGGAGAGCCTTACTCGGTTCCGATTCATCAGTTCTCCGTAGTCGTGCCCATGACTGGAGACCCCGAACTACTTCGTCGGCAGGCCAGCACCTTCACGCTGGGTTCCAAGCCGCACGCGGACCTACGTGGTGACGAACTTATGTTCAGCGTCAGTGGCCGGGACCTAACCCTGGAGGCTGCAAACGAACAGGTCGATGCGATGAAGGCGAAACTCACCGAGTCTGCGGGATGGGCTAACGCGGACGTCGCGGCTTGGGAGCCGCAGTTGCGCCTTGAAATTCAAGGTGCAGTCGCGAACCGCAAAAAGCGGCTCGACGACGCCGCGAGCCTGTCAGCCAACCTGGATATCCCCTTGGTTGCAGTCAACCCAACGCAGCGGGTATCGGTCCCGGTGGCACGGAAAGCCGTGCGCATGGAACAGACGGCCAGCCATTCCGTGGCCGCGAAGATGGAGCCAGCACTTGCTGACGCGATGTACGAGGATGTTCTGCGGACGCTCGGAAGCCTCGGCCGTGCGTTCGAACGACTTCCCAAGACCGCATCGCGGTTCAAAGAGGAAGAACTGCGCGACGTTGCCTTGTTCATCCTCAACAGCAACTATGAGGGTGCCGCCCGAGGTGAAGTCTTCAACGGAAACGGCAAGACTGATCTATTGCTTGCGTGGAAGGACAGAAACGCGTTCATCGGCGAATGCAAGTTTTGGAGGGACCTAAGGGATTCAGCGACGCGATTGACCAACTCATGGGCTATCTCGTGTGGCAGGACACCAAGGCGGCGCTCATCCTCTTCATCAAAGACGGGGAGCCCACCGAAGTCATCGCAAAAGCAGACAAGACCCTCCGGACACACGCATCATTCCGCAGTGCGTCTGAAGTGGCCGACCCGGCCGTACGGCGGGACTACGTCATGGTGAGCACATCCGACGCGCAGCGCTACATCAAGTTGGCGCTCCTGCCCGTCGTTGTGCCCAAGATCGTCGCATCTTCCGGTGATTAGAATACGCTCGGCCCCGGCTCTTGAGCCGTGTGACAGTCCTCACCGGGCAATGCGCGAGTCCGTAGAGCGATCCTTGATCGGACGCGGTTGGGTGGCCGGCTACCTCGTCGACAAGCCCAGCCTCAGACCGAATCCGACAAGCACTGTGCCCGTCACGCCATCGATCGCTCGCTTTGCCGCTCTGCGAGCGAGCAGGCGGCGCGCCGATTGCGCGCCGAAGATTATCGCGGTGAACCACAACATGCCTTCGACGTCGTGCACCAGCGCCAGGAGCAACCCGACAGCCAGGTGGGACGTACCGGCCGGGATGAACTGGGGAAGCACTGCGACGTAGAACGCACCGATCTTGGGGTTGAGCAGGTTGGTCAAGAGCCCTCGGCGCCACGAGCCCCAGGCGGTCGCTGGCACCGCAGCGAGGGTCGACTCCGGCGTATCGATCCCGACGCGGTCGCGAACCGCTGACCACAGCATCTTCGACCCCAGCCAGATCATGTACGCGGCACCAGCGATCCGCACCAACATGTAGGCGATGCTCGACGCCGTCAGCAATGCCGAGACCCCTACCGCAGCTCCCGCACCCCACACCAGAGCACCGGTATTGATCCCGAGAGCAGTAGCGAACGCCTGCCTGCGCCCCTGGGTGATCGCCGCACGTAGCACCAACGCCGTATCAAGGCCAGGAATCACCGTCAGTAGCCCGGCCACCACAGCAAAAGAGGAGGATCGCGGCGGGCAACGTCACGGCATGCTCCTCAACGCGCCAGAGCCAAACCGCATAGTTCTCNCCCTACGCATGTGCCACATCGTTGCATTCGTGTGAAGGCATCGTCTCGGCAGGGGACGGCCAGCGGTGATCGAGGGCTCACCTCCGCCCCGTACCCATGGCACCGCAACGCCATCAGTCCACGGACACCGAGGTTGGCTCCAAATGCGTCCGGTCATCGATCCATGGCCGGTCACCGATGGCCAGCATCCGCTCTGGGCTCCTTCTACGGTGTCGGGGTGCCAAGGTGTTCTGAGTCGTCGGATTCGTAGACTCGACTTCAGG
>JGI20193J14888_1000047_pt1 | contig 26595 bp, 28 predicted proteins | sample NGESurdeep092012_5_FD_14888 | JGI IMG/M metagenome (IMG submission 14888)
CCCGCCGCGTCGACCCCCCACCCGGCGTGCTTTGCACGCCGACCTCCCCCTGCAAGGGGGAGGTATAAGGAAGCGAAATGGCCGCCTACGGTCTCTACACGCACATCCAGTCCAACAAGCGGCGCTCGATCGCGCTGCTGATCGGCCTGTTCTTCCTGGTCTATGTGCTGGTATTCGCCGGCGCGCTGCTGGCCGAATCGCTCAGCGTCGATAATGCACCGCTCGATGTTCTCATCCGCGCGGCGGAGTTCGATTTCGTCAAGGCGCTGCCATGGGCGACCCTCGGCACCCTCATCTGGATCCTGATCGCCTACAAATTCCACCAGTCGATGATCGACGCGATGACCGGCGCCCACGAAGTCACCCGGACGGAAGAACCGCAGCTCTACAATCTGCTCGAGAATCTCTGCATCTCGCGCGGCATCACCATGCCGAAACTGCGGATCGCCGACGACGACGCGCTCAACGCCTTCGCCACCGGCCTCAACGACAAGCAATATTCGATCACGGTGACTCGCGGCCTGATCAACGCGCTCAACGACGCCGAAATGGAATCCGTGCTCGGGCACGAGCTCACCCACATTCGCAACGGCGACGTGCGCATGCTGGTGATCGCCGTCGTCATTGCCGGCGTGATCTCGTTCTTCGGCGAGATGATCTTCCGCCTGTTCTTCCAGAACGCGTTCTACGGCGGAAGGAGTTCGCGCGGCGGCAGTAACGACAAAAAGGGCGGCGCCGGCCTCGCCATCATCATCGCGCTGGCGCTGATCGCCGTCGCCTGGGTGCTGTCGGTCGTGATCCGCTTCGCGCTGTCGCGGCAACGCGAATACCTCGCCGATAGCGGATCGGTCGAGCTGACAAAAAATCCCGACGCCATGATCTCGGCACTGCGCAAGATCAAAGGCCGCGGCGAATTGCACGCCGCCAATTCGGCGGTGATGGAAATGTGCATCGACAATCCGCGCGAGGGATTTTCCAACGTTTTCGACACCCATCCGGCGGTCGACAAGCGCGTCGCGGCGCTGGTGCAATTCGCCGGCGGCCACGATCCGGGACCGCTGGCGCTGGCGGGGCCGGGTGAAGGCGGTCAGATCGCGAGCGAGCCGCCAGCCGGCGGTCCTTGGGGCGGCCCAGCCGCGGGCCAAGAAGGCGGCAAGCCGTTCCTGCCCGGCCAGCCGCCGGTCAACCTGGGCGGCGGCGACGGCGGCCCGTGGGGGCCGAAGCGCTAGTTCACCTCTCTCCGCACGCGGGTAGAGGGAAAAAGCTAATGCCCCTCGAATGAAACCAGCGTGCGCACCGGCACGTCCATCTTGCGTAATTTGGCGGCGCCGCCGAGCTCGGGCAGGTCGATGACGAAGCAGGCGGCGAGCACGTTGGCGCCCATCTGCCGCAACAGCTTGACCGCGCCTTCCGCGGTGCCGCCGGTGGCGATCAGGTCGTCCACCAGGATCACGCGTTCGCCTTTCGAAACGGCATCCTCGTGCATTTCCATCTCGTCGAGGCCGTATTCGAGCGAATAGGCGATGCTCACTCTCTTATGGGGCAGCTTGCCCTTCTTGCGGATCGGGATGAAGCCGGCCGACACCTGATGCGCCACCGCGCCGCCTAAGATGAAGCCGCGCGCCTCGATGCCGGCGACCTTGTCGATCTTCATGCCGGCCCAGGGCTGCACCATCTCGTCCACCGCGCGGCGGAACGCGCGCGCATCGCCGAGCAGCGTGGTGATGTCGCGGAACATGATGCCCGGCTTGGGATAGTCGGGGATGCTGCGGATCGCGGCTTTGAGATCGTTTTCCAGCGCGGGAGAGGTCATGGCGTCTTTCCTTTCAGCACCCTGCCCGCCACCGCATCGAGCTTCCTGATCAGCGCGGGATCGCGCGCGTCGTGCGCGGTGACCAGCGCGCTGTCGAGCGCGCGGTCGGAGCCGATCGGGCACGGCTCGTGCTCGCGCGGAAAAACCTGCGCCAGCCGCGCCACCAGGCGCTGCGCGCGCGTCGCATTGTCCATCAGCACCTTGATGATGTCCGGCATGGTGACGGCGTCGTGGTCGGGATGCCAGCAATCGAAATCCGTCACCATGGCGACCGTGGCGTAACAAATCTCCGCTTCGCGCGCGAGCTTGGCCTCCGGCATGTTGGTCATGCCGATCACCGAATAGCCGAGCGTCTTGTAGGTGATGCTCTCCGCGAAAGTGGAGAACTGCGGCCCTTCCATGCACACGTAGGTGCCGCCCCAGTTCGGGTCGATGCCTTCGGCTAGCGCGGCAATGCGCAGATGCGCGCGCAAGAGCGGCGACACCGGGTGCGCCATCGAGACATGCGCCACCAGCCCCTTGCCGAAGAACGAGCTCTCGCGCTTGTAGGTGCGGTCGACGAACTGATCGACCAGCACGAAGGTGCCGGGCGGCATGTCCTCCTTGAACGAGCCGCAGGCCGACAGCGACACCAGGTCGGTGACGCCGGCGCGCTTGAGCACGTCGATATTGGCCCGGTAGTTGATGTCGGACGGCGACAGCCGGTGGCCCTTGTCGTGGCGCGGCAAGAACACGACGGGCAAGCCTGCGATCTCGCCGATGCGCAAGAGCCCGGACGGCTCGCCCCACGGGCTCTTGATGCGCTGCTCGCGCACGTTCTCGAGGCCCGGCAGATCGTAGATGCCGGACCCGCCGATGATGCCGAGCACTGCTTTGGTCATCGCCCGCCTCAGTTCGTGCACTCAGAAAAACGAAGGGGCCCCAAACGGGGCCCCGGCGTCAAGAAATTTTGTGCGCCTTAGTGCACGGCCGACCATACCTTCTTCTTGGTGAAGTACATGAGCCCCGCCAGCACGATCAGGAAGATCATCACCTGGAAGCCGATGCGCTTGCGCGCGACCATGTGCGGCTCGGCCGCCCACACCAGGAAGGCGGAGACGTCCTTGGAATATTGCTCGAGCGTCTGCGGCGAGCCGTCGTCGAAGGTCACCTGGCCGCTTTGCAGCGGCGGCGGCATGGCGATGGCATGGCCCGGGAAATACTTGTTGTATTGACCGCCCGGCGGGACCTGGAAGTCCTTCGGCGGATCCAAATAGCCATTGAGCAGCGCGGCGATGTAGTCCGGCCCCTGCTCCTGGTACTGGGTGACCATGTCAACCACGAACCAGGGGAAGCCGCGCTCGTAGGTGCGCGCCTTGGCCAGCGTCGACATGTCGGGCGGCGCGGTGCCGCCATTCGCCGCCTTGGCGGCGAGCTCGTTCGCGAACGGCGACGGGAAATAATCCGCCGGCCGGCCGGCCCGCTCGACCGCATTGCCGAGGTCGTCGATATTCTTGACCTTGTATTCGCCCGCGACCGCCGCCACCTGCTCCGCGGAATAACCGAGCCCGCCCGCATCGCCCAGATTGCGGAACGCCAGCATGTCCATCGAATGGCAGTTCGCGCAGACCTCGCGGTAGATCTTGAAGCCGCGCTGGAGCTGCGCCTCGTCGAATTTGCCGAACGGCCCTGAGAACGACCACTTCAGCCGCGGCGGCTGCGGCGCGTCGTGCTCCTGCGTGCTCGCCGGGCTAGCGACCGCAGCTAGCGCACCGGCGAGCGTGAGAGCGATGATGATCCGCTGCATCGTCATGCCAATTCTCCCGCTCACGCTTTCGCGCCCAAAACCGATTCCGAAATCGAATTCGGCAACGGCTTGGTCTTCTCGAAAATCCCGAGCAGCGGCAGGATGATCAGGAAAAAGGCGAAGTAGTATATGGTGAAGATGCGCGAGAGGATGACATAAATGCCCTCCGGCGGCTTGGTGCCGAGCCAGCCGAGCGCCACGCACACGATCACGAACAGCCAGAAGAATTGCCGGTAAATCGGCCGATAGCGCGCCGACTTGACCGGCGAGGTATCGAGCCAGGGCAGGAAGGCCAGGATCACGATCGAGCCGCCGAGCGCGAGCACGCCGATCAGCTTGTCGGGGATCGCGCGCAGGATCGCGTAGAACGGCAGGTAGTACCACTCCGGCACGATGTGCGTCGGCGTCACCGCCGGATTGGCCGGGATGTAGTTGTCGGCGTGGCCGAGAAAGTTCGGAATGTAGAACACGAACCACGCAAACAGGATGCAGAAGCACGCCATGAAGAAGCCGTCCTTGACGGTGGCGTAGGGCGTGAACGGGACCGTGTCCTGGTCCGACTTCGGCTCGATGCCGGCCGGATTGTTCTGGCCCGACACGTGCAGCGCCCAGACATGCAGGATCACCACGCCGGCGATCACGAACGGCAGCAGGTAGTGCAGCGAGTAGAAGCGGTTGAGCGTCGGATTGCCGACCGCGTAGCCGCCCCACAGCCAGCTGACGATGGGTTCGCCGACGCCGGGGATGGCCGAGAACAAATTGGTGATCACGGTCGCCGCCCAGAAGCTCATCTGGCCCCAGACCAGCACGTAGCCCATGAAGCCGGTCGCCATCATCAGCAGGTAGATGATGACGCCGAGGATCCACAGCACCTCGCGCGGCTCCTTGTACGAGCCGTAATACATGCCGCGGAACATGTGGATGTAGACCGCGAGGAAGAACATCGCGGCGCCGTTGGCGTGCAGGTAGCGCAGCAGCCAACCGAAGTTGACGTCGCGCATGATGGTCTCGACCGACTTGAAGGCGAAATCGACATGCGGGGTGTAGTGCATCGACAGCACGATGCCGGTGATGATCTGCACGCCCAGCATGAACGACAGGATGCCGCCGAAGGTCCACCAGTAGTTCAGGTTGCGCGGCGTCGGATAGGCCACGAACGAGGAATGAATCAGGCCGCCGATCGGCAACCGCTTCTCTAACCATTGCAGAACTTTGCTCTGCGGCTGGTAGGACGAGTGTCCGCTCATGATCGAACCTTCAGAACCATCTGTCGCGGATCAGCCGATCCGGATCTTGGTGTCGGAGACGAATTGGTACGGCGGCAGGGGCAGATTCTTCGGCGCCGGACCTTTCCGGATGCGGCCGGCGGTATCGTATTGCGAGCCGTGGCACGGGCAGAACCAGCCATCGTATTCGCCCTGGTGGGCGATCGGGATGCAGCCGAGATGCGTGCAGATGCCGATGACGACCAGCCACTGGTCGTGGCCCGGCTGGACGCGGGCACTGTCGGGCTCGGGGTCGGGCAGGCTGGCGACGTCAACCTTGCGGGCCTCCTCGATCTCCTTGGCGCTGCGATGGAAGATGAAGATCGGCTTCGAGCGCCAGAACACCTTGATGATCTGTCCGTCGGCGACGGGGGCGAGGTCGATCTCGACCGGCGCGCCCGCCGCGATGGTCGAGGCGTCCGGATTCATCTGCGCGACCAGCGGCAGCAAGGCCGCCGCTGCACCCACCGCGCCGACGGCGCCGGTGGCGATATAGAGAAAGTCGCGGCGCGTGTGCTCCGCCGAAGACACGGTCGTCACTTCTAAACCCTCTCCCCCGGCTGGCTGATCAACCGCCCGCGGCCGGAACCGGCAGGACAAGTCCCGCAGCGGCGGGGCGGACCGGTTACGGCAGTCCTGGGAAAGGCAGGACAGCGCTTCGGCGCCGTTTTATTGGCATCCTTGTGGTAAGAGCGCAAGCCCGACTAAAGCGCGGTCAACAAAAGCGGAAACAGGCCGATGCGGATCGCCCTTTACGAGCCGGACATTCCGCAGAATACCGGCACGATTCTGCGGCTTTGCGCATGCTTGGGCGCGCAGGCGCATATCATCGAGCCGGCCGGCTTCCCGGTCACCGACCGCGCCTTCCGCCGGGCCGGCATGGACTATCTCGACCAGGTTGCCATCACCCGCCACGGCTCGTTCCAGGCCTTCGAGGACTGGCGGGCGCGCGAGCGGATCTCCCTGGTGCTGCTGACCACCGCGGTCGAGCGCTGCTACCTCGACCACACTTTCCGGGACGACCAGGTGCTGCTGTTCGGCCGCGAGAGCGCCGGGGTGCCGGAGGCCGTGCATAAGGCGGCTGACGCCCGCCTCTGCATCCCCATGCGCGAGGGGCTGCGCTCGCTCAATATTGCCATGGCGGTCGCGATGGTGGCCGGCGAGGCGCTGCGGCAGACGGGTGGCTTGGCGCGATGATAATATCGGCGCCAATGGAATAAGAAGTGAGCACGATGGATTCCGCAGCAATCGAAGCCCGCAAGACCCGCGCCCGCATTTGGTTCGAGGCGCTGCGTGACGACATCTGCGCAGGCCTCGAGGCGCTCGAGGATGCGCTGCCCGCCGGCGCGCCGCTCTGCGAGCGCGCCGCCGGCCGCTTCGTGCGCACGCCCTGGAGCCGTACCGACCATACGGCTACGCAACCGATCTCGGGTTTACCCGAGATCGGCAATTCAAGTTCCGGGTCGGCTAAAGCCAACCCGGGCGGCGGCGGCGTGATGTCGCTGATGCGCGGCCGCGTGTTCGAGAAGGTCGGCGTGCATTGCTCAACCGTGCATGGCGAGTTCGCGCCGGAATTCCGTAAGGAGATCCCCAGCGCCGCCGACGATCCGCGCTTCTGGGCCTCCGGCATTTCGCTGATCGCGCATCCGCACAATCCGCACGTGCCGGCGGTGCACATGAACACAAGGTTCGTCGTAACATCAAAATCTTGGTTCGGCGGCGGCGCCGATTTGACCCCGGTGCTCGATCGCCGGCGCACGCAAAGCGATCCCGACACGATCGCGTTCCACGCCGCGATGCGCGCGGCCTGCGATGGGCATGCCCGCGTCGCGCCTTACGCGAAGTACAAAAAATGGTGCGACGACTATTTCTTTCTCAAGCACCGCAACGAAATGCGCGGCATCGGCGGAATTTTCTACGACTATCTGGAAACGGATTGGGATGAGACCTTTGCCTTCACGCAAGATGTCGGTCGCGCATTCTTGCGCAGCTATCCCGAACTGGTGGCGAAAAACTTCACGACGCCGTGGAGCGAGGCCGAACGCGACGAGCAGTTGGTCCGCCGCGGCCGCTACGTCGAGTTCAACCTGCTCTACGACCGCGGCACAATCTTCGGCCTGCGCACCGGCGGCAATGTGGAGTCGATTTTGTCGTCGATGCCGCCGGTGGTGAAGTGGCCGTAACCCTTTAGCGCAGCGCCCCCGCCACCAGAAACACCCCACCGAGCAGCACCACCGCGTCGAGGATCGCGGTGTGCACGTGCAACGGCATGCGCTCGACGAAGGCGCGCGCCAAAAACGCGCCCGGCAGCGCGACGATGCCGATCAGCAGCGCGAAGGCGACTACCTGCGCCGTGAGCACGCCGGCCAGCCCGAACACGGAAATCTTCACGATACTGATCACGATCGAGATCGCCGCGTCGGTGGCGATGACGCCGGCGCCTTCGACGCCCGCCGCCATCAACAGCGACAGCAGGATCACGCCCGAGCCCGCCGTGCCGCCGACCACCACGCCATAGCTGATCGAGCCCAGTATCAATCCGCGGTCGCCGACCTGTACGCCGTGATATTTCAAAAGCCGCCGCAGCGGCACGCTCAGGATCAGCATGCCGCCGATCACCAGCGCGGCGCCGGCGCTGGTGAGCTTGGTATAGCCCCAGGCGCCGAGCACGCAGGTCGGCACCGCGGCAGCGAGCACGATCGCCACCCGCCGCCAGTCGACATATTTCAGGAACGCCGTCATGCGGCTCGAATTGCTGAACAACGCCGAGATCGCGATGATCGGCACCACCGGCTCAGGCCCGACCAGCGGCACCAGCACCAGCGGCATCAACGCGCCGGTGCCGTAGCCCGACACGCCGCCGACCAGCGAGGCAAACAACGCCACGGCCGCGACCAACATAAGCTGGAAAATCGACACGTCGGCAAAGCCGGAGAGGATGTTCATGCGGACTTTCTTACGCGGGCGAAGACTTCGCCGCGCTGTCCGCGATACCGTCAAGCGCACCCGCCTCCGTCGGGAATCCCGCCGCGATCCAGGCCCGCTCCGCGGCGGCAATGGCCGCGCCGAGCGCGGGGCCCTTCTCGACGCCGCGCTTGATGAAGTCCGCCGCTTTCAATGGAAATACCGGCGCGGTCCAGCGCGCCGGCAAGGTCGCCAGCGCCCGCCATTCGGCATCGTTCGAGGCTTTGGCCGAGCGCGCCCAGCCGAGCAGCGCGTGATCGGTGAAATGCTGCGGCCCAAGGCGATAGAGCAGCGCGCGCGCGGCCGGCTCGCCGAAGCTTGGCGACATCCGCCGCCAGCCCTCCGCCATCGAGGCGAGCCGCTCGTGCTCGCTGTTGGCCAGCCGCAATTTCTGCCACAGGTGCTCGGCATCCTCGGCGACCAGCACGCCGAGCGCGCCGAGCCGGCGCACCGGATCGGCCGCCAAGCCGATCGCCGCCTCGACCTTCGCCATGTTCTCGAACGAGGCGAGATGGCTGACTCCGCCGAGCACGCGCAGCAGCAGCCCGGCATCGGTCATGGAGATGAGGGTGGGAACCGCATGCGGCGCGACCACCAGCTTCATAACCTCCATGCGCACACGTTCGCGCGACAATTGATCGAGCCCCGCGCGACCGGCAATGCATGCGGCGATGCCTTCGGCATCGGGATGATCGCTGGTGCCATAGGCGGCATGGAAACGGAAAAAGCGCAAAATGCGCAGGTAGTCTTCCTCGATGCGCTGTCTGGCTTCGCCGATAAAACGCACGCGCCGCTCGGCGAGATCATCGAGCCCACCGACATAATCGTAGACCGTGCCGTCGCGTGCCGCCGACAGCGCATTGATGGTGAAATCGCGCCGCTCGGCATCCGCCTTCCAGTCGCGGCCGAAGGCGACCTTGGCGTGACGGCCATAGGTCTCCACGTCCTGGCGCAGCGTGGTCACCTCGAACGGATGCTTGTCGATCACCACGGTGACGGTGCCGTGCGCGATGCCGGTCGGCACCGCCTTGAAGCCGGCGGCCTGGACGCGGCGAACCACCTCTTCAGGCACCGCGGTGGTGGCAACATCGATCTCGTGGATCGGCATGGCGATGAGCGCATTGCGCACCGCGCCGCCGACCACGCGCGCCTCTTCGCCGTCGCGGTCGAGCACAGTGAGCAGGCGCGGCAGCGCGCCCGCGCTCAGCCAGGCCGCGCCGCCAAGACGTCGATCGGTGCGGCCGGCCGGCGGCGGCATCACCTGGTCTGCCCCGGCACGAATTTGCCGTCCTCGATATGCGCCGGCACGTAGGTCGAGCCCGGCGGCGAGCCGGTGAAATGCGCGAAATAGATGAAGCTGCCGACCATCAGCACGAGCGCGGCGATGACGAGCCAGGCGATGCGCGACAACGGCCAGGAGTCCGGGTGCATGACGCCGGCTTTGGTCGCCCACAGGAACACCGCGTAAAGCACGAACGGCGCGACGAACAGCAGGACCTCAGTGGCGACCGGGCGGATCATTTGTAAATCCGATCATAAAGATTGCGCAGGATACCAGCGGTCACGCCCCAAATGTAGCGCTCGCCGAAGGTGATTGCATAGTAATGCCGCGTCATGCCCTGCCAGTCGCGCGAATGGCGCTGGTGATTGGCGATATCCATGACGAAGGCGAGCGGCACCTCGAAAGCGTTGTCGACCTCGCCGGTGTTGAGCGTGAGCGTGAAGCCGGGCGTCACGCGCGCGATCAGCGGCACGATGCGATAGCCGAGCGTGGTCATGTAGAGATCAAGATAGCCGATCGGCTCGACGTGAGTGCGGTCGAGGCCGATTTCCTCGTCCGCCTCTCGCAATGCGGAAGCAAGCGGACTGACGTCGCCCTTGTCGATCTTGCCGCCGGGAAACGACACCTGCCCGGGATGATCGGGCAGATGCTGCGCGCGTTGCGTCAGCAGCACCGTCGGCTCGGGATGATCCACCACAGCCACCAGCACCGCCGCCGGGCGGATCGGCCGCACCTCGGCAACTTTCTGCATCACCGGATCGGCGTCGTGATCGCCGCGCGCCGGCGTGATGGTCGGATCGCTCAAGCCCGCCGGCACCTCGAGGTTAAGCCGCGCGCGGGCGCGCGCGAAGAATTCGGTGGCCGTGAGCGTCGCCATTGTCTCCGCGCGCTGCTGCATTAGAGCGTGAGCCGGTCAGGGTGAATCAATGTGCGCTCCTAACATTTTTTCCTTGCGCATGATCTTATCCGAAAACCGGTTCCCACTTTTCGGGATCATGCGCTAGGCGAACTCCCGCACCGCGCTGGCCTCCGCCATCGCGAAAAATTCGCCGCCGGAGGCGACGCCGAACATCGGCTTGCCGTCGACGGCACGCTCCTCGCCGAGCTCGACCAGGTCGTAGAACAGCGCGCGCGTCACCTTGGCCCACAGCTCGCGGCGGACATGCAAGTAGGGTTTGAGCCCCCCGGTCGGCTCGAGCGTGAACCGCAGGGCGTGACCTGGGCCGGCATCGACCCAGTCGTCGACATTGGTGAGGAAGCGGAGAAGCTGGCCGCGCGCATCATGCTCGACCTTAAGCTCGACGGCGAGGAATGGGACTTCTTCGACGATTAACCCGACCTTCTCCACCGGGGTGACCAGGAAGTATTTGTCGCCCTCGCGCTTGAGCACCGAGGCGAACAGCTTGACCATGCCGGGGCGTCCGATCGGGGTCTTCTGGTAGAACCAGGTACCATCGGCCGCGATCCGCATGTCGATATCGCCGCAAAACGGCGGATTCCACTGCTCCACCGGCGGCAATGCCCGGCCGCCGTCGCGCGGCAGCGCCGCCGCGATCCCTTCCAGTCCGCCAATCCCCGCGCCAATCCCCGCGCCTTGCCCTGCCTTCGCCATTGTTTTCCTTACGTTTACAGGCGCGCCTCGCGCCTGTTCGCAACTTTGTGACTCACCGAACCTGGCGGCGGAAGATAGCGTAAGCTTGGCCATAGAATGAGGCAGATTCGACTGAAATAACGCATCAAAATCGCCTCTGGTGTGTTTGTTGCATAGACCCAATGAGGCCCGCGCGGCCGGCTGGTGCGCCAGCGGCGCGCGATTGACAAGGAACCGACATCATGGCGGCGACAGGCGGCGAAAGCATCGAAAAGCTGGAAGATATGATCGTGCGCGCGGCGGAATCCACGGCCGTCCACGTGCGCGCCGCGAAAGCCGCCATTGGCGCGGTGATCTTCGGCCAGGACATCGTGGTCGAGCGCGCGCTGGTCACCGTGCTCTCCGGCGGCCATGCGCTGCTGGTCGGCGTGCCCGGCCTCGCCAAGACCAAGCTGGTGGAGACCATGGGCATCGCGCTCGGCCTTGACGCCCGCCGCGTCCAGTTCACCCCCGACCTGATGCCTTCCGATATTCTCGGCACCGAGGTGCTGGAGGAAAGCCCCGGCGGCAAGCGCAGCTTCCGCTTCATCGCCGGGCCGGTGTTCGCGCAATTGCTGATGGCCGACGAGATCAACCGCGCCTCGCCGCGCACACAATCCGCACTGTTGCAGGCGATGCAGGAGCAGCATGTGACGGTTGCCGGCGCGCGCCACGATCTGCCGAAACCGTTCCACGTGCTGGCGACGCAGAACCCGCTGGAGCAGGAAGGCACCTATCCGCTGCCGGAAGCGCAGCTCGATCGCTTCCTGATGGAAGTCGACGTCGATTATCCCGACGAGGCATCCGAGCGCAAAATCCTGTTCGACACCACCGGCGCGGAGGAAACCCGCGCCAAGGTGGCGATGACGTCGGACGACTTGATCGCCGCGCAACGGCTGGTGCGCCGCCTGCCGGTCGGCGAGTCGGTCGTGGAAGCAATTCTGGCGCTGGTGCGCTCGGCGCGCCCCGGTCCGGAAGCCGGCGATCTCGGCAAGCTGATCTCCTGGGGCCCGGGCCCGCGCGCGAGCCAGGCCTTGATGCTGGCGGCGCGCGCCCGCGCGCTGCTCGATGGCCGCTTCGCGCCATCGGTGGACGACGTGCTCGAACTGGCCGAGCCCGTGCTCAAGCACCGCATGGCGCTGACCTTCGCCGCGCGCGCCGAAGGCGAAACCATTCCCAACGTGATCAAGCGGCTGAAGGCGCGCATCGGATAATGGCGGAGCCGAGGCTCAGCGATACCGAGACCAGCGCGGTTCGCCAGGCGACCGGCGGCGCCCGCACGCTCGCCGATGCCATGCCGCGGCTCATTCTCGAAGCGCGCCGCGTCGCCGCGACCGTCATCCACGGGCTGCATGGACGACGACGCGCCGGTCCCGGCGAGAATTTCTGGCAATACCGCCGCTTCATGTCGGGCGAGCCGGCGCAGAATGTCGATTGGCGACGATCGGCGCGCGACGATCATCTCTATGTGCGCGAGCGCGAATGGGAAGCCTCGCACACGGTATGGATCTGGCCCGACCGGTCGCCGTCGATGGTGTTCGCCTCCGCGCTGGTCACCGGCAGCAAGCTCGAACGCGCGCTGGTGGTCGCCTTCGCGTTGGCTGAAGTGCTGGTGCAGGGCGGCGAGCGCGTCGGCGTTCCCGGCCTGATGCGGCCGACCGCGAGCCGCAACGTGATCGAAAAGATGGCGGAGGCCATGCTGCACGATGCGGCCGAACGCGCCAGCCTGCCGCCGTCGTTCGCGCCCTCAGCCCTCGCCGAAATCGTGGTGCTGTCCGACCTGTGGAGCCCGATCGGCGAGGTGCAGCAAACCATCGCCCAATTGTCCGCCACCGGCGCGCACGGCCATGTGGTGCAGATCGTCGATCCGGCCGAGGAAAGCTTCCCCTATTCCGGCCGCGTCGAATTCATCGAGCCGGAAGGCGCCGGCAGCATCACCGCTGGCCGCGCCGAGACCTGGCGCAACGACTATACCGGGCTGGTGGCGCGCCATCGCGCCGCCATCCGTACTGAGACCGACCGGCGCGGCTGGAGCTTCGCCGTCCACCGCACCGACCGGCCGGCGAGCGAACTGCTGCTGGTGCTGCATTCGCGCATGGGCGCCAATGCGCATCCCACGGCCGTCAACAGCCGGCATACGCCGGCGCGGCCCGGGAGCGCGGCATGATCGGCTCCTTGTTCGGTTCTTTGCCGCTCGGTTTCGCCCAGCCACTGGTGCTGCTCGGCCTGCTCAGCCTGCCGGTGTTGTGGTGGTTGCTGCGGCTGGTGCCACCGCGTCCGCGCCGCATCAACTTCCCGCCCACCCGTCTGCTGTTCGAGATCGCGCCCAAGGAAGAAACGCCGTCGCGCACGCCGTGGTGGCTCACGCTGCTGCGCCTGACACTTGCGGCGCTGGTCATCATAGCCGCTGCCGGTCCGTTGTGGAATCCGCCGCTCGCCACTGCGAGCAGAGCCGCGCCGCTGTTGATCATGCTCGACGACGGCTGGGCGGCGGCGGCGTCCTGGGACGCCCGCCTGCGCACGGCGGATGAGTTGATCGCGCGGGCGGAAGCCGACAACCGCGGCGTCGCCATATTGCCGCTGTCGGAAACCGCGCGTGACATTTCATTGCAGGTTGCCGGCGCTGCCCGCGTGCAGATTAAGCAGCTCAAGCCAAAGCCGCATGGCGTCGACCGCAGCGAGGCGCTGCCGCTGATCGAACGCTTCCTTAGCTCCGCGCCGGATGTCGAAATCGTCTGGCTCTCCGACGGCGTCGATCTCGGCAACGGCACAGCCTTCGTCGATGGCTTGAAACGCATCATCGGCAGCCATCCGCTCACTATCGTCGAGGGCGGCATTGCCATTGCGCACGCGCTCGCCGCCGCCGACAACGCCGCCGGCGCACTGACGGTGAAAGTGCTGCGCGCACAGACCGGCAGCGCCGACAATGGCACGGTGAATGCCATCGACCTCAAGGGATTGCCGCTCGGCGAGGCGCCGTTCGCGTTCAAATCCGCCGACCCCGAAGCCGACGCGGTGATCGACCTGCCGGTCGAGATCCGCAACGACGTGGCGCGGCTGGAGATCGTCGGCGAGCGCTCGGCAGGTAGCGTGCAGCTGCTCGACAAACGCTGGCGCCGGCGCACCGTCGGCGTGGTGTCCGGCTCGGCCGCCGACCGCTCGCAGCCGCTGATCGGGGCCACCTATTACCTTTCGCGCGCGCTCAATCCGTTCGCCGATGTCCGCCTCGCCGAAGGCGTGGGGCCGGCCGAAGCGGTGACGCGCTTCCTCGATCAGCGTCTGCCGATGCTGATCCTCGCCGATGTCGGCAATGTGGCCGAGGCGCTCGACCGCCTGAACGAGTGGATCGACAATGGCGGCGTGCTGGTGCGCTTTGCCGGCCCGCATCTCGCCGCCACCGAAGACGACCTGGTGCCGGTGAAGCTGCGCCGTGGCGGCCGCATCCTCGGCGGCAGTCTGAGCTGGGACAAGCCGCAGCACCTCGCCGGCTTCGCGCGCGAAGGCCCGTTCAACGGCATGCCGGTGCCGACCGACGTGACCGTCAACCGCCAGGTGCTGGCGGAGCCGGATTCGCAGCTCACCGACCGCACCTGGGCGACGCTCGCCGACGGCACCCCGCTGGTCACCGCCCAGCGCCGCGGCAAGGGCCTGGTCGTGCTGTTCCACGTCACCGCCGACACCCGCTGGTCCGACCTGCCGCTGTCGGGCGCCTTCGTCGATATGCTCCGGCGCATCGTGTCGCTCGCCGGCGCCCCCGCGGCCACCGATGGCGACACTGCCGGCAGCGCGAGCGGCGCCGGCAGCCGCGCTATCCAGGTCGTGCCGCCGACCCGCATCCTTGACGGCTTCGGCGCGTTCTCACCGCCACCGCCAACAGCCCGCCCGGTGCCGACCGGATTCACCGGCCGCGCCAGTGCCGATCATCCGCCCGGCTTCTACGGCCCGCCCGAGGGCCTGGTCGCGGTCAATACGCTGGCGCCCGCCGATCGGCCGCTGCCGCTCGATGTCTCAGCGCTCAATGCCCGCTTCGACGTGTACCGGCACGGCGAGCCGCTCGATCTGCGCGGATCGATTTTCCTCGCCGCGCTGGCGCTGCTGCTGCTCGACGCGCTGGTGGTGTTCTGGCTCTCCGGCGGCATCGGTGCCTTACGGCCGCGCCGGCGCGTGGCGGCGACGCTGCTGGTCGCGGGCCTGCTGACCGCGTTGACGCTGCACACCCCGGCGCAGGCACAGACCGCGCCACCGCCGCAGCAAGTGCCGAAGCTTTCCGCGCAACAAGATGACTTCGCCATGCAGGCAACGCAGCAAACCCATCTCGCCTACATCGTCACCGGCAATGCGGAGGTCGACGCCGTGAGCAAGGCGGGCCTGCAAGGCCTCACGCTATTCCTGGCGCAACGCACCGCGCTGGAAGCCGGCGAGCCGATCGGCCTCGATCTGGCGCGCGACGAGCTCGCCTTCTTCCCGGTCATTTATTGGCCGATATCGCCGGGCGCGCCAAAGCCGTCGCAGACCGCGCTCGAACGCATCGACAGCTACATGAAGCGCGGCGGCACCGTGCTGTTCGATACCCGCGACGCGGTCGATGCGCCGCCCGGCGCCAGCGGCGATATGCGCGCGCCCGGAATGGTGGCGCTGCGCACGATCCTGTCCTCGCTCGACATTCCCGAACTCGAGCCGGTGCCGCGCGATCACGTGCTGACCAAGACCTTCTTCCTGCTGCGCGACTTCCCCGGCCGCTTCACCACCGGCCAGCTTTGGGTCGAGGCGCTGCCGGCGGAAACCGAGGAAGAGACCAACCGCCCGGCGCGCGCCGGCGACGGCGTGTCTTCGATCCTGATCACATCGAATGATCTCGCCGGCGCCTGGGCGATGCGCCCGGACGGCCAGCCGATGCTGCCGCTGGTGCCGGGCGAGCCGCGCCAGCGCGAATTCGCCTTCCGCGCCGGCGTCAATATCGTGATGTACGCGCTCACCGGCAACTACAAGGCCGACCAGGTGCACATCCCCGCGCTGCTCGAACGGCTGGGCCAGTAGGGGCATGTCGTGAACCTCGGCGTCTCATTCGCTCCGCTGGTGCCCGACTACGTGGTGTGGGCGGCGCTCGGCGTTGCTGTGCTAATCGCAGGCCTGCTGCTGCTCGCGCGCAGCCGCGGCGCGGCATTGCGGGCAATCGCGCTGGTGCTGATGGTGCTGGCGCTCGCCAATCCATCGCTCACACGAGAAGACCGCGACCCGATCCCGTCGGTCGCCGCCGTCATCGTCGACAAAAGTCCGAGCCAAGATTTCGGCGACCGCAAGCAGCAGACCGAAGCCGCGCGTGCCACGCTGCTTGAGCGGCTCAAGCGCATTCCCGGCCTCGAAGTGCGCGTCGCCGAGGCGGGCGAGGCCGATGGCGAGCATGACGGCACCCGGCTGTTCGCGGCGCTGTCCTCGACGCTGGCCGACGTGCCGCCCGATCGCGTCGCCGGCGCCATTATGATCACCGACGGCCGCGTGCACGACGTACCGGCCAACGCCGCTGCCTTAGGCTTTGCCGCGCCGGTGCATGCGCTGATCACCGGCCATCGCGACGAGATCGATCGCCGCGTCGTTCTCACGCAGACGCCGCGCTTCGGCATCGTCGGGCAATCGCAGACCATCGGCTTCCGGATCGACGATCAGGGCGCCAATGTCGGCGCCGCCGAAGTCACCGTGCGGCGCGACGGCGAGGTGCTGGAAAAGCGCGTCGTCACCGTGCACACCGACATCAAGCTCAATGTTCCGATCCCGCATGCCGGACCCAACATCATCGAGATCGAAGCCTCGCCGCTCGCAGGCGAGCTCACGCAAGTCAACAATCGCGCGGTGATCTCGATCGATGGCGTGCGCGACAAGCTGCGCGTGCTGCTGGTGTCGGGCGAGCCGCATGCCGGCGAGCGCACCTGGCGCAACCTGCTCAAGTCCGACGCCTCAGTCGATCTGGTGCACTTCACCATTCTGCGCCCGCCGGAGAAGCAGGACGGCACGCCGATCAACGAACTGTCGCTGATCGCGTTTCCGACCCGCGAGCTGTTCCAGCAGAAGATCTCGGAATTCCAGCTCATCATCTTTGACCGTTACGCGCGCCAAGGCGTGCTGCCGATGATCTATTTCGACAACATCGCGAAATATGTGCGCGACGGCGGCGCCGTGCTGATCGCCGCCGGTCCCGATTATGCCAGCCCCACCAGCATCTGGCGCACCCCGCTCGACGTGATCCTGCCGGCGGAGCCGAGCGGCGAGGTCACCGAGCGCAGCTTCCAGGCGCGCCTCACCGACGCCGGCAAACGCCACCCGGTAACGCGCGGCCTGGAAGGCTCGGAGACCGATCCGCCGCATTGGAGCCACTGGTTCCGCCTGGTCGACACCAAGCGCACCACCGGCACCAATGTGATGCAGGGCCCCGACAGCAAGCCACTGCTTGTGCTGGCGCGCGAGGGCGACGGCCGCGTGGCGCTGCTGCTGTCCGACCACATCTGGCTGTGGGCGCGCGGCTACGAAGGCGGCGGCCCGCATCTCGATTTGCTGCGGCGGCTGTCGCATTGGCTGATGAAGCAGCCCGACCTGGAAGAGGAAGCGCTGCGGCTGATCGTGAATGGCCGCGACATCACGGTGCAGCGCCAGACCATGGCCGACACCGTCAACGAAGTGACGTTGACCTCGCCGGCCGGCGCGACCCGCACGCTCAATCTTCAGGCCACCGAGCCGGGCGTGTGGCGTTCAACGCTCGCCGCCAACGAGCTCGGGCTCTGGCGCGCGACCGACGGCAAGCTGACCGCGCTCGCCAATGTAGGCCCCGCCAATCCGCGCGAATTCGCCGAGGTGACATCGACCACCGACGTGCTGCGCGCGCTCAGCACTGCCACCGGCGGCGATGCGCGGCGGCTGGCGGACGGAAACAATCTCAACGTGCCGCGCGTGGTGCCGGTGCGCACCGGCACGACCTTCAAGGGCGAGGATTGGATCGGCCTGAAGATGCGCGACGTCAGCGTGGTGCGCGGTATCGGCGTGCTGCCGATCTTCGCCGGCCTGCTCGGATTGCTGCTGCTGATCGGCTCGCTCGCCGCGACGTGGGCCAGAGAAGGCCGTTAGAATTTCTTGCGCATGATCTTGTCCGAAAACCGGTTCCCACTTTTCGGGATCATGCGATTTCCCAATCCGGTCGGATCAAGCCGGCAACGCCATTGAAGGCGCCGGGCGCCAGCTCGGCCACCAGCAATCGCGCCGGATCGACTGGGCCCGGCATCTTCACCTGGCCCTTCGGAATGCGCCTGAAGCCGGCCTTGCCGTAGAACGGCTCGTCGCCGACCAGCACCACCAATTTGTGGCCCTTGCTTTCAGCTTCCTTGAGCGCGCGGCTGATCAGCGCGCTGCCGACCCCGCGCTCGCGGAACGGCGGCTCGACCGTGAGCGGCCCCAGCAGCAGCGCCGGCGTCTCGCCGATGCAGATCCGGGTGAGCCGCAGCGAGCCGACCAGCAGCGTGCCGATGCGCGCGGTGAACGACAGCTCGAGCACATGGGCGCGGCCCTCGCGAATGCGAAAAGCGCTGCGCGCATAACGGCCGGGGCCGAAGGTGCGCTCATGCAGCCGTTCGATCGCGAGCGCGTCGTCGGCGGTCTCCGGCAGGATTGTCAGGATCAGTTCGCTCATGACCTTAAAACGCTTGCCCCCGGCTCGGACGATTGTCCGGCTTATCCAGTCCCAAGCCGGTTAGCATCTGGGTCGATTCTGGTCCATCGCCCGTGGCGTTATGAGCCGCAACCGCCTAAATGACTAGCGACGCAGGTGGAGGCTTTCGCATGGGTTTGCTGGTCGACGGCGTGTGGCAGGACGATGTTGCGCGCACCAAGGACGGCCATTTCATCCGGCCCGCCCCCCGCTTCCGCAATTGGGTGACGCCCGACGGCAGCCCCGGCCGCTCCGGCGACGGAGGCTTTAGCGCCGAGGCCGGCCGCTACCACCTCTACGTCTCGCTCGCCTGCCCGTGGGCACACCGCACCGTCATCTTCCGCAAGCTCAAGGGCCTCGAGAACGTCATCTCGATGTCGATCGTCTCGCCCGACATGCTGCGCGACGGCTGGACCTTCAACAAAAGCGAAGGCTCCAGCGGCGACGAAGTCAACGGCAAGAGCAAGCTGTCGGAAATCTATGTGCTGGCCGATCCGCGCTACACCGGCCGCGTGAGTGTGCCGGTGCTGTGGGACAAGACGCGCAAGACGATCGTCAACAACGAGTCGTCCGAAATCATCCGCATGTTGAATTCGGCGTTCGACGCCTGCACCAACATCCACACCGATTATTATCCGAAAGCTTTACGCGCGGAGATCGACCGGCTCAACGACCTGATCTATCCGAACATCAACAACGGCGTCTATCGCGCCGGGTTTGCGACCGCGCAAGGACCCTACGAGCTGGCGTTCCGCGGCGTGTTCGACACGCTCGATGAAATCGAGCAACGGCTGTCGCAGCATCGCTATCTTGTCGGCAACAGCATCACCGAGGCCGACTGGCGGCTGTTCTGCACGCTGATCCGCTTCGACGCCGTCTATTATTCGCACTTCAAGTGCAACTGGCGGCACATCACCGAATATCCGAACCTGTCGAATTATGTGCGCGATCTCTACCAGGTGCCCGGCGTGGCCGAGACCGTGAGCCTCGAGCAGATCAAGCGGCACTATTACGGCAGCCAGCGGCAGGTGAACCCGACCGGCATCGTTCCGGTCGGGCCGCAACTCGACTTCGCCGCGCCGCACGACCGCGCGCGGTTCAAGTAGCATCGCTCAGTGGCTGCACGGCGCGTAGTAGCCGAAGCCGCGCACGGAATCGGTCTCTTTCCAACACGAGCGGTCACCGCGATAGCCCGGCCTGCGGGCATCGCGCATCATGACGCCGTGGTCATAGCCGCGCCCCATCATGGTTCCGGGGGTAGAGCGGTTGCCGCCCATCATCTCGTCGCGGCCACCGTAGGGCGGACCGTTATACCGCATGCCGGCGCCCGGGCTTGAATAGCTTTGCGCCTTTCCCTCGATACCGGCGGCGATCAATCCAGCCGCAGCCACTGTCGTGAACAGCAGGAACTTGCGCATGATTCGACTCCTGTAAAAATTTCAGGGCCGCTCGTCGCTCTTGTGCCGCCCGCCGAAGCGGGCGGCCGCATCGATCGAAGTCAACTCGCAATTGAGATCATATCCTGCGCGGACGCAGCAGTGTGATCTTTCCCTTAGCCCTTCTGATCTCGCCGGCGCGTTCGAGCACGGCGAGCGTGCGGTAAAGCGCCTCGTGGGTGAGCCCCAGTTCGGCGGCGAGATCCTTCAGCGTGCCGCGCAGTGCGACCGTGCGTCGGTCGGCGCCGGCATTGAGCGCGAGGAAATTGCGGACGCGCTCGCGCGCCGAGCGGATATTGCGCTGTTCGATGCGGGTGCNCAGGTTCATCACNTGACGCGCCAGCGTGGCGGCGAAGGCTTGCGCGGCCTTGGGATCCTTCTCGAACGCCGCGAGTACCGCCGGCTTCGGATAGATGCGCACGACCGCGTCCGTGCTGGCGATGGCGTCGCAGTGATAGCTGCTTGCGAACAGCGACGCCTCGGCGACGGTCTCGCCCGGGCCGGCAACGTGGAGGACGATCTCACGTCCGGAGCGATCCACGCGCGCAAGCCGCACGCGGCCGGCGATGACTTCGCACAGGCCGGCGGTCTTGTCGCCGAGCCGGAACAGCGTTTCGCCGGATTTTAGTTTCCGGTCGATCGCCGCAGAGCGCACGGCGGCGGGAAGCCAATCCTTGACCGGCATGGTTCGCTCCTGGCTGACAACGGCCACCAAACTATAGCGCGCTTACCACCATTCGCTGACCGCCGCGCCGCCGAGGACTTCGGCGATACGCGCGCGGGTGGCGCGGCTGGTATCATCCGGCAGGGCGTCGAGCGCGAAAAAACCGTGCTCGATGATTTCATGGTTGGGCTGCGGCGGAGCGTCCTGGCGGAATTCGCGCACGATGTACAGCGCCACGTGATCGCGGCGCGAAGTGCGCCTGTTGAAGAACACCCCATGCAACCGCGGCGGTGCGGTCAATTGGATATTGCCTTCCTCGGCCAACTCGCGCGCCAACGCCGTGAGCAGCGTCTCGCCGGTTTCCACGCCGCCGCCGGGCATGTGCCAGCCGTCCACGTAAGAGTGCTTGATCAGGAAGATGCGGCCAGTGCCGTCGATCACCATGGCGCGCGCGCCCAGCGTCGCGCCGCGCGAGAAGCGCCAGTAGAAATGGACCATCGGCCGTATGATTGGCTCGAGCGCGCGGCGCAGGGAGTGCAAATGCATTTTCCTTTTGTGGCAGTTCCGGAGTAAGCGACCTGTTACCAGCAGCCGCGAGGAAAAGTGTCAAACCGGACCCTTTCCTGTTCAGAATAGTTTCAATATATCAAAGCCATCCGAAAGCCGGCGATCGAGAGGACCCCTCAGTGAAGCGATTTTCCGACCTGACCGAGCAGGAAGTGCTCGCGCTCGCCATCACCAACGAGGAGGAGGACAGCCGCATCTACCGCGGCTTCGCCGACGGCTTGCGCGAGCAGTTTCCGTCCTCGGCCAAGATGTTCGATCTGATGGCGGAGGAGGAAAGTCGCCACCGCAGCCGACTGTCCGACCTCTACAAGCAGAAGTTCGGCGACTATTTGCCGCTGATCCGGCGTCAGGACGTGAAGGGCTTCATCAGCCACAAGCCGCTCTGGCTGGTGCGCCCGCTCGGCCTCGACGCAGTGCGCAAATATGCCGCCGAGATGGAATACGAGACCGCGCGCTTCTATCGCAAGGCGGCGGAGACCAGCCGCGACGCCTCGGTGCGCCAGTTGCTGGTCGATCTGGCCGAGGCCGAGGACAAGCACGAGGGCATCGCCAACCGGCTCGGCGAGCGCCTGCTGACCGCCGATGCGCGCGAGCAGGAGGACGAAACCGCGCGGCGCGTGTTCGTGCTGCAATTCGTGCAGCCGGGCCTGGTCGGACTGATGGACGGCTCGGTGTCGACGCTGGCGCCGCTGTTCGCGGCAGCCTTTGCCACCCACCACACCTGGGAAACGTTCCTGGTCGGCATGGCGGCCTCGGTCGGCGCCGGCATTTCCATGGGGTTTGCCGAGGCGCTGTCCGACGACGGTTCGCTCAGCGGCCGCGGCACGCCATGGCTGCGTGGCGCCGTGTGCGGACTGATGACCATGATCGGCGGGCTCGGCCACACCCTGCCCTACCTCATCCCCGATTTCTGGTATGCGACGATCGTCTCGGTCATCGTGGTGGCAGTGGAACTCGCCGCGATCTCCTATATCCGTTACCGCTACATGGACACGCCATTCCTCGCCGCCACCTTCCAGATCGTGGTTGGCGGCGTGCTGGTATTCCTCGCCGGCATATTGATCGGGAGTTCGTAGGACGCCGGTGTCATCGCCCGCCAACGGGTCCGCGCGAAGCGCGGCCCGATGATAAACTCCGGCGGGCGATCCAGTAAACACTGGAAAAGATTGCGGCACAGCTTCGCTTCTATCGCATCGTAGATGAATACTGGATGCCCCGCCTGCGCGGGGCATGACAATCGATAGGCTGCTTAATGATGTTCACCCTCGCCCATCTGTCCGACCCGCATCTCGCTCCGCTGCCGGCGCCGCACTGGAGCGAGCTGATCGGCAAGCGCGTCACTGGCTACATCAACTGGCAACGCAAGCGCCGCTTCATCCACGATCCGGCCGTGCTGGCGAAAATCGTCGCCGACATGAAAGCGCAGGCGCCCGACCACATCGCGGTGACCGGCGACATCGCCAATATCGCACTGCCGGCCGAATTTCGGCATGGGCGCGACTGGCTGGAAAGCCTAGGCAGCCCGAAGGACGTGACTTTCGTGCCCGGCAATCACGACGTCTATGTGAGTGAAGCCGCAGCCTACGCGACGCGCCAGTGGGAGGCGCAAATGTCCGACGATGACGGCATCGGCGGATTTCCATTTCTGCGCCGGCGCGGGCCGGTGGCAATGATCGGGCTTTCGACTGGCGTGCCGACCGCGCCCTTCCTAGCGACCGGCTGGCTCGGCACCAAGCAGCTTGCAGGACTGTCGGGCGTGCTCAACGAACTCAAGAACGAAAACCTGTTCCGCGTCGTGTTGATCCATCACCCGCCGGTGAGCGAGGCAGCGCGGCATAAGCATCTGCTCGATGCCCCGATCCTGCTGCGCGTGATCGCCGCCCACGGCGCCGATCTCATTATCCACGGCCACGACCANGTGCACATGATCAANTGGCTGCAAGGCCCTAACGGAACGCGCGTACCGGCGGTCGGCGTGCCGTCGGCGTCGGCGGCGCCGGGCACAAGCAAGGACGCCGCCGCCTATAATCTCTACCGGATCGAGGGCGCGCCCGGCGCTTGGACGTGCGAGCTGGTGTCGCGCGGCATTGACCCCGCCGGCGAGGTCACTCAACAGAAGCGGTTTATGCTTGTGGGCAGCGCATGATCCCGAAAAGTGGGAACCGGTTTTCGGAAAAGATCATGCGCAAGAAAGATTATGGATTCGGATTGAGCATGGCCAGCGCGAACAGCGCGGCGATGCCGAGGATCACGCCAAAGATAAACGTACGGAACGCGCGCCAGCGCCGGCGGCTCCGCTCGATCCGCAAAATCTTTTGCGCCACGATCTGCCCGGAGGCTAAGTCATCCGTGAGAGCGCGCTCGCGCTCGACCAGCCGGCGCGCCACGTAGCGAGTAACCGCCGCCGCCATCTCGGGCACCTCGTAGGTCTCCGCCAGCACCGCGCGGCCATAACGGGTGTCCTGCACGAAACGGTATTGCCGCTTGTCGCGCCCCATCTCGATATGCGCGATCATGTCGATCCACAGCCGCGGCACGTCGCCCCGGCTGACGCCGCGGTCGAACAATTCGACACCCGCGGGGATTTCCTTGAACACCGGCTCGAGCGCTTCGTTGAGCAGCTCGAGACGGGCAAGCTCGGCATCGCGCAGATCGACCACCACGCCGGAGCGCTCGGCCGCCTCGATGCGCGCCTCGCGCACGGCGTCCCTGAGCACATTCGGCGCCTCAGGCGTTTCCGCCTCGGCTTTCTTACGGCGTCCCCACATGAGTTGAATTTAGCAACACCCGGGCCGCCCGCAAAGCGAAAAAGCTTGGGTTTTCAAGAAGTTTGATGGTTAATCGATGGTTAACGGGCGGCAATCACGCCGTAGGCCTTGGCCCAGCCGAGGCCGTCCTCGGTGCGCCCGCGCGGCCGGTACTCGCAGCCAATCCAGCCCTGGTAGCCGAACCGGTCGACCGCCGCGAAAACCTGCGGATAATTGATCTCGCCCTCGTCCGGCTCATGGCGGCTGGGCACGGCCGCGCATTGCAGATGGCCAATAACCGGCAGGTACTTTTCGAGACGGTAGAGCAGATCGCCGCCGACGATCTGGGCATGGTAGAAATCGAACTGGATGCGAATGTTCGGCTTGCCGGCCTTGGCGATGATGTCGGCGGCGTGCTCGACCCGGTTGAGAAAATAATTCGGCCGGTCGCGCCCATTGATCGGCTCGATCAGCAGCGTGATATTTTTGGCGGCGGCGAGATCGGCGGCGCGCGCAAGATTATCGATATACACGCGCTCGGCCGCCGGGCGCTGCTCGGGGGCAACCTTGCCGGCCAGGCAATGCACCGCACTGCCGCCGATCGCCGTGATGTAATCGAGCGCCCTAGCGAACAGCACCTGCCAGTCCTTCTCGCGGCCGGGCACGGCGGCCAGGCCGAATTCGCCATCGCGCTCGCCGGGCGGCGTATTGACCCCGAGCATGGTCAGCTTATTGCGCTGGATCGCAGCCTTCACCGCAGAGGCCGGCACGTCATAGGGAAACTGCAGCTCGATCGCCTTGAAACCGGCGGCGCTAGCCGCGTCGATGCGCTCCAGCAGCGCGCGATCGGTGAACAGATAACCGAGATTGGCGGCAAAACGCGGCATGTACGGCCCTCAACCATCATCTCTTGCGCGCGAGCGCGGCGGCGTATTCATTACCCATCCGCCTGCCCCAACGCCACCCCCGGAAACGCAGCCATGTCCGCCAACACCGCCTTCCATATCGCCGTCTTGCCGGGCGACGGCATTGGGCCGGAGGTGATGGAGCCGACGCTGGAGATCCTGCGCCGGATCGAGGCGACGACGCCGAGCCTGAAATTCCGCTTCACCGAAGGCGCCGCCGGCGCCAACCATTATCGCGAAACCGGCAAGTCGATGCCTGACAGCACGATCAAGCTGTGCGAGCAGGCCGACGCCATCCTGCTCGGCGCCTGCGGCCTGCCGAGTGTGCGCTATCCCGACAACACCGAGATCATGCCGCAGGTCGAGCTGCGCTTCATTTTCGACCTCTATGCCGGCGTGCGGCCGGCACGGCTGGTGCCGGGCGTGCCGAGCCCGATCGTCGGCGCCGCCGAGCGCGGCATCGATTTCGTGCTGATCCGCGAGTCGACCGAGGGCCTGTTCGCCTCCATGGGCAAGGGCGTGGTCACCCATGACGAGGCGCGCGAGACGCTGGTGATGACGCGCAAGACTTCGGAGCGGCTGTTCGACTTCTCGCTGCGGCTGGCCGAGCGGCGCAAGAAGCGCGGCCGGCCCGGCCTGCTCACCTGCGTCGACAAGGCCAATGCGTTCAAGGCCTTTGCCTGGTTCCGCGCGATCTTCGACGAGCGCGCCAAGAATTTTCCCGGCGTGAAGACCGACCACGTCTATGTCGATGCCTGCGCCGCCATGATGGTGCGCAAGCCTTGGGATTTCGACGTGATGGTGATGGAGAACATCTTCGGCGACATCCTCTCCGATCTCGCCGCCGGCTTGATCGGCGGCTTAGGCGTCGCGCCCTCCGCCGATATCGGCGACAAGCACGCCGTGTTCCAACCCTGCCACGGCACCGCGCCCGACATCATGGGCCAAGGCAAAGCCAATCCGACCGCCATGATTTTATCGGCCGCGATGATGCTCGACTGGCTCGCCGACAAGCACGCGCATAAGCCGGCGGCAGAGGCCGCCCAGCGCATCGAGCGCGCCGTCGACAAAGCTTACGCCAGCGGCATCAAGCCGATGGAATATGGCGGCAAGGATGGCACCGTCGCGATCGCCAGTGCGGTGATAAAGGCGCTGGGTTAAGGCAAGCTTTGGAAGCCTGGATCTGATCAGGCTGGAGACGCAAGCGGCTTGCCCTTCTCCACGACATAGGTGATCGCGATCCTCGACTTCGTGTTGCCGGGCTTGCCGCCAGCATGGGGCGTTTCGGGCGGCACCTGGAAGCCATCGCCTGCCTTCAGCATCCGGGTTGGTTGACCTTGGATCGGGAGTTCGAAGCCGCCTTCCAAGACATAGCTCGATTCGATTCCCGGATGCGTATGCCGCGCAATCGTCACGCCCGAATCTATTTCGACTTCCATGTTTATCGTCACATAACCGGGCATCGGACCGTCCAGCTGCGACAGAACCTTTCGCTTGACGCCGGCCACCGCTGCGGGCGGCGCGCCCTGCGCTGACACTTCGGTCGCAATGAACCCGGTAACCGCGCAGATCGCGCAAGACGCAACACCCGCAAAGCCTCTTCGTGTCAGCATGATGACCTCCCTACCGTGCCCGGATCGCTAGCGTCCGAACTTCTGGGACGTAAATAGGAGGCCCCCCGTAGTGGGGCGGACAAGGTAGCTTGCGACGATTGTTCTGTTTTGGTGGTCAATGTCCGCTTCTCTAATTGGCCATTTGAGGTCAATCACTTTCAGACTATCCACCACTGCAGTGTCGATGTCGCTCACGGGCTCGCGCTTCTCTTCGGAATCGGCACCAAGGCCCT
>JGI20193J14888_1000086_pt1 | contig 22381 bp, 20 predicted proteins | sample NGESurdeep092012_5_FD_14888 | JGI IMG/M metagenome (IMG submission 14888)
GCCATGGCCTACAAGCTGATCGAGTCGGCTCAGACCCGATGGCGGGCGGTCAACGCACCCCACCTGGTCGCCTTGGTTCGTGCCGGTGTGAAGTTCGAAAAGGGGGTGATGGTCGAGCGATCAGAGGAGAAGAACGAGGAGGTCGCCGCGTAGTCGGTCAGATTCTCATCCACAGGTCTTGACTATTTCTCGTGAGCCCGTCCGCTGGACCGGTAACGCCATGATCGGCAAGAAACGGTACACACTCGACTCCTGCGACGGCCATGTCGATCGGCTAGGACGCTGCTGAAGTAGTCATCTCCTCGATTCGCGAAGTGCCGGCGTCTCTGAGAGAATTTCAGGCATGGCACTCGGGTCGGCTCAGGTCCAGCAACGCTTCGAGAATCCGAGGGAGATCCTCGGCGACCGATTGAGGGAAGGGTCGATCTATCGGCTGCTTTCCGACCATGGTCACCAGCTGTTCCCCGACGACTACTTCTTCGATTTGTATTCCGAGTCGGCCAATGGCCGGCCCACCATCCCGGCCCGGGTCATGGCGACGATCATGGTCCTCCAAGCCTTCGAAGGGCTCTCTGACCGGGAGGCGACTGACCGTCTGGAGGTGGACCTGCGCTGGCAGGCAGCTGCCGGGGTGGACACCGGATTCCACCAAGCCGCACTACGCCTGGTACGAACCGCTGCCCGAAGGCGAGCCATTGGAGCGGGGAGTGGCATATGTGCTTTCCAACCCACAACTGTTCCTCAACACATCGAGCGATGCCACCTTGCTGGAGGCCACCATCGCTGCTGCCCAAGGTGACCACGTGGCACCGAGCGATGCCGATGTCCAAGCTGACGTCTTGGCGTTGGACATGATGCCGCTGTTCGACGGAGCTGAGCTCGAACGCATCTGAGCAGGCCTTTTCTCGAACAGCGTCGGATGGCGGAACGTTCACTGGGGCATTGGGAGGCGCAGGCCCCGGACGATCTGGGTCGGCGACTCGGCGAGGCCGGCACTGAGGAGTCTCTTGTCTGCACTGATCAGGGGCATTTCCGGGCCTCGAGCAGTTGCCGCCCACGCGGCGTCGTAGAACGACAGACTGTGCTCGGCTGCCAGCGAAGAAGCGTCTCGCAGCCACTGCGAGGACAGAACGAGCGGGGTTCCACCTACGGTGAGAAGGTCGTCGAGTTGATCCGTGACATCTCGAGCCGACCATTTCAGGGATCGCACAAGAATATTGCCGACCTCGTAGACGGCGAGCTCGATGATGTGGGCATCAACGTCTCTATGTATGTCACCCGTCGGCCTACTTGGCGGCGGCGGGCAGCTGGGCCGGGACGGGTGTGCCCGTCAAGGTGGTTTGAGGATGCACCGGCAACGGCATGGGCGAACGGGGAGCCTGGGTGAAGTCGAAATCTGTGGTGATGTCTCCGAGGATGCTGACATTTTCTCGGACGTCTGGCCTTGGGTCGGGCCGACCGTCGGTGCGGGGATCAATGCGTTGACCGCCGAGAAAATCATCCTCGATGAACTTGCCGTAGGCGTCGAACGAGAGCGTCTGGTGATCGATATACCCCTTCTTGGCGTAGGGGCTGATGACCATGGCCGGCACTCGCAAGCCGTATCCGTTCTCGTCGACCGAGGGAGGGGCCACGTGGTCGTAGAAGCCGCCCCAGTCGTCCCAGCCCAAAAGGATTGCCGTCGAGTCCCAGTCAGGGCTAGCCATGACTGCATTGACCAGGCTGGTCACGTAGGACTGGCCGTAGCTCACCGGCGCGGGTGGATGCTCGCTCACTGTCCCCGACGGCACCACCCAGCTGACGGCCGGCAGGGTTCCGGCCTTTGCTGCAGTGTAGAAGTTGGTGACGGACTGGATGTTGCCGAGTTGGCCATCGTTGCGGACGGTGTCGAAATAGGGCAGCGGGTTCCAGATGCCCGGAGTCGTGGCGTTTTGCTTCACTGGCGCGCACGAGACGGTTGAGTCGTTTTGGCAGTCGGGCTCGGTCCCGGCCACGACGTAGTAGCCCCAACTCACCTTGTTCTTGTGGAGCAGATAGGTGAGATCGGTCCAGGCGTAGATGGGATTCGGCGCGGTGGCGGCCGGTGAGGCGCCGGTGACGCCGCCCGCTTTAGGTGTCCCGGGTGCCTGCAATTCGTTGGTGCAGCTACTCGGGTTGTTGTGTTGGGTACAAGATGCCGACCATTCCGACACTTGGAACAGGTGCTCGGGGAGACTCCACGACGCGTTGGGCTCGAACATGTGGTCCTGAAGCACAAAGTTATTGGCATAGGCCCAATAGTTTGGAATGTCGCTTCCGGTGTGGTAGCCGGCGACATCCGGGGTCGCGGAGTTGGTGCACGCCGGATTGGTCGGGTCGACACAGCCGCGCCGAGCGGCGACAGCCTGTTTTACGAAGCCGTTCATCTGTCCGGCATTGATGTCGGCGATGGCGTGGACCGCGCTGTGTGGGCCTCCGCCGTTGACGTCGGCGTGGTCGACGTAGGGTCGCACACACGGCTCGTTTGCCGGGGCGGGTAGACAGGCAGTGGGCTGACCATTGGTCATCGGAATGCCATCGGCCCCGGGGTAGGTGCCGAAGTAGGAGTCGAAGGAACGGTTCTCCTGCATGATCACAATCACGTGCCGGATCTTGTGGATCCCTGACCCGGTGGCCACCGTCGTGCTCGATCCGGCGTGCCCGCCTGCCGTGGTAGGCGCCGACGTTGGGCTTGACGAACTACACGCTGCGGCCACCACCATCACCACCACGGCCAGCAATCCGGCGATCCATCTCGCTCGCACGGCGACCTCCTCATCGGGACGGCATCGACGCGCGTAGCGCCGCTGTCGAGGCCATCTTGGCAGGCGACGGTTATTGAACGGTGAGGACGTTCAATGGGTGGGTCGTGGGTCCCGTCATCCACCACTGGTGGTGCTGGTGGAAGCCTGGGGGTTGGAAGCAGAGAGCCACACCGCTGATGCCGACGGTGTGACTTTCACGGGTACCGGTGGGTTGGGTAGGGCTCATGGAGCCACCGCCACGGAGACTTGCTTGGTTGCGCCGATGATGGCGATCTCGAAGTCGGGACGATCGAAGCCTGTCACGGCGCCCCCCTGCTGACGGTGGCTCACCGGTCGACTGTACGCCGAATGGTTACTTGCGGTCTTGACCGCAAGTACATAAAACTCCCTGGTCAGCGGCAGCTCATGGTCAGATTGTGGTGGATCAGCGGGTGGCCACGGCCTGATCGAGATCGTCGGCCTCAGTCGATGACAACATTCGGTAGAACGGGTCTCTCTCCGGCCGCCACCAGACAGTGTCGGTGCATCGCCAGGCTTCGTGTCGCAGCACCCGCTTCAATACCTTGCTGGTGGCCGTGAGGGGAAGGTCGGATGCCACCCGCACGAACTTCGGGGCGGCCTTGGTTCCGAGGTCGGTCTGATCCGACAAGAACAGGCCGAACGCCTCCGGGTCGAATTCGGTCCCCGGGCGGAGCAACAGGGCGGCCATCACCTGGTCCCCGACGGCGATGTCGGGTACGGCGTAGACCGAGGCGAGGATCACGTCGGGATGGCGGGTGAGGATGGCTTCCACCGGGGCGGCGGCGAAGTTCTCTCCGTCCACTCGCAACCAGTCGTAGTCACGGCCGGCGAAATAGAAGAAGTCGTCGTCGTCCCGATAGGCGAGGTCGCCGGTCCAGTACCACCCGTTCCGCAAGCGGGCCGCGTTGGCCTCGTCGTTGTGCCAGTAGCCCTCGAAGCCGGCACCCCCGGTCTTGGAGACCATTTCGCCGATGGCCTCTTCGGCATTGAGCAGCCGACCGTATCGGTCGAAGTGGGCCCGCGGGCACTCTTGGCCGGTCTCGGAGTCGAGGATCATGGTGCCGGGCAGGGCCCGGCCCAGCGCCCCTCGGGGGGTGTCGGCCGTGCGGGTCACCGCCGCGCCACCCTCGGTCGATCCGTACGCATCCTGCACGGTGCAGCCGAACCGCTCGGCGAATCGGGCTACGTCGGCCTCAGCGGCTTCGTTCCCGAACGCCCGCCGCAAGGGATTGTCGGCATCGTCGGGAAGTTCGGGGGTGGCCAGCACATAGGAAAGCGGTTTGCCCACGTAGTTGAAGTAGGTGGCGCCGAAGGTGCGGACGTCGGAGAGGAATTGCGAGGCGGAAAAGCGCTCGCGGAGCGCCACGGTGGCCCCGGCGGCCAGGGCCGGCGCCCACCCGGTCATCAGGGCGTTGGAGTGGAACAGAGGCATCGGGATGTAGCAGACGTCGTCGGCGGTCAGGTCGAACATCTGGGCCACGATGGAACCGATGCGGGCCAGCCGTCCCTGGGAGCACAGGCACGCCTTGGGGGCGCCCGAGGTACCCGAGGTGAAGAGGAGCAGGCCCAACGAGCTCTCGTCGACTCCGGCTTCGGCCGGGTCGGGGAGGGTTGCTCCGCCCGCACCGGTCAGCAACGCTCCATAGGGGGAGAGGGAGCCGGGGTCGCCGCTGACGTCCCCTTCGGGGGTGTCGATGACCAGAATCCGCTCGGCGGGAAGAGCGGGCCCGAGGTCGTAGCCGTCGACCAGTTGGGAGTAGGCGGTGTCGGTGATCAATAGCTGGCACTCGGTGTGGGACAGGTCTCGGGCCAACTCGTCGCCCCGGTGGGTGGGGTTACCGCCGACCACCACCGCACCACAGAGAGCCGCAGCTCCCATCCAGAAGATGTACTCGGGCACGTTGTCCAAGAGCAGGGCCACATGGAAGGGCCCGGGCTTCCGCATCCGAACCAGGACGTCCGCCCGCTCGGCCTGGGCCGACACGACCTCGGCGTAGGCCCACGACCGGTCCCTGAACACCAGACCGGGGTGTTGATCGTTGGCCCGCTGTCGGATCAGTTCGTCGATTGTCAGCACCGGGCCCCCTCGTTCACAGTAGGCACATTACGCTCCCGGGCGGGCTGTGTAGGCACAAATCTGTAACACGTTGCAATTTGGTCGGCGCCCGTGTTACCTTGCCAATGCGCCCGGAGCGAGCATTCCCATCCCCGAGAGCGCCCCGTGGGACCGAGAGGAGCACCTCCACAATGGAGTTCGGAGTCTTTCTCAACGGCTATCTGCCCGGCCCGGCGGCCCACGATCCCGCCGCCGAGCACGAGATGTTCAAGCGAGAGATCGCCTATGTCATCGAGGCAGACAAGCACAACTGGAAGTACGCCTGGATCGGCGAACACCACTCGCTGACCGAATACAGCCACATGTCGTCACCCGAAGTGGTGATGGGCTATCTGGCCCACGCTACCGAGCGCATCCATATCGGTACCGGCATCATGAACCTCTCCCCCCGGGTCAACCACCCTGTTCGGGCGGCCGAGCGGGTGGCGTTGCTCGATCACGTCCTCGAGGGACGCTTCGAGTGGGGCACCGGCCGCGGAGCCGGCAGCCACGAGATCGCCGCCTTCAACATTCTCGACAAGACCTCCACCAAAGCCGAGTGGAACGAAGTCATCCGCGAAATCCCACGGATGTGGGAGCAGAAGGACTACATGTTCGAGGGGGAGCACTTCACCGTGCCGTACCCGCACAACATTCTGCCCAAGCCCTATCAGGGCAAGGGCCACCCGCCCATCTGGGTGGGTTGCGGTAATCCGGGTACCTTCACCCAGGCCGGCGAGTTCGGCATCGGTGCCATTGCCTTCAACTTCGAGCCCATCTACAACCTCAAGGGTCGCATCGACGCCTACAAAGAGGGCGTGGCCAACTGCACCGAGCCATTGGGGCAGTTCAAGAACGACAACGTGATGATGACCAATGCGGTCATTTGTCTGAACGACCGGAAGAGGGCCCGCGAGGTTGCCCTGCGCCGTGGCCGTGGGTACCTCTACTCGTTGGTGTGCAACTACCACGACACCATTCCCCACCAAGAGGGAGTCCCGGTATGGCCGGAGCGCCCCAGCACCATCACCGACGAGGCGATGCTCGACTACCTCATCGAACAGGGTTGGATGCTGTGTGGCGAGCCCGACGAGGTGGCCGAACAGGCGGCCGCGTACCAGTCGGTGGGATGTGACCAGCTGGTGTTCGGGCTGCCGTCGGACTCCTTCATGGAGGACGAGGTCCACGAGATGCTCGAGGTGTTCGGGACCAAGGTGATCCCCCAGTTCGATACCGATCCGGTCCACTCGACCACCCGGTACCGCGAAACGGCCAAGCGGAAGTACTCGGATTTCAACTTCCCGGTCCCCGACATCACCGTGGAAGAGCTGCCCACCAACGCCATGATTCAGCTGGACGGCACCCGCACCTTCTGATCGACGGGGGTCCTGGTCACGCTGACCACGCCGCCAGCAGTGCATCGACGGTTGTCAGCGTGGTGATCAGGGGGAAGGTGTTGTCCAACACCGCGTCGGCGTACGCCGCCGGAAGTCCGGCCACCGCGTCGCGGGGGACCACCACCTGGTAGCCGAGGTTGACGGCTTCGATGGCCAACCCGAGCACGCCGAGATTCACCGACACGCCGGTGGCGATGACGGTGGTAACCCCGAGGTTGCGCAGCCAGGTGTCGAGCGACGTGCCGTTGAAAGGGGAGACGCCTGATAGCCGGGGACAGACCAGATCGGTCGGCTCCGGGGCCAACTCGGGCACGATCTCGGCTGAGGGGGTGCCGCTCAGCATATGGTCGGGATTGCGCAGGGCGGCGGCCACCAGTTGGCAGTTCACCGCCGTCCCGGCCCGGTCGGGTCGGAATTCGGCGGTGCAGTGGATGACCTTCACCCCGAGCGACCGGGCAGTCGAAATCAGCCGGGCGGTGGCGGGAATGACCCCCACGTGGGCCGCGGCGTCAGCCAGTTGCGGAAAGGTACTCAGGTCGCCGACCACCCCCCGTTGGATCTCCATGGTCAGCACCGCGGTGTGGGCGGGGAGGGTGAGTTCGGCGAGGTCGATGGGCATCGGACAGGTTTAGTTCGGTTCAGGGACACCCGGACACCGGAAGGTGGGCACCGGACATCGGGCTCACGAGTCGGTCGAGGTCCTGGCGCCACCACTGTCGGTCTCTTCGGGCACGTCCCTCACGATGTCGGCGGCCCACCGGTAGTCGGGCTTGCCACTCGGCGACCGCACGATGGCATCCACCACATGGAGCTGGCGGGGGACCTTGAAGCCGGCGATGGCCTCCCGGCAGTGTTGCTGGACCTCTTCGAGGGTGGGATGCCGATCGGCTCTCGGACAGATGATGGCTGCCACCCGCTGCCCCCACCGTTCGTCGTCCGCACCGACCACGATGGCGTCGAACACGTCGGGGTGAGAGCGCACGGCCGACTCGACTTCTTCGGGGAAGATCTTTTCGCCCCCGGAGTTGATGCACACCGAACCCCGCCCGAGAAGGGTGATGGAGCCGTCCTCTTCGATGGTGGCGAAGTCGCCCGGCATCGAATAGCGGGTGCCGTCCACGTTGATGAACACCTCGGCCGACTTCACCGGATCGTTGTAGTACCCGAGGGGCACATCACCACTTCGGGCGATCTTCCCGATGGTTCCCGAGCCCGGGATCACCGGTTTGAGGTCGTCATCGAACACCACTGTGTTGCCGAGGGCTGTCACCGTCGGGCCGCTCCTCATGGCGGTGTTCCCCTTGCCCACGATGGTCATGCCGTTGTTGCCCGACTCCGACGAGCCCACCGCGTCGGTGATCATGATGTTGGGAAGGTGATTGAAGAACTCATCCTTCACCGGGGCGGAGAACAAGGCGGCCGATGACACCACCGCGTACAGCGAGGAGACGTCGTAGGAGGCGCCGGGATCGTCGAGCGCCTCGACCAGGGGCTTGCCCATCGCATCGCCGGTGATCATCACCGAGTTCACCTTCTCGGTCTCCACCAGGCGCCATACCTCGTGGGGATCGAACTTGCCCATCAACACGATGCGGTTTCCGGTGAAGCTCTGACCCATCACCGCCCACTGGGTGGCGCCATGCATGAGGGGGGCGATGGGCAGAGAGACGATCTGGGCCCCGCCCTGGGCCCGACCCTTCTCGACCATGGCTTCAGGCCCCGAGACACGGGTGTTGGTCAACGGGTCCACCCCGCCGCCGAGAGCGAAAAAGACGTCCTCATGGCGCCACACCACGCCCTTGGGCATCCCGGTGGTTCCGCCGGTGTAGAGGATGTAGTGATCATCGTTGGAACGAGGTCCGAAGTCGCGCTCGGGCCCACCCGAGGCGATGGCGTCTTCGTACGGGACCGCTCCGGGGGGGAGGGGCTGATCGGAACCGTCGTCGACGGTGACGATGTGCCGGAGGTCGGGAAGGTCGGGAAGCAACTCGGTGACTCGGGGCCCGAACTCGGCCTGGTGTACCAGCGCCACCAGATCCGCGTTGGTGAAGAGGTAGCGGAGCTCTTCTTTCACATAGCGGTAGTTGATGTTGATCCACACCGCCCGGAGCTTGAACACCGCCCAGGCCGTCTCCACCCACTCCACGCTGTTGACCGAGTAGATGCCGACATGGTCTCCAGGACCTACGCTGATGGCGGCCAGGTGATGGGCGAGGCGATTGGCCCGATCTTCCATCTCGGCGTAGGTGCGCCGTTTCCCGTCGACCACCAGGTACTCATTGTCGCCGAAGGCATCTACGGCCGCCTCGAACAGGTCAGCGAGGTTGAACGTCATCGGCCGATAAGTAGAACACGTTTCTGTTCTGGCGGCAAGCAGGGAAGTTCGGCCAGGTTCCGTGTCTCAGGTCGGGGTTAGGAATGGGTGCCGACTCAGTCACCGGAGTCCGAGGCGGGAAGCACCGGCGCCGAGACAACCTCGCGGATCGATTGCGCCAGGCCGGGGCCGTCCAGACCGAGCTGGGCCAGGATGCGGTCCGGTTTGTCCTGGGGAATGTAGGCACGGGGAATCCCGAGCACCGTTACTGGTGGCACCCCTGCGTCCCCGTCGTCGTCACCGGGGAGTAGGTGATCCCGGTGCAACGCGGCCATGGCGTCAGCCAAAAACATGCCGGCCCCGCCCTGGCGCATGCCGTCTTCGGCGGTGAAGACCTGTCGATGGCGGGCTGCATCCACCAACATGTCGGGGTCGGGGGGAGTTACCACCCGCACATCCCACACGGTGACGTCGATACCTTCGACCCGAAGTTTGTCAGCGGCTTCCTCGGCCGCCGCGACCATCTTGCCCACGGCCAGGATGCATACCCCGCCGTCGCCCTCCCGAAGGCGCCGGGCACGGATGCCCGATCCGACCGAGCCGCCGGCCACCACCGGTGCCGGGGTCTTCGGGAAGCGGATCACCGACGGGCCTTCGAGAGACAGGGCCTCGTCGAGCATCACCTCCACCTCGGGTGCCGACGATGGCGCGAAGACCGTCATGCCGGGGATGGACAGCGCCAGGGTCATGTCGAGCACGCCATGGTGGCTCGGTCCGTCGTCGCCGGTGATCCCGGCTCGGTCGAGGGCGAAGACTACCGGGACCTTGTGGAGGCCGACGTCGAGATTGGCCTGGTCGAAGGCCCGGGAGAAGAACGTGGAATAGATGGCCACCACCGGTCGCAATCCGGCCATGGCCATGCCGGCCGCCGCCGTCACCGCGTGCTGTTCGGCGATCCCCACGTCCACGAACCGGTCGGGGAAACGCGCCTCGAACGGAAGCAACCCGGTGGGACCGGGCATGGCCGCGGTGATGGCCACGATACGGGAATCGGATTCGGCGTTGCGGAGCAACGCCCGGGTGAAGGCATCGGTGTAGGTCACCGGCGGGATGACCGCCACCGGATCCAACTCGGTGGCGAGGCCGGAGCCTTTGGGCGCCGGGTCACTGAGCGCGGTCGGCTTCACCTTGAAGTCATGGAGACGCTGGATGTCGTCCTCTTCGGCCGGCGCATAGCCCCGGCCCTTTTGGGTGATCACGTGGATGAGGATCGGCCCCTCCCACTCGGAGGCGTTGGCCAGGGCCTGTTCGACCTCGGCAATGTCGTGACCGTCGATGGGACCTGCGTACCGGATGCCGAGGGCCTCGAAGAAGGTGTGGGGGGTGACCACCTCCCGAACGGCACTGGTGAGCCCGTGCACACTGGAGTAGGCCAACCCGCCGACCCCGGGGATCCCCTGGAGCAGATTCCTGATCCGTTGCCGGGCTTGGACGTAGGTGGGGTTGAGCCTGAGGTGGGTGAGACCGACCGAGAGGCGTGACACGGTTGGTGCATAGGAGCGGCCGTTGTCGTTCAACACAATGAGAACCGGCGTACCCGAATGGCCGATGTTGTTGAGGGCTTCGTAGGCCATGCCGCCGGTCAGCGCGCCATCGCCCACCACCGCCACCACTTTGCGTTCGACTCCTTGGAGTTCGAAGGCGCTGGCCAACCCATGGGCGTAGCTCAGGATGGTGGACGCGTGGCTGTTCTCCACCCAGTCGTGTTCGGACTCGGCCCGGTTGGGGTAGCCCGAGAGCCCACCGGCCTGGCGAAGATGGGTGAATGCCTCGCGTCGGCCGGTGACCAGTTTGTGGACGTAGGCCTGATGGCCGGTGTCCCACAGCAGGACGTCCCGAGGAGAGTCGAAGGTGCGATGGAGGGCCAGGGTCAACTCCACCACACCGAGGTTGGACCCGAGGTGGCCACCGGTGGTGGTGACGGCACTGACAATGAACTGACGGATCTCCGCGGAGAGTTCCGTCAACTCCTCGGCGGACAGGGCGCGGAGGTCAGAAGGGCTGTCGATGCGGTCGAGGATGTTGGGCATAAGCGTTCTGGCTTCCACGATACCAGTGACCGGATGAGGAAGTCTGGGCCGGCCCTACCTCCAAAAGCGGGTTGTTGCACTATGAGTCCCAGGTCACAGGTGCCGTTTGACGGCCATGAGGGCCGCCACCAAACCTGCCAATGCCGCGGTGACCCCCAGGCCCACGCCGAGTCCCCAGGTATCGGCGAGCAGACCGATGATCGGGGCACCGGCCACCCAGCCGAGGTAGCCGGCCGCGGTGAAGGCGCTGACGGTGGCGGTGGGCCGACTGGCAACGGTGGAGACGTGGGCCATCAAGAGCGGCCAGAAGATGGACGAGCCCCCGGCGGCCAAGGCCAGGCCGAATCCGGCCAGCAGCGGTGTGGAGGCGAGTGCTTCGAGGGCCAGTCCCGCACAGGCGCCACCGGCCCCGGCGATCACGCCCAGCCGCGGCCCGATACGGCCCAGGCTGGGACCGCCCAACCCGCGGGTGAGGATGGCAATGCCTTGTCCGAGGCCGTAGGCCGACGCACCGACCAGGGCGGTAGCGGCCAAGTGGGTCCGGAGAAAGAGGACCCCCCAGGTATCCACCCCCCCTTCGACGATCTCGGCGGCGGCGAAGACAATGAGCAAGACGATGAGGCCATCGGCCCGCAGCAGAGCCAGGGAGCGGAGAAAAGGGACATGGGAGTCGTCATCGGCATCGAGGTGGCCAGCTTCCGCCGCAGAGGCATCCGATCGGCGTGGGTCCGATCCTCGGACATGAACCCAGGCGGCGATGGGCAGGGCGACCACCGCCACCATTGGCCAGACCCACCGCCACGACACCTGTACTTGCACCAGCGAGCCCAACGCCACCGCACCGACGAGGGCACCGACGTTGAAGATGCCGTGGAACCGGACGAGACCACCGGGCCGGTTCCCCAAGCGAGCCGCCGAGGCCGCATTCATGGTCATGTCCACGCAACCCCCGGCGGCCATGGTGGCGATGAACACCGCGATGAACTCAGTGCGGGTGCGAGCTGCGCCGGTAAGGGCCAGAAGCACAGCCCACACCAGTAGCGACCGGACCAGGGTGGGGACCGCCCCCCACCGTTCGGCCCGGTTGCCGACAATGGCCCCGACGATGCCGCTCACGGTGACGGCCACGGCCAACAGGGTGCCGAGTTGAGCGTCCGACAAGCCGTACGAGGAACGGATGTCGGCGGTAGCCACCGCCCAACTCCCCCAGAACATACCGAAGACGAGGAAGGTGCCACCGATGGGAAGGAGCGCTCTACGCTCCTCGCTTCGCACTGTGGAGACCGGGGTATGCACAGGAATGAAGCCTTAGGTGAGGACTGCTCAGCCGGACCGAGGGCAGTTCGGGTGGGGGACCTCCACCACATCGAGGTCATCGATGCCGGCAAAGTCTGAGGGATTGCAGGTGTACACCGGAAGGTCATTGGCTATCGCGGTGGCCGCGATCATTGCATCCAAGGCGCGGGCGTTGGCCTTGCGGCCGGAACGCCGCAGCGATGATGCCACCCGCCCAAAGGCGCGAGCCGCGTCACTATCGAACGGGAGCGGATCGAAGTCGGACTCGGCTTGCTGCAGGTGTGCTTGTCGAGCAGCCCGGGTTGCCTCTTGCTTTGCCACCAAGGGACCGACCGTAAGTTCCGCCAAGGTGACAGCGGTGATGAGAGGTTCCGCCGGGAGCTGGGTTGCGTCGGTGATCCTGGCAAGAAGGATGACTGTCGATGTATCGAGAATTCCACGGTCGCAGCGGTTCGACTGCATCAAAGCGTGTTGTCCACCACGGCGTCGATGTCTTCCCGAAGGTCATTCGGATCGATGGATGGGAGCCGATGCCAGCGGACGAGTAGTGCGGCCGCGGTCAAACCCGGGCGAGCGACGGGACGGAGTTCGGCGACCGGCTTGCCTCCGCGGGTGATGATCACCGCCTCTCCCTGTGCGGCACGATCTACAACCTCACCACCGTGATTACGGAGGTCTCGGATGGTTACCATGGCCATGGTGACAGTGTATCACCCGTGATACGCGGTCAGCCCTTGGCTCAACGGTTGTTCGACAATGGCTGGAGAAGGCGACGTGCACGTTGCCACCTCGGCCACCTTCCTCCGGCGAGCGGGAGTGCCCAGCCGGGCCCGCTGTGGCTTCGCCGGCTATTTCGAGCCGGGGAAGTGGGTCGACCATTCGGTTGTCGAACACTGGGATGGAGACCGTTGGGTGATGCTCGACCCCCAGGTCGATGACTTCCAACGCGGGCTCAGCGGGCGTTGGTGAGGAAGGTGTCGCGATCCACCACTACCCGGGACACCTTTCCTGCCGCCACCAACCCCGACGCGTCGGAGACCGACACAGTGAAGGTGAGCCGGCGTCCCTCGATGCGGTCGAGTGAGGCTTCGGCCTGGACGTCGCCGCCCACGCCCACCGGGACCAGGTGGTCGAACTGCACCCGCTTACCCACGCTGGTGTTCCCCTCGGGGAGGTGCCCCTCCAAGGCCAGGCACGAGGCTTCCTCGCACAGCGCCAACAGCCGGGGAGTGGCCAGCACCGGGACGTCACCGGCGTGGAACGCCTCGGCCGTATCGTCATCGGTCACACGAAGCTCGACTCGGGCGGACAAACCGGTGCGCAAGGCCACGCCGGTACCATACGGGAGACAGCCCGGGCTCGGCCACCAGACCTGGGTTGGCCCAATGAGGAGGCAGTGGTGATCGACACACCTGTATTGGAGCGCGTGCTCGGTGAAGCGCTCCGCCACGGCGGGGAATTCGCCGAGGTGTTCGCGGAGGACCGCTCGAATTCATCGGCGTTGCTCGATGACGGACGGGTAGAAGAGCTGTCGTCGGGACGTGAGCGAGGTGCTGGTATCAGGGTGGTCACCGGCGACACCACCGGGTTCGCCCACACCGCCGACCTCAGCGAGGAAGGTCTCATCAGAGCGGCCGAAGCCGCCTCGGCGGTGGCCCGTAGTGGAGGTGGAGGCACCCATACAGTGGCGGTCGGGTCTCTGCACGCCGCGGAGGGATCCCGTCGGTCCGGATCGGATCGGGCACCCACGGTGTCCAAGGCCGACACTCTCGATCTGTTGCGCCGGGCGGACGAGGCCGCCCGGGCCTCCGGTGGTGCCATTTCCCAGGTGCAGGCCGGTTACGGCGGTTCGAGACGCGACGTGCTGATCGCCAATTCGGAAGGGCTGCTGGCGACGGACCAGCAACGCCGAACCCGCTTCTCCGTATCGTGCGTGGCCGAGGGGGACACAGGCCTCCAAACCGGTTCGGAGACCACTGCCCGCACCCTCGGCTACGAACTGTTCGACGAAGTATCGGTGGAGGACCTGGCTCGCATGGCTGCGGGTCGGGCCCTGTCCAAGTTGTCGGCTCGCCCGGCGCCGTCCGGTGAGGTGCCGGTGGTCTTGGCCGGCGGAAGTGGCGGCATCCTCTTCCATGAGGCCTGCGGGCACGGCCTCGAGGCCGATCACATCGCCAAGAATGCCTCGGTGTACGTGGGCCAGGTGGGAAAACAAGTGGCCAGTCCGTTGGTCACCCTGGTCGATGACGGCACGGTGGGCTCCGAGTGGGGCACCTTCGGCTTCGATGACGAAGGTCGGCCGGCCCAACGCAACGTGCTCATCGAGGATGGCATCCTCACCGAGTACCTGTGGGACTACCTTCGGGCCCGCAAAGAGGGCCGGAAGTCGTCAGGCAACGGTCGGCGCCAGACCTATCAACACCTGCCCATGGTGCGGATGACCAACACATTTCTGTTGCCGGGTAACGACGACGCCGACGAGATCGTGGCGCAGACCCCCCATGGCGTCTACGTGGCAAAACTGGGCGGTGGGCAGGTAAACACCACCACCGGCGACTTCGTGTTCGGTACCACCGAGGCGTACCTGATCGAGGGAGGACGGATCACCGAACCGCTCCGCGACGCCAACCTCATCGGGAACGGGCCCGAAATCCTGAAGCGGGTGGACGCGGTGGCCACCGACTTCGCCATGACTCCGGGAACCTGTGGCAAGGACGGCCAGAGTGTGCCGGTGGGGTGTGGCCAGGCCACGCTCCGGATCACCGGCGTGACCATCGGGGGTACCACGGAATGACAACCGCCACTGAGACCACATCGGCCACGGCCGGCCCCCACCCGGACGGCCCCGACGACCTCCTGGCCCTGGCCGATCGGGTGGCCGGCTGGGCGCGATCGGGTGAGGACGTCGAGGTCTACGTGGCCCGGGGTGACGAGACGGAGATCCGCGCCTATGACGGTGAGGTCGAATCCCTGACGTCGGCCACCTCGGCCGGCATCGGGGTTCGGGTGGTGGTCGATCACAAACTCGGGTTCGCCTGGGCCGGCTCTCTTCATGAATCTGTCCTGGCGGAGACGTTGGACGAGGCTCGTGACAATGCCACCTTCGCCACCCCCGACGATCACGTTCAGTTGGCGGTGCCCGATGGCGTGGTTGCGGTGCCGTTCGACTTGTGGGACGAAGCCCTGTCAACCATTCCGACCTCGCAGAAGGTGGCCCTGGCCCTGGCGCTGGAAGCACAGGCCCGAGGGGCGGATCCCCGTATCCGACAGGTGTCGTCGGCTGACTACGGCGACACCTCGGTGGAGGTCGCCCTGGTATCGACCACCGGCATCCGCTCGTCGAATCGCAAGACGCAGGGTTTCATTTCGGTCGGGGTGATCGCCGGGGATGGCGATGCCAGCCAGACCGGTGGTGGATTCGATACGGCCCGTGGGTTCGACGGCCTGGACCCCGACAAGGCCACCGCCGACGCGGTGGGGCGAGCGGTGCGCATGTTGGGAGCCACCAAAGGCCCGTCGGGACGCTCGGTAGTGGTCTTCGACCGGCGGGCGGCATCCACGTTGCTGTCGGTAATCTCCACCGCCCTGTCGGGAGAAGCCGTGGCCAAGGGCCGTTCGTTCTTCGCCGGAAGGATCGGTGAACAGGTGGGGGACACCGGGCTCACCCTGGTCGACGATCCCACCAATCCGTTGGCCTACGGGGCGGCGTCCTACGATGCCGAGGGCCTGGCCTGCCGGCGTAACGAGCTCATCGTGGCGGGGCTCTTGAAGGGCTTCTTGTATGACACGGTGGCCGGGTCACGGGCCGGAGTGGCCTCGACCGGCTCGGCGGTGCGGGGTGGCTTCGCCGGAACCCCGGGGCCGGGCTGCCGGGCACTGGCCTTGACGCCGGGCCCCGAGGGATTCGATGAGGACGGGGTGCTGGCGGCGGTGGGTGACGGGCTCTTCGTACAGTCGATGACCGGGGTCCATTCGGGGGTGAATCCGATCAGTGGTGACTTCTCGGTTGGTGCCGAAGGGCTCATGATCCGCGACGGAAAGCTGGCCGAGCCGGTTCGGGAGATCACCGTGGCATCGACCCTCCAGAGAATTCTGCATTCGCTGGTAGCGGTGGGGGCCGACGTCGAGTGGCTTCCCGGGATCGCCGCCGGTCAGACCTTGGCCGTAGGTGACATGCAGATCAGCGGGGTATAGAAGAGCTCGCTATATCAGGTGAGATTATTTGGGTGTGGATTTCGCCCCCCGATTGAGAACTGCCAGAATTGCAGCCCGGTTGAGTCAGACCGAGTTGGACAAGCTGGCCGCAACCAGCCAGTCGAGAGTTTCGTCATACGAGCAGGGCAAAGTGACTCCGGCCCGGGCCACCAGAGACCGACTTATTCATGCGACCCGATCAACTCCTTCTCATGTGCTGTTCCAACAACGAGACCGAGTGGTGGAATTGGCGGAGGGTCGCCATGCCTCCAATGTCCGGGTGTTCGGCTCGTGTGCCCGGGGTGAAGACACGACACAGAGTGACATCGATTTGGTAGTCACCTTTGGCCCCGAAGCCTCGCTGTTTGATCAGGTGGGTCTTGAAATGGACCTCTCGGAGTTGCTCGACTATCCGGTCCAGGTCATTTCGGAACGCTCAGTAAGGCCGGGATCGTCCATCGCTCGGGGTACCGTCCGTTTGTGAAGAAGCGCACCGATGGGGAGCCGAACGGTGAACGGATTACTCCGGGCCGGAGCATGGATTCCGGGCTCCACATGTCGTCGCCGGATGAAAGGTTGGCAGAGCAACTCGGAAGTCTCCGGAGATGCATGGATGACGCCGGTGTGTTGGTAGCCGGCGGCAAAGAACTCTATGACTCGAATTGGATGGCCAAACGGGCGGCAAAGAACATCGTGACCGAGTTCGCGGGGACGGCCAACCGGCTCCCTGACCATTTCAAGGAAACACATCCGACAGTTCCTTGGTCGGAGATTCGTGGATTGAGAAACCGAGTTGTCCACGACTATGAAGCCACCGACACCGAGATCGTCTGGAGGGTACTTGCTATCGAGTTCGTCGCTATCCGCAATCAACTCGGGTTGTAGGCGCGTATAAGCGGGCGCACTGTTACTTGGCGTTGGCGGCTTGGGTGCAGGCGGCCAGGGCGCTGGGAGTGGCCGTGTAGTAGATCGATCCGGCGACATCCAATCCGTAGGGCCCTCCGGTTGGAGCGGTGGGGGTCTGGCCCACCCACAGCGGGGGAGCCGTGGCGCCGGCGGCGGCCGAGCCTCCGGTCGAGGCACCCGCGGTCGATGTTGCCGCGCCGGCCCCGACCGCCAGGGTGAAGGCCTGGATCACGAACAGCCGGGGGAACGAATCAAGACCGGCGATGAATGCGGACATCTGGGCATAGTTGCCGGTGATGTGCATCTTGACCGGGATCGGGACCACCCCACTGGAGACAGTTGGACTGCCCGCCACCGGGGGTGTGGTGGCGGTGGCTGCCGATGCGGTGTTGCCGGTCCAGGCGAAGGAGGGGATCGACGTTCCCGACGAACCCACCAGGGCGGTGAGCTGGTTGTAGAAGGACGACTGCTCAGCGGCGAGGTCTCCCGGGTTCTGAACGCTCGGGATCTGCACCGAGATCTTCTGCAGGACCGCGCACTTGGCCGGAAGCGTATGCTTTTCCGACTGCAGCCTGGTCAATCGCGCCTGCAGTTGCTGTTGTTGACCCGCTAGCTGTGTCTTCTGCGCGTTGAGCTCGGAGAGCTTCGAGCTCTGCGGTGAGATCAACAGTGCGTACAACAAGATGGCGACGACGATTCCCACCACGGCGACCAACAGTGGCCTCTGGTATTCCTTGACGGTGCTCATTGCAGGCTCGCATTCTTGGCCAAGCTGGCAAAGGGGATAACCGAGATCGTCGAGGGGAACGATACGGAACCGTCGGGATTGGTGGCGATCGAAGTGGGGACAGGGTTGGCAAACATCTTGGCCGGATCGTTGGCGATGGCCTGAGTCCATTGGGAGGGGCTGGTGAGCCCGGGCCCGGGTCCGGTGAGGGCAGTGGCCACGAAACCGATGGAAGCCGACACGGTGTTGCTGGCCGGAGTGGTCGTGGTCGTGGCCGGGGTGGTGGCCGTCCCGTTCCCGGTGGTTCCCACGAATGACTGCACCTGAAGCCGAGCCGGTGTGATCGAGATCAGGTTGGTGAGGGCCTGGGGCCAGTCGATGGATTGGCCCAGTACAGCGGTCCGCCGTGCCTTCCCCTGGGTGTAGGCGGTGTCGGCCGCCACCACCAGGTCATATTTGGGTATCTGCGCATTCAGTGTGCTGATGCTGGAGTTGAGAGCGCTCACATCATTCTGGGCACTGTGCACTTGGAAGACCTTCCACACGCCGAAGGCGGCGAGCAGTACCACGATGACCGCGGCCACCTGCATCGTTCGCTGTTGGATGTTGTTGAGTCGGGTTCGCCTGATCACTTCGGGGGGCAGCAGATTGAACTGCTTCACCGCCGGATTGGACTCGGGGAGGGCCAGGCCTATCGGCGTCGAGAGTACGGGACTGACCTCGGCTGCCCGATCGGGCGTGAGGTCGACCTTGGTGATGTCCAGGCGGGCCAAGGGGGAGACCGAGTGGATGGGCAGATGGATCTGGGCGCCCAGCATGGGAATGAAGCCGTGGAGTGATGACCCGCCCCCGGTTACCAGGATGCGAGAGACGGGGAGACGACCGGGCAACGACGCGAAGTACTGGATCGAGTTGCGGATTTCGCTGATGAGATTGTCGACAGTCTCTTGGATTGCCTGTTGTGCGGCATGCACCTGAGGAGTGGGATCTCCCAGGCGACGTTTGAGCGCCTCGGCATCGGCCAAGGGAAGATCGAGAGCGGAGGCGATGGCGGCGGTGGTGGCATTGCCACCTGACCCGATGGTGCGGACGAACTGCGGGCGCCCGTTCTGATGGATGACCACCACGGTGAGGCCGGCACCGACCGACACGATGGCTTCGGGTTGGTCGTCGGTGGCGCCGCCAGAGATCGCCCGCACCAGAGCAGAGGACACCAGGTCCACGCCCTTGACCACCAGCCCGGCACCCTCGGCCACGGCGACGACTCCTTCGACCAGATCAGCGTGGGCCGCAGCCACCAGCACCCGGCGCATTTTGGCGCCCTCGGGAGAGGTGTAATCGGAGAGGATCTGCGACGAGAGGATGGTCTTGTCGGGAGCGAAGGGGATGACCTCTTCGGAATGGAACCGGACGGCACTGTCCACTTCGTTGTCCGGAACGAACGGAAGCTCGATTTCGCGGGTGATGGCCCGAAGGCCGGCAATCCCGACGATCACGGAGGTGGTGGAGAACTGGCCGCTCTTCCACAGGCGACGGACCGCTTCTGACACTGCGGTGGCGTCGTGGATCTCTCCATCGACAACCGAACCCGGCGGCAGTCCGGCCTGCCCGTAGTTGAGGTGGTTTCAAACTGACATCGAGCTCAGCGGCGCGAACGGCGCTGGTGCCGATGTCGAGGCCCACGATCAGCTGTGCCATGGATAAGCTCCCCTCACCGCGCGCAAGGCCACTTCAGTGGCTGTCTGCGGATCGGCGCCCAACCCGCGCTCTCCTGGCTGATTGAACTCAGCGTTCGTCTCACCATGTCGTTGTGACACCTGGGGATACCTGATTTCTGTTGATGCCGGCTGAGTTGTGCACACGGACCGTACCCGCTCATCCGCTCTGCAGGGAGTATCGGAACGAAGGGGCTCAGCTTGAGCGAGCGGGGACAATCTGGGGCAACCCGGATGAATTGACAGACATCGCCGCCGACCCATGCCGATCCGGTTCATCTCACTGGCGGTACGACCGCCTGCCCTTCGCCTGATGATGCGTACTGGCCGGTCTGGAGGACGCCCCGGCGCTCCAGCAGCACCTTGAGGTCGTGGGGGTTGGTGGCGCTGTTCATGGCTTCGCGGACATCGACCACTCCCTCGGAGACCAGGCCGGCCAGAGACTGGTCGAACGTCATCATCCCGTAGTACTCACCTTCAGCGATGATGCCCCCGATATCCGATGTCTGGATCGGATCGACGATAGCCTGTTGGATACGCCCGTTGGAGACGAGCAGTTCCAGTGCGGGCACCCGGCCCTTTCCGTCGGCGGTGGGAACCAGTCGCTGACAGATGATCCCCTTGATGGATCCGGCCAGGCTTACCCGTCTCTGGTTCTGCTCATGAGGAGGGAAGAAGTCGACGATACGGTTGATGGTCTCAGTGGCGTCGGTGGTGTGTAGGGTCGAGAGCACCAGGTGACCTGTCTCCGCAGCGGTGAGGGCGGCCGACACCGTCTCTAAGTCACGCATCTCACCGACGAAGATGACATCGGGGTCTTGACGGAGTACCACCCGCATGGCCGACGAGAAACTGTCGGTGTCGAACCCGACCTCACGCTGATCGATGGCAGCCAGATCGTCGGCATGGAGGAACTCGACCGGATCTTCAATGGTCACTACGTGACAGGCCCGGGTGTGATTGATGTGATCGACCATGGCGGCCAGCGTGGTGGTCTTTCCGGATCCGGTCGGACCGGTGACCAGCACCAGGCCCCGCTGCTCCTCGGCCAGCCGGGTGATTGTCTCGGGCAAGCCGAGATCGGACACGGTAGCGGCATTGGTTCGCACCAGGCGCATGGCCATGGCGACTGACGATCGCTGATAGAAGGCGTTGACCCGAAATCGCCCGATACCGGGCACGCTGTAGGCGAAATCGACTTCGTGATGTTTGCGGAAGTTCTCGAGAGTTCCGGGCTGCATCATCGACTCGGCGATTGCCAATGTCTCTTCCGGAGTGAACCGCGGCTCATCGATAAGCGGCCGCAGCGCTCCGGAAATTCGTACCCGTGGGATCGCGCCTGCTCTTACGTGAAGGTCCGAACCGTCCAGTTTGGCAAGCAGGACCAACAGTCGATCGAGGTCCGTGCGGTCCATGCCGGCAGTGTACGGCTGAAACACCTACCGTGCGAGGAAAATCAATGAAGTCGGTAGTTGCCGACGCCCGGTCGGCAATCAAACGTGTTCGGCGCCGATCTTCAGTCCGACGACTTGGGTGTGCTGGTTGAGGTGGAGGCACCATCGGAGCCGCTCGACTTTTTGGAGCTGTCCGAAGCCGGAGCCTTCGTCGCGGTGGCAGTTGAACTCGAGTCAGACGACCCATTCGACGACGAGCTACTTTCAGACGACGATTTCGATGATTCCTTGGGGCGGCTGTCGTTCTTGTAAAAGCCGCTTCCCTTGAACACCACACCCACGTTGCCGAACACCTTGCGCACGGGATTGCCACAAGTGGGGCACTCAGTAAGGGGATCGTCGTGGAATGACCGGACGACGTCGAAGGTCTCATCGCAGTGTGCACAGTTGTATTCGTAAGTGGGCACGCTGGCTGATCCCTTTGCTGTCTGCGCTGCTCGGATTAGCAGTCTAGTGCAGCGAGTGCCAATACGGATTCGGAATCGGGTTGTCCTCTACACTGTCGTCCGTGATCGATCGGACCTTGGTATGACTGACCGGAGTCTCAGTCATCTGGACCCTCTGGGTGGGGCACGCATGGTGGACGTTTCCCCCAAGGAACCCACCCATCGGCGAGCATTGGCCCGGTGCCGGGTGGCGATGAAGCCCGAGACCACCTCCAAAGTTGCCAACAACGCCATTACCAAAGGCGACGTGCTGGCGGCGGCCCGGGTGGCCGGCATCCAGGCGGCAAAACGGACAGCCGACCTGGTTCCCATGTGTCACCCGCTGCTGGTGGGGGCTGTGCACGTCGACTTCACCATCGGTGACGACTATGTCGAGGTCGAGGCCAAGGTGGAGACAGTCGACCGCACCGGGGTCGAGATGGAGGCTATGACGGCCTGTGCCATCGCCGCCCTCACCGTCTACGACATGTGCAAGACCACCGACCGCACCATGAGCATCGGGGAGCTGATGTTGTGGGAGAAGACCGGTGGCAGCTCAGGAATGTGGAAGAGGGAACCTACCGCCTGAGGTTGGAATCTACGACGAGATGATCATCGCCCCCGCGCTCAACGGCGGAACTTGAATCTCTTTCGGGGGTGAGCGGTGAAGAAGTCGGGCGTGATCGGCACCTCTGATGGGTCCGGCTCATCGACCGACTGGGCGGCCGTTTCCTTGCCTTCGACCTGACCGGATTCCGGCGCGGCATCAGGTGCAGCGGCGAGGATATCGTTCACCATTGCCGCGGCGGAAGCAAATGACTGTCCCGTCGAACGGAAGAAGTCAGGTGCAGGAGGAAGGTTGGCCGCTAGTGTAGTGACACGTAAATAGTCGCGCAATAGTGATAGCCTGTCGCATGGCACGTCCTCCCGCTCCGCCGTTGCGTCTGACCAAGAAGGAAAGGGG
>JGI20193J14888_1000092_pt1 | contig 22019 bp, 23 predicted proteins | sample NGESurdeep092012_5_FD_14888 | JGI IMG/M metagenome (IMG submission 14888)
GACGCGACTAGGCCAGCGCGTGGGAAATGCCCCTATGCGTGCACCCGCCAATCCGGGGAGCCTGGTTACTGCGGCAGTTGAATGCCAAGATCAGCGGCTTTGGCGACAGCCGCGGCGGGGAAGATGTTCCTGACCAGAAATGGGTCCTTCACCATCAGATAGTCGGGCACCAGAGCCTTGGTGTAGCGCTCGAGGTAAAGGAGTTGCTTGGCGATGAGCACCATTTCCCGGGGTGCGGTGGCGCCGAGTGATTCCGCAATGTCGAAAGCCTGTTTGAGCAATTCTCCGAGGTTGAGGCCGGACACCGATTGGTCGAGTAGCGGGTCGAGGACCATTTTGAGTTGCTGCCCGACCATCTCATCGCTGATGTCCATGGCTGCCGGGAAGATCTCGACCCGGCGGAAGGCTCGGGCGATGCGGGTGTAGTCGCGATCGAACAGAATGGTGAAGAGCAAGTCGGAGAAGAATTGCTTCCATGTGCTGTCCAGTTCCCCCATGATGCCGAAATCGAGAAACGAACATCGTCCGTCGTCGAGGAGCCACATGTTCCCGGCGTGCATGTCTCCATGGAACGGGCCATGGACCAGAACCGCCTCGAGCCACGCCTTGCACCCTCGGCGAAGGACTAGTTCGGCGTCGATGTCCCGCTCCCGGATGGTGTCGAATGCGTCCATCGGGATGCCCACCATGCGCTCCATGCAGATCATGTGGGGACCGCAGTAGTCCCAGTAGACCTCTGGCGCCGTCACCCATCGGTTGTCGCCGAATGCACCGATATGGTCCCGGAAGGTTGCCTGACGGTGCGCTTCGAGGGCGAAATTCAGCTCCTGGTTGGTCACCTGGTGCAGGTCTTCGATGATGGCGGGCGCATTGAAGCGCGAGCCGGCCTTGGTCCGGGCCAGCACCAACGCCAGTTTGTGCAGGATCCGTAGGTCGGTGTTCATACGCCGTGCGATGTCAGGACGTTGCAGCTTGACGACGGCATCGCGTCCGTCGGGCAACACACAAGCATGGATTTGGGCGATCGAGGCGGCCGACAACGGCCGATCGTCGAACGAACGGAAGAGCTGGGCCGGCGACCGACCCAGATCCTCCCGGATGAGACGGTGCACGGTGTCGGATGGAAAGGGGGGAACCTCGTCGAGGCAGCGTTGACAGGCATCGGCAAGCGGAGTGGGGAACAATCCGGGGGACGAGGCGACCAGTTGCCCGAGTTTGACGAATGTCGGGCCTAGCGTCTCGAAGCCGTCCACCACCGCGCCGGCGGCGAGGACCGACCAGCGCTGTCGGATCTGGCCCAGTTTGCGAGGGAGGACCCGCAGCAGGGCCATCACCATGACGAGACCAATGGTGACGACCCGACCGAGTTCACGCCCACCGAATCGGTCAATGGCCGGAGTATGAACGGCCAGGTCCGCCTGCGGGGGCCCCATGGAATAGGGCCCACGGAAATTGCTGACCACCCCGGTGCCACCGGAGGTATCGGCCACCTGGTGGTACATGTCGCTCATGACTCTCGGTCACCTACCGACGGTGATGGCTGGGCCGGCATCCCCTTGGGGCATTTGCCGAACTCCATGTCCGCGGTCTGCTGCAGGGCAAGATCCAGCTCGGCGGTAATGACGGTGGTGGCGAGCGGACGCATGCGCAGCACGATGCCAGCCAGCTTCTCGGCATTTCGAGCCGAAGGTACGCCGTTGACCAGGTGTGGCTCGATGACATGGCGCACCACCATCTGCACGAACCGACCGGCAATGGCATCGACGTCGGACCGGAGCTGCTGGAGCTCGGCAAAGAGGTCTTCGAGGGGAATCCCCAACCGGGCCAGTTCGACGCCGGCACGCAGAAGCCTCGGGCTCGGCACGCGAACCCGCTCTCCATCGGGATCGACTTCGACGAGGCGTAGCCGTACTGCCTGATCGATTACAGCGGGATCCTCGAGGGACAAGCCGTAGTGCTCAAGGGTCTCAGCGATGGTTCCGAGCTCGGGAACTTCGTCGCTGAAGATGCCGATCAACTCCCGGCCCATGCCGAGCAGCTCGCCGAGGTCCTGACCGTGGCTCCAATTGTCGAGCAGCTCGCCGATGTTGCCCAGGGAGTACCCCCGCTCTAGCAACGACCCAATCAGACGCAAACGAACCAGATGGGCCGGGCTGTACCAGGCAGTTCTCCCGATCCGTCGCGGCGACGGCAGGAGCCGACGATCCTGATAGGCACGTACATTGCGGACGGTGGTGCCGCCGGCGCGGGCCAGTTCATCGATGCGCATCTCGTCGGGCGTCGGTTCGGCCCGGTCCTCCGGGCGCCCCGATGTCATCGGGTGCGAGCCGACGACGGGTCTGGGTGGCGAGACGGGGGGGGAGTGAGGTCGATACGGGCGATTGCCCGGCGCAAGCGGGGCATGAAGCGTTGGCTGAACAATCCGAGGTGCGCCTCGGTGGCCACCGGCATCAGCGGCCAGTCACCATCGACGGCTCGCAGTACGGCGTCGACCACGATCTCGGGGGTGATGTGGCCGACCTCTCCGTTGTCCACCATCAGGCGCCCGAAGTCGAGTGAGCCGCGGATGACCCCCCACAGGTTGACGTCGAGGATCTGCTCCCAGTCGTCATAGGAGGTGTCGAGGAAGCTCCCTGCCATTCCGAGACCAGCGTTGTTGACCACCACGGTGGGGCCCCGTGTTCGGCGCCAACCTTGGCCGCCAGCGCCTCCATGGCCGACCCGTCGGTTACATCCAGTTGATGGAACTCGGCAGTGGCCCCGGCAAGCCGACACAGTTCGGCGGTGTGCTCCGCGGCATCAGCCGACAAGTCGGTGGCGATGATGTGTGCGCCACGCTCGGCAAAAGCCAGGCAGACGGAACGCCCGATACCCGAGCCGGCTCCGGTGACCACCACGGGTGACGGGCGACGACCAGCGGGCTTGGCTTCCGCCTCGACGGCGGCAACGTGTTCGCTCACCCATCGGGCTACCTGGTCCGGTCGTGACCGGGGGAGCCAGCGTTGGCCACCGACGTCACGACGTACGAAGGTGGTCGCCAGCTCCTCCATGCCGTCCACCAGGGACGGTGTCACGAAGGCGTCGGCGGAGGCCACTAGGAGCTGCACGGGAACCTCGGTATGTACCTTTCCCAGTCGCCTGGTGTGTTGGAAGATGTTGGCCCGGTAGAGGTCGACCCCCCGGGCCGCATCGGTGGCGAGGCTGGTTCCCGGCCAATTCTCGTCGACGGTTGCACCCTCGCGTCGTTCCAACATCATTGGCCACAGACGGGCAAGGCCGTGGCGCCAGGCAAACGGGGCGAACGGCGTATGAAAGGCGTAGATGTACCACGAGTGGGTGGCCTGATTGAGGAGTTCCCGCCAGTGCCCGTTACCCGGTCGCATTCGGGCCCGGATCCATGCGCCAACGTGATCGAGGCTGGGCCCTGACATCGAGGTATAGCTGGCAAAACGAGGAGCGGCGTCGGGGTCGGTGACCGCGGCCCACGATTGGATCGAGCCCCAGTCGTGGGCGACCAGGTGGACGGGCCGATCGGGTGAGACGGCGTCGGCCACCGCCACCAGGTCGGCGACGAGGGCTTCCATCCGATATCCCGAACGCCCGTTGGGAACGCCGGACTCGCCGGCACCGCGGACGTCGTAGGTCACGACGTGGTGATCGGCCTCGAGATGCTCGGCCACCAGATCCCACAGGTGGTGGTTGTCGGGGTAGCCGTGGACCAGGATCACGGTGGGAGCGCCGGCTCGACCGCGCTCTTGGACGGCCAGGGATAGTCCTCCCAATCCGGCCACTGTGCGGCTGCGGAGTTCGTTCATCGAAGACCGATATCGGCGGTGTCGCCCCGCCGCGGGAGGTTTCCGGCCACGGATTCGGCCACCTCGTAGTTCAATGGTTGCCCCTGGCGCAAGGCAACCAGCTGGTTACGGGAGTCCGTGGCCATCATCATCATTCGCGACTGTGCCAGTATCCAATGTCATTGTCAACCGGACGTTACCTCTCCGGCTGGGCGGGACCCATCGTCGGTGGTTCGGTCGCCCATGCCACAGACATGGCGATCAATCCCTTAGTTGCCTGCTCTATGAATTCGGGGTCGCGCCCGGCCTCGCCGACATGGAGCCATGCCTGGACGGCTTCGACCAGGTAGGCGACGATGGTCCGGTCCGCCCAGGCCCGGATGACCGGATCGGCAATGGTGGTTCCCACCATGCGGTCGGCGACCTCAACCGCCTTGGCCCACCACCCGTCGTAGTACGAGGCGAACCGCGCCTCGCGAAGCGAATGCCCGGTGAGTAATCGGAAACCGTCCGGATTCTCCCGGGCCACCGACAGCATCGATCCCACGATGTATCCCCGTCGCCCCGGGACGTGCTCCATGCCTTGGATGAATTCGTCGCGGAGCCGCTCGGCCGCCCGTTCGAGCACGGCGCGGTATAGGTCTTCTTTCGAATCGAAGTGCCGGTACACGATGAGGCGGGTGATCCCGGCTTCGGCGGCGACATCTTCCATGGAGGTGGCGGCAAACCCGCCACGGGCGAAGGCGGCAGCGGCGGCCCGGAGGACCTGTTCGTACCGCTCGTCTTGACGCATCAGCCGCCGGGTCGGGGTGATGGTCACGGGAGAAGCCTCATACTTGCCAAAGTGTATACGCATGCGTATACACTTTGGCGAACGGTAATACCGGCCCAAGGGGGGACCGCCATGACGACATTACAAACCGAATTCAGTGAGATGGAGCTGTTGGCCGAACATGCCATCGCTGAGCCCTTGATCGTCAATGACGTGCGTTGTCACGGGGGGTTCGACGAGGACGGCCACTACGTGTCACCCCGGACCAAGAACCGGTGGCCGGCCATCCGTGCCTGGGAAGAGCAGCGCCTGGCCCAGTTCGACACCCCGATTCTCGATGTCCCCCTCGACACCTGGCCCGAGAGTTTTCCCAATGTCGCCCAGTCGAAGTTGCTCCTTCGCCATGGTGTGCCCGAGCCGACGATCACCTCACTCACCCGGATCGGGACAGTGGAGGGTTTCGGTGGGATGCTGCGCCTACTTCCGACGCCGGATTTTGCCAGTTGCTTCGATGAGGAGATTGCCGGGACTGCCATCGCCCACATCGATGGTGGGCTCTTCGAAGCTCATGCCCGTGACGAATCCGGTTTCGGAGATCAGGCCGGTCATGACCGCATGTGGTTCGCGGCCCGGGACATTGCCTTCGACAACCCGGCCACCGAAGATCACACCGCGCGCATGTTGGATCGCATGGGTATCGACACCTCTCCGAAATCCGCCGAGCAGATCAGCCAGCTGCAGCAGGCAGCCATTGCCGGTCGAGTGCTCCCTGACGACATCGACTTCACCTTGGAGATCGTGGTGGGTCGAATGATCGGCCTCCTGTTGATCGAGATCTCCGCGTTCCACGGTTTCCGATGGGCGGAGGCGGTACTCAGTGATACCGAGTTGGTGGCCGGTGACGGTGCGGCCGCCACCCTGGTCTCTCGCATCCGAGCGGACGAGACACCTCACGTCGCCTGGCTGCGCACCGCTCTCTCCGAGATGCGGGACCGGACCTGGGTGGGAGAGAACGGACGCAAGTACGACGGGACCTCCATGATCGAAAAGCTGTGGGACCGGGCGTTGGAGAACTCCCTTCTCCTACGCCGCCAGGAGAATTTGCAGTTCTTCATGAGCGAGATCGAAGAAGCCGTTGACGGCCGACCCGACGGAGCCGATCTGATCGAGGAGATGCTCAGCCTCGGAACTGTCACCCGGCTCGACGACGGCACGGTCGTCGATACTGCCAGCGAGGCTCTCTTCGGTTGATCTGAACAGCCATGAAGTTCGGCATCTTCTATGAGCATCAGCTTCCCCGTCCATGGCACGAGCACAGCGAACAACAACTGATCAACGATGCTCTCGACCAGATTGAACTGGCCGACAAGCTGGGAATCCAGTACCTGTGGGAAGTGGAGCACCACTTTTTGGAGGAATATTCGCATTCGAGTGCTCCTGAGGTATTCCTGGCTGCTGCCAGCCAACGAACCCAGCGCATGCGTATTGGGCATGGCATCGTGCAAACCGCGGCGGCGTACAACCATCCGGCCCGGACGGCCGAACGGATCTCCATGCTCGATTTGGTATCCAACGGGCGGGTGGAGTTCGGGTCGGGAGAGTCGTCTTCGGAGGCTGAGCTCCGTGGTTTCGGCATTGATCCGGCGGTCAAACGGGAGGCGTGGCTCGAGGGTCTTGAGATTGCCATCCGCTGCATGACCGAGACGCCCTTTGGCGGGGTGGACGGAATCTTCACTCAGATGCCGCCGCGCAACGTTGTCCCCAAGCCGGTTCAGAAGCCCCACCCTCCCCTGTGGGTGGCGTGCAGCCGCCGTGACACCATCCTGCTGGCGGCGGAAAAGGGGATCGGGGCCCTCAGTTTTGCCTTCATCGAGCCCGAGGACGCCAAACAGTGGGTGGAGGACTACGAGGCGGTGCTGCGCGAGAAGTGCATCCCGGTCGGCCTGTCAGTCAATCCACAGGTGGCCTGTGTCACGCCCATGATGTGCTCCCCTGACGAGGACGATGCCATTGCCCGGGGGCTGGAGGGAGCCAACTTCTTCGGTTACTCACTCGCCCACTTCTACGTGTTCGGAGATCATGTCCCCGCCACCACCGATGTGTGGGAGGAGTTCCAGCAGCGCCGGGGGAAGATGGGCTATTCCCCCGAAGCCGCATTGGCGAATCGACAGCAGACCCTGGGCGCTCAAGTGGCCTCGGGGGATGCCAAGGGATTGCGGGGGGCGACCGGCACCCCCGAACAGCTTCGGGAGTTCCTCCGGCGTTACGAGGCTGCCGGGGTCGACCAACTGATCTTCGTGATGCAGGCCGGCCGAAATCGGCACGAGCACATCATGGAGTCGATCGAGTTGTTCGGCACCCAGGTATTGCCTGAGTTCGTCGAACGGGACGAAGCCGCCAGTGTGGCCAAGGCGGCCAAGTGGGAGCCGATCATCGAAGCCGCCTTTGCCCGGCGGACCACCGATCACCCATCGATGCCACCCGGGTACGTCATGAGAGCCATACCAAAACAGATGGTTGACGCCATGGACAGTGAGCCGGCACAGCAGTGGCTGGAGTCCCTCGCCGACAAGCAGGCCGCCGGGGTGCGTGACGAGGAGTTCCAGCGCCTGGTGGACGGGTAGACCGGCGTCCGATCAGGCTTGGGCCCGGTGGACCGATACTGCGTAGTTCCCTGATCCCGAAAAGGGGAGGCGGTCCCAGGCGGCCCACCGCTCGACAGGTTCGAGACCGGCGGCCGTGCAGTGCTGGTCGTAGTCGAGCACCGAGTAGCTTCCATCCAGTTGGAATCCGGTCACCAGGGCGCCGCCGGGCCGGAGGTGTCGAGCGCAACCGCCGACCAGAGCGGCCTGGGTGCCGGCCGGTGTGAACAACGGCACGTTGCCGGCCATCACCACGACGTCGAACACGCGGCCGAGGTCGAGCTCGGTGAGGTCGGCTTCCACCCAGGTGAGCCCGGAGCCGATCCGGCGGGCGGTGGCAATCATCGAGGGGTCGGTATCGACTCCGACCACCTCGACCCCTCGGCGGTCGAGCTCCATCGCCACCCGACCGGTTCCGCATCCCGCATCGAGCACCGTGGTTGGGGTCAGACTCATCACGAAGTCAGCTTCACCGTGTACGGCCACACCCGAAGTCGCGAGGGTATCGAACCGTCTCTGGTAGCTTTCGCCGTCCCATGCCATAGTTGCATCATCGCGCCAGCGATCGGGAGCGTAGGATCCAAGGGCACAATCGGGCGGCCGGGGATTCCAATGAAAGGGGCAGTTGTGACCGACGTGGCGGACTCGGAAGCAGAAACCGGTTCTCAACGGTCGGTCGACGCGCTTTCCGGCGAACGGCGCTCAAAGCGTGATTTTCTTCGGGACAAAGGCATCGATCCCTATCCGTCCCGGTTCGATCGTTCCCACACCAACGCCGAGTTGCGTAAACGCCACGGCGACTTACCCGCCGATGCCCGGACCGGCGAAATCGTTCAGGTCGCCGGGAGGATCACTAGTGTGCGGGGCCACGGGAAGTTGGTCTTTGCCACCCTGCAGGATGTCTCGGGGTCCATTCAGCTGCTAATCCCGGTGAGCAATCTGTGCGAGGCCGGTGCCGCCGTGCTCGACAAGTCCGACCTCGGAGACTGGGTGGGGGCCACCGGGGAAGTGATCGTGAGCAAGCGGGGCGAGCTTTCGGTCGAGCTCACCGAGCTGCAACTGCTCTCGAAGGCCCTCCGACCACTTCCCGACAAATGGCACGGGTTGAGCGAGGCGGAGATGCGCTATCGCCAGCGCGAAGTCGACCTCCTGGCGAATGAGGACACCCGGCGCGTGTTCGGGATCCGCTTCAAGGTCGTCTCCGCCATGCGGGACGTGCTGGTGGCGGAAGACTTTCTCGAGGTTGAGACACCGATACTCCAGCCTCAGGCCGGCGGGGCCATCGCCCGCCCGTTCGTCACCCATGCCAATGCCCTCAACATCGATCTCAGTCTCCGCATTGCCCCCGAGCTCTACCTGAAGAGATTGGTTATCGGGGGCTTTGAACGGGTCTTCGAGATCGGCCGAAACTTTCGCAACGAGGGCGTCGACACCCGGCACAGTCCTGAGTTCACTGCACTCGAGGCGTACCGGGCATTCGGTGACTACACCGACGGAATGGGCCTCACCGAGCGCCTGGTAGTGGCCGCCGCCCGGGTCGCCACCGAGCGGATGACATTCACAACGGCCGGGGGACCGGTCGATCTGACCCCGCCGTGGCCCCGCCAAGAGTTGTTGGGCTTGATCGAGGAGGCCGCCGGGCGTCGTCTGCATCCTTCCGACCCCGTCAACGACGTCCGCTCCGCCTGCCGTGATCTCGGGGTCGAGTTCGAGGACCCCTGGGGCTCGGGAAGACTCATCTTCGAGATCTATGACAAAGTGCTGCTACCCAACATGCTCGGACCCGTGTTCGTCTGCGGCTTCCCGGTGGAGGTATCTCCCCTGGCCCGCCATCAGCTGACCGACGAGACGCTGACCGACCGTTTCGAATTGGTGGTCGATGGCAAGGAGTACGCCAACGGATACAGCGAGCTCAATATCCCCGAGGAGCAAGAGGCCCGGTTCCGGGGTGCAGCGGCCGCCGCTGCCATGGGGGATCTCGAGGCCCATCCGTCGGACATGGCATTTGTGCGGGCACTCGAGTACGGATTGCCACCTACGTCGGGGATCGGCATAGGGGTGGATCGCTTGGTGATGTTGCTGGCGGAGGTTGACGCCATCCGGGATGTCATTCTCTTTCCGATTCTCCGCCCTGAGTCGCAAGGATGACTGCAAGCGAAAAGGAGTGATCACCAGAGCCTTGACGGCAATCGCTCCCTGCCGTGGGTTCGGTGACTACCGCGGGCGGGCCAGCCGCTTGGCCTCGTTGGTGACGTTCCAACGGACGGCCCCGATGAGGTCGCGGAAGTGCTCCCGCACGGTGTAGTCGTGGTGCATGGACCCGTCGGTCAGGGTGCGATCGAGGTCCAGGTTGTTGCGTTCCAGCACGTAGGAGAAGTCGCGTCGCATAGGTTCGGCCAGGTTGTACCCGAACGAGCGGTACATGCGGGCGAACAGTGGTCGGTAGAGGCGGATCCGTTCATGGAGACCCGATGAATGGGACATGGGATTCTTCGGCCGCTGTCGGACGTACTCGGGGAGCACGTCGGCGAAGGCGTTACGGAGAACCCACTTCTCCACGCCGTCACGGACCTTGAGGCCCAGAGGAATCTGGAGGGCCAACTTGACCAGGGACAGATCGAGGAAGGGGACCCGAGCTTCGACGCCCTGACCCATGGAGATGCGGTCCACCCGTTGCAACTCGGTGCGGCTCAAGTTGCGGATGTTGTGGCGGAAGAGCTGCTGGCTGAGTGTGCTGCTCACCTGTCGGTACATGTCGTATCCGCCAAAGAGCTCATCCGAGCCGTCGCCCGAGAGCACCACCTTGACACCACACTTGTGCACTCGTTCGAAGAGTGGCTTGGTGACCACCGAGTTGATGACGTCGCCGTATTCGGTGAGTTCCGACATGCGTATGGCTGTCCGAACGTCATCGAGGTGGATGTCGCGGGGGCGCAACTCGATGATCTCGTGATGGACGCCGAGATCCTTGGTCAAACGGCGGGCGAAACGGAGGTCATCGCTGTCATCCGTTCCTACGGTGAAGGCCACACAGTCGGGGTGCATCTCACGGACGTGCAGCAGAGTGAGGGTGCTGTCGAGGCCTCCCGAGAGGATGACGCCCACCGTCAGGTCGGTGTCCACCCTGACCCGGATGCTGTCGATGAGGGCTTCCCGCACCAGACGGCAGGCTTCCTCGGGGTCGTCAATGGGATCCTTCCCCTCGGCGAGGCTCATCAGATCCACATACGGTGACAACTGCGGCGCGGTGCTGGTAGTGCCCCAACCGTGGTAGCCGGGAGCCACCTCGGTAATCGGTGCACCGGCCCCGACCAGCGCCTTGACCTCCGAGGCTACATACAGCGTGTCGTGGAGGTGCGACCAGTACAGGGGCTTGACCCCCACGGGATCACGAGCCAGGTAAACCCGGTCGGTAGGGCGTTCCACCGCTGCGAAGGCGAACTCGCCCCGCAGGTGATGCACGGCCTCCTCGCCCCATTCGAGAAACGCCTCGAGGACGACTTCGGTGTCACCGGTACTGCGCATTTGGTGGCCGAGAGCAATGAGCTCAGTGCGCAGCTCCCGGTAGTTGAAAACCTCGCCGTTGTAGCAGAGGGCCCAGCGGCCATCGGCCGACACCCATGGCTGCACGGAGTGTTCCCGATCGACAATCTTCAACCGTTGCGTCCCCAGCATGCGGCCGTCTTCGCAGAGGGTCTCTTCGCTGTCCCCTCGCGGCCGGATGTTCTCCATCATGCGGTCGAACAAACCTCTGTCGGCTGCCTGGCCGACGATCAGCGCAATGCCACACACGACGGTTAGGCAGCCAGGAGCACGCTGTATGCCTGCCGAAGGTCATCACAGGCGCTCGGATTGATGCACACGTGCCAGGCCTGTCCCTCGTCGATCACGTTGCAGAGCCCGGCGTCTTGGCGCTCCAACAACAGATCAGCCAAGGTCTGGTGGGCATCGAATTGGCGGAACCAGCGCATCTCGACATCAGCGGCGTATCCACAACAGTGGGCGCTGGGGATCATGGCCGCATATCCCAGATTCCGGAGCCGGTGTTGGTGCTGCACGCTCCTGGTCAGACTGGTCACCCACAGTGGGGGAGTGCCCGAGGGTGCCTTGTTGGCAAAGTCGATAGCCAGCTGGTTCAGCAATACCACCAGTTCCGGACGAGCATTGGTGAAACTCACGCCGGCGGTATGGGGCTGTCTCCGGGGCATCACCCGCCGCATGGCCCAGTCCCGTGATCGGCCGGCCAGTCCCTTGGGTTGGAGTCGATAGCTGAACTCGAGGAGGTGCCGGCTCCGGAGCGACTCGAGGGTGACCAGCTCGCGCGACCGCAACACGTCGTCGTCAGATGCAAAGGAGGTCCCGCCCGCCCACCAGATTGAGTCGATCTGGGACAGGAGGTAGATGCGGACCAGGGTCGACACGCCGCTGGCCGAGCTGCGGTCGTTCGGTCGGTAATCGCGGACCTCTTCGAGCAACTTGGCGATGGCTGCATCCTTCCCGTCGGGGGAGCAGGCCAGCACGGCGTGCAGTTGCGGGCGTCTGATCCACTCAGTCAGTAGCGCCTCGACGTCCGCCCGTCCCCCTGGGCCGACTCTGGCATCGACCTCACGGGTCAGATCGGAGACGACGGATCGGTAGGTGTCGAGATCGAGGTCGGAGTTGGGCGGTTCGTACCGGTCATCAAATTCGTGCGAGTCGGTGGCCATGAAGCCTGCGGTCCTCCTCGAGCACTCATGGTTGTTCCAGCCAACAAATGCATCGCATGGGCGTAAGCCTATCGAACATCGTCGATATGGATGACATCGAGTGCTCGCCCCGACGTTGATCGCCACCTCGGGATTGACAACCCGACCAGCCGGCGCGTGGATCAGCTGTTGTGGAGAAACCCAGGTCAGAAGCCATCGAGCAACACCTTCCGGCTCCCATGGGGTGCCGCGGCCTTTTGGTGTGGCTCCATCACCGGAGGGGCCCAGCGCGACATCAATACCACTCCCACCCCCATCAGGATGAGCGAAAGAACAGAAGCGGAAACGGCGCCGGGCGACCTGTTGACGTGCTCACGGAACAATTCGATTCCCAACAGAATGCTCGAAAGCGGATCGACGATCAGAAGTGCGGCCTGGGACACCATCAGCGGGCCGACATTCAGGGAGGCCTGCACAAGGAGCGTGCCGACGATCCCGGTCACGACCAATAGGTAGACCGGCCAGTGGAAGAAGAGGTGCACCCACCCGTCGCGGGAGAGTAACGCGGTGGCCGCCTTCATGAACCCGGCATCAATCGACCACACGATGGCGGCCGAACTGCCGAGCATGGCGGCTCTGCGTGCCGGTGTCCCTCTCCGGCTCAGGGCCAGCAAGACCACGATGATGGCGAGTCGGATGGCAACAGAGCGGATCCAACCGCTGGTGCTCGGCAGACCGGTGCCTTCCTGAGGATGTGCGATGACGAGGAAGCCGGCCAGCCCCAGACAGGTGAGCACCGCCGCCCCCCACGTCCGGCCGGCTATCTGGTCGCGTAGCCAGAACCTCCGTAGCGCCAGCATGAAGATCAACTCGACCACCAGCACCGGTTGGACCAGGGCGATCTGTCCGAAATACAAGGCGGTGGCCGTGAACACAAAGGTGCCGACCAGGAAGAGCAGTCCCAGCAGCCACAAAGGTTGTCGGAACAGATAGAAGGCTTTCCGCCATCCCGTTGAGACTTCAGGTGGGGCGGACACGTGGGCCAGGCGCTGCACCACCGCCGCCGATGCGTTGCAAAGCGAACCGACAGCGGCAAAAAGGATGGCAATCATGTCGGCACCACGGATCTCCTGCCGGTGGGTGGACGTTGCGTGAACCCTCGCTGACCGACAGTGTACCGACGGGGTTCGGCATCCGCTCTGAGGACCGACAGAGGTGGTCGCTGGTCAAGATTCCACGGAATAGTTACTTCTGGCGCAGGATCCACCTTCGCATCCGATAGGCGCGATCAAAGGGTGGCGGAGTAGGTGGTCATGCTCCACAACGCAACGCAGAGGACACCGAACATCCATCCCGAGCCGGTCGATGAGCCACCCAACCGCGCAGTTGTCGTGCGGCTGATCCGATCGCAGGGAACGGAATGGGGGTTTCCATCTAGGTACCCCTGGCCAGCTGCTTCGCAAGGGCTACCTGCGCCACGGCAGTGCGGGTCGCCCCAGGTCCAAGCTGGGCGGTGAGGATCGTAAGCCGCGTGGCGGCAGCGCTGGCCGAGTTCTCCCGGCCTTGCGCAGCGACTTGTAGGTCACGGGATCCCCGCTGACTGCCTAGCGCAAGAGCGTGTGGAACAGGAGGCCGCGGCTGCGGGAGTTCCGGCGGTTAAAACGGAATGCCCACTCATCGAAATACGCCTGGACACGCTCGGGACTGACCGAGCCCTGCATGGTCCCCATCACCCAGCGCTTGACGAGCGAGAACACTCGATGGACCGCCGGCAGTACCTCGTGCGCCTGTAGGCCGGCGGCGGCGATCGAGGTGCCCCGGTGCTCATATCGGTCCCGCGTTGCCGCCGGGTAGGCCGACCAGCCGTCGGTGATGACGCAGCTCCCTGGCTCGACGTTGGCGTCGAGGAACGCACTCAAGCTGTTCGCGCTCGCATCAGGGATGACACCGGGCCCGGCACGCCCGGCTCGGGACCACCGAGGTAGCTCTCGTCGGCCTCGACATCGCTGCGAAGCCGGTCGCGGCCCGGGCGGACCATCACCGATCGGTACCGGTGCAACATCGCCCAGGCGGTCTGGATCGAGCCCAACTCCATCTCGCGGCGCAGTTGGGGCAGACGAACCCGTCAGGCCAGCGCAGCCAGTCCAGGTAGTCGAGGCGCTTCGAGTCCTCTGCGAACTAAGCGTGCAGTTGTGCGTACGAGCGTGGGTAGTCCCGGCCGGCGGCAAGGTTCACGTGAAGTACCCCACGCCTCAAGGATACCTAGCTGGAAACCCCTCTTTTCCGCGAATGATCACACCTCAGAACGCTAGATCAGCGGTATTGTTCGGTTGGTCCAGGCCGAGTCGCCCTCGATGCTTGCATTCGCAAGCGTCCCCGACCGCACTTCGGGGCACCGCTGGGCGGCTCAGACACTGCCGATCGCATGTTGCCCGACTTCGTATTAATCATCCCCTGGGCGTCGGCATGTACCGAAATCCATTCTCGAAGCGAACCTGCCGAGCGCCCACAACCTGCGGGCTCTGACCGGTCAGACGAGGGCTTCGACCAGAGCGGATTCGGTCTCCCCAGGATCGCGCCTCAGGGGGTTGATTTGTGCCGATCCTGCCGTAACCGAGCGGGCAATCTGCGCCTATGAGATTGAGTGAAGCCGAACGCTGCGTTTCAAGGAGGACATCGCAAGGCCACCTGGGTAAGAATAGGTCTTGGGCGTCGTGCAGGCGTCGTCAACCCAAGGAGAACCGCCCCATGGACATCGTTCGTAACGCCGATGGCACCCTCGTCGTTCCCGTGCAGCAGAAACGACGGCACCAAACCGATGACAGTGTGGAGACCTCGTCCGTCGGTGCTGAGGGCGAGGCGACGAAGACGGATGCGGCGCCCACGACCCGGCTGCTCCATCCGGGCGAAGGTGGGTACGACGAGGCGCTCGCCGAGTGGGACCTTCAGCAGAACCCCGATCGTGCACCGGTTGTCTCGACAGCAACCGGCCGGCAGGAAGCCATGACCCTTGTGCACGCGGTGGCGACCTCACCCGATCATGCAGTCGCGCCGGCGGTGGAGGCGCTCGACGATCCCGAAGCGAGCGGCGAAGCGTTGCGCCATGTTCTCGTCGGCGGTGTTCACTCAGTCGAAGACTTTGCCGCTGAGGTCACAGAGGCGGAAGGCGGCGACCCGCTCTCCGCTCACCAGACGACGAAGATCATCGGTGAGGTGCTGGCCGAGCTCGATTGATGATCCGCTCGCCGCACACGGACTCACTCCGTCGAGCAAGTGGTCCGGAGATTGCCATGCGTACCTTGCCGCCGTCTCCCACTCACTCTGGAAGGTTTCGCGGGTTGCTGAAGAACCCTTCGGCACCCTTCCGACGTCGCTCGAATCGGAGTGATCAGCATCGAGAATCAACCTCCGTCGGAAGTGACCCCGAACGCCTACTAGACGTGTGATCCTTCTTGTATCCCAGTGTCTTTCACATACAGGTGGAAGGGTGCCGGGATAGTGACTCGGTGTGCACCGCTTCGCAGCGGATGCTCAGACCTCGATCAGCTGGATCTCGGGATCGAGCCGTCTGAGATCGTCAGGGTCCGAAGTCACCACCCTTTGGCCGCTGCGACGTCCGCAAATGGCGACGTGGGCGTCCACGACGTCGGCAGTCCCACTTGCAGCCAGCAACCTCCCGACACTCGTGGCATCGACCCGGTCGAGGGCGACAACGTCGGTGTTCGGCTGCCGGATCAACCGTGCCAGCCGCACCTGTCGCTCCGGTCGACGGATCGCCTGAGAAAGGGCAGTGGCCGGAATGGTGATCGGCGCGCTGGTCTGGGCCGCTCGGGCCAGCAACACGATGACGCGACGATCGTTGCGATCCAACGCAATCAGCCCCCCGGTATCGAACGTGAGCCCCGGCATCAGGCCACCGAACGAGTGCGGCGCTCCGGCTTTCCGAGCATGTCATCGGCCCACGTCTTTTCTTCGTCCGAGAGAGCACCGCCGGTGTCACGGAGCGCTTGGGCGAGCAGCGCGCCCCAGCCGGCGACGTCGTCGAGGGCCACGCCCACGGCGTGCTGTACAAACCCTGAAATGGTCGGTGCGCTGCCGGCCTCCACAAGCGCTCGGATCCGATCTAGCTGTTCTTGGTCGAGGGTGATCGTGACTTTCCTGGTTGCCATACCAATTACCATACACAGCCAGTGGCAGGGATGTCCGCGATTACCCGTATAACAATGACTGTTTGCTGCGGTTCGCGCTAACTGCTGGTCGAGGCAAACGGAAAGTTCGCCGTCCATCGCCAGGTACCGTCGAAAGCAATAGTGAGGGCTTCATAACCATCGAGCCCTTCGACCAACGCCAGGGCCTCCTCTCCAGCGACCGCGACTGCGGTGGCCAGCGCGTCGGCGAGGCCGAGGTCGGCCCCGGAGACGCTCGCAGAGGCGACGCGCGCTGTTGGCTGTCCGGAATGAGGATCGATCAGATGATGGCCGCGCTCGTAGGTGCCCGAAGTCGCAATCGCCCCGGGAAGCTCGACGACGCAGGCGAGGTGTCCCGGTGAAGAGGGATCGACGATGCCGATCCTGAAAGGTTTGGCGAACTCCGGGCCACCGATGCTCGCGATGTCGCCCGCCGCATTCACGATCGCACCTCGGATCTCGGTCGAGGCGAGCGCGGACAGAGCGCGCTGCGCGGCCCAGCCCTTCACATACCCGGTCGGGTCGACGCCCCCTGGCATTGCCCACGGGTCGAACCATCCACAGGACATCTCGCGTGCGGTCTCACATTGCTTGAGAACTTCGGCAACCTCTGCGGGGGCCTGCTCACAAGTGATCTCGCCGCGGCGAAGCCGACTGATCGGGCTGTTCACCTTCCATGTGCTGAAGACCGTGTCGGCGCGCTGGAGTATGGCTCGGGCCCGTGCCAGGTTCCGATAGACCTCGGCGCCCGGTGTACCGGCGTCGGTATAGACATCGATTGTCACAACGGTACCCATCACATGTTCGAGGTGGTGAATCGCTTGTGGTCGCTCCGCGGCTTCACCGGCGCCCCGCAGAACAGACGTCATGAGAAGCCGAGCTGGGTGAGCGCTGCCTGGAGCGACTGACTAAAGCCAGCGCTCGTATAGCTTGCCCCCGATACACCTTGGATATTCGCACTCTGTGCCTGCAAGGCCTGCTGTTCGAGGACCGGGATCGACTGCTGGTCGATCGACTGGGAGCGAAAGTTCCCACCGTCGTCGAGCGAGGCGATCCCGACCTTGGTGATCTTCGCGCCAGTTACGGTGACGGAAACCGACAAGATGCCGTAGTTGTAGTTGACCTCCGCGCCATTGGCGCTTCGCGAGGCAGTCGGAATAGTCGTTGCCGGTGTCGTTGCCGGTGTCGTTGCCGGTGTCGTTGCCGGTGTCGACTTCGAGGTGGTCGGCGAGGTCGAGGTCGGCGGAGAATTCGCGCCATGAGAGCCTGGACCCGGAGGTGATCCCGCCACGACCGACGTGGTGGGAGAACTCCGAGGCGCGGAAGCCGGGGGGAGCACACCGAGGGTGAGGTGAGCAGGTGCCGTGTGGAAGCTCAGTACTCCAACGAGCCCCGCCACGGTCCCCAAGATCACTATCGGCGTCCGTCTCATCAAGCTTGCTCTATGGAAACGCGCATTTGTATTCGATTCCTCCGTGCCTTAGAACGAGAACGCTTCGAGATGGATCCGGTCACGATTCACCCCAAGCTTTGTGGCCGCAGCGATAATGCTCTCGTTGAAGTCCTTCGGCCCACAGATGTAGACGTCGCTCGTGGCGAGGTCGGGCACGAGCTGTCGGAGTGCGTTGGCGTCAATACGAACTTGGTGGCGTGAGCCAATGACTTCGTGAAACTGACCGCCGCGCTGTTCGACGAGGGTAGCAATCTCGCCCCGGTGAACGATGTCTTCTGGTGTCGATGCCCGGACGAGGACCGTAACGCGTACAGACTCGGGCAGGTCCTCGAGCAGCGCGCGAAGTGGAGTGATGCCGACCCCCGCACCGATCAGCGCCACGCTCTCAGAAGTGCGTGCGTGTCGGGTGAATGCGCCATAAGGCCCCTCGATGAATACCCGTGTTCCGGGCTTGAGTTGGGCAACCGCGCGGCTCTGATCGCCGAACCCCTTGACGGTCAACCGGATGTAAGGGGGCCGTGGGAGTGCGGAGAGCGAGTACGGGTGTGAGTGCCACCAGAGCTCTCTCGTCAGGAAGCGCCACTGGAAGAACTGGCCTCCGGATACCGCAAGCCGAGCGAGACGTCGACCCGAGCAGGTGACCGAGAAGACCCCGGGTGCCTCCCCTTGGACGGCGACGACCCGGAGCTGGTGCTGAACATTCCGACCGATCGGCCGGGCGACCCGGAACACAATGACGCTTCCTGCCGTAGCCACCCAGATCGCGATCCAAAACGCCCGGGTGAGCGGGTGGCCGATGAACGAGCCACCGGTGACGATCTGGTGGGCGAAGGCGAGAGCAAGCGCGAGGTACGTGTAGAGGTGAACAATCCACCAGGTCTCGTACTTGAGGTGTCGCCGAGCGATCTTGATCGAAGTGACACCGGCCATCACAAGGAGACCGAAAGCAGCGGCTGCGGCAAGTACGTCTGGATAGGTGGTGAGGAAGGCCCAGAGCTGTCGGAGCGCGCCCACCTTTGCAAGCTGGGCGTAGCCAAGCGTGACGAGAGCGACATGCAAAGTGATGAGCCCAAGCGACCACGGTCCGATCCGGCGGTGCCAACGGAGAAGTCGATTTTGACCGACCGCTCGCTCCAGCCAAGGGAAGCGCGCGATGAGCACCACCATGACCAACATCAGGTACGCACCTGTGAATCCGGTCAGCCGGCCCGCGGCGATCAACAAGCCCCCGGGCGCAGCGAGCGAACCACGAGTCTCCCCTGTGATGACCAGAGCGAGCGTGGCGCCGAAGCCGAGACCGGCAAGTGCAGCGAACGCATCAGCAAACCGAGGCATCGGCGTATGACCTGGCCGACGCCGAGTCGCAGCTGTTTTACCCACCCAGACCAAGGGATCAGCTGAGGTCAGCTGTTTTGAAGGCACAGCACGATGGTAATGGGCCATATTACGAAAAATGGATCGGCCGGGGAATCCTGAAGCCCTTGGTTTGAGTTAGTGGGGGTCTCCAGCTAACCGGAGTAGACCCAAGATGTTGTGTCTGGGTTCATCACCGGCGCCAATGACGGGCTGTCGTTGCCAGTTCGAGGCTGGCGGGTCGACCTCCTCCGCCCGGCGGGTGGGTTGCTCGGTCCGATCCGACACCGGGGTTTGCAACCGAGTCACACCCGTGATCAATAGTGATTGGCGATGAACTTGCGTGAGTGGGCCGAGGCCCAACATATCCATCCACAGACGGCCTACCGGTGGTTCCGGGAAGGCAGGTTGCCGGTCCCAGCCCAACGGGTCGGTGGTCTCATCGTGGTTGGGGACCTCACCGAGCGTGCATTCGCCCATAGAGGCAAGACCGCGATCTACGCCCGCGTCTCCTCCGCTGACCAGAAGTCCGACCTCGACCGACAGGTTTCCAGGGTCACCACCTGGGCCACATCGAACGGGCACTCCATCGACTCGGTGGTAACCGAAGTCGGGTCCGCGCTCAATGGGAAGCGCCGCAAGTTCCTCTCCATGCTCCGAGACCCAGATGTGACCACGATCATCGTCGAGCACCGGGACCGGTTCGCCAGGTTCGGAGCCGAATACGTGGCTGCTGCTCTCGACGCGAACATCGCCGCATGGTGATAGTCGATGACGAGAAGTGGACGACGATCTCGTGAGAGACATGACCGAGCTGATGACCTCGCTCTGTGCCCGGCTGTACGGCCGGCGATCGGCTGCTCACCGGGCGGCCAAGGCCATCGAAGCCGTGACTGTCGACGCCGGACCCGGAGGCGGTTCCGATGGCTGATCCGGTGGTGACTGATCCAGCGACAGTGACGTCCAAGAAGAAGCGGTCTCCGAGGAAGAAGTTCAAGATCCCCGATGGATGGATCGCCCGAGGGTTCACCTTCGAGGTCGAGTGGCCCGACGACCATCAGGTTGCGTCCAGTATCCGGTCTCAGTTCGGTGGCCGCCGCTTTGCTTACAACTGGGCGCTCGCCCAGGTGAAGGCGGACATGGACGCCCGAAAGACCGACCCCTCTCACGCCTCGGTGCAGTGGAATCTCTACGCCCTCCGGAAGCGATTCAACGCCGAGAAGCCGACCATCGCTCCGTGGTGGTCGGAGAACTCGAAGGAGGCGTATTCCACGGGGATCGCCGACCTGTGTGTCGCCCTCAAGAACTGGTCCGACTCCAAGGCCGGAAAACGGAAGGGCAAGAAGGTCGGGTTCCCCAAGTTCCGATCCAAGAGGAAAGACCAGGCCAGGGTGCGCTTCTCCACCGGTCCCATGAGGATCGATCCAGACCGGCGGACAGTCACCCTGCCGGTGGTGGGAGCCCTCCGGTCGAAGGAGAACACCCGCCGTATCGAACGCTTGGTTCGGGTCGGGAAGGCCCGTGTCCTGAACGCCACCCTCCGAGAGAGGTGGGGCCGGCTGTTTGTCTCCTTCTCCTGCATAGTCGAAAACCACCAGTATCCAGCTCCGGCCAAGGGTGGCCGGGCCGGTGTCGATCTCGGGATGCGAGTCCTGGCCACCATCGTCGACTCTGACGGTGATATCACCGAAGTCCCGAACCCCGCCCCACTGCGCGCGACGCTCACCGAGCGGAAGCGGGTCGGTCGGCAACTATCTGGACGCATCCCCGGCTCCCGAGGACACGATGCGGCGAAAGCCAAGCTCGCATCCCTCGACCGGAGGTGTGTCCACCTGCGGAAGCAGGCATCCCACCAGCTCACCACGATGCTGGCGGACACCTACAGCGAGGTGGTCGTCGAAGACCTCGACCTCGCTGCCATGAAGAAGAGCATGGGCCGTCGGGCATTCCGGCGTTCTGTCTCTGACGCCGCACTCGGCCAGACCAGGCCGCAACTCACCTACAAGATGGCGTGGAGAGGAACCACACTGACGATCGCCGACCGTTGGTTCGCTTCGTCGAAACTCCACCATGGATGTGGGTGCCGGTTGATCGAACCGAAGAAGCTCGCCAAACAACTCGTCTGTGAAGTGACAGGCGAGATTGTCGACCGGGACATCAACGCAGCACGTAACCTCCGTGACTGGCCGGACACCGCCGGTCAAGACAGCAGCGGCGCAGTTGGCGCCGTGGCCCCGCCCGCCAGCGAGAGCAGCGACGGCCAGGACATCGGGCTATCCGATGCCGTGGGAGGAAGCGTAAGACCGGAGCCTCGGCGCCGGCCGCATCCATTGAGGCCAGAACCCACACGGGAACCCCGAGAAGGGGTGCAGCATGAGTGAGGCTCACTATCGCTCACTCGGTTGCAACGGTTTGCGACAATCGCTCGGTAGCGGAGAGGGTCGTGATCCACCGCCTGTTCGAGAAGCCGGTAGAAGAGCAGGCCGGGCGAGCGTGAATGCCGACGGTTGAGTCGGAACGTGAACTCATCGATTCTTTTGGGGTCGCCCGTGAAAGACCTGTTCAGCGTGCACGTTGTCCGTGGGCTACGTAGGCGACACAGCGGCGGCGGACCCAGGGATGCCCATGCATCTGCTGGTAGATGGCCAAAAGCGCACAGAAGGAAGAGTGGCGGTCACCCCAAGAGATCCATTCCACCACTGCCGATTTCGGCCTCCCCCGGTCATGGCAAAGGCCCCAACCCACCCCAAAAGAACGTCGAGGTACGACTGGAGATGGTCGAGTTCGATCGCACCCTGATGAGTTCCGAGTAGCCACCGCTTGGCAATGCTTGGCGTTCGGCGGTGGTAGAATTTGACTGCAGCAGACAGGGGGGACACTCATGAGGGTTCGAACGCTTGTCCGGCGAGTGACCGTGGCGTCTGCAGGTGTACTGGTCGCATCGGTGATCACCGGGACGCTCCCCGGTGTGGCGAACGCCACCGGCCCAGCTGGTCTGACGACGTCGGCATCCCACGCAGCGACGGTCGGCGGCTACTGGATGATCGGGGGCGACGGCGGCATCTTCTCCTTCGGCGCCGCCGGTTTCCACGGGTCCACCGCCAGCCTGGCCCTGAACAAGCCGATCGTCGGG
>JGI20193J14888_1000096_pt1 | contig 21654 bp, 22 predicted proteins | sample NGESurdeep092012_5_FD_14888 | JGI IMG/M metagenome (IMG submission 14888)
CGCCTGGGCCGCCGCCATCGTGGGGGTGTTGAGCGTCCACCACTGGGAGGACTGGCGGGCCGGGCTCGACGAGCTCTGCCGGGTGGCACCGCTCCGGATCGTCCTCACCTTCGACCCGGTGTGTCACGGTGACCAGTGGGTCATCCGCGACTACGTGCCCGAGATCGGGGTCCTCGATGCCATCCGCACCTCATTCGATGACGTGGTCGACCATCTCGATGCCGAGGTGACCGTGCTCCCGCTCACCCGGGAAGCACCGACGGCGCCCTCGGGGCGTTCTGGTGTCGGCCCCACGCCTACCTCGAACCGGAGATCCGAAGCCATATGTCGGGTTTCGCCCAGGTCGATCCGTCGGTGGTCGAACGGGCCATGGGCAGACTGGCCGATGACCTCCGGACCGGGTCCTGGGACCGTCGCTACGCCGACCTGGTAGACAGCCCCACCTTCGACACCGGCTTCCGGCTGCTGGTTTCCCGCTCCTGACCTGAGCCGACCCGCAATGGTGACGCTCACCTCAGCCATCACCTGACGATTCCCATTGGCGGACGTGCATGCAATTGGAAACCTGAATCGAGTACTCCTCGTAGAACTCCTCCCGACCCCGCCGCTGCGCCTGGCGGTGGCGCGGGTCGTCCCGCCAGGTGCGGTGGGCCTCGCTCGACGCGAAGGTCACCAATGACACCCGTTCTCCGTCGTCAGCCGTGAACGTCTTGAAGTCGACGAAACCCGGGACGTGCCGTGCGGCCGTCTCCATCTCCTCGGCCATCTCCCCGAAGGCTGGGTTGGCTCGGCCCGCAACCGGGAGCGGAAGACGGTGACCACCTGGGATTCGCTCAGATGCGGAATCAATTGACCTCCCTGGGTGCTGTGCCCTACCGATCGGTGCCCGCGACCCGAGCCGTCAGGACTGGACGGTGTGGACGTCGCTGATCCCGGCGGATCCCCGGAGCAGCTCCAGTGCCCCATCGGGAACCAAGCGATCGGTGGACAGCACCATCAGCGCGGTGTTGCCGGTGGCCGAGGGGCCCACGCCCATCGACGAGATGGAGACCCCGGCCTCGCCGAGGATGGTCCCCACCACGCCGATCATGCCGGCCCGATCATCGTTTCGGACAACCAACATGTGGGGGGCCGGTGGCACCTCCACCGTGTGGTCGTCCATCATCACCAACCGGGGCTCGGTGCGGGGCCCGGTAAGGGTGCCGGCCACCGAGTGATCACCGCATCGGAGGGTGATCAGGTTCACGTAATCGTGGGCGGTGATGGTGGAGGTCTCCCGAACCTCGAGGCCACGCTCGGCCGCTAACTGGGGTGCATTGACATAGGACACCGGTTCGGTGGTGGCGGCAGCGAACACGCCCTTCAACACCGACAAGGTGAGAATGCCGGTACCCGAGCCGGCCAGGCCGCCCTGGTATTCGATCTCGAGCGTGTCGGGAAGCCCGTCGTTCAGGCACGAGAAGATGCGGCCCAGTTGCTCGGCGAGACCCATGAACGGCCGCACTGTCTCGGAGACGTCTCCGGCCGACACGTTGACCGCGAACGGGACGAAGTCGCCGGCCAGGGCCAGGATGACCTGCTCGGCGATGGTGACTCCGGCTTTGTCCTGGGCCTCGGCCGTCGATGCGCCGAGGTGGGGGGTCACGATGACCGAGGAAAGCTCGAAGAGCGGCGACTCGGTGGTCGGCTCCTTGGCGAAGACGTCGAGCCCCGCACCCTGCACCTGGCCCGAGCGGATGGCCTCGGCCAGGGCATCTTCGTCGACAATGCCACCACGGGCGGTGTTGATGATGCGAAGCCCGGGTTTGGACTTGGCCAACAGGTCCTTGCCGATGAGCCCCAGCGTCTCGGCATTCTTCGGCAGGTGGACGGTGACGAAATCCGACTCGCCCATCAGCTCCTCGATGCCCATGAGCTCGACACCCATGAGCTTGGCCCGATCCACCGATACGAACGGGTCGTAGGCCACCAGACGCATGCCGAACGCCAGCGCCCGCTGGGCCACCAGGGCACCGACCCGGCCCAGCCCGATGACACCGAGGGTTTTGCCATAGAGCTCGACGCCTTCCCACTTGGATCGCTCCCACTTCCCTGCCACCAGGGCGGCGTGGGCCTGAGGAATGTTCCGAGCCTGCGCCAACAACAGCGCCATGGCCTGTTCGGCCGCGGACAGGATGTTGGACTGTGGGGCGTTGACCACCATGACCCCGCGTTCGGTGGCCGCCGGAACGTCGACGTTGTCGAGGCCGATGCCGGCCCTTCCCACCACCACCAGATCGGTGCCGGCCGCCAGCACATCGGCGGTCACCGTGGTGGCCGACCGAATCACCAGCGCCTGAGCCCCCACGATGGCACCCAACAGCTCGTCGGGGGACAGTCCCAACTGGACATCGACGTCATACCCCGCCTCGGCCATCAGGTCGAGCCCGGTTTGAGCCAATTTTTCGGTGACGAGCACCCTACCCATGGTGATCCTTCCTCTGTGAGATCGGATCGATCTCGCTGGTCATGTGACAGCCGCGCTAGCCGGCGTCGCTGAAGAGTTCGGCCAATCGATTGACACCCTCGATAAGGTCGTCGTCGCCCAACGCGTAGGACATCCGAAAGTACCCGGGCGCTCCGAACGCCTCGCCGGGCACCACCGCCACCTTGGCCTCGTCGATGGCCACCTCGGCCAACTCGGCACTCGATGTGATCTTCCGGCCGCGGATTTCCCGGCCATAGAGCCCCTGCACCGACGGGAAGGCATAGAACGCTCCGTCAGGATCGCTGCAGGTGACCCCGTCGATCTCGTTGAGCATCCGGTGAATGGTTTGGCGGCGGCGGTCGAAGGCCGATCGCATCTCCGACACCGCCGACAGGTCACCCGCCACCGCGGCCAGCGCCGCCCGTTGGCTGACGTTGGCCACATTGGAGGTTTCGTGAGACTGGAGGTTGGTGGCGGCGGTGACGATGTCGGTGGGGCCGATCAGCCACCCGACCCGCCAACCCGTCATGGCGTAGGTCTTGGCCACGCCATTGACCACAATGCAGGTATCGATCAGCTCGGGGACGACCACCGGCATCGAGTGGTGCTCGGCGTCCCCATAGACCAGATGTTCATAGATTTCGTCGGTGATGACCCACACGCCATGGTCCACCGCCCAGCGGCCGATGGCTTCGATCTCCGAACGCGGATAGACCGCCCCTGTCGGGTTGGAGGGAGACACAAAGAGCAACACCTTGGTCCGGTCGGTGTAGGCAACTTCCAGCTGATCCACAGAAACCCGGAATCCCGATGACTCATCGGTAGAAATCACCACGGGGACGCCACCGGCCAAGGCGATGGACTCGGGGTAGGTCGTCCAGTACGGCGCCAACACCAGCACCTCGTCGCCGGGGTCGCACAGGACGGCAAAGGCGTTGGCGATGGCGTGCTTGGCGCCATTGGTCACCAGAACCTGCGAGGCGGTGACCTCCAGCCCTGAATCGCGCCGGGTCTTAGCCGCCAGGGCGTCCCGCAGCGCGGGCAGGCCGGCGGTGGGCGAATACTTGTAGGACTTGGGATCCCGGCAGGCGACTTCCGCCGCGGCCACTATGTGGTCAGGGGTAGGGAAATCGGGCTCGCCGGCCCCGAAGCCGATGACATTCTCCCCCTGGGCCTGTAGGGCTTTGGCCTTGGCATCGACCGCCAGGGTGGCCGACGGTGAGACGGCGGCGATACGCGCCGAGACACGGTTTTCGGGCGGGTGAGCCATGAGTGCCATGATTCCATACGTGACCGACGTCTCTGACAACCCCCAGATCACCATTCCTGCCAATTTGCTCCCGGCCGACGGCCGCTTCGGCTCGGGACCCTCCAAAGTGCGACCCGAGAACGTCGGGGCCCTGGCCGCGGCGGCCAACCATTTCCTCGGCACCAGCCACCGTCAAAAGACCGTCAAGTCAGTGGTCGGCAGCCTTCGGGAAGGCCTCCGCGACCTGTTTTCGCTACCTGACGGGTACGAGGTCATGCTCGGCAACGGGGGCACCACCTGTTTCTGGGACGCGGCCACCTTCTGTCTCATCGAGAAGAAGAGCCAGCACCTCAGCTTCGGCGAATTCTCCTCCAAGTTCGCCACCGCCGCCTCCGACGCCCCCCATCTCGACGATCCCGAGATCATTGCCTCCGATGTCGGCACCCACCCCACGTCGATCGCCCGGGACGATGTCGACCTCTACGCCCTCACCCACAATGAGACTTCCACCGGGGTGATGATGGAGATCACCCGGCCCACAGGAGCCGAATCGGCAGCCAAGGGCGGCAGTCTGGTGGCGGTGGATGCCACTTCGGGGGCCGCCGGACTCCCGGTCGACCCCGAGCAGTTCGACGTGTACTACTTCGCCCCGCAGAAATCCTTCGGGTCAGACGGGGGCCTGTGGGGCGCATTGGTGTCCCCGTCCGCCCAAGAGCGCATCGCCAGCATCAAGGCCTCGGGTCGGTGGGTGCCGGCGTCACTGGACCTGACCATCGCCCTCGACAACTCCAAGCTCGACCAGACCTACAACACCCCGGCACTGGCCACGGTGTTCATGTTCGACAACCAGGTCCGCTGGTTCAATGACAACGGTGGCATGAAGTTCTCCACCGGTCGGTGTGACCGCTCGGCGGAGATCCTCTATACCTGGGCTGACAATTCCGACTTTGCCACGCCCTTCGTGCAGCGGGAGGTCGAACGGAGCCGGGTGGTCGCCACCATTGATTTCGCCGACTCCATCAATGCCGCCACCGTGGCCGCGGTGCTGCGGGCCAACGGAATTGTCGACACCGAGCCCTACCGCAAGCTCGGGCGCAACCAGCTCCGTGTCGCCATGTTCCCGGCCATCGATCCCGACGATGTGGCCGCGCTGTGCGCCTGCATCAACTACGTGGTGGGGGGCATCGGCTGATTGAGCAGCTTCGGCCGGGAATCCGTTGGCGGAGCCACGTCATCGATCTGCAGCCAATCCGCCCCGTCCTTGTCCTCACCCTGCGCCGTGTACATATCGGGGTAGGCCACCCACGGAGGGGACGGTTCCGGCACCGATTTCCGGCAGGTACCAGTGGGCGCGGCTGACCGATCGCCATCCTCCGCGATGCCGCACGATCAGCCGCCCGAGATGTCCTGGATCTTCTGCTTCCCTGCTGTGACGAACGGCATCATGTCGCGCAGCTGGGCGCCCACCTTCTCGATGGGATGGTCAAAGCCGGCCTGGCGCAACGCCTTGTAATTGGGACGTCCATTGGCGTTCTCCTCGACCCATTCCTTGGCGAAGGTGCCGTCTTGGATCTCTCCCAAGATACGACCCATCTCTTCCCTGACCGCCTCGTTGATGACCCGGGGGCCGCGGGTGAGGTCGCCGTACTCGGCGGTATCCGAGATGGAGAAACGCATCCCGCTGATTCCCTGTTCGTACATCAGGTCAACAATCAGCTTCAGCTCGTGAAGACACTCGAAGTAGGCGGACTCGGGTTGATACCCGGCGCCTACCAATGTCTCGTATCCGGCCTGCACCAACGCGGTGAGGCCTCCGCACAGCACGACCTGCTCCCCGAACAGGTCGGTCTCTGTCTCCTCGGCGAAGGTGGTATCGAGCACTCCGGCCCGGGTGGCTCCGATGGCGTGGGCGTAGGACAGGGCCAGGTCGTGGGCCTTGCCCGAGGGATCGGCGGACACCGCCACCAGGGAGGGAACCCCTCCCCCTTCGGTGTAGGTCCGGCGCACCAGGTGACCAGGGCCCTTGGGAGCAACCATGGCCACGTCCACGTCGGCGGGAGGGGTGATAAGGCCGAAGCGGATATTGAAGCCGTGGGCGAAGAGGATGACGTCACCCGGCTGCAGGTGGGGAGCGATCTCGGCCTCGTACACCGAGGCCTGCTCGGTATCCGGCAACAGAATCATGATCACGTCAGCCTCGGCCGACGCCTCGGCCACCGACAGGACCCGCAGCCCGGCCTCTTGGGCCTTCTGCTTGGACGACGAGCTGTCCCGGAGCCCGACACGAACGTCCACCCCGGATTCGGACAGGTTCAGTGCGTGAGCGTGACCCTGGGAGCCATAGCCGATGACCGCCACTTTGCGACCACCGATCAAACTCGGGTCAGCGTCCTTTTCGTAGTACAGCGTGGCCATCGTGATCAACCTGCCTTCTCTGTGTGTTTTGCGAATCCGAGCACCTTGGCACTCGCGTTGGATCGGTCGTCGGACCGCTCGAGCATAGGCAATGCCACCCGACCAGTACGTTGCAGCTCCACAATTCCGTAGCTCCGGATGAGGTCCTCGAAGTCATCGACCTTGGTCGGTGACCCGGCCAGCATCACCGTGAGCCGGTCATGGCCCACGTCGATGATCTTGCCTTCGAACACGCCCACCAGCTCGATTACCTGGCCCCGGGTCTCCGGTGAGACCTCCACGGTGACCAGTAACAACTCACGCTCGCGAGCCGCCGATGGGGCCAGCTCGGTGATGGAGACCACCGGGATCAGTTTGTCGAGTTGCTTGACAATCTGGTCCAACGGGGCCGACTCGACGTCCACCACGATGGTGATGCGGCTGAACCGGGCATCGTCGGACGGAGCCACGGCAAGGCTGAAGATGTTGTATCCCCGCCGGGCGAAGAGTCCGGCCACCCTGGCCAGCACCCCGGGCTTGTTCTCGACCAGGACGGTCAGGGTGTGGTGGCGCTTGTCGATTCCATAGGCCGACATCAGTTGTCTCCTCGCATCAGCGATGGGTCGACGATGATCTCGTCGTTGGAGGCTCCCGCCGCCACCATCGGGTACACCTTCTCCGAAGCGTCGGTGCGGAAGTCGATGACCACCGGGCGATCGTCGATGGAGTTGGCCTTGTCAATAGCAGGGCCGACCTCTTCGGGGCTCTCGACCCTGATGCCGACGCAACCCATCGACTCGGCCCATCCGACGTAGTCGGGGAGATCGGGTGACAGGTACACCTCGGAGTAGCGCTCTTCGTAGAACATCTCCTGCCATTGCCGGACCATGCCGAGGTAGGCATTGTTGAGGAGGGCGATCTTGACGGGGATCCGTTCGGAACTGGCGGTCACCAACTCTTGGGCGGTCATCTGAAAACAACCATCGCCGTCGACTGCCCACACCATCTTGTCGGGACGTCCCACCTTGGCCCCGATCGAGGCGGGCACTGCGAAGCCCATGGTGCCGAGACCACCCGAGTTGATCCAGGTATTCGGGTAGTCGAACTTCCACCACTGAGAGGCGAACATCTGATGTTGCCCCACCCCGGATGCCACGATGGTGTCATCAGGCGTGGCGTCGCGCAAGGTTTCGAGGACGAACTGGGGCTTCAGCTCACCGGGTGCGTCGGTTTGGGCATAGACCAATGGGAACCGGATCTGCCATTCGCTGAGCTTGGCCCGCCAGAGGTCGATCCCGTCACGGGGAAATGAAGCCGCCGGCGAGCCGGGCACCGCCGGGGCTCCGGGCGCGGCGTCCGAAGGCGTGCCGCCCGAGCCGACCCGGGTGGCATCCGAATGAGGGAGACCAAGACTGTCGAGCGCCATCAACAACTCGTCGATGACCAATCGACAGTCGCCGACGATGGCGACGTCGGCCCGGCGCACCTTGTGGTGCTCGGCCGGATCGATATCCACATGGATGACCTTCGCCTCGGGGGCGAAGGCACCCACCCGACCGGTCACCCGGTCATCGAACCGGCTTCCCAGCGCAATCAGTAGGTCCGAGCGCTGCATGGCGGTCACTGCTGTGTAGTTCCCATGCATGCCCGGCATCCCCAAACAGAGTGGGTGTGAATCGGGGAAGGAGCCTCGTGCCATCAGGGTGGTCACCACCGGGATACCTGTCCGCTCGGCCAGTTCCCGCAGGCTCTCCGAGGCGCGTGCCTTCAGAATTCCCCCGCCGGCATAGATGACCGGTCGTTCGGCGGCCAGCAGCATCTCGGCAGCCTCGCGCACCAACTCGGGATCCCCCCGGGTGACTGGGTGGTAGCCGGGAAGATCGAGATCGGACGGCTCAGGCCAGTACCACTCCATGCTGGCTTGGGCGATGTCCTTGGGCATGTCGATCAGCACGGGCCCGGGTCGACCGGTGGTGGCCACGTGAAACGCCTCGGCCACCACCCGGGGGATGTCGTTGGCATCAGTCACCAACCAGTTGTGTTTGGTGATCCCCATGGTGATTCCGGTGGTGTCACTCTCTTGGAACGCATCGGATCCGATCGACGACGTCGCCACTTGTCCGGTGATCACCACCAATGGCGTCGAGTCCATGTAGGCGTCCGCCAACGGCGTCACGATGTTGGTGGCGCCGGGACCGCTGGTCACGATGGCCACCCCCGGGCGCCCCGTGGCCTGGGCATATCCCTGGGCCATGTGGCCGGCGCCCTGCTCGTGACGTACCAGAATATGACGGATCGATGAGTCGATGATCGGGTCGTAGACGGGGAGAATGGCACCGCCGGGGAGGCCGAACATCACCTCTACCCGCTGCATCTCCAGACTCTTGATCAGCGCTTGTGCTCCTGTCATTTCCCTCGGGTCCATCGGGGTACTCCCTTATCTGCCTCATCTGCGATGGTCGGCGCAATCGGTTTATCTGTATGGGTTGTGTTGGTTGTGGCGTTTGTATTGGGGAATGAAAACGACCTCCCATCTGGGAGGTCGGAAAGCGCACACGGCGAAAGATCGTCGCGTGCGCTACGAAACGAGTACCAAGATGATGCTGGGGTTGATGGGGGTGGTACGCATGGTGGTTGCATTGTTGCATGACTGGGAGGGTTTCGACAAGTGCCTGGTGGCCGGTCAGGTCGGTGCTCCCTCCGGGGCCCACCTCCGGACGTCGTGCTCATCGCCCACCACCGCGAAGTGCCCGACTTCAGTGATGTCCACGGCAAACAGATGGATGTCGCCACTGGGGCGCCGTCGACAACCAGCGGTTCTACCGGGCTGATCCGGGGCCATCCATTGGCCCGCAAGGTTCCGACCAGCACCAACCCCGCGGCTCCCCTCCGCTGCGCGGCGATGGCCGCCAGTTGTGGATCACCGCGGACGAACTCCTCACTATGTGGCCATCACCCCGGCATCAACCCGTTCGGTCATCGAAGTCGCCCCTACGTCGGCGCTCAGGGCTCGGTGACCGCGCCCCGCTCGGCTCCGGTGACCAGACGGGCGTACTTGGCCAACACGCCGGTGGTATAGCGGGGCTCGGGATGCTTCAGATGCGCCCGCCGTCGCTGGAGCTCATCGTCGTCCACCAGAAGGTCGATGGTGTGGTTCACCACGTCCACCACGATCCGATCGCCGTCGGCAACCAGACCAATGGGGCCACCATCGACCGCCTCGGGAGCCACATGCCCGATACAGAACCCGTGGGTCCCACCCGAGAATCGACCGTCGGTGACCAGGGCACAGTCGCCGCCCCGACCCACGCCCTTCATGGCACCGGTCACCGCCAACATCTCGCGCATCCCCGGGCCACCCTTGGGTCCCTCGTACCGGATCACCACCACGGTATTGCCCTGGATGGACCCGGCCAGGATGGCCTCCATGGCCGCGTCCTCCCCATCGAACACCCGGGCCGGCCCATCGAAGGTCAGCTGATCGATCCCGGCCACTTTCACCACCGAGCCGTTGGGGGCGAGAGACCCGGTCAACACCGCGATCCCGCCCTGGACGTGGATCGGGTCGCCCATGGGATGGATCACATCTCCGTCGGGAGCCGGTGGGGAGAGGGCGGCCAAGTTCTCCGCCACCGTCTTTCCGGTCACCGTGAGGCAGTCTCCATACAGCAACCCGGCGTCAAGGAGTTCCTTCATCACCACCGGTACCCCGCCGATGCGATCGAGATCACTCATGTGGTACTTGCCGTGCGGTTTGGTATCAGCCAGGTGGGGCACCCGGGCCGCCACCTTGTTGAAGTCGTCGAGAGCCAGCTCGATCCGAGCCTCATTGGCGATGGCCAACAAGTGGAGCACCGCGTTGGTGGAGCCCCCCAAGGCCATGGTGACGGCGATGGCATTCTCAAAGGCCTCTTTGGTCATCACCTGGCGTGGCCGAATGCCGGCCCGAAGCAGGTCGACAACCGTCTGGCCCGACGCGAAGGCGGCGTCATCACGCCGGCGGTCGACGGCGGGAGCTGTTGAACTCCCCGGGAGCGACATGCCCAGCGCCTCGGCCACTGACGCCATGGTGTTGGCGGTGAACATCCCCGCACACGATCCCTCGGTGGGACACGCGTTGTGCTCGATGAGGCTCAACTCCTCGTCGGAGAGGGCATCGACCGCATGGGCACCCACCGCTTCGAACACCGAGGTGATATCCAGAGCACGGTCACGGACCCGGCCTGGGAGAATCGAGCCGCCATAGAGGAACACGCTGGGTAGGTTCAGCCGAGCCGCCGCCATGAGCATGCCGGGAAGCGATTTGTCGCACCCGGCCAGGGTCACCATGCCATCGAAGCGCTCGGCGTGCATCACCGTCTCCACCGAGTCGGCGATGACCTCGCGGCTGACCAGCGACGCACGCATGCCCTCGTGACCCATGGAGATGCCATCGGACACCGCGATGGTCACAAACTCGAAGGGAAAGCCGCCGGCATCGCGCACGCCGGCCTTGGCCCGCTGGGCCAGGCGAGCCAAGGGAAGGTTGCACGGGGTAACTTCGTTCCACGATGAGGCCACCCCGATCTGTGGCTTGTCCCAATCGGTGTCGGTCATGCCGACGGCCCGAAGCATGGCGCGGGCCGGTGCCCGGGTCGGTCCGTCGGTCACCTCGTGGCTGCGCGGCTTCAATCCGACCAGAGGCTGTTCCGACGGGTCGGTTCGGATGTCTTCACTCATGCAGTCATGGTACGGCGTCCCGCACCGGTTGCCTCCCGTAAGCTTGAGCCATGGCCGCGGGCGACCACACCACGTTCCCTCCCGGAGAGATCGATCGTCTGGTCGAATCCATTGAAGTCAACGGGTTCGGGATCGTGCGGGGTGCGTTTGACGAGATGGCGGTGGCCGACCTCGAACAGGAGTTGGCCCATGCCCAGCAGCGCCTGGCGGACGGCGTCCTCGACCCGCGCCACGGCACTGGGATCCTCGATGAGCCCGATGCCACCATCGACGGCCGGCCGTTCGCCCACTACGTCACGTTTGCCACCGAAGCGTCTCCACTAGCCGCGGCGGCCGTGCGACTTCCCGCCCTGGTTGACGTGGCCCGGACTGTCCTCGGCACGGGGGCATGGCTACTCGACTACGAACAGTTCGGCGTGGTCTACCAGGATGCGCGCCCGGGACCGGGTTCGGGCTATTCGCGTATCGGATGGCACACCGACCATCAGTCCGGGCCCCATCTCCCGATCTGGCCCGGTCTCGCCTTCACCCTTCACATCGATCCCACCTCGCCGGCCAATGGATTCCTCAGGGTGCTCGCGGGCAGCCACCACGGTGGCACCGACGGGATCCCCTTGGGGTTCGAGAGAGTCCCAGGGGAGATCGCCGTCTATGCCGAGCGCGGGGACATCCTCTTTCATCATTCCGATCTCTGGCATGCCGCGGCGCGGGCAACAGCCGACGGAGGCGAAGCTATCCGCAGGCACCTTCGGGGTAGTTGGCACGGCGGCAGCCGGCTGGAGGTCGGACACGGAACCGACGATTTTGTGAAGAACGCCCGACGCTGAGTTGCGCTCCTGGCGATCCCCCTGGGGGGCATCGCCCTACGGCAGCTCGCCCTACGGCAGCTCGCCCACCTGAACGATCATCTTTCCGATGTTTTCTCCGCGCAACAACCCTATGAAGGCGTCCGGGGCATTCTCCAGGCCGTCGATGACCGTCTCGAAGACGTGGAGGGCTCCCTCTTGAATCCACGTGCTCACTCTGTTGGCGAACTCCGGTTGAAGGTTCACGTGGTCACCGACAATGAATCCACGCATGGTGAGCCGCTTGCCCACGACGTAGCCCAGGTTCCGGGGACCGGGAGCCGGCTCCGTGGCGTTGTAGTTCGAAACCGAGCCGCAGGCAGCTATTCGACCGAAATTACGCAGTGCGTTGATGGCGGCTTCGAGGTGCTCGCCACCCACGTTGTCGAAGTACACGTCAATCCCATCGGGTGCGGCGTCGGCCAACAGCTTGGAGACCCGCCCTGAGTGGTAGTTGAAGGCGGCATCGAATCCAAGCTCGTCCACCAGGAGCGCCACCTTTTCGTCCGACCCCGCACTACCGACGACTCGTTGGGCACCGAGCAAGCGGGCCATTTGGCCGACGGCACTCCCGACGGCACCGGCGCCACCCGAAACAAAGACGATGTCGGACGGAGTGAACCCGGCCACCTCCACCAGCCCGGCATAGGCGGTCAACCCTGTCATGCCGAGGATGCCCAGATAGTGCGAAAGCGGAGCGGCCGACGGGTCGACCTTCTGAAACAATTTCGCCGGACCCGCGGCCAAGTCCCGCCACCCGAAATTGTGAAGGACGACATCGCCAACCTTGATCGTTTCCGCATTGGATTCGATCACCTCGCCGACAGCTCCTCCCTGCAACGTCTCGCCGAGCCCGAAGGGTGGCACGTAGGACTTCACGTCGTTCATCCGACCCCTCATATACGGATCCACCGACATGAAGATGTTGCGGACCAGCACGTCTCCGGACCCGAGATCGCCCAGTTCGAACTCCGCCATCTCGAAATTCTCCGAGGAGGGCTCGCCATGTGGCCGCGAGGCCAGCCGGATCTCGTGCCCGTTGTGCCTCACCGTCATTGTCAGCCCCCTGTCCGTAGCGCCCAGTGATACCGGCACTTATTGACGAGTCTAGGCGTGCGGACTTCGGGCTACCCAAGGTGGATTGATTGCGTCGCCGAACGAGATCTTCGAACAGAACTGGTCGAACGGCCGCGTCGCTGGGAAGCTCTTTACATCTTGGAAAGGATTGGCAGCTATCGAGAGGCTGCGTGGGCCATTGAGGGAGTCGCGGCTTCGGCTCGTGCGATCACCCATCGACGAGGTGTGAATTCACCAAAATGCCACCTGATCGACAGTGTCGGTCAGCCCACCCGCCGGACCGGCACGTGGGCATACCCGGCCACATTTGACATGTGAACCCGTTGGCATCCGCTTTCGTCGACTTCGTACTTCGGCCACCGACGGGCCAGCTCGGTGATGGCGATCCGGCTCTCCATGCGAGCCAGGGCCGCCCCGAGGCAGCTGTGGATGCCGTACCCGAACCCGATCGCCTGGCTGGGCGGGCGGTCGATATCGAAGACGTCGGGACAGTCGTAGAAGCGTTCGTCCCGGGTGGCAGACCCGGTGACCAAGATGGTCGGATGTCCAGCCGGGACGGTGACACCGCTGTAGAGCGACTCTTCGAGGGAGAACCGACCCTGATATTGCGATGGTGGCCAGAAGCACAGGATCTCTTCCACCGCGACGGGAGCCTTGTCCGGATCGTCACGTACCTTCTTCCACTCGTTGGGATTCCGAGCGAAGAGGACCACGGCATTACCCACCAATTTGGTGACCGTCTCCGCTCCGGCTCCTCCGAGTAACACCGCGAACCCGGCGATCTCCCCATCGTCCAAACGGGTGACGTCACCGTCACCCCTGTCTACCTCCACTTCGATCAACCGGCTGATCATGTCGTCACCGGGGTGCTTGCGTTTGTCGGCAATGAGCTCGAGAAAATAGGTGACGTTCTCCAACGCCGCCGCCATACCCTCCGGGGTCGGATCCATCTGGCCCGCCTCGCGGTGGAGCATGCTGTCGAGCCAGTGGCGAATCTGTTGGCGGTCGGGCTCGGGGACACCGAGCATGCGCGAGATGATCTCGACGGGAAACGGACCCGAAAAATCGGACACGGCATCGAAAGCGTCGCCGTCGCACATATCGAGGGCACCGCCGATCACCTCCCGGACCATCGGTTCGAGTGCTATCACCGCTCGGGGGGTGAACGCCCGGCTCACCAGGGACCGCAACCTGTCGTGCTCGGGCGGGTCCATCATGATGATGCTCTGCAATTGGCGGATCAACTCCGGCGGTTTGCTCAAGGTGGAGAGATCGACCCCGTGGCTGGACGAGAAGGTGTGCCATTCCTTGTGCGCCCGGCTCACATCCTCGTATCGGTACAATGCCCAGAACCCGTAGCGCTCGTTGAAGGACACTGGTTCTTGGTCCCGCATCCGGCGGTAGAGGTCGTACGGATCGTCGAAGAATTCCTCCGAGAACGGGTCGAATCCGATCGCCTCGGTCATCGGGAGACTCCTCGGTCGATGGTCGGGAGCGCCCACCGCTCCATGGTTTCGGTGGTGGCGTCAACCACCGGCATGACACCGATTTCGGGGATGTTGGCCTCGCTTGCCAGCACCTGCACCACCTGGGCGGCCATCTCGTCCGGGGTGGCGGTCGCACCTGCCGGGCACCCTTCCGCCTCCCATCGGGTGAACATGTCGCCGGCCAGGACGGGATCCCAGTCGTTGGCGAACTCGGTCATGGTGGGGCCCACGACAAACGTAGTGACTCGCAGCCAGGGGTACTCGCCCCGCAACCCACGGGCCATCTCGTGCAGCGCGGCTTTCGTGGTGGCGTAGGGCACCAGCCCGGGGTATGGGTGGCCCACCGAACTCGACCCGAGCAGTAGCAGCCGGCCGCGGCTGGCACACAGGTGGGTCAGGGCAGAGCGGGCGACCATGGCCGCCCCGATGATGTTCGTCTCGCAAAACCCCGCCACAGGTCTTCACCGGCGTCCTCAAAGCGGCTCAGTGCAGAGAGACCCGGGGCGTACACCACGGCATCCAACCCACCGAGGACCTCGGCAGCCTGATCGGTGACCCGCTGACACTCCTCGGGGTGCCGTACATCGCACGCCAGGGCGAAGCTGTTGCCGCCGGCTTCGGCGGCGGCCTGTTCGAGGCGGTCGATCCTGCGGGCTGCGAACGCTACGTCGGCACCCGCGGCGGCACTGAGCAGTCCGATGGCCCGGCCGATGCCCGACGACGCTCCCACCACCAAGATGCTCTTGCCTGTGAGATCAGCCACCACTACCCCTTCCTGGCCAGCCTCGGATGAAGATCAGCGGGGACGGCGCCGCAGGGAAGAATCGGCAATGGCGGCGGGAACCCACCCTACGTCGCCGGCATTGAGGTTGGTTCCTGGCGGCACGATCTCGTCAATGCGATCGAGCACGTCGCCGCTCAGGCGCACCTCGAGCGCGGGTAGCTGTGATTCGAGGTGCTCCATCGTTCGCGGTCCGATGATGGGTGAGGTGACAGCCGGATGTTCGAGCACGAAGCCCAGTGCCAGTTCGATCATGCTGAGGCCCGCACCTTCTGCCAGTTCGTGCAACGCTGTCACCGCGCTGAGCTTCTCCACGTTGCCCGGGAGTGTCATGTCGTAGTGAGCCGGAACCATCGCCGAACGTCGGCTGGTGTTGTCCTTACCCTGGCCGAAGGCGCCCGAAAGCCATCCACCGGCCAGCGGGCTCCATGACAGCACACCCATCTTGAATTGTTGACACCTCGGGAGCACGTCCGCCTCGATGCCGCGTACCAGCATCGAATAGGGAGGCTGTTCGGTCACAAATTGCTCGCGCCCTCGGCGCTCGGCCACCCACTGCGCCTCGACGATGTCATCAGCGGGGAAGGTGGAGCTTCCGAAGTATCGGATCTTGCCCGAACGGACCAGGTCGGTCAATGCGCCGAGGGTCTCGTCAATATCGGTATCGGGTGACGGGCGATGGATCTGATAGAGATCGATGTAGTCGGTGCCCAGCCGTTGCAAGCTCTTCTCACACGCCGACATGATCCACCGGCGCGAGTTTCCCTGAGCATTCGGGTCACGCCCCATGGCACCATGCACCTTGGTGGCCAGAACGATCTTTTCCCTCTTGGTTTGCGCCAGTGCCTTTCCGACGATCTCTTCGGACTCACCAGAGGAGTAGACGTCGGCGGTATCGACAAAGTTGATGCCGGCATCGAGAGCCCGGTGAATGATGCGGATCGACTCGTCGTGATCAGGGGTCCCCCAGGCCCCGAACATCATGGCCCCGAGGCAGAGTGGGCTTACTTTGACACCGGTGCGACCAAGAGTACGAAATTCCATGGTCCGATCGTAGCTGCGTACCCCGTGAGGGGTACTCGGTGCTGCGTACCCCGTGAGGGTTACTCGGTCATGGAACGGCGGCCAGGTCCTCTCCGGCGAGCCAGTCGGCAAAACCCGGACCGGCTAGGCGCACCCCCGGCGTAGGGAGCAGGGCGCCGCTTCGCATCGCCTTACCGGCCCGACCGGGTACCCGGACCGGAAGCACTACGACCCGCTGGCCGCGGCGGGCCACCACGGATCGTGCCAGGTCGACCAGGTCTGCGGGTTCGGGACCGGCGACCTCGACCATCTCCTGTCCGGGCAATCCCGCCGCGACCTCGAGAAGTACCTCGCCCACCGTACGGGCGGCAATCGGCTGGACCCTCATGCGCGGCACCATGGCCACAGGACCCATGCGGGTTCGACCGAGTATCTGGGCAGGAAACTCGTGGAACTGGGTCGCCCGCACGATGGTGGCGGGGAGCGGGCCCTCGAGCGCGGCGGCCTCATGAGCAAGTTTTGCCTGGTAGTACCCGAAACCCGGAACTCTGTCCGCGCCGACGATGGACAGCGTGACCAGTCGGGTGACCCCTTGGGCGGTCGCAACCGTCTGTAGCCGGCGGGACACCTCGCAAAAGAACGCTGTCGCCTTGGCCTGGTTGGTGGTGCCCGCGTTGGTGGCGTCCACGACCACCTCGATGCCCTCGAGGGCGGCGGCTAGCCCCTCGCCGTTCTGAAGGTCGATGCCGGCCCTTCGGCTGAGAACGACGACATGATGCCCCGACTGCTCCGCGGCCTGCACAACGTATCTGCCCACTGTTCCAGTACCACCGGCAACCGCGATCCGCATGACAACCTCCTAATATTCAGATGTATCCTGTCCTAGTTTACTCCAAGCCTATTCTTGGACAACTAAGATCCGGATATGCGTATCAATGAAGGAGTTGAATGGGGGGCGCACTGTGCCGTGGTGCTGGCCCTGCTTCCCGAAGGTGCGTCCCTTCCCGCCGCCCGTCTGGCCGAGTACCACGGGGTCCCGGCCCCCTACCTGGCCAAGTCGCTCCAGGCTCTGATGCGAGCGGGAATCGTCGAGTCGAGTACCGGGCGCCGTGGCGGCTATCGCCTCGGGAAGCCGGCATCGGAGATCACACTCCTCGATGTCTTCCATGCCGTCGAGGGTGATGACACATTCTTCCGGTGCACGGAGATCCGTCGCCAAGGGCCCTCGCGGGTGGCGGCATACGCCTACCCCCCGACGTGTGGAATCGCCGCGGCCATGTGGCGGGCCGAGGCAGCCTGGCGCGACGAGTTGCGGGCGACCTCCATCGACGACCTCGCCGCGCTCGTCATGGCCCAGGCCCCCCTCGCTGCCCGCCAGAAGGGATCGAGGTGGCTCACCGCCGTGCTGGCGGCCCGCACTCCGACCTAGTGCCTCCGGATTGGCTCCTTTAGCCGGCACTCCACCAAGCTCTCGGGTGTGGCCGCGGCGTGGGGGATCCGTCTCATCGTGCTCGCCGCCGTCCTTCCCGTCATCACCGTGGCCAGCAATCATGCGGGTCCCCAGCCCCGGGTATCCCTCGTCAGGTACTACGGCCGAGACGTGCTCTGGCTGACCGCGATTCCATTCCTCATTTCGATAGCGGTCGGTGGGCTGGTGCGATTGCGTATCGCGACCCAGTGGCGTTGGCCGGGTGTCATGGCCTGGGCCCTGGCTGGCGCGACGGTTCTCGCCGCCCTGGCTGGATTTGTGACCATCATCATCGGTGTCTACATCCTGCCGATGGGGGTTCTGCTCTGTCTCTCCGCAAGCGCCGCGTCTTCGGAATCCTCCGCCAGCCGACCTACCGCCTGACTACGAGTCGGGAATCGATTCGGAGGCTTGGGCGGGTGGTAGCTCGCGTCTGGCGATGACATGCACGTCGATCCCGACTGCTCCGGCTTCGCGAATGACCCGCCGAACGACCGATCCAATACCGATCATCTCCCGCCAACGGCTGCGCTGACTGGAGCCAATGACGATCTGGGTGATCTGATTGTCACGGGCGAATCCGGTCAGTGCTCGAGCGAGGTCGTGTGCCTGCAACTTGTGCCAGCGTGCTGCAAGGTCGGCCGTCAGGTTCCGCAGTCCGTTGATGGCTTGAGGGACTCCCCCGTCGCCGGCATCTCCGACGATGACATGAATGACGTCGAGCTCACCCTTGACCCGAGCCGCGATGCGAGCGGCCCGGCGCAGAAGAACGTCGGTCCCCGGTGCAGCGGTGACGGCGACCATGATCCGCTCGGTCGTCTCCCAGAGCACCTGAGCCTTGTGGCGACGGAGGTGTTCGAGAAGATCTTCCTCGCTCTCCTCCGCCAGGAGCCGCAGCGCCATCTCCCTCAACGCGATCAAGTTATCGGTGCGGAAGAAGTGAGTGAGAGCTTGAGCCACCTTCTCCTGGGGGTAGGCGGCCACGAACAGAGCCGGGATGATGGCGAAGTACTTGGCTACGTCGTTGGCGATCGAGAAGGTGGTCAGTGCACCAGGGTAATGAGCAGCTGCTTCCCCACCTCCACCACATCGATGAGCTTGGTGGGATTGGAGTCGAGATCGACCATGTTACCGGCCTCCTTGGCCGCGGTGGTGCCGGTGTTCATAGCCACCCCGACATCGGCCTGAGCCAGGGCGGGAGCATCGTGAGTTCCATCGCCCGTCATGGCCACCAGCTTTCCGCCGGCCTGCTCGGCTTTGATGAGGTCTATCTTGGCCTCGGGGGTGGCCTCAGCCAGGTAGTCGTCGACACCGGCCTCCTGGGCAATGGCGGCAGCGGTGAGGGGATTGTCCCCGGTGATCATCACCGTACGGATGCCAACTGTCCGGAGTTGTTCGAAACGCTCCCGTATTCCTTTCTTCACAACGTCGGCAGGTTCCGTCAGTTCGGTTGCATGTGTGCACCGGTTGTCATCATGACCGGATCACGCACCGACCGATGGAACCTGCCCTCCTTCTCGCTCTGCGGTTACCTCCAGTCTGTGGGTTTTCGACGCCTCGGCGGTAGTGACGCTGGCCCTCTTTCTGCCGCAAAGGGGGCCAGCGTCACATGCAAAAGACATGCGTAGTGCGGGAGGCCTACGGGATGAATGAGTCCCAAAGAGCCGGCCAATGAGCCCCACGACGAGGCGCGCCGTCTAGGAGTCGCACCCGCAGGCTTGGCAATGTTCGCCCTGAGATGAGGGCGTGGTCAGTGGGCCTGCGTTTCGCCATCTGTTTTTCACACGCGTTTGGGCCGGATCAACGGCGATCGGAGGCTCAGCCTCCAGGCGTCTCCGAGGGCTCCTGGCGAATGGCACGCCCCGAGATGTCCCGGGTCTGGATGCGGACGAACATCTCGCGGTCTCCCCCGGCCCACGGTTCGATGTCAATGGCCCAGAACCGGCGAAGAGCGACCGAGTCCGTGACCACCTCGGCAGGCCCGGTGACGAGGACGCTCCACCCCTCGCTCATGGCGTCGTCGATATGGTCGACCTCGAATCCCACCACCGCTCCGGTGCTGATGGCCGTGGCTGACCCCGGTTCGGTGCGAAACACGATATTGCCGTCGACAAATCGGAAGTTCACCGGGTGGGCTACCGGACCCCGCTCGGCTTCGTAGACGACTCTCCCCACGCCCCCGGACGAAAGGTGTGTCTCACATTGCTCGCGGTTGAGGGTCTCCAATGCCGGGTGCGGGCCGGCACGCCCGCTCCCCGCAGGACGATCTACGTCCCCACCGGCGAGCGCAGCTGGGGCAATCTCAAGGGCTTCGGCGAGCCGGAGCAAAGTTCCGTTGTGCAACGCGGCATCCGAGCTCTGTTCGACATACGCGAGGTATCCAGCGTCCATGCCGGACCGTTGGGCGACTTCCTCGAGGGACAGTCCCAATTCCTCACGTCGGTGAATGATCCGTCGTGCCAAATCTCCACTATGTGGCCCGGATATTGGTCCGCTCATCATGACCTCCTCATCCGCCCGGTTGTGTGAGCACGACAGGGCCAGTCGCTCAACTCGATAGTAGGCCTGACCGGCTCGTGTAGATCAGCCGGGCAAGTGAGGAGGATCTGGCCCCATAAACAACGTCTGCGGAGAGAAGTTCAAGACGTCTACAGGGCGGTATGACCGGGCGCATTCGCGGACGGAGCGTCTCAACGTCCAGGCGTGCTACAAAACCTGTGGTTGAAGGCCAAACCTCGGGCCGAATGAGACCGATGAGTTTCGCTGGCGCCTGCCGTCTAAACGCGTAGGCATCTGACCAGGGTGATCGTCAAAGTCCAGGGGTCACAGGCCGAGGAGTTCGAGGGTTCGGTTGATGTTCCGGCCGACCACTCGGATGCCTGCTGCGTTGTTGGTGTGGCCGGCGATCCGCCATAGAGGCGACTTGCATCGGCCTTTGACCCACAATGTGGAAACGTCTGATCCCCTTCGGATGCTTGACCAGCGCTTTGCCCAAGGCGAGATCGACGAAGAGGATTACCATCAACGCCGCAACATCCTGCTGAGGCGGTAATGAACGCTGAGACCGGCCGAGTCTCCTCTGGAGCAGTCGTCGCTGCACTCGCGGTGCTGTCCACAGTTCTGATGGCCACGGTCACCGGCGGCTTCGATCGTCGCAACAACGCTTACGGAGTGGTCTCGTGCAACGCTCCTCCACTCCCCGGGAGGCAGGTGAATGTCACCCTTTCGGACATGGGCGTCTCGATAATGGTCGGTGGGTATGACCTGATTCCCTGATACTGGTCAACCCCGTTTCGTCTACCGACGTTCAAGATGATATGTTCAAAAAAGCCAGAAGCTACGAATGCACCGATCTTGTCGGCAGCGGAGAGCGAATGGCACAACCGGCGTGAGTTCGGAGCTGACAGTGGGACCAAAGCCTCTAGTGACGACGAACCATCGATGTCATCGTGACCAAATGTGGATAGATGCGAAAGGTTCGATGGTTCTTGCCCCTCCCGAGTGCATGCGATTGCTGGCCGTATCGGCCAAAGACGGCGGAGTCGGACGACTCGGGGCAGCGACTGATCAGGCACCGGTGGTCATCCCGGTCAATTTCACACTTCGGGACGGTCAAGTGTTGGTTCGAGTGGGGACGGGCTTCTTCTCCCAGGCGGCAGCCGGTCACTTGGTGGCTTTCGAAGTCGATCACATCGACTCAGCTGCCGGAACGGCCTGGAGCGTCCTCATCCGTGGGTTGGCGACGCTGATCGAGGCGCCGACCGAAATCGAACTCGCTGCGGCAGCACACCCGTTGGTCCCCGAGCCGGGAGACATGGTGTTGGTCGTGCGCCCCGACATCCTCACCGGTCGCCGCTTCGAAATTCGTCGGGCGCACGAGGGCCAGTATTCGGACACCACGGGTTTCAGAGGCCATTCACCGATGTCGTCCTTCAGAGCTCACACACCGCTTGATCGCCCGACGCCATTCCCGGCGAAGAATGGGACTTGGCCCTTGTTGGGCCTGGCGCCTGTCCGGAGTCTCGAACCAGGAGGTAACGCATTATGCAGACGCTGACGGCAATGATGGGTCACATGGTCGGGAGTCTCATCAACCTGACCGGTCCCGGTCACTACATCCATTGGGGATTCATCCAGATTTCGG
>JGI20193J14888_1000106_pt1 | contig 21149 bp, 17 predicted proteins | sample NGESurdeep092012_5_FD_14888 | JGI IMG/M metagenome (IMG submission 14888)
GACCTTCCCGGTCTCCTGCCTGGTGGTGAAGCGCGGCGGCATGGTCGTGTTCTGCGCCGGCACCACCGGCTTCAATCTCACTTTCGATGCGCGTTACGTCTGGATGCGGCAGAAGCGCATCCAGGGCTCGCATTTCGCCCATCTCAAGCAGGCCTCGCAGGCCAACCGTTTCGTGCTCGAGCAGCGCATCGACCCGTGCATGAGCGAGGTATTCGCGTGGGCGAACATCCCGCTCGCGCACATGAAGATGTGGAAGAACCAGCATCCGCCCGGCAACATGGCGGTGATGGTCAACGCGCCGCGCCCGGGCTTGAAAACTCTCGAGGATGCGCAGGAAGCGGCGGGCGGCTAGCGCGCAAGCTGGTCCTNGCGTGACTTCTCGCGCACCTTGACGATGACGGAATTNAATTCGCCGCCATAGATGAAGATCGACGCGCAGACATAAAGGAAGATCAGCGCGACCATCACCGAGGCCAGCCCGGCATACATCGACACATAGGTGAAGGCGTAGTTGGCGAGATAGCGGCCGAAGGCGGCGCCGGTGATTAGCCACAACAGCAGCGTTGCGATAATTCCCGGCGCGATCTCGGTAACAGAACGCCGGCCGGCCGGCAGCCAGCTGTGCACGATCATCAGCGCGATCACCAGCACCACCACCGCCACCGCGTAGCGGGCGAAGGTGATGAGGTTGCTCAACGGCTCCAGCGTCGGCACGTATTGCACGAGCTTCGCCCAGATCAGCGGCGCCAGCACCACCAGGAACGAGAATGCCAGGATCGCCACCGCGCCCACCAGCACATAGCCGATCGACTCCAGCCGCAGCAGCCACCACGGCCGTGACTCGCTGATGTCATAAGCGCGGTTGAGCCCGATGCGCAGGCTTTCCACGCCGCTGGAGGCAAAATAGAGCGCAAAAAACAGGCCGAGGGTCAGCACGCCGGTGCGGGTATCGGTGAGCACGCCGGCGATGTCGAGCGCGATCGGGCCGGCGACTTCCCTTGGCCAGGCTTCCAGCAGGATGCGCGCAGCCTCGTCGGCAAGCTGCTTGGAGCCGGAGAAAAAGCCGGCGAGCGCGGTGACCACGATCAGGAACGGGAACATCGCCATCAGCGAGGACAGCGCGATATGGCTCGCAATCGCCCAGCCGTCATCGGCGAGAAAATGGCGGAACGCGTCGATCGCGATCCGCAATGCCAATTTGAGAATGCGCAATGCGCTTGCCCCAGGCGGCCTCGTCCGCTCTTTGAAATCGGCTATCGCCGCCCGCTTTGCAAGGGGTGAACGCCTATTCCGAAATCGGGCCGCAAGCGAATTGGACGGATTACGCCGCCTGCACGTTGGTGAGGAACTGGCGTACTTCCGCTTCCAGGCTCTCGGCCTCGACCGCAACCGCGTCGGCGAGGTCTTTGACGTCGGAGGCAGTCGCACGGGCATCGGTGGTGACGCCGGCCACCCGGCTCATCGCCTCGGCGCCGGTGCGCGCCTCGGCGGAGGCGCGGCTGACGCCCTCCGCGATCGAGGCCACTGCCGAGTTCTGCTGATCGACGGTGGCCGCCACCATGGTGGCGATCGACGACATGTCGCGGATGATGGCGTTGACCTGCTCGATCGCCTGTGCGGCGTCGGCCGCGGCCGATTGGATCGAGCCGATCTGCTCGGCGATCTCCTCGGTCGCTTTCGCCGTTTGCCCGGCCAGCGATTTCACCTCGGCCGCGACCACCGCGAAGCCCTTGCCGGAATCGCCGGCGCGGGCGGCCTCGATGGTGGCGTTGAGCGCGAGCAGGTTGGTCTGCCCGGCGATCGCCTGGATCAGGCCCACCACCTCGCCGATGCGGGTGGCGGCGCTGCCGAGCTCCGCCATGGTGGTGACGGTGCGCTGGGCTTCCGACACCGCGCGTCCCGCCACATCGGTGGATTTCGCGGCCTGCGAGGCGATCTCGCCGATCGACGCCGCCAGCTCCTCGACCGAGCTCGCAGCCGCCGTGACGTTGTCGGAGGCGGCGGTGACGCGCTGTTCGGCGGTATGGGCTTCCGACGATACCGTATCGGCAGTCTTGTTGAGGCTGGTCGAACTGGTTTCAAGCTGCATCGCCGCCGAGCGAAGCTTGCCAAGTGCGTTTTGGACCGAATGCTTGAACTGGCCAATGGTGGCGGCAATGGTTTCGCTGCGCTCCTCGCGCGTGCGGCTGGCTTCGGCCTGCGTCTGCGCCAGCGTTTCCCGCTCGATCATGGTGTCGCGGAACACGATCACGGTGCGCGCCATCTCGCCGATCTCGTCGCGCGCGTGGATGGCTGGAATACGCGCGCTGGTGTCGCCGGCGGCGAGCCGTTTCATCACGCTGGCCAGGCCATTGAGCGGACGCGTGATGCTGCGCCCGATCAGCCAGCTGAAGCCGAGGCCGAGCGCGACCATGGCGATGCCGACTGCGATGATCCCGGTGCGCGTGCGCGCCTGCGATACGGCAAGTCCTGATGATGCCTCTTCCGCGGTCTGGCGCGCCTGGTTGATGATTTCATCCGCCCGCGGCAGCATGCGCTGGCTGTCGATATCGATCACGACGCGCAGTGGGTGGGCGCGGTCGAAGCCCTCGATCCATCGCGCGAAGGTCTCGGCATAGGTTTTCACCTGATGCTCGAGCGTCGCCTTCATTTCGGGCGTGCCGTCAATCTGGGCAAAGGTATCGGTGAATTGCTTGTAGCCGGCGAGGAATTGTTGCCGGGTCAACTCCTTTCGATCGAGCCGATACTCGGCTTCTTGGTGCCGCATAATCAGCAGCGTCATCATCAATTTATGGGCTTCCGCCTCGGCCAGCCACGTCATGTTTTCGTTGATGATACGCTCGACCGAATTGCCGGCGTTGCGAAGATTGCGCCGCAGGCCCGATGAATCGTCGAAGCCGAGCGCCTCCTGTTGCCGCACCAATTCGGTGAAGTTCCCGCGCAGCTCCATCACGTCTTTGCGCAGGCCCACGATATTTTCGGCGTGGCGGCGATCGATCGAGGCCGCGATGCTGTCAAGGCTTCGCAGTGCGAGCGCATGCGCCTGCGCGAAGCTCATCACCAGATCGCTGCTGGGCGTAGCGCTGAAATCCTTGACGATGATTCGCATCTCCGTGACCGCGCTCTTGAAATCGCGGCTGGCATCGGCAAGTCCGCCGGAACGCTTGACGGTCTCGAAGGCGGTGCCCACCTCGCCCTCGCCGGAGACATAAGTGAGCCCATTGGCGAGAAAGCCCACCACCGGGACGAGCGCCAGCACGACGATGCGGGTGCGCACCGAGAACGAGGTGAGCAGTTGGTTCAGCCGGTTGAACGGAAGCGATAATTGGATGAAGCGCATGGAGCCGGTTCGAGTCCCGCCGATGGCATGGGGCACTGCGCAGAGGTACCGCTGTAAGAAAGCGCGAAATGGTTAATTTTGTAGCAATTTGCCAACGCCATGCCGGGAAAACGGTCGGGAAACCCGCGCATTTCGTGCCACTTTGCTTTTGTGCACTGCACGCGTAGTGTCGCTGGCGCAGCCGGCACAATACTATCGCCTGTCCCTGAGGATCCCATGCCGATCGCCGCCTCCCGCCCCGCCTCCGAACACGAACTGCTCGAGCTCAGCCGCGAGGCGACCGCCGCGCTCGATGCCTTGCTGGCCGACGCCGTCGCCAAGGTGCGCGAGCGGGTGGTGGTGGAAGGTCATGCGGTCAGCCGCCTGTTCGATCGCGAGCAACGCGCCACCCACGGGCTGGCCTGGCTCGCCACCTATGTGGAGGCGGTGCGCCAGCTCGCCGCCTATACGGAACGCATGGTCGGCGACGGCACCTTCGGCGAACTCGAGGAACACCTCGTGCGCATCGGGCTCGGCGAATTTCTCGCCCAGATCGTCGGCGGCATCCCGATGAGCCAGGGCGAGGTGGTGCGGCCGGGCGACCTGGGACTTTCGCATGCGCAGGTTGCCGCCCGCATCAATCCGATGGTCGAAGGTCTGATCGCCAGCGGCAACACCGCGGAGCGGCGCGCCCGCCTGATCGAGCTCATGCGGGCAAGCCACAGCGCCACCGTCGGCGTGTGCGGCCTCGACGAGACGCTGGAATCGATCCGCGAGGAAATGCGCAAATTCGCCGACAGCGAAGTGATCGGCCATGCGCAGACCTGGCACCGCACCAACAGCTACATTCCGCTCGAGATCATTGCGCAGATGTCCGAGCTCGGCGTGTTCGGGCTCACGATACCCGAAGAGTTCGGCGGCATGGGGCTCGGCAAGGAGTCCATGTGCGTGGTCTCCGAGGAACTCGCGCGCGGCTATATCGGCGTCGGCTCGCTCGGTACGCGCTCGGAGATCGCCGCCGAGTTGATCCTCGGCAGCGGCACCACNGAGCAAAAGGAAAAGTGGCTGCCGAAGCTCGCCTCCGGTGAAGTGCTGCCGACCGCGGTGTTCACCGAGCCGAACACCGGTTCTGATCTGGCCTCGATCAAGACCCGCGCCGTGCGCGAGGGCAACGTCTACAAGGTCTACGGCAACAAGACTTGGATCACTCATCCGGTGCGCGCCGACCTGATGACGCTGCTGGTGCGCACCAATCCGAAGGAAATCGGCCATCGCGGCCTGTCCATGCTGCTCGCCGAAAAGCCGCGCGGCAGCGACGACAACCCGTTCCCGGCCGCGGGCATGAGCGGTACCGAGATCGAGGTGCTCGGCTATCGCGGCATGAAGGAATACGAGATCGCCTTCGACGGTTTTGTGGTGAAGGCGGAAAACCTGCTCGGCGGTGTTGAAGGCCTCGGCTTCAAGCAGCTCATGCAGACCTTCGAATCGGCCCGCATCCAAACCGCGGCGCGCGCCATCGGCGTGGCGCAGGCGGCGATGGAGCAGGCGCTCGACTATGCGCAGAACCGCGTGCAGTTCGGCGGCCCGATCGTCGGCTTCCCGCGCGTCGCCGACAAGATCGCGATGATGGCGGTGGAAATCATGATCGCGCGCCAGCTCACATATTTCGCGGCGCGCGAGAAGGATTCTGGCCGCCGCTGCGACCTGGAGGCCGGCATGGCAAAATTGCTCGCCGCCCGGGTAGCCTGGGCCGCTGCCGACAACGCGGTGCAGGTGCACGGCGGCAACGGCTTCGCGCTGGAATTCCCGGTATCGCGCATTTTGTGCGACGCCCGCATCCTCAATATTTTCGAAGGTGCCGCCGAGATCCAGGCTCAGGTCATCGCCCGCCGGTTGCTCGACGGCACCAATTGACGCAGGCCTTTCGCAACGAAATCGCGGGCCCATGCGTTTGATCCAGAGCAAAACGCGATCGTCGCGGCTGTCCTAGGGTGGCGTGCAAGTTGAGGAGGTCGGTTCATGTCTGGCTTATTGATCCAACACGGCGAATGGGTGGTGGTATGCGACGGCGCCAAGGCGCTGGTGCTGGAGAATACCGGCGACGCCAAGTTTCCCAATCTCAAGACCCTCGAGGTGTTCGAGCAGAAGGACTTGGCCACCCACGAACTCGGCGACGACGTGCCCGGCCGCGCCATGAGTCCGGCCGGAACCCGGCGCAGCGCTATCGAGCAGACCGACTGGCACGACCAGGCCGAGCGGGCCTTCCTCGTGCAGTTGGTCAAGCACCTCGACGCCGCCATCACCGCCGGCAAGACCAAGTCGCTGATCGTGGTGGCGCCGCCGCGCGCGCTCGGCATGATCCGTCCGGCCTATTCGCATGCGTTGCGCGGCGCCGTGCGCGCCGAGATCGACAAGGATCTGGTCAAGCAGCCGGTGCATCAGATCGAGAAGCACCTGACCGGCGCCTGACAGCGTCAGCGCAACGCCTTAGCCCGTGCTTTGCGATTATGGCTGGCCCGCCGCAATGGCGATGCTATGTTCGCCGCGATTCCGGCGCATGATCCCGAAAAGTGGCAACCGGTTTTCGGAAAAGATCATGCGCTAGGACGCTATCGAGGACGGCGAATGATCTTAACCAGCGGTCAGTGCGCGCGCGGCGGCGCTATGTTCCTGCTCGCCGTCATGCTGGCCGTGGTCACGATCGCGGCGGCCACCGCGCAGCCGGCCAAGCAACCCGCCAAGCAACCCGCCAATCCGCCGGCCGCGAACCCGGCAGCGCCCGCGCCGCCGGCGGCCAGTTCGACGACCGACCCGATGGCGGTGCCCGGTTTCTGGGATCCGCGGCGGCGGCCGGAACGGCCGGATCTCTCGCGCATCAGCATCATCCGCTTCCTCACCGAGATCGATTATCCGCCGTTCAACTATGCCGGGCCGGACGGGGCGCCCGCCGGCTTCAATGTCGATCTGGCGCGCCTGATCTGCGAGGAGATCAAAGTCGCCTGCACGATGCAGATGCGGCGGTTCGACACGCTGATCGGCGCCTTGAACAGCAACAACGGCGACGCGGTGATCGCCTCGATCGCCGAGACACCGGACATGCGCAAGCAGGTCGATTTCAGCGATCCCTACTATCGCACCCCGGCGCGCTTCGTGGCGCGGCGCGATGTCGAGATCGACGACGTGCGGCCGGAGGCGCTGGAAGGCAAGAAAATCGCGGTGGTCGCCGGCACCGCGCATGAGGCCTATCTCAAGACCTTGTTCACCGAAGCCGAGCTGCACCCCTATCCGAACGCGGACGCCGCTCGCTTCGCGCTGAAAAAAGGCGAGGTCAGTCTGTTGTTCGGCGACGGCATTTCGCTGGCGTTCTGGCTCAACGGCACTGACTCCGCCGGCTGCTGCGAATTCCGCGGCGGGCCATATATGGAAACCCGCTTCTTCGGCGAAGGCGTCGGCATCGCGGTCAAGCGCGGCAACGACCTGCTGCGGCAGGCATTCAACTGGGCGCTGTTCCGGCTGTGGGAGAAGGGCCGCTTCACCGAACTGTGGCTGCGCTATTTCCCGATCAGCCCGTATTGAGCCGCAAATTTGACGTTGGCGCGTGGGATTCCTACTGTCCGCGCCCGGAGATCATGATGTCCGTTACCGAAACTGCCGCAACTTTGCGCGAGCTCGCCGAGCAATCGAATGCCTGGCCGTTCGAGGAAGCCCGCAAGATCGTCGTGCGGCTGAAGAAGCAACCCAAAGACGAAGTGATCTTCGAGACCGGCTACGGCCCGTCGGGGCTGCCGCACATTGGCACCTTCGGCGAGGTCGCGCGCACCACCATGGTGCGTCATGCCTTCCGCGTGCTCACCGACGACAAGATCAAGACGCGGCTGATCGCCTTCTCCGACGACATGGACGGCCTGCGCAAAGTGCCGGACAACGTGCCGAACAAGGACATGCTGGAGCAGCATCTCGGCAAGCCGCTGACCAAGGTGCCGGATCCGTTCGGCACGCATCCGAGCTTCGGCGAGCACAACAATGCGCGGCTGCGCGCGTTCCTCGATCATTTCGGCTTCGAATACGAGTTCATGTCCTCGACCGATTGCTACACGTCGGGACGGTTCGATAGCGCGCTGCTTAGAGTGCTGGAGCGGTTCGACAAGGTGATGGCGATCATGCTGCCGTCATTGCGCGAGGAGCGCGCGGGAACCTATTCGCCGTTCCTGCCGATCGATCCGCGCACCGGCATCGTGCTGCAGGTGCCGGTGCTGGCGCACGACGCCAAGGCCGGCAGCATCATCTACGAAGACCCGGATACCAAGGAGCAGGTCAGCACGCCGGTCACCGGCGGGCGCTGCAAGCTGCAATGGAAGCCGGATTGGGCGATGCGCTGGGTGGCGCTCGGCGTCGATTATGAAATGGCCGGCAAGGATCTGATCGATTCGGTGAAGCTGTCGGGCGAAATCTGCCGCGCGCTCGGCGGCTTGCCGCCGGAAGGATTCAACTACGAGCTCTTCCTCGACGAGAACGGCCAGAAGATTTCCAAGTCGAGGGGCAACGGGCTCACCATCGACGAATGGCTGCGCTATGCCAGCCCGGAGAGTCTGTCGTTGTTCATGTATCGCGAGCCGAAGGCGGCCAAGCGGCTCCACTTCGACGTAATCCCGCGCACGGTCGACGAATACCAGCAGTTCCTCGACGGCTACCAGCGGCAAGATCCTAAGCAGCGCCTGTCGAACCCGGTCTGGCACATCCACGAGGGCAATCCGCCTCAAGTAGAAATGCCGGTGACGTTTACGATGCTGCTCACGCTGGTGTCATCGTCCAATGCGGAAAACGCCGAAACCTTATGGGGCTTTATCGGCCGCTACCGGCCCGGCGTGACCGCGCAGACGCACCCTAAGCTCAACGCGATGGTGGAATACGCCATCCATTATTTCCGCGACTTCGTGCAGCCGACCAAAAAATTCCGCCAGCCCACCGATGTCGAACGCGCGGCCTTGATCGACCTGCGCGACGCGCTCGGCCAACTGCCGGCCGGTGCTACGGCTGAGCAAATCCAGGATGTCGTTTATGAAATCGGCCGCCGCGAGCCGTTTCTCGACGAAAAGAAAAAGGCCAAGGACGGCAAGCCGGGCGTTTCGCTCGACTGGTTCAACATGCTCTACCAGGTGCTGCTCGGCCAGGAGAAGGGTCCGCGCTTCGGCTCGTTCGTGGCGGTCTATGGTCTGCAGAACACCGTCGACATGATCGACGGCGCGCTGGCGCGTAGCGCATGACTCTTAACCCCTCCCCCGTTTGCGGGGGAGGGATAGAGAAGTCGCCTAGCTGAACATTTCCACTTTGCCGTCGAGCGCCATCAGGCCGGTCTCGACCGCGAGCTTGGGCTGGCGCTCGGCCACCTGCTTGCGGAATTCCATCAGCACCGCTTTATGCGTCTCGGTTTCGATCTGGGCGGTGGCGACTTTTTCCGCGCCATAGGCGATCTTGGCCGCGCCGCAGTCGCGATGATTCATCGCGATCACTTTCGGAATGTGGTGCAGCTGGATCGAAGCCGCGAGGTTGTCCCAGAACGCCTTCGACCAATCCTTGAACGCGGGCGCGACCACGCCGATGGCGGCGCCGGCGAACGTAAATTGACTGTACTTGCCGACCATGTTGCGGCTCTTCATGTAATTGATCGTCGGCTCGGGAAAGCGCGGATCGATGCAGGTGAGCAGCATGGCGTCGTAATTTCCTTCCGCGCCGAACGCGAGCGAAGGAAAGGCCGCCAGCAATCCGGCGCCGNCCGTCANATGAAGGAAGCGCCGCCGATCGAACCGCGTCCGCAGCATGTCGCCGCAGCAGGCGCATGTGGCCGGATGAACGATGGTATCTTGAGTCATGAATGCCCCCCACATTGGCAAAATGATAATAGCGCGAGCTTAGCGGGAGTCGTCGAGCGCGGCCAGATGCCTGCGCGCCGTTGTGAGCTCTATTGGCTCGCCCAGACGATGCGCGCGATCCACACCACGTCGGACATCGGCAATGTGCGGTCGCGGTGCTCGGCATTGAGCGACTTGAGCTCGATGCTCTTGGTTGTCTTGCGCTTGAGTTCCTTGACCATGACTTCGTCGTTCTTGGTCTTGACCACCACGCGGTCGCCCTTGCGTACCGGCGCTGCCGGTGAGACGACGATGACGTCGCCGTCGCGATAGGCCGGCTTCATCGAGTCGCCGGAGATTTCCAGCGCATAGGCGTGCTTGTCGGTGACCGAGGGGAAGGCGATCTCCTCCCAGCCCTTGCCGACCGGGAAGCCGCCGTCGTCGAAATAGCCGCCGGCGCCGGCTTCGGCGAAGCCGATCAGCGGCACGTTCGAAATCGCCACTTTGCCGCTGTCGGTGATCAGGCTGACGAAGGTGTCGACCTTGGTGCCGGTGGCCGCCAGCGCCTTGGCCACCGATTCGGTGGAGGGCCAGCGCGGCCGGCCTTCCGGGGTGACGCGCTTGGACTTGTTGAAGGTGGTGGGGTCGAGGCCGGCCTTTTTGGCCAGTCCGGATGCCGTGAGGTCGGCGCGGGCGGCCAGCCGGTCGATGGCTGTCCAGATCTGATTATGTGTCAGCATGGGGAGGCCGGAGCTGCTTGGGTTCGAATAAGACTGTTATCCAACATATAGGAATTATAGCCGCGAGTCGCCCCCCTTCTGCAACAGTTTCGTGCAGGATCGCCTTGAACAAAGCTCGCCCCCGCCGATAGGGTCGGGAACGCGCAACCCCGGAGCCGCCTGTGGTAATCGGTCTCATCGACCGCCTGTCCCGCCCGCTGATGCGGGCCCTCGACCCGGAGGATGCGCATACGCTGGCAATCAAGGCCTTGCGCTTTATGCCGCTGGCGCGGCCGGCCGCCGATGCTCCTGAACTCGCAGTGCGCGCCTTCGGGCTTAATTTCCCCAATCCGGTCGGCCTGGCCGCCGGCTTCGACAAGAACGCGCAGGCGCCCGACGCGCTGCTGCGCCTCGGCTTCGGCTTCGTGGAAGTCGGCACCGTGACCCCGCGCGGGCAAGCCGGCAACCCGCGCCCGCGCCTGTTCCGGCTCGAGGCCGACGAGGGCGTGATCAACCGGCTCGGCTTCAACAACGAGGGCGGGGCGGTGGCGCTGGCGCGGCTCGCCGCGCGCGCCGGCAATGGCGGCATCGTCGGCGTCAATATCGGCGCCAACCGCGATTCGCCCGACCGCGCCGGGGACTACGTCCAGCTGATCGAAACCTTCGCCGCCATCGCGAGCTATTTCACCGTCAACGTGTCGTCGCCCAATACGCCGGGCCTGCGCGACCTGCAGCAGGCGAGCGCGCTCGACGATCTGCTCGCGCGCGTCATCGATGCGCGCGAACGGGTGCACCCGCACGCCGGGCCTGCGCCGGTGCTGCTCAAGATCGCGCCCGACCTCACGCTGCCCGATCTCGACGACGTGGTCGGCATCGCGCGCAAGCATCGCGTCGATGGCATGATCGTCGGCAACACCACGATCGCGCGGCCCGGCTCGCTGCGCGAGCGCGGCAAGGCGGGCGAGGCGGGCGGACTGTCCGGCCGGCCGCTGTTCAAGCTCTCGACCCGCATGCTGGCGGAGACCTTTGTGCGCACGGAGAGCGCGTTCCCGTTGATCGGCGTCGGCGGCATCGACTCCAGCGCCACCGCCATCGCCAAGATCAAGGCCGGCGCCACGCTGCTGCAGCTTTATACCGGGCTGGTGTATCGCGGCATCGGGCTGGTGACGGAGATCAAGGCGGATCTGGTGGCAGCGTTGCGACGCGGCCATCGCAATTCATTGGCCTCGATGATCGGTTCGGACGCCGCCGACATGACGGCGGAAAGCTGGCCGGGCTGAAAATAATTATTTGCCGCGCGGCGCGTTGACGAGGCGCATGACCAGCCAGATCGGAATCACGATCGCCGCGCCGAGCAGGAAATAGCGCCACAGCCAGCGGAAGGCATCAAAGCCCAAGTCCCAGATCGAGCGGAACAGCCGCTCGATGCTGCGAATGATGTCAAACGGATCGAGCCCGAGCGCCGACAGGATAACGCCGACCAGGATCGACACCAGGACGAGGCGTCCCAGCACCGCCAGCGGCGAGCCGCCGAAAATCCGGGTCACGGTGTCGTTGCTCATGGCTTCCTCAGTCCTATTCGGAGTCGTTTTAATGCTACCACGATTTGTCGGCGGGAGCTTTTGCAAGAGCATGATCTTTTCCGGAAGCCGGCCCCGATTTTCGCGACCATGCCCTACATATGCTTTATAAGCGCCGCCGCCATCCCTTGAGGCTACGCATTGCCGCCGCTGCCGATCCATCTGCCGTCCGGCAACCTGATCGCCGACCGCCGCTTCGAATGGGCGCGCGACCTCGAGGCCAAGGGCGATCTTGCCGGCGCCGCCGATCTGCTCGTGCAGGCCTTGGAACTGGCGCCCGATTATGCCGCGGCCTGGTTCGCGCTCGGCGAGCTGCGCGAGAAGATCGGCGATCGCGCCGGCGCGGTCGCGGCGTTTCGCCAGGCGGCGCAAGCCGACCGCCAAGACCGCCACGGCGCCGCGCTGCATCTGATCCGCCTCGGCGCTCAGCCTGCCGCCGCCATGCCGCAAGGCTATGTGCGTGCGCTGTTCGACGGTTACGCGCTCGCGTTCGACCAGGCGCTGACCGAGGGGCTCGGCTATCGCGCGCCGGAGCTTCTTCTGCACGCGGTGCAGGCGGCGCATGCCGGCGGGCGGATGAAATTCGGCGCGGTGCTCGATCTCGGCTGCGGCACCGGCTTGGCAGGTGCGGCGTTCCGGCCGCATTGCGATTGGCTGGTGGGCGTCGATCTGTCGCCGGCCATGCTCGCCCAGGCGCGGACGAAAGGACTCTATGACCGGCTGGTTGAAGGCGAGATCTTGGGTTTTCTCGCCGATGAGGCAACGGCCAAGGCGCGCTATCATCTCATCCTGGCCGCCGATGTGTTCGTCTATCTCGACGACCTCGCGCCGGTGCTGACAGCGGCCGCACGTGTGCTGGCGCCGTCCGGACTGCTCGCGTTCAGCGTGGAAACGCATGACGGCGATGGCGTAATCTTGCGCGAGACTCTGCGCTACGCGCATGGCGCAGCGCATGTGGGCGCCGCGCTGGCGGCGGCGAAACTTGTCCCGGTCAGTCTCGATTCCGCCGCGACCCGCACCGAAAAAGGCGTAGCCGTGCCCGGCTTGATCGTGGTGGCGGGAAATTAGCGCATGATCCCGAAAAGTGGGAACCGGTTTTCGGATAAGATCATGCGCGATTAAAAAAGTCAGTCCCGCCGGAACACCACGCTGCCGAACCAGCCGGTGAGCAGCGCCATCAGCGAGGTTAAAATGCCGTACAGCAGGCCGTGGTCGCGCGCGGCGTCGGCGACATATTGCTCGAAACCCGCCTTGATCACTTCCAGCGCAGAATTGGTGCGCGCGACCATCGCGCCGTCGGCGAACAGCTTGACGTCGATCGCATAGTTGCCGGTCGCCACGTTGGCCGGCATGGGGATCGCGGCGCGGAACACGGTCGGCGTCAGGAAGGTCACCGCGGTGCCCGATTCCCGGTAAAGACCATACTGAATTTCCAGCCGCACGAACGCGGCGCGGAACGGGTCGTCGCGCACGGTGTCCGCGATGTCGGGGCCGATACGTTGCGGCAGCAGAATATTGTCCAGCCCCACCTGCAATCGCCGCAAGCTATCCTGGTTTGCGATCTGGGCGACCGGGCGGTTGCTCAGCACGGCGAGATAGGACGGCACGCGCACGAATTCGCGCGAATCGACATTGACCCAAATGCCGAACACGCGATGCTTGCGCCGCGTGCGCAGCGTCTCGCGCGGCCCGGTCACGTTGACCACGAGATCGTACGCCGAGCGCAGTGCGGGTTTGCCGGCGTCGGGCTCGATGGTGCCGAACAGCACCAGATCCTCGCCGATGAAACTCGAGGTCACAGCCACCCGGTGGTTCGACAGCGACACCACCAGCCGTTCGGCGGCGGCGGGCTTGAGGCCGCAGGCCAGCAGGACGAGCGCGAGGGTGAGTGCGAGCCGGTGCATCATTCGCTCCCGACGTGGCGCAGCGAATACAGATCGTCCGGCTGCACCCCCAGCTCGTAGGCGAAGCGCAAGCCGACGGCGAAGACCAGCAGGCCGAGCAACAGGCGCAGCCGCTCGCCGCGCATCTTCTGCCCGGTGCGCGCGCCGAATTGCGCGCCGATGACGCCGCCGACCATCAGGATCAGCGCCAGCACCGCGTCGACCAGATGGTTGGTGGCCGCATGCATCACCGTCGCCGACGCCATGGTGACCAGCGTGAGCACCATCGAAGTGCCGATCACGGTCACGGTCGGAACCCGCAGGAAATAGATCAGCATCGGCACCAGCAGGAAGCCGCCGCCGATGCCCATGATGGCGCCGACGAAACCGATAATGAATCCGATCGCCCAGACCGGAATCGCCGATACGTAGATTTTCGAGCGCTTGAACCGCAGCTTGAACGGCAAGCCATGCAGCCAAGTGTGGCTGCCCGGCCGGCGCAGCGTCGCCGGCATGCCTTTGCGCGCGCGGCTCTCTGCACGCAGGCTCTCGTAGATCATGACGGCGCCGACCGCCGTCAGCAGCGTGACGTAGGAGAGCCCGATCATCAGGTCGAGTTGGTCGACCGCGCGCAGTTCGGTGAACAGCCAGACGCCGGTCGCGGTGCCGACGATGCCGGCGCTGAGCAGCATCATGGCGAGCGGAATATCGAGTGCGCGCTTGCGCCAATAGTTGATTGCGCCGGTAAACGAGGAGGCCGCGATGTGGCTCGACACGCTCGCCACCGCGACGGCGGGCGAAATGCCGATGAAGATCAGCAGCGGCGTCATCAGAAAGCCGCCGCCGATGCCGAACATGCCGGAGATGAAGCCGACCGCAAGCCCCATCCCCAGCACAAGGAAGATGTTCACGGGCAGGTCGGCGATCGGGAGATAGATCTGCAAGCGTCGTTGTCCGGCGTTTAAGGCCCATGCTGCCGGTCCGCGCCGCCCGGCAGCTCACCGTGCAGTTAACACCTTGCGCGCGGAATCGTCAGCGATATGGGGCGAAAAAAATATGGCCCAAGAAATCAGTCCCAAGACTTAAGTCGATCTAGACCTGGCTCGATCTAGATCTGGCTCGATCAAGATTCGGGGTCGATCTTAGCGGCGGACGCGCGCGCGATCTCGCCTTTGCGCCCTACGCCACGCTTGTTCACCGTTTTCCCACCTCGAGCGCGCCGAGCGACAAAGGTCCGGCAGGCCGCGGCTTCCCATGCGGCGGCGGCGCGGCGCTGGCGCGATCCCAGCCGCCGGGCGGCTCCGCAACGGCAGTGGCGTCCGCCGGCTGCGGCTCGGGCGCGAAGCTCTTGACCGCCTGTTGGGCGGCGGCGAGCGCCTCGGCGGTCAGATGAGCGGCGACCTCGTCGCGCTTCTTGGCGGCTTCCCGGTCGCCCTGGGCGGCGGCGAGAGCAAACCATTTGTAGGCTTCGTCAAAGCTCCTCTCGGCGCCGAGGCCGCGCGCGCACAGGACGCCGAGATTGTACTGGCTGTCGGCAATGCCCCGCTGCGCGGCCTTGCGGAACCATTGCGCGGCGGTGCCGTAATCCGGCTTGCCCTCGATGCCTTCGGCATACAGCACGGCGAGGTTATGCATCGCCTTGCCGTTGCCCTTGGCGGCGGCGGCGAGATAGAGCCGGCGGGCCTGGGCGAGGTCCTTTTTCACGCCCTGGCCCTTTTCCAGCAGGCTGGCATAGCGGAATTGCGCGGGCGCGAGCCCCTTGTTCGCCGCGCGCTCGTACCAGCGCGCCGCTTCTTCCAGGTTGACCGGCACGCCGCGGCCTTCCGCAAACCGTACCGCCACCTCGTAGGCGGCCGCACCGTCGCCGGCCGTGGCGGCGCTGCGCAGGTGCGGTCCGCCGATGGTGATCGGCAGCCGATCTGACGTTGGCGGGGTCGGCGCAGTTGACGCAGCCGGCGGTCGCACGGGCCGGGCGTTGGCGGCGGGGCGCGCGATCGACCCGGTGACGTCACCCTTCGATTCCAGCAGCGGGGGGTTCAACAGCGACGGCAAGCCTTGTGGCGTCAAGCCTTGCGGCGCCGGGTTCAAATCCAGCGGCGGAGTGATGGCGAAGAGGTTGCTGCCGGTTGGGGCCGCGAACGGCGCGATCCCGGGCAGCTTCGGCAGCTCGAGCGGATTGGCGGCGGGGGTTGCCGGCACCTCCGGCTTGTCGCTTGGCGTCGCCGTGTCGCTCGGGCCGGTGTCCGCATCGGGGGCTTTCGCGGTTTTGACGTTGGGGACGTCGGAGGTACCAAAGTCGAGGAAGTTGCCGGCGATCTGGATCGATCCGACCACCACGGCGATGATGCTCGCGGCGATGAACAGCGATTTGACCCGCTTCATCAGCTTGCCGCGCAGAGATGACGCCTCATCCTCGTCGGTCTCGACCGGTTCGGGGCGCGGCGCTCGCTCGCGGGGCGCTTGCACCGCGGCTTGCGCGGCGCGGCGGGCGGCGGCGATGAAGCCGGATTTGCCGCCGAGAGTGTCGGCGGCGGCGGCCCGAGCGCCGCCAAGCGCTGCTTCCGAGGCGGCGATGCGCGCGGCCGGATTGGCGCGCAACGGCGGCGGCCCGGACCCGGGCTCGAGCGGCTGATCGGGCGGCAGATCGGGATTGATCGGCAGCCGGCTGGCCGGCGGCAGGCGTTTGGGCGCGGGGGCGGGCGGGGCCGCTGGCGGCAGTACAGCTTGCGGTGCCGCGGCCGGCGGCGGAGCTGCGGCTTGCGGCGTTTCGCTGACCATACGGGCCGCGACCTTGCCGACTGGCTGTTTGATTTCGGCAAATTCGGAGTCGGTCACGGGGCGCGTGCGTCCCTCGCCACGAATATCGTTTTCGATCATGACCAGGCGGTCGACGACGTGGCCGAGCGTGCCGTTAACCGCCTCCAGCGCATCCTGGGTGCGGGCCATGTCGTGCTTGAGCGCATCGACGCCCGGTGAATTCTCCGCGCGCAGGCCGCCGGCCTCCTTGTTCGCGCGCATGTCCTCGATATGAACCAGCAGGTCGGCAAGTCCGCGCTCGATCGCTTCCAGATGGCCGAGACGAGAATCGGAAGCGTCCAGCCGCTCCACCAGCGTCACGATCCGATCCTCGAGATGGCCGACCGCGACATTGTCGCCGCGCGATTGCTGGATCAACTCGATCTTGTCGGACAGCGACTGCACCAGCGCTTCCAGCATGGGCGGCACCGTGCCGCCGTTCTGCGCGCGCTCGGCCAGCGCATCGGAGAGCGCGGCGATGCGATGCTCGAGATTGTTGAGCGCGTCGCTGGCGCCGCCGGACAGCGAGATGTGCTCGACCTTCTCGCCCAGCATCTGCACTTGGGTCGCAAGCCCGCTTACGGCGTCGTTGGAGGCGACGTGGCCCGCCATATCGCGCAGCGTGGTGATGGCGTGCTCGAGCTGCTGAAGGGTCGCCGGGTCTTTCTGCGCGACGATCAGATCGATCTTGTGCGCGAGCGCGGCCACCGCGTCGTTGAAGCCGACCAGGTTTTCCGCCGGCGTCAGTCCGCGCAGCGCATCGCGCACTTCGGCGAGCCCGTGCTCAACGCCGGAGAGCGCGCCGCCGTCGATGCCGGCTTGGCGGCCTTCCGCGATGCGCTGGGTCAGGCCCTGGATCTGCTTCTCGATGGTGTCGATGGCGCGCCGCGGCATCGCGTCGTTGAGCGCGCGGCCGATCTCGCCGAGTTCGGCGCGCAAGGCATTGATCGCTTCCTCGACGCCCGGTTTCCGCAGCGTCTCGATCTGGTCGGTGATCCTGCGAAGCTGATCCTCCAGTCCCGACAGGTCCTGCGTCGGCACCGGCGCAAGCACCGGCGGGGGCGCAGGCGCAGGCATGGGCGCCGCCACCGCGGCCCGCGGCTGTTGCCGCGCCGGGGCCGGTTGGCCGTTGAGCGCGCGCTGGCGTGTGGCGATTTCAGCGATGGCGCGATCGAGCGCAGGCGGCAGCGGCAAGCTCGGCAAATTTGGCAACATGGCCGGCGGCATTATTGCCGGCGTCGGCGCCATCAGGCGCGAGCTATTGACGAATTGGTCGAGCCGCCGGTCGAGGCGGCCGATCAGCTCGGCGATCTGGTTGTCTTCGTTGCGGCTGCGCTTGGGCGCATAGGCCGCAGGCCCGGTGCGCGTGAATTGCTCGATGCGCCGCGTGAGGTCGTCAAGCCGCTGGTGCACGGTGGAGAGTTCATCGCCGCCGCCATCGTCATCGTCGTAGGCGAGCGACGGCGACTGCACGCCGTCCTCCGCCGCTTGATGGAGGATGACGGAGTTCAGCCATTCGCCCAACGACATGCCCGACCGGCGCGCCGCTTCTTTCGCTGTCTCGCGGGCTTCCGGCCGTATGCCTTTGACACTCCACGGGACACCAAATTTCATGCTCACCCACATCCGAGGTGGAGGCGCAAAGAGCCTGGATCGAGCCTCGTGGAACCGGCGCGCGTTAACGCCTGGTGGATACGGGCTCGGTCCTCAGTCCACACACTGACTTTTTGCCGTTCGCGGTAAACAAGCGGTTAAAGTTCGGCCGAAGTGTCGGATTTTACCGGCAGTTTCGCCGCCCGCCCCGGCGCGGCGTGGTTTAACGCTGTAAGCCGGATACGTCATTCTCGACTGGAGCCGGTTGTGGCATCGTCGGGGAAAGCTGCGGCTATTCTTAAATCGGGTGCAACCGTTCAGTAGTTAACGAGTTGTTAACGGCGCTCGCGTGCTACCGGCCCGCGGCAGAATGCCGGGGAGATGAAAATGCCGACCTACAAAGCACCCGTGGACGATGCGTTGTTCCTGCTCAACGACGTCCTCCACTTCGACCGCTACGGCAACCTGCCGGGCTTCGCCGACGCCTCGCCCGACGTGGTGGAGGCGGTGCTGCGCGAGGCGGCGAAGTTCAGCGAGCAGGTCCTCACCCCGCTCAATCGGGTCGGTGATCGCGAAGGCTGCAGGCGCCACGCCGACGGCAGCGTCTCCACGCCGACCGGATTCAAGGACGCCTACAAGCAGCTGGCCGAGGGCGGCTGGATTGGCATCTCGGTGCCGGCCGAATTCGGCGGCCAGGGACTGCCGGCGACCCTGACCGAGGTGATCAACGAATTCCTCTGCTCGGCCAACATGGCCTTCGCCATGTATCCGGGGCTCACGCAAGGCGCCATCGCCGCGCTGCTCGCGCATGCCTCGCCCGAGCTCAAGACGAAATATTTGCCGAAGATGGTGGCCGGCGAATGGACCGGCACGATGAATCTCACGGAGCCGCATTGCGGCACCGATCTCGGCCTGCTGCGCACCAAAGCGGTGAAGCAGGCCGACCGCAGCTACCAGATCACCGGCACCAAGATCTTCATTTCCGCCGGCGAGCACGATCTCGCCAAGAACATCGTGCACCTCGTGCTGGCGCGTATCGAAGGCGCGCCGGCCGGCACCAAGGGCATCTCGCTGTTCGTGGTGCCGAAGTTACTCGTCAATGACGACGGCTCGCTGGGGCCGCGCAATGGCGTTAGCTGCGGCTCGATTGAAGAGAAGATGGGCATCCACGGCAACGCCACCTGCGTGATGAATTACGACGGCGCCACCGGCTGGCTGGTCGGCGAGGAGAACCGCGGGCTACCCGCCATGTTCACGATGATGAACGAGGCGCGGCTCGGGGTCGGCGTGCAGGGGCTGGCGCAATCCGAAGTCGCTTATCAGAACGCGGCGATTTACGCGAAAGAGCGCTTGCAGGGCCGCGCGATTTCCGGCGCCAAATATCCCGACAAGGCGGCCGATCCGATCATCGTGCATCCGGACGTGCGCCGCACGCTGATGACCATCCGCGCCTTCAACGAGGCGGGGCGCGCGCTGGTGCTGTGGACCGCGCTCAAGGGTGACATCGCGCGCCGCTCCGAGGACGACAAGGAACGCCAGGGTGCCGACGATCACATGGGCCTGCTCACGCCGGTGATCAAAGGCGTGCTCACCGACGGCGGCTTTGCCAATACGGTGATGGCGCAGCAAGTGTTCGGCGGCCACGGCTACATCGCCGAGCACGGCATGGAACAGTTCGTGCGCGACGCCCGCATCGCGCAGATCTACGAAGGCGCCAACGGCATCCAGGCGCTCGATCTGGTCGGCCGCAAGCTCGGCAAGGACGGCGGCCGCGCGCTGATGGCGTTCCTCAACGAGGTCGGCGGCTTCATCAAGGAGAAGGGCGCCGACGAGGCGATGAAGCCTTATGTGACGCCGCTGGGCGCTTCACTCGCCCATCTGCAGCAGGCGTCGATGTGGTTCATGCAGAACGCGCTTGCCAAACCCGACAATGCCGGCGCCGGCGCCACCGACTACATGCACATGTTCGGGCTGGTGGCGCTCGGCTACATGTGGTGCAAAATCGCAGCTGCCGCGCTCGCCAAATTGCCGAAGGCCAACGGTTCGGCGCAGCGTTACAACGCCAAGCTCACCACCGCGAGCTTCTTCATGGAGCGCATGCTGCCGGAAACCGCGGCGCATCTCACGCGCATCCAGTCGGGCGCGGCCACCACCATGGAACTGCCCGACGAGCAATTCTGACGCTTCAAGGCCGCGTGATCTTAAACGAGCCGAAGAAGTCGTCCTTCATGCTGGTCGCCGTGCTGTACAGCGTATTGGGAAATTGGATGACCAATACATAGCCGGTGATTTTGGTCCGGATCAGGCGGAAATAACTGCCGTCTTTCGGCTCGGTGAGCGAGAATGACAGCGTCTCCGTGCCGTCTTTATTCTCATGGCGCACGTCCGATACGGTGGCGCCTGGCCTCTTCTTGGCGACCTCCATGAAACTATCGAGTGGCAATGGTTGCCCTTGGATCGGCGTTTCCGTTGCCGAGAATCTGAGCCCCTCGCGGCTTAAGCCCGACAGCATGTGCACCACAAGGGTGGGGGCTTTGGGGTCTTCAACCCTGAACTCCGCATCTTTGTAATCGATCGGAAAGCGGATCGAGAACGAACCGCTGGTCGGGACGGCTTCACCCGCGGGGACGGCGGTTCCATGCACTATTGTTTCGGCATGCGCGGGTGCGGCAAGGACAAGCGCGACGAGGATCGCAGCCACGCGGCGAAATGCTGGCACGGGCAAGCCCCTTCTTGATCGACCGCCACATGATGAAGCACCTTGCGAACCGCGACAATGTGAAATTTCACGCGGCCTGTACGAGCGCCGGCCGGCGGGGTGAGCGCAGCAGCAGCCAGGTCATGATCGATACGTTCAGCAGGTTCCAGCCGACGCCGTTGAGGAACGCGGTCTGGTAGGAGCCGGTGAAGTCGAAGATCGCGCCCGACAGCCAGCCGCCCAGCGCCATGCCCAGCAGCGTCGCCATCAGCACCATGCCGAGGCGGGTGCCGGCTTCGCGGGCCGAGAAATATTCGCGCACGATGATGGCGTAGCTCGGCACGATGCCGCCCTGGAATAAGCCGAACAGCGCCGAGATGACATAGAGCGAGAACAATCCGTCGAACGGCAAATAGAGGAACAGTGCCACGCCCTGCAGCACCGAGCCGAGCAGCAGCGTGCGCACGCCGCCGATGCGGTCGGCGATGAAGCCGGAGGCCACGCGACTGACGATGCCGAAGCCGAGCATCAGCGACAGCATCTCGGCGCCGCGCGCGGCGCCATAGCCGAGATCGCCGCAATAGGCGACGAGATGCACCTGCGGCATCGACATCGCCACGCAGCAGGCGACGCCGGCTGATGGTGCTCGATCCGCCGACGCAGCAGGAAGACGAGCGGCAGCATGGTGGCGAGCAGGAACAGGCCGATGCCG
>JGI20193J14888_1000112_pt1 | contig 20690 bp, 13 predicted proteins | sample NGESurdeep092012_5_FD_14888 | JGI IMG/M metagenome (IMG submission 14888)
CATCGTGCCCCCCGAGCGGGACGACGAGCTCCGCCAGCTGCTGAGAAACGCCGAGGCGGGCGAACCCGTCCTGGACTTCGAGACGCTTCGACGGGACAACAAGGGCGTCACGTTTGAGGTCCAGCTCAGCCTCATACCGTTTCGGGAGGCACCGGGCAAGACCGACTTCCTCGAGGTCACGACCGACATCCGCGAGCGGGTGAGACTGCGTCAGACGCTGCTCGAAATCGAGAAGCTGACGAGCATGGGAAAGATGGCCGCTGGTACAGCCCATCATCTCAACACGCCGCTGGCCGCCATGCTCCTTCGGGTGCAGATGATGCGGGAACGCTCCGGGCAGGGGCCCGGCTCCCCGGACCTGGAGAAGCTCGAGAACGCTCTCCTCTTCTGTCAGCAGTTCGTGCGGCGGCTGCTGGAGTTCAGCCGGAATCCGGTGGCCCAGAAGCAGCCCGAGGAGATCGCCCACACCATCGAGTCGGTGGTCAGCTTCCTTGCGCCGGCCCTGCAGACAAAGCGTGCCCGCGTTCCGCTAGACTTGAGCGGCGCCGACGGCGCTCAGGTCCTGGCCGACCGGAATCTCCTGGAGGCCCTCTTCTTGATTCTTCTCAGCAACTCTCTGGATGCCATCTCGAACGACGGGACGATCGCCGTCCGGTGCCGCCGCGCCTCGCCGGATCGGATCGAGATCGAGATTGCCGACGATGGCTGCGGGATCGCTCCGGCCGACCTCGCTCACATCTTCGAGCCGTTCTTCACCACCAAGGGACCCGGCCGGGGCACGGGCCTCGGGCTGGCGATCGCGCGAAACATCGTCCTCGAGCACCGAGGCTCGATTCGCCTGGAGAACGCGCCCGTGCACGGCACCGTCGCGCTCGTCGAGCTGCCCGTCTGGCGGCCCGCTCCCGTGGGCGAGGGCACACGACCGTGAAGCCAGGCGAGACCACGCGCCCCTGCAGCATCCTCATTGTCGACGACGACGCACGCCTTGCCAGCACCCTGCAGGAGTTCCTGCAGGAGGAAGGCTACACCGTGGAGGTCGCGCTGTCGGGCGCCGAGGCCCTGGCAGTGCAGGAGCGGAACCCCAGCCTCGCGGTGGCCCTGGTGGACCTGATCATGCCGGTAACGGACGGCCTGTCGCTCATGGAGCAGCTCCACCATCGCGATCCCGACCTCGCCGTCGTCATCATGACGGGTTACGGCACCATCGAGACCACAGTGGAAGCCATCAAGCGCGGGGCCGAGGACTATCTGACCAAGCCGTTCGATCGTCAGGCCGTGTGCAAGAAGATCGCGCGTCTGATGGAGGTGTTCGAGCTTCGAGAGCGGGTGGTGCAGCTCGAGGCCAGCCTGCAGCATTCCCCTTCGTTCGAGACGTTCGTCTCGGTCTCGCCGCTCATGCAGCGCGTGCTCAAGCGGGTGCAGGCGGCCGCGGCCACCGATGCCTCGGTGCTCCTCCTCGGCGAGACGGGCACGGGCAAGGAGATGCTGGCGCGCGCGATCCACGCGGCCAGCCCACGGGCGCGGCGCCCTTTCGTTCCGATCAACTGCGGGGCCCTGCCCCGCGAGCTGATCGAAAGCGAGCTGTTCGGCTTCCGCCGCGGCGCGTTCACCGGCGCCTACGCCGACACTCCGGGGATCTTCGCCACCGCGGGGGGAGGCACGGTTTTCCTGGACGAGATCGGCGAGATGCCGAAGGAGGCCCAGGTCAAGCTCCTGAGGGTCCTGCAGGAGGGAGAGCTGAGACCCGTGGGGAGCTCCAGGCCCGTCCAGGTCGACGTGCGCATCATCTCCGCCACGAACTGCCCGATCGGGACGCTCCGGTCCCAGCAACTCCGCGAAGACCTCTACTTCCGCATCGCCACCGTCGTGGTCGAGATCCCTCCGCTCCGCGCGCGCCCGGAAGACGTGCTCGTCCTGACGCAGCACTTCATCAGCCGGCTCGCCCGCCGCTATGGCCGGAAGATCACCGTTGCTCGCCCCGCGGTGGACCTTCTGCTCAGCTACCCGTTTACCGGAAACGTCCGCGAGCTCGAGAACATCCTGGAGAGCGCCGCGATCCTCTCCCTCGAGGATCCCCAGACGATCACCGAGAAAGAGCTCAAGCCGTTGCTCCGAGACTCCGGCCCGCCTCCTCCCGCTGGCGGGTTCGGGCAACAGCCGCTCTCCATGGAGCGCCTGGAGCACGTCGCGATCCAGCATGCGCTTCGCGTCTCTCAAGGCAACCGCACCAAAGCGGCCTCGCTGCTCGGCATCTCACGCGACACGCTCTACCGCAAGATGAAGCAGTTCAAGGACGCTCTCTGAGCTCGCCCCCACACAGCGGGTATCGTCCGGTTTTCTGACAGTGGCCGGTTTCCTGACGTTGCATCGGGAAGGTGAAAGCTGCCGGCCCGTTTGAGGCCCTGTCCTGCTCGCGCGGTAAACGCCTGCGCACTCACGTCTTAGGCTCTCGGGACGGGCGGCACCGGCGGCCATCTTCCGTGAATCGCCTCTGGTAGGCGGCTTGCGCTGCTCTACGAGGTGAGGATCCTATGCGCGAGTTCCGACGTTCGCATCACGCCAGCGGGATGGATGCTTGAGCTCGATGCGGCGGCTCCTCGTCTGGGCACTCCTGGCGCTGACCGCCTGCGCGCTTCTGGTCGCCGTCCTCCGGTGGGAACACGAGCACGTTCGCTCGCGGTGGAGCAGCGTCCTGGTCGGCAGTCCCCGGACCGGACGGCGGATCTTCCAGCAGAAGGGATGCATTCGCTGCCACAACGACGGCGGGACGGGTGCGGCAACCTCGATGGACGCAACTTCTGCTCGTTCCTCCCCGCCGGGGCCAGAGCGGATCGTCACCGCCATGTGGAACCACACGCCGGAGATGTGGGCGCGGATGCGAGCGGAGCGGGTCCCCTATCCGGTTCTCAGCCACGAGGAGATGGCTCACCTCTTCGCATACCTCTACGCCGCGCGGACGGTCGAACAGCTCGGGGACGCGGACCGGGGCCGGGAACTTTTCGAGGCGAAAGGCTGCATCGGCTGTCACGCCGCGGACGGGGCCTCCGGCCGGCCGCCAACTCTCCCGGCTCTTGCCCGTGTCGACACGCCCGTCCGATGGGCACGCGCCATGTGGAATCACCCGCCGGCGACGAAGGACGGCGGGGACCAGCCCCGATTCGAGCACGATGAGATGGACAACCTCGTGGCTTATGTCCGAGGCGGCCGCGCGGTGCGCTTCGACCTCGAACTGCTCGAGGCCGATGCGGGTCGCGGCTCGAAGCTCTTTCACGAGAAGTCCTGCACGGTGTGCCACTCGGTGAAAGACGAAGCCGGACGCGTCGGGCCCGAGCTCGGTCCGGGACGAGAGCTACCGCCAACCATCGTCCAACTCGCCGGATCGATGTGGAACCACGCCCCGGCCATGCGAAAGGCGATGGCGGAACGGGACATCAAGCCGGCGACTTTCGACGACGTGGAGATGGCGGACCTCGTCGCGTTCCTTTTCAGCCTCCGATATGCCGAGCCCGGCGGCTCGCCGAAGCTGGGGGAGGTCCTCTTCGAGGGCCGTGGCTGCAGCCACTGCCACGGCAACGCTGCGGAGGGGAGCCTGCAGGGGCCCGGCCTTCGCGGGCGCGGGAAGAACTTCAATTCCATCACCCTGGCGACGGCGCTGTGGCGCCATGGACCCGGTATGTACCGACGCGCCCAGGAAATGGGCCTTCGCTGGCCCGTCCTCATCGGGAGCGACGTCGGCAACCTGATGACATTCCTCAACACACCGCCGGAGGGAAAACATTGATGGAAGGAGACGCGATCTTCGACCGCCGCGCGGCCGCCCTTGGCTTTCTCGTGTTCCTCTTTTTTGCCGGGGGCGCCTCCATGATTTTCCGCAGCGGCCGCGCGCCGGGCGGCCCGGTCGACCAGCCCATCGCCTTCAACCACAAGAAGCACGTCAAGGATCTGGACCTGGCCTGCTCCACGTGCCACGCCTACTACGAGAAGGAGTCCTTCTCCGGCATTCCCGGCAGCGACGTCTGCATCTCCTGCCACGCCGAGGCCCAGGGCAAGAGCGACGAGGAGGCGAAGCTGGTCAAGCTGCTGACGAGCGGCGCTCCCCTGGTCTGGAAGCCGCTCTTTCGCCAGCCGCCTCACGTTTTCTACTCGCACCGACGGCACGTTGTCGTGGCCAAGCTCGACTGCACGGTCTGCCACGGCGCGATCGCCGAGACCAGCACGCCCCCCCGGCGCGTGAAGCGGCTCGTCATGGACGACTGTCTCGGATGTCACCGTCAAAAGGGCGTGCCGACGGACTGCACGGCGTGCCACAGATGAGTCTCGAGCGAATGGCGAGGGAACGGAGGAGTGCACCTTGAGCATCAGCCGGCGACGGTTCGTGGGGTTCACGGCCGGGGCGGCCGCGGGCACGGCCATCGGCATGTCCGCCGGGAAATTCCTCTCCGACTTCGCCTCGGCGGTGGACAGCCCGGTGTACGTTCCCCGCGGACCGGAGGGATTCACGCTCTCGGTCTGTGCCATGTGTCCGGGCGGCTGCGGCCTCCGAGCCCGGCGCATCGGCGAGCGCGCCGTCAAGCTGGAGGGCAACCCCCTCCACCCGGTGAACGGAGGGCGGCTCTGCCCCAGGGGCCAGGCGGCGCTCCAGGGCCTCTACCATCCCGATCGCGCGCCGGGACCCCTTCACCGGGTCGGCCCGCGCGGCTCGATCGGATCGTTCGAGCCGAGCACCTGGGATCGGGCCATGGACGAGATCGCCGGCCGTCTCCGCTCTCTCCGCGAAGCGAAACGTCCCGAGTCGCTCGTCCTGATCCGCGGCAGTCATGGGGGCATCGGGCTCCGGGTGGCGCGCCGCTTCGTGCAGGCATTCGGCTCGCCCAACGACGTGGCCCTCGACCGGGGCGAGGAGGCAGCCGCGTTGGCTCTCCTCGCGGGCCAGGGCGTCCGAACTGCGCCGGCGTACGACGTCCAGTCCACCGACTACGTGCTCTCCCTGGGCGGTGCGCTGCTGGAAGCCTGGAGCTCGCCGGTCCACATGACGCGGGCCTACGGAGAGTTCCGCCAGGGCCGTATGGGGCGGCGGGGAAAGCTCGTCCACGTCGAGCCGCGGCTCTCCGTCACCGCGTCCTCGGCCGACGAATGGATCGCCGTGCGCCCCGGCACCGAGGGGGTTTTCGCCCTCGGCCTCGCGGGAGTGATCGTTTCGGAGGACCTCCACAACCGGGACTTCGTGCTCGCGAGGACGCTTGGCCTCGAGGAGTCGCATGACGCCCAGGGCCGTGTCCGGCCCGGCCTGAGAGCGCTCCTGGAGCGTCATTACGGCCTCGAGCGGGTGGCCGGCGAGACCGGAGTCTCGGTCAACGTCATCCTCAGGATCGCGCGGGAGTTCGCCGGGGCCCGCAGCAGCGTGGCGATCGGCCCCCGCAAGGGTCCTCTCCTTCCGGGCCAGCTCTTCGACCATCTCGCCGCGCAGGTGCTGAACGCGCTCGTCGGGAGCCTGGACACGCCCGGCGGAGTTCTCGTCCCGGAAGACGTTCCGCTGGCCTCGTGGCCCGCACTCCTCGCGGACGCCGCCGCGGCGGAGGGTCGCAAACGGCCCCGCATCGACGGTGCCGGAGGGAAGGACTTCCCGCTTCTCGGCTCCGACCCCGAGCGCCTCGCCGACGCCCTCATCTCCGGCTCTCCGTACCCCGCCGAGGTCCTGATGGTCGTCGGAGCGGATCCTCTCCTCACGTCAGCCGCCCCCGAGCGCTTCGCCGCCGCAATCCAGAAGGTGCCTCTCGTGGTCTCGTTCGCAACGATTCCCGACGACACGGCGCTCCACGCGGACTGGATACTCCCCGAGGCTCATTTCCTCGAAAGGTGGGACCTCCACACCTCGCCGCCCGGCGTCCCATACCCTCTCGTGAGCCTGGCCCAGCCGGTCCTCGCCAAGCCGCTGCGCGACGCGCGCCCCGTGGGCGAAGTCTTCATGGACCTGGCCCGTCGCGTGGGGCCGGCCACGTCGTCGGCGCTTCCCTGGAAGGACGTGCCCGAGCTCATCCGCACCGAGATGGATGCGCTCTACGAGAAGCGGCGCGGAGCCATCATGGGAACCCAGTTTGACGAGGCATGGGTCCGCATGATGGAAGGCGCGGGCTGGTGGGCGCCCGGCTATCGATCGGCTGACGAGCTTTGGAAGAGGGCTCTGGAGTCCGGGGGCTGGTGGGATCCCTTCTACGACCACCAGGACTGGAAACGCGTCCTGAAGACCGAGTCGGGGCGCTACGAGTTCCGGACGGATCTTCTGGAAGGCGCCACGCAACACGTGCCGACCGCGGCAGCTCCGACTCCCGCCGTCAGCGCACAGCAGGGAACGGCCCCGGGTCCGCTCGCTCTGGTCCTCTTCGAGCCCCTTGCGATCGCAGGAGGAACGGGCGCCGAGCTTCCGTTCCTCCAGGGCATCCTGGACCCCGGCCAGGAGGAGCGCTGGGAGACGTGGGCGGAGATCCATCCGGAGAGCGCGGCGGTCCTTGGCGTGAAAGACCGGCAGTGGGTGCGGGTCGAGTCGCCAAGCGGCGCCATCCTGGCCCGGGCCCGCGTCGGCCTCCGCGTCGTCCCCGGAGTCGTCGCCATCCCCGTGGGGCTCGGAAAGCGCGGGGGAGGCCGCTGGGCGAAGAACGCCGGAGCCAATCCGCTGCGGCTCCTCGTCCCCTCGCGCGACCCCCTGAGCGGCCTGCCGGATTTCGGCGCGACGACCGTACGCGTGTCATTGGTGGCGGCGCCCGGAATGGCCCGGCCGCCCGAAAGGAGCTGAGCGATGGCGCGCTGGGGAATGCTCATCGATCTCGACCGCTGCACGGCATGCCAGGCGTGCGTCGTCGCGTGCCAGGTCGAGAACAACGTGTCGCCCGGGGGGGCCGACCAGGCGGAGCTCGGCCGGGCGATCTCGTGGATGAGGCTCGTGCCATTCCAGGAAGGGGGGCACGAACACGGGACGCGCCCCGACCTCCGGCTCGTGCCCCTGCCCTGCATGCACTGCGAGAAGCCTCCTTGCACGAAGGTCTGTCCGGTCAAGGCCACGCAGATCGACCACGAGGGGCTCGTGGCGCAGGTCTACCCGCGTTGCATCGGCTGCCGCTACTGCACGACCGCGTGTCCGTATACGGTGCGCCACTTCAACTGGAAGAGGCCCGAGTGGCCCCAACCGATGGAGCAGGGACTGAGCCCCGACGTCTCTGTCCGCCCGAAGGGCGTCGTCGAGAAATGCTCCTTCTGCCATCACCGGCTCCAGCAGGCCAAGGACAAGGCCCGCGCCGAGAATCGCCCGCTCCGCGAGGGCGACTACCAGCCCGCCTGCGTCGAGACCTGTCCCGCCGAGGCCATGGTCTTCGGCGACCTCGACGATCCCCGGAGCAGCGTCTCCCGGCTGTCCGAGAGTCCGCGGGCGTTCCGGCTCCTCGAGGAGCTGGGCACGAAGCCGAAGGTGATCTATCTGTCGAAAGGAGCATGGGGTGGAGAAGTCTGATACCGACCAGGACGCTCGGCTGTTTGCCCCCATGGAACGAACGGGGCGGCTCTTCTGGATCTTCGCCGCCGTCCTCCTGAGCATCTGGCTCTGGGGCATCTACGCCTGGTCCACCCAGCTTCGCAGGGGCCTCAGCGTCACCGGCCTGAACGTCCCCGTGTACTGGGGCCTCTACATCACGAACTTCGTCTTCTTCATCGGCATCAGCCACGCCGGGACCCTCATCTCCGCCATCCTCCGCCTGGCCCACGCGGAGTGGCGGCGCCCCATCACCCGCGCGGCCGAGGTCATCACCGTCCTTGTGCTCTTCTTCGGCCTGGGGTGTGTCCTTCTGGACTTGGGGCGACCGGACCGCGCGCTCAACGTGCTTCTGCACGGCAACTTCACGTCCCCCCTGCTGTGGGACGTCGCGTCCATCTCCACGTACCTCACCGGCAGCACCATTTACCTGTACCTTCCGCTGATCCCCGACATCGCGATTCTCAGAGACCGCATGCCGGGCCGGCGGTGGCTCTACAAGCCGCTGGCGCTTGGCTGGACGGGCACGCCAAAGCAGCACCGGCTTCTGGAGAAGGCGATCGCGGTGATGGCCGTCATCGTGATCCCGATCGCAATCAGCGTGCACACGGTCGTGTCCTGGGTCTTCGCCATGACGGTCCAGCCGATGTGGCACTCCACCATCTTCGGGCCCTACTTCGTGGTCGGAGCGATCTTCTCCGGCATCGCCGGAATCCTCATCGCGATGGCCATCATCCGGAAGGCGTATCACCTGGAGGCCTACCTCAAGCCGATCCACTTCAATAACCTCGGCCTTCTCCTCCTGGTCTTTGCGCTCCTCTGGTTCTACTTCACCTTCGCGGAATTCCTGACGACCTACTACGGCGCCGAGCCGACTCACATGATGATTTTCCGGTCGAAGATCGAGGGCGCGTTTTCGCCTTACTTCTGGACGATGGTCGTCACGTGCTTCGTCATCCCGTTCACGTTCCTCTGCAATCACCGCACGCGGGGAACGGTCTGGGGCTGCGTCGTCGCGTCGGTTTCGGTCGAGGTCGGGATGTGGCTGGAGCGGTTCCTGATCGTCGTGCCCAGCCTTTCTAACCCTCGGCTTCCCCTTACCGCGCCGCCCTACTCCGCCTCCTGGGTGGAGTGGTCGCTCCTCGCGGGTTTCCTGGCGATGTTCATCCTCCTCTACGGAGTCTTCACGAAGTTCTTCCCCATCGTCTCAATCTGGGAGATCCGCGAGGGACGGGAGCAGTCGGTCAAGGAGGTCATCAAGAGGGTCGAGAGCTACCTGCCTGGGATCCCGGAGCCAATCCATGAGTGAACGTTCGGGTCGCCGCCTCGCTATCGTCGCTCTGTTCGCGCTCACCGTCTCGCTCGTCAGGGCCCCAATGGCGAAGGCGGAGTTCGGGGATCCGATGAAGGGCCAGTCCCTTTTCGTGACCAAGGGATGCGTCCAGTGTCACGCCGTCCGCGGGGCGGGGGGCCGCATCGGCCCCGATCTCGGCCGCACGGCGGTGAAGGGCTCCTTCTTTGAGCTCTCTGCCGCCATGTGGAACCACTCGTTCGTCATGGACGAAAAGATGAAGGAGTTTCGCCTGATTCGTCCCACCTTCAAGGATGACGAGCTGGCGGACCTCTTGGCCTTCGTCTTCTTCCTCAACTACTTCGACGAGCCGGGGGACCCGAGGATCGGGAAGGTCCTCTTCTCCGAGAAGCACTGCATCCAGTGCCACAGCCTGGGGCGGGAGGGCGGCTCCACCGGCCCGCGGCTCGACCAGCTTCCACGGGGGACCTCGCCGCTCCGGATCGCCCAGGACCTGTGGAACCACGGCCCCGCCATGGTGCCGGCCATTCGCCGGATGGGCCTCGACGTACCCAAGTTCGAGGGCAGCGAAATCATCGACCTCTTCGCGTACCTCAGGAGTCACGGGCAGCGCCAGGCCGCCCGCGACTTCCGGTCGGCGGGCGATCCCGGCAACGGCAAGCGCCTCTTCGTGACGAAGGGCTGCTCGCGCTGCCACGCCGTCTTCGGAAAGGGGCCGGCCATCGGTCCGGATCTCGGACGGACGGAGATGCGTGGCAGCGTGACCCAGCTCGCCGGAAGGATGTGGAACCACTGGTCGGCCATGTCGGAGGCCATGGGAGCGCTCGGCATGGCGCCTCCCACCTTCAAGAACGAGGAGCTCGCGGACGTCTTCTCCTACCTCTTCATCACGCGATACGAAGGGCGGGCGGGAGACATGGAGCGAGGCAGGGCCGCGTACCAGCAGAAGGGGTGCGCGTCCTGCCACGGTCTGAAGGGCGACGGCATCGCGGGGCCTCCCATTGTGGGGCTTCCCCTGAAAGGCGTGACGGGCGGGGAGCCGAAGGAGCGCATCGCCCAGAGGATGTGGAATCACGCGTCCCAGATGCGAACCCAGATGGGACCCCGCCAGATCCCCTGGCCCCGCTTCGAGCCCGACGAGCTGGCCGCCCTCCTTGCCTTCCTGGCCGACGGCTGGAAGACTTCTCCGGCCTCCAGTCCGGGTCGCGGAACCCCATGAAAACGAGTCGCACCCAGGTGCGAGATGAAATGCAGGAGGTCGACATGAAGACTTTCGTCCGCCGCGTCCTCTGGATCGCCGCCGCTCTCGTCGTGGCCGCCGCCCCGCTCCTTCAGGGTGCAGAGCCTTCCTTCGTGGGAGCCAGGAAATGCAAGGCCTGCCACCTGAAGGAATTCAACTCGTGGTCCGAATCGAGGATGGCGAAATCGTTCGATCTCCTGAAGCCCGGCGCCGACGCGGCGGCCAAGAAGAAGGCGAAGCTCGATCCCAACAAGGACTACACGAAGGATGCCACCTGTCTGGCCTGCCACACGACCGGGTACGGAAAGCCCGGCGGCTTCGTCGACATCGCGACCACGCCCGACCTCGCCGGCGTGGGGTGCGAGATGTGTCACGGTCCGGGAGGAACCTACCTCCAGAAGGAGTACATGAGCCTCCAGAACAAGGAGTTCAAGAAGGCGAGCCTGGTCGGGGTCGGCCTCGTGGGGCAGATCACGAAGGGCCAGTGCGCCGGCTGCCACAACGTGAAGAGTCCGTTCGTGGGCAAGGACTACGTATTCGACTTCGAGGCGCGAAAGACGAAGGGCACGCACGAAAAATTTCCCCTGAAATACGCTCATTGATCGCCGCGCACGGCCGGACCGCGCGACGAGCGACCTCGGAAGATCGGCTATAGATTCCTCGTCTCGGAGTCGCCCCCGCCGCCCGGGTCGGCTTAGAATCGCCGCGTTCCCTGAAACGAGACGCTTCGACGGAGGCCCGATATGAAGAAGATTTTCTGCGCTGCGGCCCTCGCGCTCGCCGCGACGCTTCTCATCGCCGCGCCGGCCGCCCTCGCCCAGGACGTCGTCCGGCTCGGGAACCTGAAGTTCGCCCACTACGGCGCCGTCTGGTACATGAAGGAGATCGCGCCGAAGTACAACCTGAAGATCGACGAGAAGATTTTCGCCAAGGGGCTGGACATCGTTCCCGGCATCATCGCGGGCGAGATCGACATCGCCGCCAGCGCGCTCGACGCGGCCGTCGCCGGGCGCGCCGCCGGGGCGCCCGTCTACGTCGTGGCCGGCTTCGCGAAGGGAGGCGTGAGGATCATCGGCCGCGCCGACCTTGCCTTGAAGTCGGTCGCGTCGTTGAAGGGGAAGAAGGTCGGCGTGCCGCGCGGCGGAGCGCAGGAGCTGGCCCTTCTCGTCGAGCTTCAGAAGGCGGGCCTCGCCTGGTCCGACAAGCCGGGCGAGAAGGACGTCCAGATCGTCTACCTCGCCTACGCCGACCTGAACCAGGCCCTCCTCGGGAAGAACGTCGACGCCATCTGCCAGTCCGAGCCGCAGGCGACGCAGGCCATCTCCAAGGGCTTCGCGGCCGAGATCGTCAAGCCTTACGACACGCCGATGGGCGAGCCGGTGCGCGCCCTCGTCATGACGTCGAAGATGTACGTCGAGAAGCCCGACGTCGCGGCCCGCGTCCTGAAGTGCTTCGTCGACGCCACGAAGACCTTCCTCGCGAACCCCGCGCTGGCCGAAAAGTACGTCCGCGAAAACATGTTCAAGGGACAGCTCACGGCCGAGGAGTACAAGGACGCGATGTCGAACGCCGCCTTCACGTACGACATCACCGTCGAGCACGTGCAGGTGACGACCGACTTCATGCAGAAGGTGGGCGTCGGGAAGATGGCGAACCCGCCGGTCGCCAGGGACTGGGTCAAGCTCGACTTCCTCCAGAGAGCCAAGAAGGAGCTGGGCGCGAAGTGATGCCCGCGGGCACGGGCGCCGCGGGGAAGCGCTTTCTCCAGTCGATCCTCATCCCGTTCGTTGTTCTCGCGCTCTGGGAGGGGCTCGCGCGCGCGGGGGTCATCAACCCGCTCATCCTCCCGTCGCCGTCGAAGGTCGTCGTCCGCTGGTGGGCCTACCTGAAGCCTTTCCAGTCCTACGACCCGGCGCAGGGGCCGTACCTTTCGTGGCTCGTCTCGGGCGAGCTTCTCCACGACGCAGCGGCCAGTCTCTTCCGCGTCTTCGTCGGCTTCTTCATCGGCGGCGGACTGGGACTGGGATTGGGTCTTCTGATGGGGGTCAGCAACACCGTCTATCGGCTGATGAACCCGCTGGTCCAGATTCTCCGCCCCATCCCGCCCATCGCCTTCATCCCGCTGGCGATCCTCTGGTTCGGATTGGGCAACCCGCCTGCCTTCTTCCTGATCAGCCTCGGGGCGTTCTTCCCGATCCTCCTCAACACCATCGCGGGCGTGAGGAACGTCGACTCCATCTACGTGCGGGCGGCGCGAAACCTCGGGGCAAAGGGGTCGGTCATGTTCCGGCGCGTCATCCTCCCCGCCGCCGCGCCCCACATCCTGACCGGCGTCCGCGTCGGCTACGGCGTTTCGTTCATCGTCGTCATCGTGGCCGAGATGATCGCCGTCAACAGCGGCCTCGGCTATCGGATCCTGGAGGCCCGCGAGTTCTTCTGGCCCGACAAGATCATCGCCGGGATGATCACGATCGGCATCATTGGCCTCGGTATCGACACGCTCCTGAACAAGCTGTCGAATCACCTCCTCCGCTGGCATCGGAGCCTGGAGTCGTCGTGAGCGCACCGCAGATCCTCGCCGAGGCGGTCAACAAGGTCTTCCGGTCGCCGGATGGGCAGGAGGTCGTCGCGCTGCGCGACATCGAGCTGGCCGTAGAGCCCGGCGAGTTCGTCTGCCTGCTGGGCCCCTCCGGGTGCGGGAAGTCGACCCTTTTGAACGCCATCGCCGGCTTCTCGCTTCCCAACTCCGGACGGCTCGTGGCTAACGGCAGAGAGGTCGTCGAGCCCGGCCCGGACCGCGCCATGGTCTTCCAGGAATATGCCCTCTTCCCGTGGATGACGGTCTCGAAAAACATCGCCTTCGGCCTCGAGATAAAGGGTGAATCGCAGGACGTCATCGACAAGAAGGTCGCCGAGCTGCTGAAACTGCTTCACCTCTCCGAGTTCGCAAACAGCTTCCCCAAGGACCTCTCCGGCGGCATGCGCCAGCGCGTGGCCATCGCGCGCGTCCTCGCGCTCGATTCCCCGATCCTCCTGATGGACGAGCCCTTCGGCGCGTTGGACGCCCTGACGCGAAGGAACCTCCAGGACGAGGTCTTGAGGATCTGGATGAAGTTCCGGAAGACCATCCTCTTCGTCACCCATGGCATCGAGGAGTCGATCTACCTCGCCGACCGGGTCGTCGTCATGACGTACCGCCCCGGCACCGTCAAGACCATCGTCCCGATCACCCTCTCCCGCCCACGAGACACCGCTTCGCCCGAGTTCAACGCCCTGAAGCGCCATCTCACCGGCCTCGTCATGGAGGAGCAGCGGAGGCACGAGGAGGATGAGATTCGGAAGGGGTGAGGTGCCTCGCTACTTCAGGCCCTCGACGAGATAGAGATCCGAGAGGCGCCGAGCGAAGCTGTAGAGGTAAGCCGAGCCGTCGGGTGTCACATACAGGGTGTCGGGAGGCCAGACGCCGGTTGCGTCCGAGGGGCCAATCTCCTTCCAGGCTTCACGCCGGCCGGTCGCGGGGTCGACGCGGGACACTCGCATTCGGGATCCCGACCCCGCAAAGACGTACAGGCGGCCGTCGTCGGTCCATCCGGCGAAGGATTCGTCCGGCGAGACGCCGTGGATCGGTCGCGGTTCGTCCCCCGTCAAGGACTGCAGAAGCGGGCGTCCCGCTGAATCCCTGACCACGAACCGCCCGTCAGCGGACACGAACGTAGTGTCCGAGTTACCTAGAACCACGTGCTGTCCGAATGCCTTCGGAGGCCCGCCGCCGTCGACGTCCTGCACGAACACCTTCGGCGCCTCGCCGGCCTTCATCGCGCTGAAGATGATCTTCCGGCCATCCGGGCCGAAAAACAGGGCCTGGTACGTGAGGGGTTCAGTAGGCAGTTCTCTCGGCTGACCAGCCCCGGTCGGCAGGAGCACGATGCGCTGGCTGGACGTTCCGTAGTGCGTAATCGTCAGGACCCACTTGCCGTCCACGGACAGGTCAAAGGAGCTCCCGCTGCCCATCCGCACGGGCGCGGAACCGTCCATCGATCGAAGGTACACGCCGTACTCCGTGCCGCCTCCCTCCCCCTGTTCATTGAAGACCAGCGTCTTTCCGTCGGCCGAGAGCTGCGTGGGAGTCGTGTTGTCCATCCAGGACAGGTCACGGTCCTCGAGGGCTCCCGCCGCCCGGCCCCACAGCTCCCGGCGACGCTGCTCCTGCGCGAGAAGAACGCGGCCGTCCGCCCCGACGTCGTAGAGGTGGATGGCCGTCAGGGACCGGAAGACGACCCGCTCCCGGCCAGATAGCGTCACGGCATAGAGGTCCTTCGCGAGGCCATTCCGTCCGCCCGCGAACCAGACCTCGTCCCCTTTGGGCGACCAGGCAAGCCCATTGGTCATCGTGAGTGAAGTGGCGAGAACGGTCCGCTGGCCGCGGAGATCGACGACCGAAACAACACCCTGGAAGAAGCCGGCGGCCAAGAGGTCCAGAAACGCAATCCTGTCTCCGCGTGGTGAGAAACGAGGATTGGCGATCATTCCGCCCGTTTCGTACAGCACGCGGCCAATCGGGAACTCGAGCCGGGACTTTCCGTCGCGGAAACGGACCACGGCGAGCTGCTTGCCGTCCGGGGACCATTCGGCGAATTGGACGCCTTCGGCGAGGTCGCGAGCCGGACCGCCGGCGAGGGGCGCGCTCGCGAGCATCCCCTCCTGCGAGGTCGGCTGCGCCACGTTAGACGGAACGGCGTTTCGCAGAAGCGCCATGTCGCCCGAGACCGACATGCCGGCGAGCACAATTGAGGAAAAGCCGAGTGCCCGGGACTCCATGCTGTCGAGCCGCGTGGAGAAGACTTCGTACGGGCTGCCGTTCCAGGAGGCGCTGTAGACGACCGTCTGGCCATCCGGTGCGAAGCGCGCTGCGTCGACCTGGCCGCGTCGGAACGTGAGACGTGTGATCTTGGGAACACCGTATCGCCTGCTCGATCGGCCGATGAGCCACCCGGCAGAGAGCGCTGCCGCGATGCCCACCGCGATGCCGAAAACCGGCCACCCCCGCCAGGCCCTGCGCGCGACGGCGACCGTCGGCCCACTCGTGACGGCCGACCCCGAGAGCGCCTGAAGTGCAAACGCGATGTCCCGTGCCGACTGGAAGCGCTCTCCCGGTTTCTTCTCCAGGCAATGCTGCACGATGCGCTGAAGCGCGGGCGACGGGCCCGAGCCACTCGCCACGATCTCCAGCGGGTCTTCCTTCAGGATCGCCGTCATGCTTTCCGCGGCCGTCTCGCGCCCGAACGCCTGCCGCCCGGTAAGCATCTCGTAGAGGACGACGCCGAACGAGAAGATGTCCGAGCGGTGATCCGCAGCTTCGCCCCGCACCTGCTCCGGGGACATGTACCTGACGGTCCCCATCACCGTGCCGGGCTCGGTGTGCTTGTCGACCGTCTGCAGGCCCGAGCCCGAACCCATGGCCGGGTCCGTTCTTTTCGCGAGGCCGAAGTCGAGCAACTTCACCCGTCCCTCGCCTGTCACGAAGACGTTCTCGGGCTTCAGGTCGCGGTGGACGATCCCTTTCTCGTGAGCCGCGGCCAGTCCCTCGGCCATCTGAACGGCCAGATCGACAACCTTGCGAGCGGGAAGTGCGCCGTGACTGAGCCGTTGGCGCAGCGTCTCGCCTTCGAGGAGCTCCATGACGGCGTATGCCGTTTCACCTTGCCTCCCGAAGTCATGGATGGCGAGGATGTTCGGGTGCGAGAGCTGCGCGACCGCGCGCGCCTCGCGCTCGAGGCGGGAGAGCGCCTCGGGATCGTTGGCCAGATCGGCGGGGAGGACCTTGATGGCCACGTCGCGGTCGAGCTTGGTGTCGCGGGCGCGGTAGACCTCGCCCATGCCGCCCGCGCCTAGAGGCGAGAGGATTTCGTAAGGGCCAAGCCGCGTGCCGGTTGCGAGCATCACTTCCTGAGCGCGGCCGTCCAGTTCAGGACGAGCGCGAGCGGTGCCTGCTTCGTCACGACCGGATATGTGACAAGGAATCTGCCGCCGTCGGGCGCGACGTCGTAGTACCAGTAGTTCGTGTTGGGTATCGGCGGGAGCTTGAATAGGGCCTTTGGCGTCCCGAACTCGAAGGAGGTCCCCGCCCGCACCTCGACCGCCATCAACTCCTCCTCGCTGTTGACGAAGTAGAGCTCCTTCCCGTCGCGCCGCCAGCGGACATACGCCCCTCCTCCTGTAGAGACCTGCCACTTCCCTCCGGGCCCAGGGAAGGCGGCGACGTGGATCTCCCCGCGGCCAGACTCCTCGGATTCGTAAGCAATCCAGCGCGAATCGGGCGAGATTCGCGCGACCGGCTCCTTAACCTTCTCGCTAGTGAAGACGGTCACCTTCCTCTCGCCGGAGAGCGGAAGCACCCAGATCCCCGCTTCTCTACCGCCCGTCAAGTTCGTCAGAGTCAAGACCAGAAAGCGCCCATCCCGGGAGCAATCGCTTGGCCACACCCGCCCCTCCGAGCGGAAGACCTGCTCCTCCTCCCCGGCGCCGCTCACGGGCTTGACGTAGAGACCGGCTGACCCATTTCGGTTCGAAGAGAAGTAGAGATGGCTTCCGTCGGGCGACCAGATCGGGAACCGGCTCGCCCAGGAGCCGAGGGTGAAACGGCTCCCGGTGCTGTTTCCAGTATCGTAGAGCCAGATCTGAACGATTCTGGATGCGGCATCGAGGACCGAGACCGCGGCACGTCTGCCATCGGGCGAAAGCTCCGGCTCGCCCATGATCCCCGGCTCACCGACAGAGCCGAGTCGCCGTCCCGACCGGTCAAGCCAGGCGAGCTGAGTCCAACTCGTCTGCGTGCCCGGATGGTATGCGAGGGTCCCTCCCTCCGATACGGTGAAGTCTCCCTTGCGTCGTGAGGGATCGCGCTCGGCGTCCCCGACGAGGACACCCGGCTCGCCCGAGATGGCGAGGCTCCGCGGGTCGAACGGGACGGCAAAGAGCGTGCTCTGGCGCATGAAAAGGAGGTGCGACGAGGTGTACTGCGCCTCGGAGTCGGAGCGGGCGAGGAAGCGGTCGGCACCACCGCCCAAGGACCCGAGATAAATGCCGTCCCAGGGACCCTCGTTCTCCATCTGAATGGGGTCCACCGTGCCAGCGTAATAGAGGAAGTGGCGGCCGTCCGGGAGGAAAGTGGGAAAACGATGCGTTCCCTGGCTCTTCGACGCATCGAGGTGCGTTACGGATTGCGAGGCGCCACCGGCCTTCGAAACGCGATAGAGCCCGGACGATAAGGCCGGAGCGTAAAGGATCGTCCCGTCTCGGCTCCAGGCACCGCCTCGCCCGTTCGGCGCGTCCGCCAGGACGAGAGGCTCGCCTCCCGTCACCGCCACGGTCTTGAGCTTGCCGCCGGCGAAGAAGCCTATCGACCTGCTGTCGGGGGACCAGAAGGGGTACTGCGCTTGCTCGGTCCCCGGCAGTGGACGCGGCTCCGGGGTATCGAGCGGGCGGATCCAGAGCTGGATGCCCCGATCCTTCGACGAGGCCGGAAACAGAAGGAACCGCCCATCGGGTGAGATCGCGGCGGGCCCGTGAGGGTCCTGGCCACCTGTCGCGAAGGTGAGCCCCTCAGGTGTGGGGATCGAGGCGCGAACCACGGCGGCCGGCTGGGGCCGGGCATTCGAGGTCCTGAGCCAGAGCGCGAAAGCCGCCGACGAGGTGAGGCTTAGCGCCGCCCAGAGCGCAACCTCGCGACGCCGTCGCCCGGCGCGGACGGGCGCGGCAACGCTCACGGGTGAGCTCCCCTCCGCGATCCAGCGCAACTCGCTCGCCACATCCGCCGCGCTCTGCCAGCGTTCGTCCGGGTCCTTCGCGAGGCACTTCTTGACGACGTGGTCGAGCGCTGGCGGAGCCGGCGGCTGTAGCGATGAGACGGACGGCGGCTCGTCCTTCAGGATGGCCCCGATGAGCGAGGCATTGCTCGTGCCTTGGAAGGCCCTCCGTCCCGTGGCCATCTCGTGGAGGACCGCTCCAAGAGCAAAGATGTCCGTCCGAGCATCGGCCTCCTTTCCTTCGAGCTGCTCGGGCGCCATGTACTGAACCGTCCCGAGGATGGCGCCCTTCCCGGTCAGCTCGCCGACCGACTTCGTCTGTATCAGCGAGAGGTTCGTCATGCCGTCGGTGGCCCCCTCGCGCACCTTGGCCAACCCGAAGTCGAGGAGCTTGACGCCGGACTTCGTCAGCATCACGTTGCCCGGCTTCAGGTCCCTGTGAACGATGCCTTGGCGGTGCGCGGCCCCGAGCGCCTCGGCGATCTCCACTCCGAATCGGAGCACGTGCGCCAGCGGCAGCGTCCCTTTGGTCAGGCGCTCCGCCAGCGTCTCGCCTTCGAGCAGCTCCATGACGAGGTACTCGAGGCCATTCTCCGAGCCGACGTCATAGAGCGCGCAGATGTGCGGGTGCGACAGCGAAGAGATGGCACGCGCCTCGCGCTCGAAGCGCTGCTTCACCTCGGGATCCTGTGACAGGTGCGATGCGAGCACCTTGATGGCAACTGTCCGATCGAGCCGCGTGTCCTTCGCCTTGTAGACCTCGCCCATCCCTCCCGCGCCAAGCGGTGAGACGATCTCGTATGGGCCGAGGCGCGTGCCGGGTTGGATGCTCACCGTGCGCCCTCCACGACGAAGAGTTGCGACGTCATCCGCTGATAGCTATACGCGTAGGACTTAGTGTCGTCCGTCAGCGCGGCCCCCAAGCCATAGAGGACACCAGTCCTGTCGGCGGGAGCGACCTCGCGAACCAGTACGCGGCGGCCGGAGGCGAGGTCCAGCCGCTCGAGCCGGAACGGCACATTCGCAGGGCGGTAAACGTACACAGACTGGCCATCCGCGTTCCATCGAATGACCTGGTCGTCCGGGGTCAGCCCGGGCACGGCCTGAGCTGTTCCACCCCCGGCGCGCTGGACGAGATAGGTTCCACCCGTTTTCGAGTAGAGGATTTGCAGACCATCCGGTGAAACCGAGCAATTCGTCGTTGCTTCCGGCGTGACCGGCCGTGGCAGACCACCCGAGACGTCCTGCACATAGCACCGCGAGGCCTTGCCCGTCTCGTTGCCGACCACCAGGATGCTCTTCCCGTTCGGGAACCAGCCGGCCGATTGGTACGTCTCCAGGTCGCCTCGTGGGAAGCGCCGAGTCTCTCCAGGACCGGTCGGGTAGATCACGAGCTGCGGCGGCGTGTCGATGGTGGCGAGCGCCCACTTGCCGTCAGGGGAGAGGCCATGGGGATAACCTTCGCCGAGGCGCGTGACGGGCCCGCCGTCGGTCTTCCGGAGGCATACCCAGTAGTTGTTACCAGCGAAACTGGATTGGTCGTTGAACAGCATCATGCCCGCATCCCGGGAAAGATGCGGATGCATCGAGTGATCGAGCCAGGAGAGATCTCGCTCGGCGGTGGAGCCTCGGGCCAGAACCGAGATCCCGCTGGAATTTTCGTCGCGCGTGACGAGCCAGCGGCCGCCTCGGGAGATGTCGTGGATCGTGAGTCCCCCGGCGCCCCTCTGGGCGATCCGCCTCCGCCCGGAGAGATCGACGCCGAAGAGGGTGAAGTGAGTCCCTTCCTGGGTGGCGCTGAAGAGGACCTCGTCGCCGGACCACGAAAGACCTTCCTCCGCCTCGTAGCCGCCCGAAAGGAGGGTGCGCTTCCCGGTCATGTCCACCAGGATGACGGACCCGCGATCGTCGAATGCCTTGGGATGCTCGAAGAGGGCGATCCGGTCCCCTCTGGGCGAGACCCGGAGGTCGCTCAGGTAGCCCGCTGACTCATAGAGCACCTTGCCGATCGGATACTCCAGCCGGTCCTTTCCTTCCGCGGCCCGAATGATGGCCAGTTCAGAGCCGTCCGGCGACCAGTCGGCCTGGCGGACGTCCTCCAGGATCTCCCGCGGGGCGGCGCCTCCGAGGGAGGCCCGCGCGAGGGTGCCGGTGAAGAGCCGCTGCGCGACGTAGCGGGCATTCGTCAGGACGGCCAGCTCCCCCTTGGACGACACCGACAGGAGATGCGTGCGGGGAAGGCCGAGGGACTGGGGTTCAGGGTGCTCGGGGCGGACCACGAACAGCTCCGGGACGTTCCCTTCGAGCGCCGCGCTGTACACGATGGTCTCGCCATCCGGCATGAAGGCGGCCTGGAAGATCATCTGGGGCCGGAAACTCCGCTGATGGAAGGTGATGGCGGAAACCGCTCGCCGCTCCACATGCCGGCCGGCCCGGTACGATCCGAGAACGGCGACGCAGAGCACGGTACCGAGGACGATGGCGGTGAGCCACGGACGCGATCCCCTGCGCGCGATGGCGACCGATGGCCCGCTCGCGACGGCGGAACCCGAGACCGCTTGCAGGTCGAAGGCGATGTCCCGCGCCGACTGAAAGCGCTCACCCGGTTTCTTCTCCAGGCAATGCTGCACGATGCGCTGCAGCGCGGGCGATGAGCCGGAGGCACTCGCGGCGATCTCCGGCGGGTCCTCCTTCAGAATCGCCGACATGCTGTCCGCCGCTGTCTCGCGCCCAAACGCTTTCCGCCCCGACAGCATCTCGTAGAGGACCGCGCCGAAGGAGAAGATGTCCGACCGGTGATCCGCCGCCTCGCCC
>JGI20193J14888_1000116_pt1 | contig 20583 bp, 19 predicted proteins | sample NGESurdeep092012_5_FD_14888 | JGI IMG/M metagenome (IMG submission 14888)
CCCATCGCGAAGAAGGCGGCCGAGCCGAAATTCACATAGCCGCAATAGCCGCCGAGGATATTCCAGGCCGTCGCCAGCACGATGAATTGCAGGATCGTGTAGCTGGCGAAATACAGATAATCGACTTTAAACCAATGCGCGAACGCCAGCACCGCGGCGCCGATCGCGATCGCTATCAGGGAGAATTTCGCCGTGTTCACGCGTTACCGTCCCAAAAGTCCCGCCGGCCGGAAGGCGAGGGTGAGCAGGAGAAAGCCAAACGAGACCGCCGGCGCCCATGACGGACCATAGAATGTGGCGGTGAGGCTCTCGACGATGCCGAGCAACATGGCCGCGATCAGGGTGCCGGGCATGCTGCCGAGCCCGCCGAGCACGCAGATGGCGAACACCCGGCCGATATATTCGCGTCCGACCGAGGGTTCGACCGGCTGGATGATGATGAGCAGCGCGCCCGCAATCGCGCAGGTCGCAATCGAGATGCCGAAGGCGATGCGCTTGATGCGGATCGGATCGGCCGCCATCAGCTGCAGCGCCAGTTGATCCTGCGACACCGCCATGATCGCGCGGCCGGTGAAGGTGCGGGTGATGAACAGCTCGATCGCGCCGAACAGCGCCAGCGCGGCTAGGCACGGCACCAGCATGCGCAGCGGCAGATCGACCAGGCCGATATGAATGCTGGGCCCGATATAGGCGGCCTCGACATAGCGATAGTCGACGCCGAACACCAGGATCAGCGACACCTCGGTGACGAACAGCAGGCCGAAGAAGAAGGCGAGCCCGCGCAGCGATTCCTGGCCGCGCTTTTCGAACGACAGGTAGTAGACCTGATAGACCGCCGTACCCAGCGCATAGAACGCCGGCAGCATCAGGATGCTGACCAGGATCGGATCGACGCCGAAATTGATGTTGATGAAATAGGCGAGGTAGGAGCCGAGGATGACGAAGGCCGGATGCGCGATGTTGACGATGTCGAGCATGCCGAACGAAATCGACACGCCGGCGGTGACGGCCGCATAGAAGCCGCCGAGCAAAAGCCCAGCGGCAATGGCGTTGAGCAGCAGATCGAAGGAAATGTCCATACGGCCCTCAAGCGGCGCATTCGTCTTCGCCACATCGCGTTTATAGAGATTCACCGGTGCCGTGTGCCGTGCGGCGCCGCCTGAGCGGCGCGATGCGGTGAACGCGATCTGCGTGTCGAACTTGCCGGCCTTACTCCCCCTGAACCCAGTTTTTGTTTTGCCCGCCGGTTCGGCCAGGCGGCCGCCGTTCGGGCGCGCCCTTGGCCGAGGCGAATTTCCTCGGCATTCGGGCTTTGCGCGGCAGTTTGCAGGAAGCCTGGCGGCTTGGCTAGCCTATTGATTGATCAGCCGAACCTTATCCTGCGCGACAAAAAGAAACGCCCGCCGCCGGGCCGTCAAACCCAAAGAGCGGGCGTGTCTATGGTGAAGTCGGTCAGGCCGCGGCGGCTTGCGGCCGCACGCCCTCGGGCAGTTGCATCGGCTTGTTGGCGCTGTCTTTGAACTCGACGGTCATGAACACCATTTCACGGTCGCCGAGATTTTCCAGGTCGTGCACCTTGAACTCGTTGAGGCCGTAGGTCTCGTGACGCGTCTCGCCCGGCTGATAGGTGTATTCCACCGTGCTGCCATCATGGACATGCTGACGGCCGCGGCCGCCAGACACCGAGGTCCAGAAATAATCCAGCACATGGCGGTGGAACCCGATGCGCTCGCCAGGGGCGAGGCGGATGATCCATACGCGCGTGCGTTCGTTCTCCGACAGCAGCGTGGAGCCGACGCATGGGTTAGGATTCTTGCGCTCGCGCTCGAATTCGGCGGCGATATCGGCCGGCCACTGCGACTTGTCTTTTTTCTCAGCAGCTTTGTCGAGCATGCTCAGAGCCATGGGAATCCCGCCGATAAATGCTATTCAAGTGTTCTATATAGCAAATCTGCGGAAACGGAAAGATTGGGGCAGATCAATTGGCCGGGTCGCGGGCGAGGCGTGCGGTAATCATTGGCGGCTCGATGAGCGGCCTGCTCAGCGGGCTTTCGCTGCGCCGGGCCGGATGGGCCGTGGATATCTACGAGCGCGTGAACAGTGAACTGTCCGGCCGCGGCGCCGGGATCGTTGCCCAGCAGGAATTGATTGAGCGGTTGCGTGGGCTGAGCTTTGCCACCGATGATCTCGGCGTCCATATCACCACCAGCAAGATCATCGATGCCCAGGGCCGGCTGACCGAGGAGATCGAATGCCCGCAGGTGCTCACCGCCTGGGAGCGCGTCTACCGGCTGCTGCGCGACGCCTTTCCGCCGGAGCACTATCACCGCGGCAGAGGGCTCGCCAAGGTCACGCAAGCGCCGCGCTCGGTGCAGGCGCATTTTTCCGATGGTGAAACCATCGAGGCGGACCTGCTGGTCGGCGCCGACGGCATCCGCTCGACCGTGCGCCAGCAATGCCTGCCGGAGGTGACGCCGCGCTATTCCGGCTATAGCGCCTGGCGCGCGTTGATCGCGGAAAGCGCCATTCCGCCCGACACCCATCGCGAGCTGTTCGAATTCATGTCGTTCGGCCTGCCGCCGGGCGAGCAGTTTCTCGGCTATCCGGTGGCGGGGCCCGACAACGATCTGCGCCCCGGCCATCGCCGCTTCAACGTGGTGTGGTACCGGCCGGCGGACGAGAAGACCAAGCTGCAATGGCTGCTCACCGACGAGCGCGGCACCACCCACGCAATCTCGATCCCGCCGCCGCTGATTCGCCGCGCGGCGATCGCCGAGATGCGCGCCGATGCCGAGCGACTGCTGGCGCCGCAGTTCCGCCAGATCGTGCGGCTAATCGAGGAGCCGATTCTGCAGCCGATCTACGATCTGGAATCGCCGCGCATGGCGTTCGGCCGCGTGGCGATTGTCGGCGATGCGGCGTTTGCCGCGCGCCCGCATGTGGCCGCCGGCGTCTCCAAGGCCGCCGACGACGCCTCGGCGCTGGTGGAGGCGCTGCAAAAGCACGACGACGTCGAAAGCGCGCTCAAGCGCTTCGAGGCGGCGCGGTTGCCGGAGAACTATCGCATCATCGAGCGGGCGCGCCATCTCGGCGCCTATCTGCAGGCGACGCGAACGCAGGAAGAGCAGGCGCGTGCCGGGCTGCACAGCACCGACGGCGCGGTGATCGCGGAGACCGCGGTGCTGGATTTTCTCTACGTCTGACCGGCGGTCACTTCATCCCCAACAGGTTCTTCGCATTGCCGCCGGCCAGCGCGGCGCGGGTGGTGTCGTCGAAGCTCTCCACCGACGCGAGATGGCCGATCGGATCGAATTCCAGCATGTCGAAGGGATAGTCGGTGCCCATGATGATGTGGTCGACGCCGAAGGTCTTCACCAGCGCTTCCAGTTGCAGCGGCGTGAACACCACGGTGTCGAAATAGATTTTCTTCAAATAGCTGGTCGGCGGCTTCGGCAGGTTGGCTTGGCAGTCCGAGCGCGCGCCCCAGGCATGATCGATGCGGCCGGAATAAGCGCCGAGATAGCCGCCGCCATGCAGGGCGAAAATCTTCAAGTTGGGATGCCGCTCAAGCACGCCGTCGAAGATCAGGTAGTGCAAGGCCAGCGTGGTCTCGAACGGATTGCCGATGATGTTGTTGAAATAGAAGCGTGACAAGCGCTGGCCTTCGGTGAAGCCATTCGGGTGGATGATGACCAGCGCGCCGAGCTCCTCGGCTTTCTTCCAGAACGGCGCGAAGGCGGGGTCGGACAATTCCTTGCCGGCGACATTGGTGAGGATCTCGACGCCCTTGAAGTTCAGCGTCTTCATGCAGCGCTCGAGCTCTTTCGCGGCCTCCGGGCCGTCCTGCATCGGCACCGTGCCGCAGGGAATGAAGCGGTCCTTGTGGCGCGAGACGAACTCGGCAACGCCGTCGTTGATCATGCGCGCGGCCGGCACCGCATATTCGAGCGCGACCGTGTGATAGCACTGCGGCGGTGGCGGCATCACCAGCTGCATGTCGACGCCCATCTGGTCCATGTCGGCGAAACGATCGTCATATCCGGTCATGCGAGCGCGGATGTCGGCTTCCTGCTTGGCGTTGATTTCCTTGGTCTCGGGGCTGGCAAAATGCGCGAGCGGGATGGTTGACACATCGAGATGCGGCTTGATGAATTGCGCGGCTTCCGGAATGGCGATGTGGGTGTGGGCGTCGATGGTGACGCTTTTCGGCCGCTGCTCGCGCCCCGGCTTGCCGTGCTTGCGCGCCGCGGTGTTCGCGTATTTGTTCCAGACGTTCGCCATTTCCATTCCCTTGTTTGTCATTGGGCGCGAAAGCGGATGATCCAGTAGCCGGTCGCGCTTCGATATTCAATCTCCCGCGCGGACAATGCGGCTCAGAACACGCCGAGATGCTGGCGCAGGTCGACGCCGTCCTTGTTCAATTCTATAGGCGTGGAGACGACCGCGACGCGGCCGGTGTTGAGAATCACGATGTCGTCGGCGACGTCGAACACCAGCTTGGGGTTCTGCTCGACCAGCACGATCGACAAGCCGCTTTCCTTGAGCTTGCGGATGGTGGCCATTACCTCGGCGACGATCTGCGGTGCCAGGCCCTCCGACGGCTCGTCCATCAGCAGCACGCGCGGATTGCCCATGAGCGCGCGGCCGATCGCCAGCATCTGCTGTTCGCCGCCGGAAAGATGGGCTGCCATCTGGCTTTTGCGCTCAGCGAGCCTCGGGAACATGCCGAACACCGTTTCGGTCGTCCACGGCGCATGCCGACTGCCGGCGTCCGGACGGCGCGCCGCGACCGCAAGATTCTCGCGCACCGTGAGGCTCCTGAAGATGCGCCGACCTTGCGGGACGAGCGCAACTCCGCGGGCGGCGATCAACTCCGGCGGCAATTTCGTGACCGGCTCGCCGAAGACCTCGACCGCGCCGGCACGCGCGGGCAACAGGCCGACCGTGACGTTCATGCAAGTGGTCTTGCCGGCGCCGTTGCGACCCAAGAGCCCGAGCAGGCGCGCCTCGCCGAGCTCGAAGGACACCTTCTGCAGGACGTGACTGTCCCCATAGAAGGCGTCGACATTGCTGAGGCTGAGCGCGCTAGTGGCCAAGGTAGACCTCTTTCGTGCGCGGGTCGGCGACTACCTCGGCGCGCGTGCCCTCCATGATCACCTCGCCGAAATGCAGCAGTGTGATGCGCTCGGCGAATTCCAGTGCCACGTCCATATTGTGCTCGATCATCACGATGGTGACGTCGCGCGGGATCGCCAGCAGCAGCTGCTGCACGTCGCGCCGCTCGTCGATCGAGAGGCCGGCGAACGGCTCGTCGAGCAAGAGCACCTTCGGGTTTTGCGCGAGCGCCATCGCGATTTCGACCCGCCGCCGCTCGCCATAGGATGTCTGCGCGAGCGGACGATCGGCGATATGGTCGAGGCCGACACGGACGAGCGCCTCGTGCGCGCGCTCGACGAGATCGTGCTGTTGGTCGAGATCGATCAGCGGGTTCCATCGCAAGGGCGACAAGCCGAGCAGCGCGAGCGTGACGTTGCGCAGGATCGTATCGAGCGAAAACAGCGTGATGATCTGATAGGTCCGGGCCATGCCGAAGTGCGCGCGATGGCTGCTCGGGACGTGGGTAATATCCCGGTCGAACAGCGTGATCGATCCGCTGTCCGGCGCGATCTCTCCGGTAATGAGATTGAATAGGGTGGTCTTGCCGGCGCCGTTGGGGCCGATGATCAGCCGCCGCTCTCCCGGTTCCACCGAGAGATTGACGTTGGCGGTGACGCGCAGCCCTTCGAAGGACTTGCACAGCGCGTTGACGGCGAGCGCGGTCATGGGCCTTGCTCTCCAGGCTTGCGCGCTGCCGGCGCATTCAATCGTGACCGTACCGCCTGCCAGCCCGTCCGCCACAGCCGCACCGAGCCGGGCACCAGCCCTTCCGGCATGAAGCTGATGATGAGGACGAAGATGACGCCGAGCACCAGGTTCCAGCGCTCGATATAGGCGCTCACCACGTTCTTCATGATCACGACGATGGCAGCGCCGGCGATCGGTCCGAGCAAGGTCGCCGTTCCGCCCGAGATCACCATGAGCAGCACCTCGGCCGAGGTCGTCAGCGCCGATACCTGCGGGCTGATGAACTTGTTGTAATAGATGAACAGCAGGGCGGCGACGCCCGACCAAAACCCGGAGAACAGGAAGGCGAGAAACCGGATCAGCCAGACATTGTATCCGAGCGCATTCATGCGCCGCGCCTGATCGCGGGTGCCGCGCACGGCGGCACCGAAGGGTGAGCGGACGAACACCGCCATGGTCACGACGGCAATGAGGAACACGACAAGTGTCGCGTAATAAAAGTAATCCGCGCCGGCGAGGCTGATCCCGAACGGCGCGGGCCGGGTCGTCACATTGACCCCGTTGTCGCCGTTGGTGAGCGCGGACCACCGGTAGGCGATGCCCCAGACGATTTGGCCGAGCGCGAGCGTGATCATCAGGAAGCCGATGCCGGTCGAGCGCAAGGCGAGAACTGCGAAGACTGCCGAAGTGGCAAGCGTGACGACGAGAGCGGCGAGGATGGCGACGAAATGGCCGTGGCCGGCATCGAGCATCAGCGCTCCGGTATAGCCGGCCATGGCGAACAGGCCGGCGTGGCCGAGCGAGACCAGGCCGCCGTAGCCGACCAGAAGATTGAGCGCCAGCGCAAATACCGCGAACAGCAGGATCTGGCTCGAGACGTTGATGTAGTACGGATTCCCGACCCAGACCGGCAGTGTAGCGAGCAGGACGAGAGCGACGCCGATGGCCGCGCGCCGCGAATTGATCCGGCTCATGGCACGACCTTGCCGAACAGGCCCTGCGGCCGCAGCACCAGCACGAGCAGCATCGGCAGGAACAGGATGACATAGGCGAGGGCCGGGAACATCACTTGGCCGAAATTGTAGAGGAAACCGATCAGGAAGCTTCCGACCAGCGCGCCGAGCAGACTGCCGGTTCCGCCGAGGATCACGACGATGAGCGCGAGCGGCAGCATTTCGAAATCGAGTCCCGGATAGACCGACAGATACGGCGCGCCGATCACTCCGGCGAACGCCGCGAGTGCAGCGCCCAGCGCGAAGATCAAGGTGAAAAGCTGCGACACCTTGATGCCGACCACCCGGGCGATCGGGGCGTCATCGACGCCGGCACGGATCATGGCGCCGAGCCGCGTCCAGTCGACCATCAGCCAAAGTGCAATGGCAATGACGACGGCAACGCCGACGATGACGAGGCGAAAGATCGGAAAGAACAGCCCCGCCACCTGCACCGCGCCCTGAAGATGGGTTGGAGTCGCGGGCTGCCAGGGATCGCCGGTCCAGACCATTAGACAAATGTCGGCAATGATGAACGCCAAGCCCAGCGTCAGCAGAACCTGCGGAAGTATCTGACCCTCCAGGCGCCGCAGCAGGAACCGCTCGATCACGCCGCCGATGACAGCCATGGCCGCGGCGCTCGCCAGCGCGGCCAGCCAGAAGTTGAAACCGAGCGCGAGAAGGCTGACGCCGAAATAAGCCCCCAACATGAAGAAGGAGCCGTGCATCAGGTTTGGAATCCGCATCAGGCCGAAGATCAGCGAAAAGCCGGCGGAGAGTAGGAACAGCAGGCCGCCAAGCGCAATGCTGTTCACTGCCAGAGTTAGCCAAAGGCTCATCTACAACGTCCCCGCCGCGTTTTGTCCCGCCACCGGGAGCAGTGCATCACGCACGCGCTGCAACCCCAGACCCTTGCCGCGTCCTAGATACCAAAGGCGGTGCAGCTTCACTGCACCGCCTCCGGGACACGATCCTTACTACTCGAGGTTCTTCGCCGGCGGATAGTCCCGCGCATAAACCGGGTTTGCCAGGAACGCCTTCTCCTCGTAAGTCCAGAACTGGCTCACGTTCGGATACCGCTTGACGGCCGTGTTGACGAGCTTGCCATCCTTCTTCTCGCACTTGCGGATGTAGACCGTACCGATGACATTGCCGAATTGATCGAACTTCACCGGTCCGCGCGGGGTATCGGTCAGCGAAACCTTGTGCAGGGCTTCGGCGAACGCCGTGTGGTCATCGGCCTTGCTGCCGGCGAGCTGGATTGCGGCCTCGACGCACTGGCCCGCCACGTACATGCCGGCCGAATAGCCGCCGGGAAGCACGTTGTAGTCCTTCTGCATATCCGCGACGAAGCGCTTGTTGCTCGGCGTGTCGATGTCGGCCGAATACCAGGCCGCCGAATAGACGCCGATTGCCTCGTCGCCGAGGCTTTTGAGCAAGGCATCGTCCATCGCGGTCCAGCCGGCGAGCAGCGGAATCTTGGCCTTCACGCCGAGATCCGCATAGGCGCGCATGAATTTCACCGGATTCGAGCCGGCAAAGCCGTTGAACACGCAGTCGACATTGCTGATCTGGGCGATGTACGGGGTGTAGTCCGGCGTGACCAAGGGCGGCCACAGCTTCTTGACCACCTTGCCGCCGTTGTCTTCGAACACACGCAAAAATCCGGACATCTGCTCGTAGCCGAAGGCGAAGTCTTCCGAGATCGTGATCGCCCGTTTGAACTTGAGGTCCTTCGCCGCGTAGTCGCCCATCACGTGGCAGCACTGCGACGAGGTCGCCGACGGACGGATGACGAAGGGGTTTGCCTTTCGTTGCGTGACATCTTCCGCCGCGGCCAGGCTGACGAGCGGCGTCTTGTTGTCACGGACGTAATCGGTGATTGCCAGCAATTCGAATGCCGCGAGCGGGCCGAGGATGACATTGACCTTGTCGCGCTCGACCAGTTCCTGCGCCTTGGTCTTGGCGCCGGCCGGGTTTCCGCCCGTATCGGCCACGATCAACTCAACCTTGCGGCCGGCGAGCGTGTTGTTCTTCTGCTTCAGGAACGTGGCGAGGCCTTGTTCCATCTGGATGCCGCCCTGGGCAAGCGGTCCGGTCTTGACGGTGAGCAGGCCGAGCTTGAACGGCGCGCCTTGTGCGATCGCCGGCGCTGGAAATTTGAACGTCGCCAGCGCGGCGCCAGCGGCCGTTCCGGCCATGAATTTACGGCGAGTGAACTTGCGAGTCATTATCATTCCTCCCTCTATTGCCCCTGCGATGGGACATAAACGTTGCCGGCCTTTTAGGCCTTTATCGACGCGAAGAAAATGCCGGCTTTGATTTCCAGTCGCCACTCGCGCAACGGCGGACCCAATGAAGCTATCATCGGCCAATGTAATCCATGATGTAAAGCCCACTCGCGGGTCTGGCGGCCGGCATCGAGCGCGATCAAATGCCGAGATAGCTGGATTTGATCTCGTCGTTGGCCTTGAGCTCTTCGGGCTTGGCGGAATAGACCACCCGGCCTTTGCTCATGACGTGCACGTAGTCGACCAGCTTGAGGGCGAGGTGGGCGTTCTGCTCGACCAGCAGGATGGAGAGGCCTTCTTCCTTCAGCTTGCCAACCGCTTCCCAGACGCCCTGGATGATGATCGGCGCGATTTGTCAGGCTGCCTCGCGCGTCAGCTCCGCCGGCGCTCGGCCATGCCGCAATTCGATTCCGCTATTTGCGCCCGCGCTTTTTGCCGGCTGCCTGCTTTTTCGGCGGAATGATCGGCAGCAGCAGGTAAGGCGCTTTGCCGCGGCCAAAATGCAGGCTGCTGGTGCCGCTAAAAATAGCGGGTAGCCGGTCGCGCGGATCGTTGTGCAGGAACGGACCGCAGCCGGTCAGCTCGTTCTTGAAGTTCGACAACTTGCCGCCGCTGCCACCGCCATATTCGTAATCCTTGCCGCGGACCGATACGGCCACGCGATAGCCGGCTGGCACTGCGATCGAGGTCGGCCAGATCTCGATGTCGAGCTCCACCGGCTTGCCCTTGGCCAACGGCTGCTTCTGATCGTGGGTGTGATAGGGTCGGTAGGGCGTCGACAGTTTCTTGTCGAGCTTGCGGTGCGAGGCGCGCAGCCAGCCCTGGGCGATCGGCGTGTGCGGATCGATCGCGCCCTGGAACACGACTTCCTTCAGATCGCCGGTGAACACGCGCAGCACGATGAAGAAATCGGCATCCGCGGTGGACGAGGACGCGAACAGCTTGAGCGCCGACGGGCCGGTGATCTCGGTTTCCTGCGCTAGCGGCGGGGTGAGGAAGGTGAGGCCGTCGCCCATGGCGGCGAATTTGAGCTGCGCGTTGGCGGACGGCTTCTTCACGCTCAGCGTCATGCCGGCCGGATCGAGATAGAACTTCGTCCATTGGGTGCGCTTGATCGGCCATTCGTTCTCGGCGCGCGCGACGAATTTCTCGCCGGGGTGGCGCACCTGCAGCAGCACCTTCGGCTGCTTGCTCCAGCCGACTTTCTTGCCGTGCAGGAAATAGTCGAAGAAGCGCAGCTGCTGCTCGCGGCCGTAGTCAGTGTAGAAATGCGTCCAGTGCTCGATGCCGTGCGCCTCCAGCCACTTGTCTTTGGCGGCGGCGCGCACGAAGCCTTCGAAGTTGCCGCGCGGATGCAGGCCCTGACCGCCCCAATTGGCGGCGGAGAACAGCGGCGTGGTCACCTTCGACCAGACCGGCGAGCGATCCCGGTGATACTTGTCGTGGAGCGGATGGGCGCGGATTTTGCCGCCGAAATTGACACGGTTCTTGGCGAGTTCTTCGTCCGATAACGTCTCCGGACCGCAGACCAGCTCGCCGTGTACGCGGCTGCGTCCGCCGCGCTCGCCGACGCCGTACTGCACGGTCTTGACCTGCATGTCGAACCAGTTCTCCCAGAAGGTCGAGAGAATGCCGCCATGATGCGTCATGTCGCGATACCAGTCGGCGGAGCCTTCCCAGATGCACATGGCGGCGAGATGCGGCGGCTGCAGCGATGCCACATGCCACTGATTCATGCCGAAGTAGGAAATACCGTTGAGCCCGACCTTGCCGCTCGACCAGGGCTGCACGCCGGCCCATTCGATGCAGTCGTAGTAATCCTTAGTCTCGCGCGGCGAGAAATGGTCGATGACGCCAGGCGAGCAGCCGCAGCCGCGTGAATCGACACGCACGCAGACATAGTCGTGCGGCACCCATTTCTCGGGGTCCACCACTTCCCAGTTCTGGTATTTGTTGGAAGAGCCAGCGGTGACGTCCGGATGTTTTTCCACCATGCGGTTCCAGGCGCTCGGATAGCCGTCCTGGAAGGCGAGGTTCTTGGCGTAGGGACCGTAGGTCAGCAGGACCGGATATTTGCCGTCTTTCACCGGGCGAAAAACGTCGGCGCGCAGCACCAGCCCGTCATCCATGGTGATCGGCACATTCCAATCGATCCGCATAGCGTCGCGGACTTCCGATCGCTCCTGCAACGCCGCCATTACGCCCTCCCAACACACATTGTTTTGTCATGCCCCGCAATCAAACGGGGCATGCAGTATCCACGGTCGCTGGAATTTAGCAAAGACCTAAGCGGCGGAGGGATCAGCGCCTGGTTGCACTCTTGCGCTTGCCGCGCTTGACCTTGGCCATCTTCTCCAGCACGGCGCAGACCGCGGCGGTATCTTGCGCGCCGCGGCCGCTCTTCATCGCCTTGATGTAAACCGGCTTGGTTGCATTGAACATCGGCGTCGGCACGCGGATCTTGCGGGCGTAATCGCCGATCACCTGCATGTCCTTGTCCCACACCGAAATCTTCATGGTGACGTCGTTGTAGCGGCCCTTCACCATCATCGGCGCACGCAGTTCGAACACGCGCGAATTGCCGGCGCCGGCCTTCACCAGCTCGAATATCAGTTGCGGTGGCAGGCCGGCCTTCATGCCGAGCACCATGGCCTCGGCAGCGGCCACGTTGTTGATGGCGACCAGCAGGTTGGCGACGTATTTCATCTTGCTGCCATTGCCGAAAGCGCCGACGTCGTAGGCGTGGCGGCCGAAGGCCTCGAACATCGGGCGCAGCCGCTTGATGACGGCGGAATCGCCGCTGGCATAGAACACCAGGTCGCGGTTCTTGGCCTGCGAGCCGGTGCCGCTGACGGGCGTATCGAGCATCACATGGCCGGCCTTGCGCAGCACGCGCTCGGCTTTTTCCTTGTCTGAAATTGCGAAGGTGCTCATTTCCACGATCACCTTGCGCGGCAGCTTGGCGGCAGCGATTTTGCGCGCAGTGTCCATGAGCGCCTGCGGTTTGGGCAGGCTGGTGAGCACGGTTGGCACCTTGGACGCAACATCGGCCGCGCCGCTGGCGATCTCTACGCCGGCGCGCTGGGCCTCCCGGCGCCGCGCTGCGCTGATGTCGTAACCCACCACGCGCCAGCCGGCGGCCACCAGGTTCTTCGCGAAGGCACCACCCATGATGCCGAGGCCGATCACACCGACCGTGCCCTTGTTTTTCTTAGCCGCAACCATTCAACCTTCTCCCCGCTGTAGAAATGAATGTATCGACGCGCGCGTCTGCTTGTTGTCTCTTAAGCGATCGGGGCCGGGCCTGTCGAGTGGGGCATCTCCGCAATGCGGCTTTCATGCCGCGCCGTGATCGCATATCGTCGCCGGCAAAAGCAAATCGACCATGGGGGAGGACACATGCATATCGGAGTAGCAGGTCTCGGGGCGATGGGGTCGGCCATTGCCGCCCGCCTGATGGAAGTCGGCCACCAGGTCACGGTGTGGAATCGCAACCCGCAGAAAACCAAGGTGCTGGCTGACGCCGGCGCCAAGGTGGCGGCGAGCCCGGCTGAGCTCGCGAGCGCGGTCGAGGCCGCGATCACCATACTTACCGACGGCGCTGCGATCGACGCCGTGTACAACGGGCCGTCCGGCCTGCTGTCCGGCAACGTGAAGGGCAAGCTGTTCATCGAAATGAGTACGGTGGCACCGAAAGTCGAGATCGATCTCGCGTCCAAGGTGCGCGCTAAGGGCGCCGTGTTGGTAGAGTGCCCGGTCGGCGGCTCGATCGCTCCGGCGCGCCAGGGCAAGCTGCTCGGCCTGATGGGCGCCGAGCCCGCCGACGCCGAGCGTGCCAAGCCGATCCTCGCCCAGCTCTGCCGCCGGCTCGAGCATTGCGGGCCGGTCGGCACCGGCTCTTCGATGAAGCTCGCGATCAATCTGCCGCTGATGGTGGCCTGGCAGGCATACGGCGAAGCCTTCGCGATCTGCCGCGACGTCGGCTGGGATCCCAAGCGCCTGCTCGATCTGTTCGTGGACACCAACGGCGCCAATCCGGCGCTGAAGAACCGCGCCGACATGATCGTCACCATGTTCGAGGGCCGCGATCCCGGCCCCACCACCTTCAGCATCGCCAATGGCGTCAAGGACCTGCGCACCATGATCGAGACCGGCGCGGCCAAGGGCATCGATATGCCCGCTGCAAAGGGCACGCTCGCGGCATTCGAGGATGCGAACAAGAACGGATTCGGCGGCGGCGATGGGTCGCGCGTGTCCGTCTATTGGGCCCAACGCAAGAAATCATGAGCGCATGATCCCGAAAAGTGGGAACCGGATTCCCGCCTTCGCGAAGCTCGCTTCGGCGGGCGAAGTGAGGTCGGAAGAGATCATGCGTAAAACAAAACAGGAGCCGCCATGTCGGTTACGCTCGCGCAAGCTTCCACAATCATCGATGCCGCGCTGAAGAAAGCGCGGGAGCTCAAACAGATGCCGCAAACCGTGGTGGTGCTCGATGCCGGCGGCCACGTCGTCTGCGCCAAGCGCGAGGATGGCTCCGGCATCGTGCGCTTCGAGATTGCCGTCGGCAAAGCCTATGGCGCGCTCGGCATGGGCTGGGGTTCGCGCACCATGATGGAGCGCGCGGCGCAAAACCCGACCTTCCTCACCTCCATCGTGGCGGCGAGCGAAGGGCGGCTGGTGCCCAATCCCGGCGGCGTGCTGATCCGCGACACGAATCATCAGATCATCGGCGCCATTGGTATTTCCGGCGATATTGCCGACAACGACGAAATCATCGCCGTCGCCGGCATTGAGGTGGCGGGACTCAAAGCCGACCCGGGCGGAACCAAAAAATAGTCTGCAAGACGTCATGCCCGGCACAAGTCGGGTCATGAAAGAAGTAGGGGAGGCAAATGTGAAACTCTTTTCCTTTTGGCGCTCGCTGGCGACTTACCGTGTGCGCATCGTGCTCAACCTCAAGGGGCTTAACGCTGAGGTAATCGAGGTCAACCTGATGAAGGGCCATCAGCGCGATCCGAAATTCCGCGCGGTCAATCCGATGATGGCGATTCCGGCGCTGGTCGACGGCGATGGGCCGGCGCTGTTCGAGTCGCTGGCGATCATCGAATATCTCGACGAGGTGCACCCCAAGCCGCCGCTGTTGCCCAGCGACCCGAAGGCGCGCGCGCGGGTGCGCGGGCTGGCGCAAATCGTCGTCTGCGACAGTCATCCGCTGATCGTGCCGCGCGTGCGCGAATATCTTGAGCGTGAATTCAAGCTCGACGAGGCGGTGCGGATGACATGGTGCCAGCACTGGCACAAGGCGGCGCTTTCCGGACTGGAAGAGCATCTGTCGACTGAGAAAGAAACTGGCAGCTATTGCCAGGGCGAGCAGATTACCATCGCCGACATCTGTCTCGCCAGCCAGGCGGCGGGCGCGAAATTCTTCCAGGTCGACATGGCGCCGTACCCGACCGTTGCCCGCATCGCCGCCACCTGCGCCAAGAACGACGCTTTCGCGCGCGCTCACCCCCTCAAGCAGCCCGGCGCGCCGGCGTCGGTGTAATCAGGTCCGCATGCTCAATACCGCAATCGTCGGCCTCGGCTGGTGGGGCAAAACTCTCGTGAAGGCGGCGCGCGATTTCGGCGCACCGATCCGTTTCGTGCGCGGCGTGAGCCTGGAGCCCGATACGGTGCGCGACTTCGCCGCCGAGCATCAGCTTGCGATCGGCACCTCGTTCGAGGAGGTGCTGGCCGATGCGCAAGTCCAGGCGGTGATCTTGGCGACGCCGCACAGCAAGCACCGCGCGCAGGTGGAAGCGGCGGCGGCGGCCGGCAAGCACATCTACTGCGAGAAGCCGTTCGCGCTCAGCAAGGCGGACGCTGCGGCCATGCTGGAGGCCTGCAAGCGCGCCAGCATCGTGATCGGCGTCGGCCATCACTTCCGGCTGATGCCGTCGATGCGCGTGCTCGATGAGCTGGCCAAGGGCGGCGCCTTCGGCACCATCATGCATGTCGAAGGCAATTACAGCCACGATTGGCTGGCGAACATGCCGGCCGATAGCTGGCGCGTGCAGGCTAAGGAAAGCCGCGCCGGCGGCATGACCGGCATGGGCATTCATGTACTCGACTGTTTCCGCGATCTGGTCGGCCCGATGAAGCGCATCGCCGCGCTGTCGAAGGCGCGTGCGTTGAAGCTGCCGACCGGCGACACTACCTCGGCGCTGATCGAATTCGAGAACGGCGCGACCGGCACGCTCGCCACCACCATCAAGACGCCGTTCGACTGGCGCATCGCGGTCTATGGCGAGAATTGCCGGGCCGAAAGCGTGAGCGAAACGCGCGCGATCGTGCGTCGCGCCGGCCAGGAGCCGGAAACGATCGACCGGCCGGCCGACAATCACCTCGGACGCAATCTGGATTATTTCGCCAAGGCCGCGCTCGGGCAGGGCACATTCCCGATTTCATCCGCAGGTATTTTGCAAACGGCATCGGCGCTGGAAGCGGTGTTCAAGTCGGTGGATGCCGACGGGGCGTGGATGACGGTGTGATTTAGGGCGTGAAAAGCAGTCACTGTTGCTCTGCTCCCTCCGACGCAGAGGACGCAATTACGCGTGGGCTGCGAGATTGGGCATCGGCAGTGACACGGTGACCGTGTTCGAGGTGGCGCCGCCTTGCCCGGCAGCACCGTAGGCGCATACGTGATAACGATATGGCATGCCCGCCAGCAGGCCATGATCCTCCCAGCGCGTAACCTTGACGGCGTCTGCAATCTCGACGTTGCCGAGCGGGTCGGTCCGGCAAACGTCGTAGCGCGCGGCGCCGGCCGCCTTGTTCCATTTCAGCGTGGCCTTCCCGTCGCCCATTGTCGCCGTCAGGTTCGCACCTTCCGTGCTCCAGCGTGGCGCTTCGCTGGACCGATCGTCCGGCGGTGCCTGCAGCGAGCCTTGCGGCCAAAGCGCGCATATGACGCGGGTGTGCGTGCCATCGAGATGTTTGCAGACGTTACAATAATCGCACTTCACGATGCGATCGAATTCACCGCGGCGAACCTTGCTCGGCCAGTCGGGGTCGGCCAAAAGGCCGCGTGCGATGCCAACGATATCGATGGCGCCGGTCGCAACGAGCCGCTCGGCGTCGTCGGGATTGGAGATTTTCCCGGCGGTCGCGACCGGCGTGTTGAAACCATGCGCCCTGATAAAGGCTTTGATCTCCGCCGAAAAATGCGCGTGCGGTACCGCCGGATACCAGTCTCCCGGCATGCAGCGATCGCCCGAATAACCGGTGTAGGGATATGGCACCTGCCCGGGAGCGTGAATGGCGTCCTCGAACTTGCCGCCCACCGACAATGACAAATACGCCGCGCCGAGCTGAGCCAGCCGCAAGCCGATGAGTTTTGCGTCGTTGACCGTGTAGCCGTCCTTGATGAATTCGTCGGCCAGGAAGCGAACGCCGACCGGAAAGTCTTCGCCGACCTTGCGCCGTATGTTTTCAAAAATCCGCTCGATCAAATACAGGCGGCCTTCCAGCGTGTTTCCGCCGTAATCGTCCATGCGTGGGTTAACGCGCGACAGAAACGACGCCAGCGTGTAAGCGTGCGCCGAATGCAGCTCCGCGCCGTCGAATCCGGCCGCACGCGCCCGCGCGACCGCGTCGCCGAACTCCGCGACGATACGATCGATCTCGGCCAACGACAGCATATCGACCGTCTGCCGCCAACCCGACTTGGCCACTTTCAGGAAATGGATGATCTGCGGGACCACCTTTGAGTCCGATGCGTCATGGATGCGCCGAACCAGATCGGTGAGGCCCGGCACGAACTGATCGTCGCTAATGCGCAGCAGCGGGCCGGATTTGGCGCTATGGACCGCCATGGCCTCGATCACGATGAGGCCCGCACCGCCCTGCGCGTAACGGACATAACGATCGGTGATGTCCTTGTTGACCAAGCCATCTTCGCCGGACAGTCGCGTCACCATCGCCGGCACCATCACGCGATTGGAGATGGTCATCCCGGCGACGTTCAAGGGTTCGAATAGTTTCATGGTGCGGAATCCTCAAGCATGCACGTTTGCGACGCTGCTGGCAGCGACTTGGCGCAGTTCACGGCGAAGAATCTTACCGGCGGGGCTGATAGGAAACTCCTTCACGATCGTGAGCCGCTCCGGCAATTTGAACTTCGCAATGTTGCGGCTCAATAAGAAGTTCTTGATCTCGTCCAAATCGACCGTCTCGCCATCCACAGTGACCACGAATGCACAGGCCTTTTCGCCGAATACCTCGTCAGGCATCGCCACCACGCAGACGTTCTTGATCTTGGGGTGGCCCAAAATGTGATTTTCGACCTCCTCGCAACTGATCTTTTCGCCGCCACGATTGATGATGTCCTTCAGGCGTCCCTCGACAAACAGATTGCCGTCGATCCGCCGTACCATGTCGCCCATGCGGTAGTAGCCGTCGCCGGTGAACGCAGCGAGGTCTTTTTCCGGGGCGCTATAGTAGCCGCGAATAGTATACGGGCCGCGGCAGATCAGCTCGCCGACCGCGCCATCAGGGACGTCATTGCCCTGCTCGTCGATAATGCGGATTTCATCCGCCGGCGATATCGGCCGCCCGGAGCTGGTGAATCGAATTTCGGCAGGATCGTCGAGGCGGGTCATGTTCAGCAATCCCTCGCCGGTCCCAAAGCTTTCCTGAAACGTACAGCCAAACCGCAGCTCGATCCGGCGGCGGAGTTCGGGCGCGAGCTTGGCGCCACCGTTCATCACCACGCGCAAGCTGGAAAAATCGCGATACTGCGGGCGCTTGGCGTTCAGCCAGTTGACGATTAGCGGAACGGCGGCGGAGATGACCGACACGCGCTCGGTTTCGATCAATCGCGAGACGGTTTCGATGCTGGCGTCCGGTGCGATTACGGCCGTGCCACCGTGGGCCAGCGCACCGAGCACGCCGGGACAGCCGAGCGTGTAATTGTGTGCCATCGGCAGCAAGGCCAAGAACACGGTCCCGGGGTTGAAGCCGGCGGTCGCGCCGCTTTGCCGGCAATTGTAGACGTAATCGTTGTGCGTTCGCGGGATGAGCTTGGGCAGACCCGTGGTTCCACCCGACAGCAGCATCAGCGCGACTTCATCGGGTGCCGGGGAAAAGTCGGCGAGAATGTAGGCGTCCTCGTCGCGGCCGCCGTCATGCGCAAGCAGGTCGCTCAAGGATATCTGATTGGGACCAGCGTCTCCGAGCACGAGCACGCTGCGCAGCGAAGGCGCCAGGCCGGACATATCCGCGGCGAGCAATCGATAGTCGTAGCCGCGCCAGCCGTCGGGCACCACGTAGCCCACGGCTTTGGTGTGGGCGAAAATGTGCGAGATTTCTTCGCGTCGATGCGCCGGCAGTGCGAGCACCGGGATCACGCCGATGCGCAGCAGCGCAAAGAAGGAAACGACGAACTCGATCGAGTTAGGCAGTTGGAACACCACACGATCAAGCGGCTGAAATCCAAGATCGATTAGGCGGCCGGCCAGCCGATCGATCTCGATGCGGAGTTCCGCATAGGTCAGGCGCCGCGTGTCTTGCACCAACGCGATACGGTCCGGCGCGGCGGCGACCGAACGGAGCAACATGTCGTAGAGCGTTATGTCAGCCCAATAACCCTGCAGCCGGTAGCGGCGAGCAGATTCCTCGGGCCAAGCTGCGCATCCTTGCAGCATTTGCCGGACGCCTTCCTCGATCCGCACGACCGCGCCGATCGTGCAACGCCACTAAGGTGAGTATTGGAGTCCGCCCGAAATGACCTTGACCATCGTCAAGGGCAGCTTTGACGGCGCTCGAAGCCGTGTTCAAGTCGGTGGATGCGGATGGGGCGTGGATAGCGGTGTGAATCCTTGCTACAGCGGATTTCGGCCGCGCCAGGACCTCGCATCAGGATGGTATCGCATGCTCCAGGATCGCTTTGTGCCGCCAAGCGGCGCCTTCACCCGCAGCGTTCCAGTCCGATTTTCGCATTGTGATCCCGCCGGTATCGTCTACTTCCCGCATTACTTCGACATCTTCAATGGGCTGATCGAAGACTGGTACGGGCAAGAGCTCGGATACGATTATGCCGAGCTGATCATGGGCAGCCATTATGGATTTCCTTTCGTTCATATCGATTGCGACTTCAAGATTCCGAGCCGGATGGGCGATATCATCGACCTGACCTTGCTGGTAGAGCGCATCGGCCGCTCCTCGCTGGGCATTGCCATCGTCTGCCATCTGGACGGGCTCGAGCGGCTGCGCGCCCGCATGGTCACCGCCATGATGTCGCTCGAAACGCGCCAGCCGGTGCCGTTGCCGCAAGCGCTGCGCGACAAGATCGAAGCCTATCGTCGACGGACGACGAGCGGCTGAGGCTCATGATTGCCGCTGCGCACTCGCGCTGCGCCGGGTCCGGGCCACGCGAGTCTGAGCAATTGCCTCGTCCCATACCTCATGGATATGCGCGACCTCGGCCTCGAAGCGTTGCAGGAACAGGCGCGCCTGTGTTGAGAGCGTGCGCCGGGTCGGCTGGATCACCACGAACTCGGCGTGCAGCTCGGGCTCCGCGATCGGATTGACGATCAGCTCGCCGCGGCCGATGTCGTTCACCGAGATCACGCTCGGCAATACCGTCACCCAGTCCGAGCGCGCGACAAATTCGAGCGTCGCGATCATGGCATCCATTTCCAGCATCGCTTCCACCTCGACGCCGTGGCTCTGGAAATAGGTGTCGAGGTTGCGCCGCCGGATATTGTCCGGCCCCGGCACCACGATCTTGAGCGGCTGGCATTGCGACAGCCGCACCGGCGCCAAGGGCGCAAATCCGCGGCGCGGGCCGGAGATCAGCATTTCACGATCGCGCACCAGCAATCGCGATTTAAGCCCGATGGTGCCCTCGAAGGCCGGCACCACGGCAAAATCGAGCTCTTCGTCGAGCACCATGTCGGTGAGCGCGTTGCTATAGCCCTCGACGATGTGCAGCCGCACCTCGGGGCAGCGCGGCACGAAATCGTCGAGCACCGGCGCCAGCACGGCGCGGGTGAAGGTCGGCATCAACCCGATGCGCAATTCGCCGGTCACCTGGCCGGCGAGCGAGCGCGCCTCCTCGGCGGCGTGCGCGAGGGTGCCGACCGCCTCCACGCAGCGCCTGTAATAGCGCAGGCCCGCCGGCGTCGGTTTCACCGCGCCGGTCGAGCGTTCGAACAGCTTGACCCCGAGGGTGCGTTCGATCGCGGCCACGTGCTGGGAAATGCCCGATTGGGTGGCGTTTTCCCGTTCCGCCGCGCGGGTGAAGGAGCCTTCCTCGCAGACCGCGATGACGGCGCGGATTTGCCGCAGCGGGATATTGGCCATGAATGCCCCTTTAAACCCTGCTATTAGAAAATCTAATGAGCTGACGCAGAATATATTATTTTCGCTTCACCTGCCAACCGGCATAGAATTTCGCCCAATCAGCACGGGAACGG
>JGI20193J14888_1000120_pt1 | contig 20400 bp, 14 predicted proteins | sample NGESurdeep092012_5_FD_14888 | JGI IMG/M metagenome (IMG submission 14888)
GCCTGTACGCGGGCGACTTCCGCGAGGCGCGGCGGCTCCCCGACAGGATTCGCGCCGTCACGGCCGCCGACGTGCAGGCGTTCGCGAAGAAGTACCTCGTGAACATGCAGACGGCCTATCTCGGCGACCCGTCGAAGATGCCGGCCGACCGGACGCCGATGCCCTAGCCTCCGCGTTTACGCGTGGTCACGTCAGGTTCTTTTCGAAGAACATCGTGTCCGTGTGCTCATCGGGACGCTTCAGGCGCCCGATAGAAGAGCGCGTGTCCGGCGGCGGAGAATCCCGCCGCCTCGTACACGCGGCCCGCGCGCGCGTCGGCCGCGGAGAGGAAGACGAGCGAGATGCCGTTTCCGAGGGCCCTGCGAACGGCCTCGAACGAGAGAGCGCCGCCGATGCCCCGTCGCCGGAATTCCTCGAGCGTCGCGACGCCCACGAGTTCCGCGAGTCCGTCCTCCCCCGGCTGGATCATCGCCGTCGCGACGGGCCGGCCGCCGATCCGGCCCATGAGGGCGAAGCCGTTGCCGAGCGAGTCGCACAGGGAGCGCGCTTCCTCGCGGGTGGCGGGCCTGGGGGACGGGAGCCTGAAAGCGCGGCGCTGCACGTCCAGAAACAAGCCGAGTTTCTCGAGCGAAGTCCGGGCGTCGAGCGCTTCGACGTCGAGGCCCGCCACGGCCGGCGCGACCCGCTCGCTTCCGCGCGGGCACACCATGAGCTGCGCCCGGTTCTCCAGAATGAAGCCATGGGTTTCGAGGGCCGCGGAGAGATCGGGCGCGCAGGCTTCGACGAACTCGAAGCGGGGCACGCGGCGGCGGGCCGCAAATTCCGCTCGCAGGCGCGCGAGAGACACCGCGAGGTTTGCGAACGGCGCGGCGTGGGCGTAGGGAGCGTCGGGGATCGCATAGTTGAAGAAGGGAAGCGGGTCCGTCGCGTGAAAAAACAGCGTGAACGGAGGCGCGCAGAACGCTTCGTATTGCCGGTGCGCCACCGCCCGCATCTGCGCCTGGATGCGCCCGAGAAGGACGAGACTCGCCGGCGGGGCCATTTCGTCATTCTAGGGGCTGCCCTCTGCTAGCCTTTCGCGCATGAACATGCCGCCCATAGCTTCCCCGGTCACGCGCGCCCTCGCCGTCCTGCTCGCCCTCGCCTTGATCTCGTCCGCACCGCCGTTGCTCGGCGCCGACGGGAAGATCCCCGCTCCCGAGAAGCCGATCATGGTCCTCGTCCGGGCCGGCGCGCTCGTGGACGTGACGAGAGGAACCGTCCTCAAGGGTCAGGAAATCCTCATCGAGAACGGCGTGATCAAGGAGGTCGGGCCGAATCTCGTGGCGCCCGCGGGCGCGCGAATCGTCGATCTTTCCGCGAAGACCGTCCTCCCGGGCCTGATCGACGTGCACACGCACATCACGTCCCAGCCCGAGGACTACTACGCGGACCGATTCCGCCGGTCGCCGATCGACGTCGCCGTCACGGCGCACGTCTATGCGAAGCGCACGCTCGAGGCCGGGTTTACGACACTGCGCGTCGTGGGCTCCCCGGAGTACGTCGACGTCGCGCTCCGCAACGCGATCGACGCCGGCAAGGTCGCCGGGCCGCGCCTGAAGGTGGCCGGCCTTTCGATCGGGTCGACGGGTAGCCACGAGGACCTCACGGGCTTCTCGCCGTATTTGAAATTCGAGCGCTTTTCGGGCGTCGCCGATGGCGTCGACGCCGTGCGCAAGCTCGTCCGCCAGAACGTGAAGTACGGAGCCGACATCATCAAGATGATCGCCTCGGCGGGCGTCCTTTCGGAAGAAGAGTCCGTCGGCGCGCCGCAGTACTCCTTCGAGGAGATGAAGGCAATCTGCGACGAGGCCGCGATGTGGGGCCGCAAGGTGGCCGCGCACGCGCACGGGACCGAGGCGATCAAGCGCGCCGTCCTCGCGGGCGTCGCCTCGATCGAGCACGGGAGCCTCATCGACGACGAAGGCATCCGCATGATGAAGGAACGAGGCACGGTCCTCGTGGCGGACGTGTACAACGACGACTGGATCCTCGCGGAATTCGCGAAGATGGGCTACCCGGAGAAGATCATCGAGAAGGAACGGAAGGTGGGCCGCCTCCAGCGCGAGAACTTCGCGAAGGCGGTGAAGGCGGGCGTCAAGCAGGCCTACGGAACGGACGCGGGCGTCTACCCACACGGCCTCAACGCGCGGCAGTTCCGGTACATGGTCGCGGGCGGCCTCACGCCGATGCAGGCGATCCAGTCCGCCACCGTGAACGCGGCCGAGCTCCTCGGCTGGGACAAGGTCGGCGCGATCGCGCCGGGCCGCTTCGCGGACCTCGTCGCGGTGGACGGCGATCCGCTGAAGGACGTGACGCTTCTCGAGAAGGTGTCCTTCGTCATGAAGGGCGGAGAGGTCGTGGTGGCGCGATGAGCCGGAAGACCCTGCTCGCGCTCCTCCTCGCGCTTCCCGCGGGCGCATTCGCCGCCGACCCGGCGCCCGCCCCCGACCCCGGGACCGTCTTCCGCGGCGCGTTGGTCTACACGGCAGGGGACGAGACGCCGCGCAAGGCCGCGATCCTCGTGAAGGGCGGGACCGTCGCGTTCGTCGGCAACGAGGCCGAGGCGCGCGCCGCGGCGCCCGCCGCGAAGATCGTGGACCTCGCGGGCGCCGTCCTCGTGCCCGGCCTGACGGACGCGCACGGCCACCTGCGCTCCCTCGGCACGCTTCGCCGCATGATCGACTGCCGCGGAATTTCGAAGGACGAGATCGTCCTGCGCGTGAGGGCCCTGTCGCCAACCGCGGCGAGAGGCACGTGGATCCGCGGGCGCGCCTGGGACCAGAACCGCTGGTCCGACACGTCGTTCCCGACGGCGGCCGACCTCGAAGCCGCCGCGCCGAAGACACCCGTCGTCCTCTCGCGCGTGGACGGTCACGCGATCTGGGTGAACGCCGCCGCGCTGAAGGCCGCGGGCGTGACGAAGGCCACGCCGGACCCGCCCGGCGGCCGCATCGAGCGCCTCGAGGACGGGTCGCCCGCGGGCGTCTTCGTCGACAACGCGATGGCGCTCGTCCTCGACGCGATCCCGGCGCCCGGCCCCGACGAGGCCCGGAAGGACTTCGTTGCCGGGCTGGAGGCCTGCGCGAAGGCCGGGCTGACGGGCGTGGGCGAAGCGTCGGGCTCGTCGCTCGCGGACGTCGCAATCCTCGAGAAGCTCGCGAAAGAGGGAAAGCTCCCGGTCCGCGTCTACGCGACCGTCGGTCCGAAGGACCTCGACGCCGCGCTCGCGCGCGGCCCGGTGTCCGAAGGCCGGCTCACGGTTCGCGCGCTCAAGATCGTCGCGGACGGCGCGCTGGGGTCGCGCGGCGCGGCGCTTCTCGCCGACTACTCCGACGCGCCGGGCAACCGCGGCCTCGACGTGACGGCGCCCGAGGAGGTCGAGCGTCTCGCGGCGAAGGCCTTCCGCGGCGGCTTTCAGGTCTGGACGCACGCGATCGGCGACCGCGCGAACCGCATCACGCTCGATGCCTACGAGAAATCGCTCTCGAGCGTGCATCCCGTCGACCCGCGGCCTCGCATCGAGCACGCGCAGGTCCTCGCGCCCGGAGATGCCGCCCGCTTCGCGAAGATTGGCGTCATCGCGTCCATGCAGCCCACGCACGCGACGTCCGACTGGCCGTGGGCCGAGGCGCGCCTCGGGAAGGAGCGTGTGAAGGGCTCGTACGCGTGGCGCACGCTCCTGAAGGCCGGGGCTCGCCTCGCGGGCGGCAGCGACTTCCCGGTCGAGTCCGAGGAGCCGCTCTTTGGGATCTATGCGGCCGTCACGCGGCAGGAGACGACGGGCAAGCCGCCGGGAGGCTGGCGGATGGAAGAGGCGCTCACGCGGGCCGAGGCGCTCCGGCTCTTCACGGCCGACAACGCCTACGCCGAGTTCGCGGAGAAGCGCCGCGGGCGCATCGAGCCCGGCTTCGACGCGGACTTCACGGTTCTCGACCGCGACGTCTTCTCCGCGGCGACCCCCGCCTCGGAGATTCCGAAGGCGACGGTGCGGATGACGGTCGTGGGCGGGGAGATCGTGTACCGCTCGGGCGAGCGGCCTTAGCTCCGGAGCGATTCGGCGGGTGGAGCGGCCGTGGGAGGCGCCGGAGGCGGCTCGCCATTCGGGAAGGCCTCCGCGTTGCAGAAGTAACACTTCACCTTGGGCTGAAGCGTGGTCTCGGGGACCCAGTAGAAGAAACACTTGCCGCAGGCTGGGCACGTGAAGAGTTGTCGGCCGCCATTCATCGCGGCTCAGCATACCCGCTCGGGAGCCTTCGTGTGCTCCGGCGGATCAGGAAAGCGAGAACGGCGGCCAGGCCCGCCGTGCTGAGAATCGACCCCTCCGGACCGAAGGCGCCGCCGCTCAGGAAAGGAAGACCGGCGCCGGCGATGCCGGTCGAGAGGAGCGGAGGTCCGAACGTCATGCCGCTCACGGGGAGCGCGAGGGCGGCGAGCGTGAAATTCCAGAGCGCGTGGAAGGTCCAGCAGCCGAAGAGGCCGCCCTCGCCCCAGTAAAGCCAGCCGAGGACGGCGCCCGCGAGAGCGATGTTCAGGAGGGCGCGTAGCCGGATGCCCCCGGCCGGAAAGCGCCCAGGAGAGCGGGCGGAACGAGGGTTGCGAGAAGAAGCGCGAAGGCGGCCGAGGGGCCCGCGAACGAGGCCCATCCCGCACGCTCGCGCCCCGGCGGAATGGAATTCCCGAGGCGCGGCAGGAGGCCGAAGCGGAGCAGCGCGAGGCCGGCGAAGCCGAGCGGGAGCGCGAAGTAGAGACCCGACGAGAAGAAGCGCGTCGAGCCAGAACCCCATCGCCCCCGGAACCGGCGAACCGAGGGCCAGGAAGTTCACTTCGCGGTGGGTGCGGGGGCCGGCTTCTTCTCCATGTCCTTCATCATCTCTCCTTTTTTTCGCGACTTATTGGTGAGCGGATCTTATCCAGCGTCCCGTAGAATCGTGTCCCAAATCTCAAGGAGAAAAAAATGCAAATAGCCCGATTTTCCATCGTCCTCGCCGCTCTCGCGGTCGCCGCCGCGCCCGCCCTGGGGCAGCTCGCGACGCCGCTTCCGAGCCCCAACGCCACGGTCTCCCAGACGATCGGCGTCACGAAGGTCGAGGTCGTCTACAGCCGGCCGCATGTGAAAGGCCCCACGCGCAAGGAAGAGCGCGTGATCTGGGGAGGGCTCGTGCCATACGACAAGGTCTGGCGGACCGGCGCGAACGCGGTCACGAAGATCACGTTCGACGGCGACGTCATGGTCGAGGGGCAGAAGCTCGCGGCGGGCGCGTACGGCCTGTATACGATCCCCGGCAAGACCGAGTGGACCGTCATCTTCAACAACGTGTCGACGGGCAACCCCGATTACGTGGTCGAGAAGGACGCGCTGCGTGTCAAGGTGAAGCCCGTGCCCGCGGAGATGAAAGAGCTCTTCACGATCGGCTTTCCGGCGGTGACCTCGGAGGGGGCCACGCTCGCGCTGACCTGGGAGAAGCTCAGGGTCCCCGTCACGATCGCCGTCGACACGAAGACCCGGTTCCTCGCGAACGCGAAGGACGCCGTCGCGAAGGCGAAGGCGGACGACTGGCAGACGCCGCTCGTCGCGGCGCGCTATCTCTACGACAAGAAGTACGCGCTCGACGACGCGGGCAAGTGGCTCGACAAGTCCATCGCCACGAAGGCCACGTTCGGCAACCTGTCCGTGAAGGCGAACGCGCTCGCCGCCGAAGGGAAGACGAAGGACGCCGTCGCGGCGGCCGAGAAGGCCTTGGCCGCCGGCAAGGCCGCCGAGCAGAAGCCCTCGTCCGAGGCGGTCCAGGCCCTGGAGAAAAAGATCGCGGAGTGGAAGAAGTAGCGGTCTAGCGCGACGCGGGTGCGACGGGCGCCCGCGTCGCGAGGTCGGCGCCCGCGCCGGCCGAGACGAGGTTCACGAAAAGACGATACGCCCCGGGGACGCCGGCCGGCAGTTGCCGGAAGAAGGCGTAGCCCGTGTAGACGAAGGCGCCCCTGCCGTGCTTCGCGAAGAGGAGGCCGCCCGGCTTCTCGCTCTCGCCCGGATCGTGGCTCTCGATCACGGTTTCGTAACGAGGGTCCCAGGTCCCGGGGAAGTAGAGGCCGCGCTCCTGGACCCACCCGTCGAAGTCGGCGGGTGTGAGCCGGTTCGGAAAGGTGAGGAGCGAGCTCGAAGGGCTCAGGAACCTGACGGGCGCCTCTTCGACCGTCACCCGGTCGCGCGAGAGCTTGAAGGGATAGGGCCCGAGCTGTTCCGTGACGAGGTCGCCCGTCGTGTTGTATTGCGCGACGACCGTGCCGCCCCTTTCGACGTAGTCCATGAGGCGCGCCTCGGCGAGCTTCAGGCGGGGGCGCGTGTTGTATGCGCGGATCCCCGTCACGATGGCGGCGTAGCGCGAAAGGTCGCCGTTCTCGAGCTCGTCGTCCGAGAGGAGCGTCACCGTGTACCCCATCTGCCGGAGCGCGTCGGGCACTTCGTCGCCGGAGCCCATGACGTAGCCGACTGGGGCCTGGGGGGCCTTCACGTCGAGCCTCAGGACGCGGGCTTCGGCAGGCGGGAAGAGCGTCTGCAGGGGGATGTGCGGATAGTCGACGCGCACGACTCCCTTCGAGAACACCTTCCCGTTCACGACGGCTTCGGCCGCGATCGTGGCCGCTGCCGTGGCCTTTGCCTCCGCCGCGCCGGAAGGCGGCGTCACCGTGAAGAGGATGGTCCGCTCCTCGCCGCGCGCCGTGAAGACGAACGGCACTTCGGCGGGCGAAGCCGAGAAGCCCGCTTCCGTTCGGAGGCGGAGGACGCCCACCGTGGCGCCGCCGCTCGTCAGCGTGACGCGCACCTTTTTCGGCTGGGCCGACCCGAACGCGTAGACCTTCTCGTCGAACGTCGCCATCACGGGCGGCGTGATCACGAAGGGCCGGTAGATCTCACCCTTGACGGGATCCGTGCGGCGGAAGACGACGGGCGCCTCGAAAGGGATCGAGGCGCCTGCGACGCGCACCGTGAAGCGCGCGACGAGCGGCGGCGGATTCTCGGGAAGGCCGATGAGGGACGGGTCGGTCACCGTGAAGAGGCCCTTGCCCGCACGCTCGCGCAGCCAGTAGGGCTGCGTCGTGGGGACGTCCACGGGGAGCGTCAGCGCGATCTCGCGGCGCAAGGGCTCGTTCGCGGCGAGGGCGCCTCCTGCGCCGGCCGCCCCGGCGTACGTCACGGACACGGACTCGAGCGTCGCGGGGCGGGACGAGCGATTCAGGATCATCGTCGCGACTTTCAGGCTCGCGCCCGGCGCGGCGGAGGGTTCGCTGGCGATCGCCTCGACCCAGAGGCCCATGCACGCGCGAATGACGTCCGCAAGATCCCCTTGCTTTCGGAGGAGGAGGGAATCGGGGATTTTCTTAGAAGGGGAATTGGCCGCCGCGCTCGACGACTCGACCATCCGCCCGATTGCCGTCCACGCTTCCACGAGGAGTGGAACCGAGGCCGCGGGGTCGGCCGGCCTGAATCCCTCTTCCACCTTTCTAAGAACTCTTCCGATCTCCTCCCCTCTTGACCCGAAGCGACCCCACGTGAGATCGATTCCCTCGAAGAGATCCTTCTCCGTGGGCGCGCCCGCGACGTTCTTGAAGTCGTTCAGCCAGGTGCCGCGGCGCTCCGCCGAGCCGAAGCCCTGGCTCTTGTGCATGGAGCGGCTGAGCGCGGCGATCTCCGTGTACGAGCGCCCGAGGAGCGCGTTGAACGCCCCGAGATCGGCCGTGACTTGCCCCGACACTTGCTTGCGCGGGGCGTCGCCGCCGAAGCGGAACACGTTCCACAGGAGCCGTTTCGGCTGCCAGGGAGTCAGCGCCCTGAGCTGTTCGGGAAAGCGCGACGGATCGCCCGCGGCTCTGAACGCCTCTTCGGCGAGGAGAGCCGACGCGGTGTGGTGGCCGTGCCCGCCCTCGCCCGTCGTCGGGAAGCGCGTCACGATCACGTCCGGACGGAACGTGCGAATGACCCGAACGGTGTCGGCGAGAACCTGCTCCCGGCCCCAGATCCCGAGTGTCTCCTCGGGATTCTTCGAATAGCCGAAGTCGATCGCGCGCGAGAAGAACTGCTTGGCGCCGTCGAGGCGGCGCGCGGCGAGAAGCTCCTGCGTGCGCAGGACGCCCATCAGCTCGCCGGCCTCGGTGCCGATCAGGTTCTGCCCGCCGTCGCCGCGCGTCATCGACAGATAGCCCGCGTCCACGAGCTTCTCGCGCGAGGCCCACGCGAGGAATGCCGTGTTCTCGTCGTCGGGGTGGGCCGCGACGTAGAGGACGCCGCCGACGACGTTCAGCTTCGCGAGGGCGAGGCGAATTTCGGCGGCGTTCGGGGTCTCGGCGGGGGCGGCGGCGCGGAGAGCGGGAGCGGCGAGGGCCGCGAGGATGAGGACGAGGATGAGGAGGAGGGCCGGCGTGCGGCGGGGAAGGGAGCGTCGCGTCATGTGGCGATTCTAGGGGCCGAGACTCATTCGGTCCCCGTTACAGTGACGGCCTCTTGCGGTGCCACTCCGTCCGAGCCTGATAGGCCATGCCGAGCGAGACGAGGGTCTCGTCGAGGAACGCGCGGCCGGTGAACTGGAACGCCGTGGGCAGGCCGTGCTCGCCGAAGCCGTTCAGCACGGAGAGCGCGGGCTGGCCCGCGAGGTTGCCCGCCCCGATGACCGAGGGCCCCCCGCTGATCCCGGGGTAGACCTTGTCGAAATCCGGACCGATCGGATACGAGACGGACGCCCGCGTGGGCGAGACGAGGGCGTCGAACTTCGCGTAGAGCGCGTCGAGCCCTTTCCGGATCGGCGTGCGGAGGCGCATCGCCTGGATGTAGTCCACGGCGAGCGTCATGGACGCGGCATAGCCGCCCCAGCGGTCGTTCGGTACGCGGAGCTCCTTCGACCGGCCGCTCTCGACGAGGTCGCGGAACGCGCTCGCGCCTTCGGCCGAGACGATCGTCCCGACGGCCGGCCCGTATGGGAATTCGGGGAACGCGACGTCGGGAACGATCTCCGAGAAGCCCTCGAGGACCTTCAGCGCGTCCTCGAAGTTCTTCCGCACCGCGGGCTGGACTTTCTCGGTCGAGCTCTTGATGACGCCGATCCGGAAGCGGCGCGGTTTCGCGCCCGCGGCCTCCGGGCGGAACGGGCGGGCGAGAGACGAGGCGTCGAGGGGGTCTTTTCCCGCGATCGCAGCCATGACGAGGCCGCAGTCCTCTGCCGTCCGGCACATGGGGCCGAGCTTGTCGAGCGTCCAGCAGAGCGCCATCGCGCCGTGCCGGCTCACGCGGCCGTACGTGGGCCGGAGGCCGGACACGCCGGAAAACGCGGCGGGCGTGACGATGGAGCCCGAGGTCTCCGAGCCGATCGAAAAACCGACGAGCCCGGCGGCGGTGGCGGCACCCGGGCCCGACGAGGACCCGCCCGACCAGAAGTCCGTGTTCCAGGGCGTCCGCCCGGGTCCCGTGAAGGAGGCGTCCGCGTTGTTGTAGCCGAAGCCGCCCGCGAGCTCGACCATCGCGAGCTTCCCGAGGAGAACGGCGCCGGCCTCGCGCAATTTCGTCACGACCGTTGCGTCTTCGTCGAAGACCTGGTTGCGGTAGGGCTCGGCGCCCCACGTCGTCGGGATGCCCTTCGTCGCGAGGAGATCCTTCACGCCGTAAGGGATCCCGTGGAGCGGGCCGCGCCACTTGCCGGCCAGGATCTCGGCTTCCGCCGCCTTGGCTTCTTGAAGCGCCCGTTCGCGCGTCACCGTCACGACCGCGCCGAGCGTCGGCCCGATGCGCTCGAGCCTCTCGAGGTAGCCCTCCGCGAGGGCGACGGGAGAGATCTGCTTGGCCTTGAGCTTCTTCGACAGCTCGGCGACGGAGAGAAAGAAAGTGTCTTCGGCGAAGGGAGCCATCAGCGGTCTCCCGGGAGTTCCGCGAAGAAGACGACGTCGGGCTCGTCCGCGTTCGTGAGCTTCACTTTCTTCATGGTCTCGGCGCCCTTGAGGCGGCCGTCCAGCGCCTTGGCGATCTCGCCGAGCTGTTCGCCGGAGAGGTGCTTGCCCCAGCGGATGCGCGCGACGTCCGTGAGGGCCTCGGCGACCGAGGACGGTGCCTCGGGGGTGGGAACGGGGGTAAGAGCGGGAGACGGCGTCGGCGCCGGCGCCGTCTGGCCGAGGGCGATGGCGGCCCCGGCGAGAGCGGGCGCGGCCGCCGCGAGCGCGAGACTTTTCGCGAATCCGCGGCGCGAGGCCGAGGGTAGCCGGTTCGAATCGGACATTTGTCGCCTCCGTCAAAGATCTTCGGGGGCTCAATCTATCTTGCTTCGGAGGGCCGCGCTCCGCATACTTCCGGCGCGATGTTGAATTCCCCGGCGACGGCCACCCGGACCATCAAGATTTCGACCCCGACGGGCCGGGGCGTCGTGCGCCTCGTCCTCACCAAGCGTTCCACGGTGGAGAGCGGGCGAGGGGACTAGGCGGAAGGCCACACGGAAACCCCAAAGCCCGCTCCCACGAGGGAGCGGGCTTTTTCGTTCTGCGGACTGTTTCGATCTGGAGGAGAAGAAGGGCATGGCGGGAGAGCGGAGAGAGCGCCGGTGGACCGACGGGGTCAGCCCCGCGCGAAATCCGTTTCGCGAGCACGACGCCTGCGGCGTCGGCTTCGTCGCGCATCCCCGCGACTCGTCGCACCGGATCCTGAGGCTCGCTCTCGGCGGCCTGGCTCGCGTGGCACACCGTGGAGCGACCGGCGCGGATCGAACCGGCGACGGAGCCGGCCTCCTGACGCGCATCCCGGAGGCGTTCTTCCGCCGCGACGCGGCCCGGCGCGGGCTGCCGTTGCCCCCGGGCGCGCCATTCGGCGTCGGCGCGTTCTTCCTTCCGCGCGAGAGTGGAGGCGGAAGTGGAGGCGAGAGTGGAGGCAAGAGCAGCGGCGAGGCGAAGGCGAAAGCCCTGATCGAGAAGGCGTTCACGGACGAAGGCCTGGCGTTCCTCGCCTGGCGTGACGTCCCGGTCCGGACCGATCGGCTCGGGGACGCCGCGGAAGCCACCCGCCCGGCGATCCGGCACGCGTTCCTCGGCATGCCGGCCGGCGTGGACGCGGACGAATGGGAGCGCCGGCTGTATTTGGCGGGTCGCGTGGCGTCGCGCCGCGCGCGCGCCGAGGGCCTCGACGGCTTCTGCGCCGTCTCGGTGTCCGCGCGGACGCTCGTCTACAAAGCGCTCCTGACCGGGACCGAGCTGAAATCCTTCTATCCGGATCTCGAGGAGCCCGACTACACGACGCCGATCGCGCTCTTTCACCAGCGTTACTCGACGAACACGGTCCCGAGCTGGGGTCTCGCCCAGCCGTTCCACCTCCTCGCGCACAACGGGGAGATCAACACGCTCTGGGGTAACCGCAACGCGATGCGCGCGCGCGAGCCGGAGCTGTCCTCGCCCCTCTGGGGCGAGCGTCTCCAACGCCTCGTCCCCGTTCTGACCGACGAGGGAAGTGATTCGACGAGCCTCGATGAGGCGCTCGAGCTCCTCGTGCGCTCGGGGCGCGATCCCCTGCATGCGCTCACGATGCTGATCCCCGACGCGCCGCAGGAGTCGACGGACGAAGCGCTTCGCGCCTTCTACGACTTCCATTCGGGGCTCGTGGAGCCGTGGGACGGGCCTGCCGCCGTCGCGTTCTCGGACGGCATCGTCGCGGGCGCCCATCTCGACCGGAACGGCCTCCGACCCCTGCGCTACAAGATCGCGAAGGACGGGCTCGTCGTCGCCGCCTCGGAAGCGGGAATCGTGGACCTCGAGCCCGAAGACGTCGTGGAGAGCGGGCGCCTCGGTCCCGGCGAAACGATCGCCGTGGACACGGCGACGGGCGAGATCCTCCGTGACCGCGACGTGAAGGCGCGCCTCGCCGCCCGGCGGCCCTGGGGCGAATGGGTGCGGCGCCACCTGCGCCACCTGCGCCCCATCGCCCCCGTGCCAGAGGCGGCCGGGATTACCGACGCTTCGAGACTGCTCCTCTGGCAGGCGGCGCATGGCTGGGGCGTCGAGGACGCGCGCTACGTCCTCGCGCCGATGGCAAGGGGTCTGGAGCCGCTCTTCAGCATGGGAGACGACGCGCCGATTCCGCCCCTCTCGAAGACGCCCCAGCCTCTCTACGCGTTTTTCCGGCAGCGCTTCTCGCAGGTCACGAACCCACCCATCGACTCGCTGCGCGAGACGCTCGTCATGTCGCTTCGCATGGATCTCGGCAAAGGCGGCTCGCTCCTCCTCGAGGAGCCCGGCGACGCCCATTTCCTCACGCTCGAGCATCCGGTCCTCCTCGAGGACGAGATGGCCGGCGTTCTCGCCGCCTCGGAATTCCGTCCGCTTTCGCTCGACGCCACGTTCGAGGCGGCAGGCGGGGAGCGATCCCTGCTGGCCGCGCTCGAGGATCTGTCGCGGCGCGCCGAAGAAGCCGTGCGCGCGGGCTCGGAGATCCTCGTGATCACGGATCGCGCCACGTCGCTCGAGCGGGCCGCGATCCCCTCGCTGCTCGCGCTCGGCGCCGTCCGCGAACACCTCCTCCGCGCGGGCCTCCGCTATCGCGTCGGCCTCGTCGTGGAATCCGGGGACGCGCGCGACGTGCACCACCTCGCGGTCCTCCACGGGTTCGGAGCCGAAGCGGTCCATCCGTGGCTCGCGATCGCCTCCGTGCGGGCGCTGGCTTTGAAGGAGGGCCTGCCCGGTGACGCCGCGGCCGCGTTCCAGTCGTCCGCCGAGAAGGGGCTCCGCAAGGTGCTCGCGAAGATGGGCATCTCGGCCCTCTCGTCCTACTGCGGAGGCCAGGTGTTCGACGCGATCGGGCTCGCGCCCGAGGTGATGGAGCGCTGCTTCCGGGGGACGTCCTCTCCGCTCGGCGGGCTCGGCTTCGCCGAGATCGCCTCGGACGTCCTCGCCTCGCACAACGCCGCCTGGGAAGGCGCGTCGGGCGCGCCGCTTTCGGATCACGGGCGCGTGCGCTATCGCAAGGACGCCGAGGAGCACGCCTGGGCGCCGCCCGTCGTCGTCGCGCTCCAGAAGGCCGCGCGGGGATCGGACGAGGCCTGGGCGGAATTCCGCGAGAAGGCGGACGCGCGGGGAGCCGCCGTGCCACGCGACCTGCTGGGTTTCAGTCCCCGCCAGGCCGTGCAAGTCGAGGAGGTCGAAAGCGCCCTCGAGATCCGCAAGCGTTTCATCGTGTCCGCGATGTCTCTGGGCGCTCTCTCTCCGGAGATGCACGAGACGCTCGCCATCGCCATGAACCGCATGGGAGCGCGCTCGAACTCGGGCGAGGGCGGCGAGGATCCCGCGACGTGGAAAACGGCCGGGGGCGAGCGCCGTGACAACAAGATCAAACAGGTGGCCTCCGCGCGCTTCGGCGTCACGGCCGAGTATCTCGTCCGGGCCGACGAGCTCGAGATCAAGATGGCGCAGGGGGCCAAGCCCGGGGAGGGCGGCCAGCTGCCCGCGCACAAGAACTCGCCGTTCATTGCGCGGCTCCGGCACGCGGTTCCGGGCATCGCGCTCATTTCGCCGCCGCCCCACCACGACATCTACTCGATCGAGGATCTCGCGCAGCTCATCCACGACCTCAAGGAGGTGAACCCGCGGGCGCGCGTCGGCGTGAAGCTCGTCGCCGAAGCCGGCGTCGGCCGCGTCGCCGCGGGCGTCGCCAAGGCCTACGCCGACTACGTGCTCATCGCCGGGCACTCGGGAGGCACCGGGGCATCGCCGCTGTCGTCGATCAAGCACGCCGGCTCACCGTGGGAGCTCGGGCTCGCCGAAACGCAGCACGCGCTCGTGGAGAACAACCTGCGCAGGCGGATCGAGGTGCGCGTGGACGGCGGCCTCCGCACGGCGAAGGACGTCGTGGTCGCCGCGTGCCTCGGGGCCGAGGCGTTCGGATTCGGGACGGCGCCGCTCATCGCCGCGGGCTGCGTCATGGCGCGGCAGTGCCACCTCAACACCTGCCCGACGGGGATCGCGACGCAGCGCGAGGACCTCCGGAAGAAGTTCCGCGGGACCCCCGACCAGATCGTCGCGTATTTCACGTTTCTCGCCGAGGACGTGCGCGAGATCCTCGCGTCGCTCGGCGCGCGTTCGCTCGACGAGATCGTCGGGCGCGCGGACCTTCTCACCCGCGTCGAGAGGCCCGAGGCGCCGCGGGCGGCGCTCCTCGACATCTCCCTGCTTCTCGTGCGGGCGGGAGACGAATCGAGTCCGCGCCGGAGGATGCAACTTCGCAACGACAAGCCGCGCATCGGCCCCCAGTTTCCGTCGCTCGACAGCGAGATCCTGCCGCAGGCCGCGCTCAGCCTCGGGACGGGGCGCGCGTATTCCGGCTCCTTTGCGGTGCGCAACCACAATCTTTCCGTCGGCGCCCATCTGTCGGGCGAGTTCATGCGCCGCTACGGCGAGCTGCCTCCCGGCGCGGTCCGGTTGAAGTTCCGCGGCCCGGCGGGCCAGAGCTTTGGCGCGTTCGCGATCCGTGGCCTCGTCCTGGAGCTCGAAGGCGAGGCGAACGACGGAGTGGGGAAGGGCCTCTCCGGCGCCGAGATCATCGTCAAGCCGTTTCCGCAGGCGGGCTATGCCGCGCGGTCGGGCGCGCAGACGATCCTCGGGAACGCCGCGCTNTACGGGGCGACCTCCGGGCGTCTGTTCGCGGCGGGTCGCGCCGGCGACCGCTTCGCCGTGCGCAACTCGGGCGCGGTGGCGGTCGTCGAGGGGCTCGGCGCCCACGGCTGCGAGTACATGACGGGCGGTGTCGTCGTGGTTCTTGGGACGACGGGGGCGAATTTCGGCGCGGGCATGACGAACGGCGTCGCGTTCGTCCTCGATGAGGATGGCCGCTTCGCCTCGCGCTGCAACACGGAGCTCGTCGCGGTCGAGGCCCTCACTGCGGCGGACGAGGAGATCCTCCTGCCGCTCGTCGGAGCCCACCTCGAGAGGACCGGGAGCGCCGTCGCGGCCCGCATCCTGACCCAGTGGAAGTCCGTGCGACCCCTCGTGCGCCGCGTGGCGCCGCGCCCGGCGCCGGTGATGCCCTTGTCTCTGGCCTCGCCTCCCGCGGCGGAGCTCGCGGTTCCCGAGAAGGAAAGGATGGCCCGCCCGGCGTAGACGCGCCCCAATCCTCGGTCGCGGGCGTATTCGCGTGTTTTCGTGAAGCTAGAATGCGAGGGTAGGAGGCCAGAAGAGTGCACAGCTCAAGACCCCTCGGGGACGTGCGAGCCGAGTCCGACAAGGTGATGCTGGACGAGGCGTTTTTTGAGTCGTCCGACTACCGAACACTCGTTGAATCATCAGAGCGATTTGTTGTGGTGGGTCGTCGTGGGGCGGGTAAGAGCGCGCTCGTCTACAAGCTCGGTGAATACTGGCGCCAGGCTGACAAGACTGTCTTACGATCAGTCGCACCTGAAGAAGACCAGCTATTCGGACTCCGCGCATTAGCCGTCAGATTTGGCGACCGGTTCGCGCTCATTCGGGCAGCGTCCCGAATTGCCTGGAGGCATGCCCTGTTTTTGGAAGTGGCGGAGGCGCTGTCGGGTAGTTACCGATACAAGAGGTTCACGAGTGATGCCGAGCTTGACACTTCGCTCAGAGAATGGCGGGGCTACGGCAATACGATTGTGGCCCGACTCCGCGGAAGACTGAAGGACATTTATCGAGCCGGAGTCGATTCGCAGGAAATGCTGGCCGATCTCAATGGGCTGCTGAAGAATCAGGCACTTCAAGACTCGATCGCCCGAGTCCTAGAAGCGACCCACGAGCAGTGCATTCTTCTGATTGACAAGGTCGATGAGGGCTATGAGGCGGATGAAATCGGTGTCGCACTTGTCGACGGGCTGGTACAAGCGACGATTGATATAAACAATAGGATTCCAGCCGTTCGAGCGTCGATCTTTCTCCGCGACAACATTTTTAGGTCAGTGGCGAAACATGACCCTGACTACTCGAGGAACGTCGAGGGCCAGGTGCTCCGCCTCCACTGGGACGAAACGCAACTATTTAACATGGTTTGCAAACGCCTTCGTGTTGCTTTTGGCATCGACGTGGAGAACGATAGGCGCGTATGGAATCAATGTACGGCACGGGACCTGGAAGGAATGGACGGGTTTCGGAAGTGTTTGCAGTACACGCTGTATCGGCCGCGCGACCTCGTGGTGCTCCTGAACGAGGCATTCCTAAATGCAGCGAAGGCTAGCAGAACGCAGATCGTCCCCGAAGATGTTGAGGCGGCGGCGCGCAGCATCTCGATCCATCGCCTCGATGATCTGCATAAGGAATATACGGCCATCATCCCGGGCATTAACGGATTTACAGAGACCTTCGCCAACGGCACGCCTGAGTTAACCCTCACAGAGGCGGAGGGCAAAATGCAGGCGTTAGCTGAGAGGGATGACCTGCCCGCGGGTATTCGCGAGGGTGTTGCAATTTTTGATACACCAGCGGCGATAGTTAGGGCGCTCTACAGTGTCGGCTTCATTGGGGTGAAGGACAGTGTCGGGAGCACGTTCCTCTTCTGCCACGACGGGCGCGCGGCCGATCGTGAATTCCGGCTAACCGACAGAATGCTGATTCATCCGTGCTATTGGATCGCATTGAACCTCTCTCGAAGTGGGCCGTTTGGAGAGAATGTCACCGAAATCAACGACGAGTACGATATCGGAGTAGCGTCGGAGACGAAGGAACTGCGCGACAAGCGGCTCGGCCAGGTCATCGGGAGCGTGGCCAAGATTCCTGAGGGCGCGGATGGCTCCGGCGAATTCGAGCGTTGGTGCCTAACGGCTGTGAAGATCGCGTTTGCCGGCGGTCTTCGGAACACTGAGCTGCACCCGAACAAGAACCAGCTACAGAGACGCGATGTAGTCGCAACGAATCTGGCCGAGACCGCGGCGTGGAAACGAATCCTTGCGGACTACGGGGCGCGGCAAGTGATTTTCGAAGTGAAAAACTATGCGCAGCTCACGGCCGACGATTATCGCCAGGTCCTCAGCTATAGCGGAGGTGAGTATGGGAGGCTCGCCTTTGTCGTGTGTCGCGACATGGAGATGACCCTCCGCTCGGGGGGCGAACTGGACTGGTTTAGAGAGTTGTATTTCCGCGACCCGAAGCTCGTGGTCGTAAAGCTGACTGCTCGATGGCTCTCAGAGCAGATCTCAAAGTTGAGAAGCGTGCAAAAGCACGACGCACCGGACAAGGCACTGAACGGGCTTTTGGATCAGTATGCGAGGGTGTATTGCAACGTGGGCCGATCACTCGAAAAGAAGAAGGGTGTTCGTTAGGCCAAACGTCCGCTTCTCGCGTGGGTTGTTCGGAGTTCGGAGTGAAGAAAAGCGTCGAGGCGATCCGGGCCGCCAACGAACGAGAGCCATCGGATGCCTCCTCGCGTCGGGTGTTTTGGCGGACGTTACACCGGCGAACCCCGGTCCAACGCGGTCGTCCGCAGGCGGCGAAACGAACTCGCCTAACCCACACGGCTCGGCTCGGAAAGCTCGCGCGCAGAGCTAGGACTCGCTCTTGAACCCGATGCGCTTTGGAGTCGGATGCTCAGGAGCGCGAGGCACCGCGACAAAGAGGACGCTGAGTTGCGTAGTGTGCTGCACTAGCCTCACGCGCTTTCCCGATTCGATGGCGACTCCGTCGAAGGTGAGGAAGTAAGGATTCTGGTAGCCGACGTCCTCGATCCGCACGAGAACCTCTCGACCGAATGAGGCGAAGAACCCTCCTAGCTCCTCCTCGTCAGTAAGGTCACTTTCGAAGCTGGCGGCTTGTTTCATAAGGCGCTCGTACAGGACATGCGCCCAGCCCTGCGCAACGCGGATACTCTCCATCATGTCTCGCATCTGATTGCCGCTCTGGATTGCGCGTTGAAGGTCCTCTGAGTCCACGTCGGCCCCCTTTTTCAGTACAAACTGACCCTAAAGTGACCCGCCCGACGATTTCCGAGCGGCGGCGCGGGCCAGCCTGTGTAGCCCGAGCAGGTAATCCGTCGTCGTCAGTCCGAAGCTCTTAGCGGCGCGCTGAATTTCGGCCTTCTCTTCGAGCGAGACCGCGAAATTAATGCGCGCCGCCTTCTGTAAAGCACGCCTGAAATGCTCGGGGGGAACCTTCGCCATCGTGGTCTGAAGCGACCGGAAACCACGCTTCTTCGATGCCACTACGCTGCCTTTCGAGTGTCAGCCGTGCGCCGCAGAACGGCGGCGAGAACTTTCGGGGACCACTTCGTGCCCCCCGACTTAGTCGGAACTCCGCGAGCCGCGAGCCTGCGCGAAATCTTTCGGAGCGACAGCCCTCGTTTCCGGAGCCGATGAATCAAGATCACGATTTCCTGTTCCTCTTTCACCGGGACGAGTCGGTCCCCTCTCAACGAGAGACCGTAGGGAACTGTACCCGAATAACGTTTTCCTGACTTCTTTAGATATGCGAGCGCGGCGGCGGTGCGTTCGCTCACGAGATCGGATTCGAATTCCGACAGAACGGCGAGGATTCGGAAAATCATTTTCCCCGCCGCGGAAGTCGTGTCGATCTGCTCGGTGAGGGATACGAGATCGGCGCCCGCCTTTTCGAGCTTCTCGGCGATCTCGATGGCGTTTTTCGTCGAGCGGGCCAACCGTGAAAGCGAGTAGACGACGAGAATTCCGTGAATCCGACAGACCTGCGTCAGGGCTTCCTGAAGGGCGGGTCGATTCGATGCCTTCGATCCGGAAAGCCCGGCGTCGGTATGAACCGCCGCTAGATTCGCGCCTGTCATCGCACACCACGCCTCGATCCGAGCGCGCTGAGCGTCGAGGGAAATCCCCTCCGAAGCCTGCCGCTCGGTGGAAACCCTAACGTAGGCGATGACTTGTTTCTTAGGACGCATGTGTATTACGCTACGCATGAGAAGTATGACAGAAACCGAGGAGGCGGACAAATGGACTGGCGGGCGCCGATAGACGGGACGTTACGGGCAGGCCGAATGACCTGCTCCCCGCTTCAGACGATCTCGGAGGGGTGAAGAGTGGGCTTGGACTAGAACCAGATATTCATGGACCGACCGTCAGCGGACTTGAACTCAAGATCGGGAATCCGACCACTGCGGAGGCGATTCGCACCACGGACCTCAGAAAATTCGAATATCCCTGCTCACCCTCGGCTGGATATCCCTGCCCATTCGCGGCAAAATCCTTCAGAATTCGAATAGCGATGCCCATTTCCCCTCTCATCCACCTGCGGCCTAATACTAGTTAGGCTGCACGAATCGCACTCTCTCGGCTAACATTGGAAACGGAGTCACGGCATCATGGTAAGGGTCTTCCTGAGCCACAGCTCACGTGACGACGCCCTCGTGAAGGGCCTGCTGGAACTTCTCCGCGCCAGTCTTCGCCTCAGAGCAGAAGACATACGCTGCACCAGCATCGATGGCTATCGGCTTCCAGTTGGCGCGACAACCGCCGATCATCTTCGCGTCGAACTTCTCGAAGTACCTGTCCTTGTCGGACTCATCTCGGAGGCGAGCTTCGAGTCGGCCTACGTTCTTTTCGAGCTTGGCGCCCGATGGGGCACCGGTAAGCCCCTCATGCCCCTGCTCGCGCCTGGCGTAGCACCCAGCATTCTGCGCGGTCCATTGGCGGCCCTCAATGCGCTCAGCTGCTCCGTCCCGGCGCAGCTGCATCAATTCGTTACCGATCTCGCCGGCGCACTCGAAATCACACCGGAGCCTCCCGCCTCGTATCAGGCTTATATAGAAGCGTTGGCCTCACTCAACCAAAGCACGGCCACCCTCACCCCCCAGCACCACGGCGCCCCGGCTTCTGGCCCCGCAGTGCCCGACCTCGGTCCCCCCGACGTCCCGCCCAACGTGTTCAAGAGCATTCGCGCTGAGGCTCAGCGCCGCCATCCGAACAACTTCGGAATGCAGGAGTATGTCGAATCGCAGGAGCTTGCGGCCTACAGGCGCCTTCAGGCACCGAGAACCGCGGGTGCAGCCTAACCCCTCGTATCTGGACTCCTCCTTGGGATCAAGTGCGGGCGGTCTCTAGGTTTCTCCTTCTAAGAAAGCAGAAGTTTCGGTCGTCGAGGTGCTTGCCGTGTCGGAACGGTCTCGATGGTGATGAGCGTGGGGTCACGACGGCACACGTATCTACGGCCTCTTTTGTTGGAGCCAGCGTGGGCTCCGGGCCAGGATGAAATCCGCACACGGGGAGCCAATCGTTGAACAACGGCTTCTGTGAGCCAGAGGGGTTATCGGCTTGTCCCCGTGTCGGTCGGACCGAGCTCATCTGTCGCATCTTTCGCGTTCGTCGGCGGGAGGACCCTGACGGACTGCTTTCGTTCGTGACTTCAGGCTGGAACGTTCTGCGGTGCGAGCGGGATCGGATGGAAGGGAAC
>JGI20193J14888_1000123_pt1 | contig 20320 bp, 17 predicted proteins | sample NGESurdeep092012_5_FD_14888 | JGI IMG/M metagenome (IMG submission 14888)
CGGGGTTGAGTGTGCCGGCGCACCAACTCCTCCCCCCGGAGTCTGGAGCGTCGACGGCCCCCGATGTCCCCCGTCGGGGGCCGTCCCTATTCTCCGCCATATGGGGGTTTCCACAACCTGTAGACGGTTCGTCCCACCGTCCACAGGTCGGTGGGAGCGATGGCCGGCCAGCTGACCTCAGAGCCACTCTGGTCCCATGAAGACGGCACACATCATCGGAGTGGTTGGTGGGTCAGGCGGCGTGGGTGCCTCTGTGCTCACCGCGGCGATCGCGGTCCGCGCAGCACAGGCGGGACTGCGCCCGGTCTGCCTGGACGGCGACCGGCTCGGCGGGGGACTCGACGTCACACTGGGCATCGAACAGGAGCCGGGGGTGCGCTGGCCCGATCTGGCTGGGGCCAGGGGTCGAATCGACGGTTCCGAGCTGCTGCATCGCCTCCCGTCGGTTGACGGAGTCGATGTTCTCTCGTTCGATTGCGCCCGCGACGAGCCGCTGGCCGCCGAGATCTTTCGGGACGTGCTCCTTGCACTGCGCGTTGCGGCGGATGTAGTCGTTGTCGACCTCCCGCGCCCCGACCACGAGATCTTTGCGGCGCTGGCGCCCTCGGTCGATGTGATGGTTCTGCTCGCCGGGTCGGGCATCTGTGACCTGGCGGGGGCGAGCGCGATCGCTGAGCACCTGATCCAGGTCTGTCCCGACATATGGCTCTGCTTGCGCACCAAAGGCAAGGGGAGTCACTTCGCGGACACCGTGGCGGGAGCCCTGGACCTACCTCTCCTGGCGGTGGTCCGTGAGGAGCCGTCGCTGTCCGCTGACGTGCTTCAGGGAACACCGCCAGGAAGCTCCGCACGGAGCGCACTGGCTGCCGCCGCCGACGCTGTCCTGGCGCGGTGTGTCACGGCGTTGCCGCCGAGATGCCTCGTGAGCGTGTCACCCACGCGCCTCGGCCCCGCGCAGTATGACAATTCTGCCCGTGGTCTCCTCCGGCTTCGTCCTCGTCCTGCGCCCTGATCTGCGCCACACCCGTTCGGGCCACCGGAGGATCCGGCGGCGGCGCAGGAACCCCACCCAGACTCACGGGGCCAGGCCGTCTGCATCGTCGTCTGTGCCGTCGTCTTCATGGTCGGCTGCGCCCTGTGTTGCCGCGACGGCCTTGTCCTTGCGTAGCGGCTTGAGCTTCCTGTGTCCTGGTTGTGCGGCGCGTTCCCCGGCTGATCCAGGTGAACCCGAGGCCGAGCAGGAAAACGGAGAGTGCGCCGGCAAAGGACAGATCCAGGGGCGAGGCTGAGATGGTGACGACGCGTGCTGTCAGTGCGATCGTCGTCGAGGTGGTCGCTGTGGCGATCACCCAAAGACGGTGGCCCCAGCAGCGACCAGGGTAGGTGCGAAACTGAGTGCAATCACGAGAAAGCCTCCTGTACTCGTCGGCCGGTGGCCGTTGTGACGGTGTCAGGGGTGGCTATGACACCCATTCCCGGGTGTTTCGACTGCTCCCGCACGATCCGGGCGTCCCTCTGCCGCATCTGGGGACCCGGCGAGAACGGCTGTCAACAAAGAGATGGCGCCGGCCTTGTCCAGGGGTTCGTTGCCGTTGCCGCACTTGGGAGACTGGACGCACGAAGGGCAACCGGTCGCACATTCGCAGGCCACGATCGCGTCCCGTGTCGCGGTCAGCCAGATCCTGGCGGCACGGAACCCTCGCTCGGCGAATCCTGCGCCTCCGGGATGACCGTCATAGACCAGGATCGTCGGACGGCCCGTGTCCGGATGAAGCGCGGTCGAGACGCCCCCGATATCCCAACGATCCGAGGTGGCCACCAGGGGCAACATGCCGATGGCCGCGTGTTCGGCAGCGTGGGCTGCTCCCGGGATGTTGCTCTCGGAGACCCCCGCCGCGTCCAGCATCTCCTTGGTCATGGTCCACCACACCGCCTTGGTGTGCAGAGCCCGCTCCGGCAGGTCGAGTGGATGCTCACCCAGGACCTCCCCACCAGGCAGTATGCGCAGGAACGACGTCACCTGAGAACGCACATCGACGCTGCCGAAACACAGCTCGGCCAGCCCCCAGGCCTGCGACTGCTCGATGCGGCCGATGTCGAACGCGCTCACGGACCGCGCCCGGGTGGACCATCCCGGATCGCCGGCCACGACGATCGCATGGGCGTCGTCGATGTCGTAGTGGGCGACGACGAAGGTCTGACCCTGATGTACGTATACCGCACCTGTATGGACGCTTGAGTGGGCTGCTGGTCCGTCCACAGTGCCCAGCACACGTCCCGTGGACCGCTCGACAATGCGCACGGTCTCACCAGAGCCACGTAGCGAGACATGGTCCGTAGCTCGTTCGGGTCGCGTCCAGAACCACCCACCCGGCCGTCGCCGCAGCAGCCCGCGAGCCACCAGCACCTCCAACAGACCAACCATCGTCGGCCCAAACACCTGCTCGTCGGCTGCCGTGAGCGGCAGCTCGGCGGCGGCAGCGGCCAGATGTGGCGCGAGGACGTAGGGGTTCTGCGGATCGAGGACGGCGGCTTCCACAGGCCGTTCGAACAACGCCTCGGGGTGGTGGACCAGATAGGTGTCCAACGGGTCGTCGCCGGCGATCAGGACCGCCAGGGACGGGGATCCGTTGCGTCCGGCACGACCGGCCTGTTGCCACAGGGACGCACAGGTCCCCGGCCAGCCCGCCATCAGCACCGCGTCCAACCCGCTCACGTCAATGCCTAGCTCCAGAGCGTTGGTGGCCGCCAGACCGCGTAACGCACCCGAGCGGAGCCGTTCTTCCAGCTCACGTCGCTCCTCCGGGAGATATCCACCGCGATAGGCCGCGACGCTGGGCCCAAGCCCCGGGTCCACCTCGGACAGCGATCGTCGGGCGCTCGCAGCGACCGCCTCGACGCCGGCACGGGAGCGACCGAATGCGACGGTCTGCACGCCGTCGACCACCAGGTCTGCCAGGAGGTCGGCGGTCTCGGCAACGGCACTGCGCCGATGCGGCGCATCGAGCTTGTCAACGTCGTCGCCACGCCCGCCCTGGACCAGCCCGGGCTCCCACAGGCCGAACGTCATCGCCTCCCGGGGCGACCCGTCGAGGATGACAGGCCGGACTGGCATGCCGATCAGGGCACTGGCCTGGCTTTCAGGGTCCGCGACCGTCGCGCTCGCGAGGATGAAGGTGGGGAAGGCGCCATAATGTGCGGCAACACGGCGCAGCCGTCGCAACAGCGCAGCCAGGTGCGAGCCGAATACACCTCGGTAGACATGACATTCGTCGATCACGACGTAGCGCAGCGATCTCAGGAACGGGGCCCATCGCGGGTGACCGGGCAGCAGTGAGTGATGCACGAGATCGGGGTTGGTCAGGACGTACTGGCTGTGGCCGCGGATCCAGCGGCGTTCGTCCGCCGGCGTGTCACCGTCGTAGGTCGCAGCTCGCAGCCCGGGGATGGCCAGCGCGGTCAGGCGCGCCAGCTGGTCGGCGGCCAAAGCCTTCGTCGGGCTCAGATAGAGCGCGGTGGCGCCCCGACCGGACGGCGCAGCCGCACCGTCGACAACGTCGGACAGCACCGGCAGCAGGTAGCCGAGGCTCTTGCCCGAGGCCGTGCCGGTGGAGATGACGACATGGAGGCCGTCGTGGGCGTAGTCCGCGGCCTGCCGCTGATGGGACCACAGCGTCGTGATACCAGATGTGCCCAAGGCCGAGTAGACGGCTGGGGCAACCCAGTCGGGCCACTGGGCGACCTGTTCACGGCGGGAAGGCACCTCGTGGACGTGCACGAGCCGTTCCTTGCGCCGCCCGCTGGACAGACGCGACAGCGCCTCCGGGGGGTCGAAGACCCGCCGGGTCACAGAAGGTGGATCCATGGGCATCAACAAACCGTATGCCTCCGGTTGCACGACGGGGCTAGTGTGACTTCGGAGTGACCGTTCCGATGACGACGAGAGGAGCGCGACGTGGATCTGTCTATCACCAGCGAGGCTCGCGGCGAGACAACTGTCGTGCACGTGGCCGGGGAGATTGACGTCTACACAGCTCCAGTCTTGCGTGAACATCTCGACCAGCACATCTCGGCGGGGCGCCACGATCTGCTGGTCGACCTCGGGGGGGTCTCGTTCATGGCCTCGACCGGTCTCGGCGTACTCGTCGGGCGACTCAAACTGGTTCGCGCCGCCAATGGCACGCTGCGTCTGGTGTGCTCGAGCGAGCGCATTCTCAGTGTGTTCTCGATCACAGGCCTGGACAAGGTCTTCCAGATCTTCCCAAGCGTCGATGATGCGCTGGCCGCCACCGCCTCGACCGCCTGACGCAGGCCGCAGCCGTCCAGCGCGCCCCGCGGGGCGGGAGACACCTCGCGCCGACACCGGAAGGACACCTTCTGCGGGTTACAATGACCCGCACCACACCCGCCCCGGCGGGTAGGTTGCCGCGTCACGACGGGGACTAACTGGCTACACCTCACGAGTCCGTTGTGCGCAAGCTCGAGTGTGATCTCCCGCATGTCCTTACAGGAGGATTGAATGCCAGGCCTTATCCCAGCCGTTGGCCCGCCCACGCTTACTTTGACAGGCTCGAACCCCACCTTGGTGATCTTGGTTGCCGTCATCGCCGTCGTGGCTTTGACCATGGGTGTCGTCTTCCGTCGGCAGGTTCTCGCTGCTGACCCCGGCACCGCAAAGATGCAAGAGATCGGCGATGCCGTCGAGGAAGGTGCCCACGCCTATCTGGCTCGTCAGTTCAAGACGCTCTCGGTCTTCGTGGTCATCGTCTTCTTCCTGCTTTTGGTTCTCCCTGCAGACACTGCAGGGATTCGGTGGGGACGCTCCGGCTTCTTCATCCTCGGGGCGCTCTTCTCCGCATCGGTCGGCTACTTCGGCATGAGCCTGGCGGTCAAGGCCAACGTGCGCGTCGCCGCAGCCGCCAACGACTCAGGTCGCGACGTGGGCATGCGTATCGCCTTCCGCACCGGTGGCACGGTCGGCATGTTGACCGTGGGCCTAGGTCTGCTGGGCGCTTCTTCGGTGGTGCTCATCTACAAGGGCAACGCACCCACGGTGCTCGAGGGGTTCGGGTTCGGTGCGGCTCTGCTGGCCATGTTCATGCGGGTCGGCGGCGGTATCTTCACCAAGGCGGCTGACGTCGGCGCCGACCTGGTCGGCAAGGTCGAGGCCGGCATCCCCGAGGACGACCCGCGCAACGCCGCGACGATCGCTGACAACGTCGGCGACAACGTCGGCGACTGCGCAGGCATGGCGGCCGATCTCTTCGAGTCGTACGCAGTGACCCTGGTCGCCGCCCTCATCCTGGGCAAGGAGGCGTTTGGAGAGCAGGGTCTCGTATTCCCGCTGATCGTTCCCGCCATCGGCGCGCTGACCGCAATCATGGGCGTCTTCATCACCAAGCCTCGTCCGGGTGAGAACGGCCTCAACGCGATCAACCGGGGCTTCTTCATCTCGGCGGCAGTCTCGGCGGTGCTTGCGGCCGTNGCAGCCTGGGTGTACCTGCCGGCCACGTTCGCGGGTCTGAAGTTCACCGACACCGTCGCGGGACAGTCGATCGCCAAGCTCGACGGCACGAAGGTGCTCTTCCTGGCGCTAAACCCGCGCATCGTGGCCACGCTGGCGGTCTTCATCGGTATCGCACTCGCCGCGATCATCCTCATGCTGACCGGACACTTCACCGGCACCGACAAACGTCCGACGATGGACGTTGCCCGAACCTCGCTGACCGGCGCGGCCACGGTCGTGCTGTCCGGCATTGGCGTCGGCCTGGAGTCGGCGGTCTACACCACGGTCATCATCGCCTCGGCGGTCTACCTGGCTTTCCTGCTCGGTGGCGGATCCATTTTCCTGTCGTTGTTCCTGGTCGCCCTGGCCGGTTGTGGTCTGCTGACCACGGTCGGCGTCATCGTCGCGATGGACACCTTCGGCCCGGTCTCGGACAACGCCCAGGGCATCGCCGAGATGTCTGGCGACGTACATGGCGACGGAGTTCAGGTCCTGACCGAGCTCGACGCGGTCGGCAACACCACCAAGGCCATCACCAAGGGCATCGCGATCGCAACTGCTGTGCTGGCTGCCACCGCCCTCTTCGGGTCGTACACCGACGCCTGGCAGACCGAGCTCACCAAGATCGCTACAGCGGCCAAGCTCACCGACTTCCCGAGCAACTTCGTCAAGTCGATGTTCGACCTGCAGATCGTCACACCGAGCACGCTGGTGGGTCTGCTCATCGGAGCCTCGGTCGTCTTCCTCTTCTCCGGCCTGGCCATCAACGCCGTGACTCGTGCGGCAGGTGCCATCGTCTTCGAGGTGCGACGTCAGTTCCGTGAGCACCCCGGGATCATGGACTACACCGAGAAGCCCGAGTACGGCCGCGTCGTCGACATCTGCACGAAGGACTCGCTGCGTGAGCTCGCCACGCCCGGACTGCTCGCGGCGCTAATGCCTGTCGTGGTGGGCTTCGGCCTGGGGATCGGCCCGCTGGCCGGGTTCCTGGCCGGTGCCATCGGCACAGGCGCCCTGATGGCCGTCTTCCTGGCCAACGCAGGTGGGTCGTGGGATAACGCCAAGAAGATCGTCGAGGACGGTGCCCACGGCGGCAAGGGCTCTGCTGCCCACGAAGCCACGGTCATCGGCGACACCGTCGGGGACCCGTTCAAGGACACGGCAGGACCGGCGATCAACCCGTTGCTCAAGGTCATGAACCTCGTGTCGGTGCTTATCGCCCCCGCGATCGTCACCCTCAGCATCGGCCCCGGCGCGAACGACGTCATCCGATACGGCATCGCGCTGACCGCTCTGGCAATTGTGGTGGTCGCCGTGGCGATCAGCCGTAGTCGCGAGATTGGTATCGGTGTCGACAGTGACGACAGCGGCAACGGCGACGACAAGCTTGCCGTGGACGAGCCTGCGTCGGTCTGAGCTCAGAGCGAAGTACTGACCCACAGACCAATGGCCGGTCACTTCATCCCAGGTGACCGGCCATTGGGTCTGCCGGAGGTCATGTGGTCTGAGGTCGTACGTACCTCAGAGGTCAGCTGAACTGCCAGGATCGCTTTGACAGGCCGTACCAGAACCCGTCAATGACACTGCGGTTCGTCAGGTCGCCGCTCTCGTAGGCCGCACCCAGGGCCACGAACAGCGGCGCGAAGTGCTCCGTGCGCGGATGTGCCTGGTGGGCGGCCGGCGCCGTGGCCAGGAAGTCCAGCATCGAGTCGACGTCGGTTGACTCCATCGTCTCGCGGGCCCAGGCGTCGAACTCGCGGGAGGCCGCGGGGGCGGGGGCGTCCGAGTCGGCGCCGGGGTTGAACCAGCGCAGGTTGTGGGTGGTGAACCCCGACCCGATGATCAGAGTCCCCTGGTCGCGCAGTGGCGCGATCTTGCGGCCGATCTCGAACAGCTTCTGGGGGTCGAGGGTCGGCATCGACATCTGCAGGACCGGGACGTCGGCCTGCGGGAACATCTCGACGAGCGGGACGTAGGCGCCGTGGTCCAGGCCGCGGCTCTGGTCATGGTGCACCGGTGTGCCGGGAGCGGTGAGCAGCCTGGTGACGTCTGCTGCGAGTGCAGGGGCGGCGGGCGCGTCATACGTCACCTCGTAGTATCGCTGCGGGAAGCCCCAGAAGTCATAGATCAGAGGCATTTTCGTCGTTGCCGACAGGGCGAGCGGGGCCTGCTCCCAGTGGGCCGAGACCATGAGAATGCTCTCCGGTCGGGGCAGATCGGCTGACCAGGAGGCGAGCTCCTTGGTCCAGGTGCTGTCATCCGCGAGCGGGGGAGCGCCGTGGCTGAGGTACAGAACGGGCATCCGGCTCGTGTTGGCCGCAGGGTCAGCTGTCGTGGTCATGACCCAACAATATCTCGACAAGTTCAATGTTCAACTATATCTCAGTTGTGTTCCTCGCCACCAACTCCTCCCCAGGTTGCCCTGTACCAGCCAATAGGCGCTACGGTCGATGCGCATTGCCATGTCGGAGCAGCGACGAATCCGCTGCACGTGGTGATGGGAAGGTGATGATGCAACGTGGCAAGTACATCTGCACGCAAGACCNCTGGACGCACGCTCGTCATCGTCGAGTCACCGGCAAAGGCCAAGAAGATCGCCGAGTACCTCGGCAAGGGCTATGACGTGGACGCCAGCGTCGGGCACATCAGGGACCTGCCCAGCCCGAGAGACATGCCGGCGGAGATGAAGAAGGGGCCCTACGCCAAGTTCGCCGTCGACGTGGACAACGGCTTCGACGCCTATTACGTGGTCGACCCCGACAAGCGCAAGAAAGTGTCCGAACTGAAGCGCCTTCTCAAGGACGCCGACGAACTCCTGCTGGCCACCGATGAGGACCGCGAGGGCGAGGCCATCGCGTGGCACCTCTTGGAGGTCCTCAAGCCCCAGGTGCCGGTCCGCCGGATGGTGTTCCATGAGATCACCAAGGAAGCGATCATTCGCGCCGCCAACGAGACCCGCCAGCTCGACACCCGTCTTGTGGACGCTCAGGAGACCCGCCGGATCCTGGACCGGCTCTACGGGTACGAGGTCTCGCCGGTGCTGTGGCGCAAGGTCCGCCAGGGCCTTTCGGCTGGCCGCGTGCAGTCGGTGGCGACCCGCATCGTGGTGGAGCGTGAGCGTGAGCGGATGGCCTTCCGCGCCGCCTCGTACTGGGACGTCGAAGGTGACTTCGCGCCGGACTCCACTGCGGCACAGGCCTTCACAGCCCGGCTGAGCATGGTCGACGGCCTGCGTGTGGCCACCGGCCGGGACTTCGGCGACGACGGCGCGCTCAAGAGCTCCAAGGTCGTTCACCTCGACGAGGCCGGCGCCCACCTCATCGCCAATGCCGTCATGGACGACGCCGTGGTCACCGTCACCGACGTCGCCGAGAAGCCGTACACCCGCCGTCCCTACGCGCCATTCACGACCTCGACGCTGCAGCAGGAGGCGAGTCGCAAGCTGCGCCTGTCGAGCAAGAACGCCATGCGGGTGGCCCAGCGCCTGTACGAGAACGGCTACATCACCTACATGCGCACCGACTCGACCACGCTGTCGGAGGCCGCGCTGACCGCAGCCCGCGGCCAGGCTCGAGACATGTACGGCGCCGAGTACGTCCCGGACTCACCTCGCCGTTATGAGAAGAAGGTCAAGAACGCGCAGGAGGCTCACGAGGCGATTCGCCCCGCCGGCGACGCCTTCCGCACCCCAGCACAGGTTGCCGGAGAGCTGCGCGGCGAGGAGTTCGCGATGTACGAGTTGATCTGGAAGCGCACGGTCGCCTCGCAGATGGCCGACGCCCGCGGCTCCACCGCCACGGTCAAGCTTGGTGGCACCCTTGCCGACGGTCGCGTGGTCGAGTTCTCCGCCAGCGGCACGGTCATCACGTTCCGGGGCTTCCTTGCGGCCTACGAAGAAGGCCGTGACGATGACTCCACAGCGCGCGCCCTTGCGGCTGACCAGGAGCGCCGGCTGCCGAAGCTCTCCGTCGGGATTCCGCTCGACGTGCTGCGAGCGGAGGCCGGCGGCCACGAGACGTCGCCTCCGGCTCGCTATACGGAAGCAACGCTGGTGAAGGCCATGGAGGAGAAGGGGATTGGTCGCCCGTCTACGTACGCGTCGACCGTCGGCACGATCCAGGACCGCGGCTACGTCAACAGTCGTGGCTCAGCCCTGATCCCGACGTGGCTGGCGTTCGCCGTGACCAGGTTGCTCGAGGAGCACTTCACCAAGCTCGTCGACTACGACTTCACCGCCTCCATGGAGGAGGACCTCGACCGCATCGCCAACGGCGAGGAGCAGCGCGTCGACTGGCTGCGGCGCTTCTACTTCGGGGAGGAGGCCACCTCGGTCGAAGGTCTGCGACACCTGGTGGATGACCTCGGTGAGATCGACGCCCGAGAGATCTCCACCATCGCGATCGGCGAGGGCATCGTCGTGCGGGTCGGCCGTTATGGCCCCTACGTCGAGGAGACCATCCCGGCCGGGGTCGACCCGGCCACCGGTGAGGTTGCCGAGGACGCCACCGGCCAGGTCCGTCGGGCCACGATCAACAACGACATCGCCCCGGACGAGATGACTCCGGCCATCGCCCGCGAGCTGCTCGAGGCGGCTGCTGATGACGGTCGCGTCCTTGGCCAGGATCCCGAGACGGGGCGCGACATCGTGGCCAAGGCCGGTCGTTATGGTCCCTATGTCACCGAGGTGCTGCCGGAGGAGGTTGCTGCGCTCAAGGGCAAGTCCAAGGTCAAGCCTCGTACCGCCAGTCTCTTCAAGGACATGGAGCTTGCCACCCTTGACATCGACACCGCGCTGCAGCTGCTCACCCTGCCTCGCGTCGTCGGACAGGATCCCGCCGATGGCGAGGACATCACGGCCCAGAACGGTCGGTACGGTCCTTACCTGAAGAAGGGCACGGACTCGCGCTCCATCCAGACCGAGTCGCAGTTGTTCACGATCACCCTGCAGGAAGCCCTGGCGATCTACGCCAAGCCCAAGGAGCGCGGACGGGCTGCAGTGGCGCCTCTCAAGGAACTGGGCGACGATCCGGTGTCCGGCAAGCCGATGGTGGTCAAGGAGGGCCGGTTCGGCCCCTACGTCACCGACGGCGAGACCAATGCGACCCTGCGCAAGGACGACGAGCCGGAGACGATCACACCTGAACGTGGCGCAGAGCTGTTGGCCGAGAAGCGTGCTCGGGGGCCGGTGACCCGAAAGCGAGCCGCCAAGAAGAGCGCGACGAAGAAGACAGTGACCAAGAAGGCAACCGCCAAGAAGAGCGCGGCGAAGAAGACAGCGACCGCCAAGAAGGCGCCGGACACGAAGGTGACTGCCGAGGAGGTGACTGCCGAGATCGCCTGATCCGCATTCGTCCGCCCAGCGAGGCATACCCGCATCGTGACCCGGCGACATGCCGTTGTGAGAGTGGGGCTTGACCCTCACGCGACGTGAGGCTCCACGGTAGGGACATGACCGCGATGACGACAGTGAACGGGAAGGCGCTCGAAGCCTTGACGGTGGGCCAGGTGGCCGAGCAGTTCGGCGTCACGGTGCGCTCGCTACACCACTATGACGAGATTGGTCTGCTGGTGCCGAGCCAGCGNACGCCGGCCGGCTACCGGCACTACACCACGAAGGACATCACCCGGCTGCAGCACGTGGTGGTCTATCGCCGGCTCGGTTCTCACTGGAAGAGATCGCCGCCCTGCTGCAGGAGCAGGTGGCGGCCGACAGCGCGGCCGTGATCGAGCACCTGCGTCGCCAGCGTGCCGCGGTCCTGTCCCGCCTTGATGAGATGCGTGATCTCGTTTCGGCCATCGACCAAGCGCTGGAGAAGGAGATGTCTGGCATGAAGTTGACCCAGGGAGAGCAGAAAGAGCTGTTCGGAAACGGCTTCTGCGAGGAGTACGCCGACGAGGCCGAGCAGCGCTGGGGCCAGACCGAGGCGTGGAAGCAGTCGCAGAGGCGGACGTCCAAGTACACCAGGCAGGACTGGGTTCAGATCAAGGCCGAGATGGACGCCACCAACGCGGTCTTCGTTGCTGCGATGGACGTTGGCCAGCCGGCCGCAGGCGTGGAGGCCATGGATGCGGCGGAGCGGCACCGGCTGCACATCCAGAAGTGGTTCTACGATATCTGCCCGGAGCTACACCGCGGTCTGGGCGACATGTACATCGCGGACCCCCGGTTCACGAAGGACTACGAGGACATCAGGGCCGGGATGGCTCAGTACGTCCGCGACGCGATCCACGCGAACGCCGACAGAGCGGGTACCGCAGGCAAGCACTCATAGCGAGGCAGCGAGCGGACGGCCCCGTCGATCCTGTCGGATCTGCGGGGCCTCGGTGTGGCTCAATCGTTACCATCTCGCCTGTTGCTGTTCACTGTATACAAGATAGGATCTGATGATCCAACACCCCCTCGAATGGGAGCGCGTCATGAGATTTCCGGACTATCAGCCCTCCGGGCGTCGGCGTGCGGGGGCGCTGGCGGTCACTGTCGCCGCCACCGTCCTGTCGATGGCAGTCGCCGGCTGCTCCTCGGTAACGCCGGTTGATACCGCTGCGGCAGGGCCGGCCTCGGGCGCGGCGGGCGACTCTTTCGGCGAGCCGGCTCAGGCAGCCCAGGTCAAGGACGGCGGTGCCCTCGTGATGGCCCTGTCCGCCGAGCCGGACAAGCTGGACCCCACCCTCTCGCGCAGTCTCTACTCTCGATACGTCTTCAGCTCCATGTGCCAGAAACTCTACGACGTGGACTCTTCGGCCAAGATCGTGCCGCAGCTGGCGACGGCCCTTCCCACGGTCACCGACGGGGGAAAGACGGTCACGATCCCCGTCATGGAGGGCGCCAAGTTCGCTGATGGCACGGCGTTCGACGCCGCTGCGGTCAAGGCGACATTCGAGCGCAACCTGACCCTGAAGGGGTCGGGTCGTAAGAGCGAGCTCGGGCCGATCACCAGCGTCGAGGCGACAGACACCAAGACCGTGGTGGTCCACCTGTCCAAGCCGTTCGCGCCGTTGACGCGGCCCTGACGGACCGGGCCGGGATGATCCTCAGCCCCAAGGCGACCAAGGCACTGGGCAAGGACTTCGCGAANGCGCCCGTGTGCGTCGGGCCGTTCAAGTTTGCCAAGCGCGTGCCGCAGAACTCGATCGACCTGGTCAAGGACCCCAACTTCTACAACGCCGCGAAGGTCCACCTAGCCTCGATCTCCTACCGGATCATCACCGATGCCAGCATCCGGGCCGCCAACTTGCGCTCGGGTGATGTCCAAGTGGCTGACTCGCTGTCGGCCCAGGACGTGCCCAGCCTGTCCAAGGACAGTGCGCTGACGGTGCTGCAGTCCCAGTCTCTGGGCTACCAGGGCGTCACGTTCAACGTCGGCAACGTCGACGGGGTCGGCTCGCCAGCCAAGCCGATCGACCGTCCGGAGGCCAAAGACCCCAGGATCCGGCAGGCCTTCGAGCTCGCGATCGACAGGGCCGGCCTGGTCAAGGTGATCTTCAACAACCTCAACACCGTTGCCTGTTCGCCGATCTCGCCCAAGAGCGAGTTCTCCAGCCCAGCTGTCCAGCAGTGCACCCCGCACGACCCGGCCAAGGCCAAAGCCCTTCTGAAGGAGGCCGGGGTCACGACGCCCTTCTCGGTAGACATGATCACCTCTAACAACCCCGATAGCCTGCGCCTGGCCCAGGCGCTGCAGTCGATGGTCAAGGAGGGCGGCTTCGACCTGAAGATCAAGCCGGTGGAGTACGCCTCACTTCTGGACCAGCAGGACCGTGGTGACTTCTCGTTGCTGCAGTTGGGTTGGTCGGGTCGTATCGACCCGGATGCCAACATCACCAACTTCGTCGGTGTCGGTGGCAGCCAGAACGTTGCCGGTTACAACGACCCCGTCGTGGACGCCTTGCTGGGCAAGGCCCGGCAGAGCCAGGACCTCGGCGAGCGCAAGGACCTTTACGCCCAGGTCGTCGCCAAGCTGCACGAGGCCGACCCGTTGATCTACCTATACCGCCAGCGCAACCTCACGGGGGTCTCCAACACGGTCAAGGGCGTCCAGGTCTTTCCGGACGGTGTCATCCGCGTTGCTTTTGCGGGACAGGGCAAATAGGGCCCCGTGCGGCGATATCTGCTCAACCGGGCGTGGCAGTCCTTGCTGACCCTGTTGCTGGCCACGGTGGTCGTGTTCCTGGGCGTCCGCGCTCTGCCCGGTGATCCAGCCCTCGCCCTCGCAGGCGAGGACCGGACGCCGGAGGCGCTCAGGGCCATCCGCCAGGAGTACGGCCTGGACCAGTCGCTCCCGGTGCAGTTCTGGCACTTCGTCAGCCATGCCTTCAAGGGNGACCTNGGCACGTCCGTCCGCACTGGTGTCAGCGTCAGCTCGATGCTGCGCACGGCCCTGCCGGTGACGATCGAGTTGTCGGTTCTAGCGATCCTCATCGCCATCGTCCTGGGGGTCGGAACCGGAGTCGCCGCCGCCGTACGTCGTGGCCGACCTGCTGAGTGGGTCGCGAATGCCTTTGCGCTGCTGGGGCTCTCGGTGCCTCACTTCTGGCTGGGGCTCATCGCGATCCTGTACCTATCCGTGGCCACAGGTTTGTTCCCGGCCTCAGGGTTCGTGCCGTTGCTGCAGGACCCGGTCGACAACCTGCACCACATAGCACTTCCGGCCATGATCCTGGGTACAGGCCTGTCGGCCGTGATCATGCGGCAGACCCGGTCCTCGATGCTGGACTCCCTGTCCACCGACTACGTGCGCACCGCGCAGGCCAAGGGGCTGCGTCCCCGGGCGGTCATCGGCCGGCACGCGTTGCGCAACAGCCTGATCGTGGTGGTGACGATCGTCGGGCTGCAGCTCGGCGGGCTCATCTCCGGTGCTGTGGTCATCGAGCAGATCTTCGGGCTGCCTGGATTCGGCAAGATGACGATAGACGCGGTCTTCCAGCGGGACTATCCCGTCATCCAGGGCGTGGTCCTGGTGACGGCGACGGCGTACATCCTGATCAACTTTGCCGTCGACCTGCTCTACTCGCTGATCGATCCCCGTGTGAGGGTGGCAGGTGAGATGCCATGACCGTCGAGACCGTCGAGACCGTCGAGACCGTCGAGACCGTCGAGACTCAGGCGCCAGGCCAGCCCGCGCCGTCCCAGCGGGTCCGCGTTATCCGCAGGCTGCGGCGAAACCCCCTGGCAGTGGTCAGCTTCGCCGTCCTGGCCGTGGCGCTGGTCGTCGCCGCCCTTGCGCCGTGGCTCGCGCCGTACGCTCCCGAGCAGACCGACTTCGTGAACACGTTCGCACCCCCCGGCACCGCCGGCCACCTTCTCGGCACCGACGACCTCGGTCGCGACGTCCTGTCACGGATCATCCTGGGAACTCGTGCCTCACTTGAGGTCGGTGTGCTCGCGGTGGCGACCGCTATGCTCATCGGTGTCCCGCTAGGGCTGGCTGCGGGCTACTTCCGGGCTGCGGACTCCCTGATCTCGCGGTTCACCGACCTGCTGCTGGCCTTCCCGTTTCTGATTCTGGCCGTCGGCCTGGCTGCGGTCCGCGGAGCGAGCCTGGGCAACGCCGCGTTAGCGATCGGGATTGCGCAGATCCCTGGCCTCATCCGCATCGTGCGCTCGGACACGCTTCGCCTGAAGTCGCTCGACTTCGTCTCGGCCGCTGTGGTCGACGGGGCGAGCGACCTCTGGGTGCTCAGCCGCCATATCTTGCCGAACGCGACCTCGGTGGTCCTGGTGCAGGCGACGGTGGCGATCCCATCTGCCATCCTCGGCGAGGCCGTGCTCTCCTTCCTCGGTCTCGGCATCCAGCCACCCGCCCCCAGCCTGGGGACAATGCTCGCCAATGCCCAGCAGTTTGCCGCGCGCGCTCCGTGGGCGGCGGTTCTGCCCGGTGTGACGATCATGGTTCTTGCCCTGGCTTTCAACGTGTTCGGCGACAGCCTGCGCGACGCACTCGACCCGAAGGCGAGTCGGCGATGACCTCGACCACACCTGTCAGGGACGCGACGGCGTGGACCGCCCCACCCGTTCAAGACGCGACCGCGCGGCCTGACGGACCCGTCCTGGAGGTCAGAGGTCTGTCGGTGACATTCTCGACCGAGACTGGGCCCTTGTCCGCGGTCGACGGGGTGGACCTGACACTCGCCCCCGGTGAGATCGTCGGAATCGTGGGGGAGTCGGGGTGTGGCAAGAGCGTGACCGCGATGAGCCTGGCCGGGCTGTTGCCCCGCAGCGCCCGGATCAGCGGGTCGGTGCGACTGGCGGGCAATGAGATGGTTGGTGCCTCGCCGGCCCAGCTGCGCGCCGCCCGGGGCCGGGAGATCGCCTACATCTTCCAGGAGCCGATGAGCTCGCTGAACCCTGTGCTCACCGTGGGTCGCCAGATCGGCGAGGTACTGCAGGCCCACGAGGGGCTGTCGCGCAGGCAGGCGCGCGCCCGGGCAGTCGAGCTGCTGGCCCTGGTCGGTATCCCCTCTCCCGCCCAACGGGTCAGCAACTACCCCCACCAGCTCTCCGGGGGGATGAGGCAGCGGGTCATGATCGCCATGGCCGTTGCCTGTGAGCCCCAGGTCCTCGTGGCCGATGAGCCGACCACGGCGCTGGACGTGACTGTCCAGGCAGGCATCCTCGACGTCCTGCGCGAGCTGCGGGACCGGCTCGGAACGAGCATCCTGGTCATCACCCACGACCTTGGGGTCATCGCCGACATCGCCGACCGGGTGATGGTGATGTACGCGGGTCGGGTTGTCGAGCGTGCCGGTGTGGACGAGCTGTTCGCGCGCCCGCAGCACCACTACACCGCGGGTCTGCTGTCGGCTTCCCCCACGCCGGGCCGGCACGCGGGCACCCACCGGCTCCAGGAGATCCCGGGAATCGTGCCGGTGCTGGCCAGCCAGCCGGACGCCTGCACATTCGCGCAGAGATGCGCCGCGGCGGACAACCAGTGCACGTCGGCCGCGCCGGCACTGGCCGCCCCCGGTGACCACCCTGCACTGCCGCAGGGCCACCAGGTTGCCTGTTGGCACCCGCGCGCCGACCTGCCACGACAACGAGGGGAGGACGACAAATGAACGAGCACACAGCTTCGGCACCGGTCCTGGAGCTCGAGGACCTCGTCATGCACTTCGGGTCGGTTCGGGCGGTCGACGGGGTGTGTCTCACCATCCGCAAGGGACAGGTCATGGCGCTGGTCGGCGAGAGCGGCTCGGGCAAGTCGACGGTGGGTCGTTGCATCGTCCGTCTGTTGGAGCCCACGTCCGGCACGGTGCGGTTGGGCGGCGCCGACGTGACCCATCTGTCCCGCGGCCAGATGCGCGCGCACCGTCGCGACGTGTCCATCGTCTTCCAGGACCCCGCGGGTTCGCTGGATCCGCGGATGCTCGTGGGTGAGGTGGTCAGCGAGCCGCTGCGTCTGCAGTCCTGGCGGCACAGTCGACGAGAGCTGCAGACCCGGGTCGGCGAGGGGCTCAACCAGGTGGGCCTGCGCCCTGAGGTCGCGCGGCGCTATCCGCACGAGCTGTCGGGCGGTCAGCGCCAGCGCGTCAGCATAGCCCGGGCCCTGATATCCGACCCCACCGTGTTGATTGCCGACGAGCCGACGAGTGCCCTCGATGTCTCCGTACAGGCGTCGGTGCTCAACCTCCTTGCTGACCTCCAGCGAGACATCGGCTTCGCCTGCCTGTTCATCACGCACGACCTGTCGGCGGTGGAGTACCTTGCCGACGAGATCTCCGTCATGTACCTGGGGCAGCTGGTCGAACAAGGCTCTCGCGAGAAGATCTTCGCGCGACCGGCTCATCCTTACACCCAGGCGCTGCTGGCCGCGGCCCCGCTTGCCGACCCGCCTCGACAGCGTTCGCGCACCCGCGTGATTCTCGGCGCAGACATCCCGTCGGCAATGGCCCCCCCCACCGGCTGCAGGTTCCACACCCGCTGCCCGCTGGCCTCACAGCGGTGCGTCGCAGAGGTGCCGCCTCTGCTCCAGATCACCGACGGCACCGTCGCCTGTCACCTCGTGGCGCCCGACGGCAGCGGTCCGGATGTCCGCCGTACCGACAAGGCAGGGAACCACCCATGACGTTCACGACCCGGCCCACGCTCCGGGGGACCTTCGGGATGGTCTCCTCGACGCACTGGATCGCGTCAGCGTCGGCGATGCGGGCGCTCGAGCGGGGTGGCAACGCCTTCGATGCGGCGGTGAGCGCAGGGTTCGTCCTGCACGTCGTCGAACCGCACCTCAACGGGCCCGGCGGAGAGGTGCCGGCCATCATCGCCACGGCACAAGACCCCGCCCCGCAGGTCTTGTGTGGTCAGGGAACGGCACCCGCCGGGGCAACCATTTCGCATTTCAGGTCGCTAGGCATCGACCTCATCCCCGGCTCCGGGCCACTCGCCGCGGCCGTCCCCGGCGCGGTCGACGCCTGGCTGTTGCTGTTGCGGGACAAGGGGACTCAGACTCTGCAGGAGGTGCTCGAGCCCGCGATCGGCTACGCCCGCGGGGGGCACCCGATCGGGGAGCGGATCAGCGCCACGATCTCCAGCGTGCAGGAACTCTTCGAGACCGACTGGTCTACCTCGGCGCAGGCATGGCTCAGGAACGGGCAGGCACCCGTCCCCGGTTCCCTGTTCGCCAACCCCACCTACGCGGACACCCTGCAGCGCCTCGTCGACGAAGGCCGCGCAGCCGGTCCCGACCGCGAGACGCAGATCGACGCCGCCCGCCGGGCCTGGAGTCAGGGCTTCGTCGCTGAAGCCGTCGACGCCTTTGCGCGCAAGCCCTTCCGCGACTCCAGCGGCGGCTCGCACGCGGGCTTGATCACCGGGCAGGACATGGCGGACTTCCAGGCCACCTGGGAGGCGCCGGTCACCCTGGACTGGCACGGCTACTCGGTCGCCAAGACCCAGGCGTGGGGTCAGGGGCCGGCTCTCCTGCAGACGATGCGCCTGCTCGACGCGCTTGAGGATCCCGAAGCGCTCGACCCTTCCACGGCATCCGGTATCCACGCCGCCGCCGAGGCCATCAAGCTTTCCTACGCCGACCGGGAGGCGTGGTACGGCGACGGGCAGGACGTGCCCCTGGCCACACTGCTCTCCCGCGAGTATGCCGCTGCACGGGCCACGTTGGTGGGCAAGCGGGCTTCGGGGGAGGTGCGTCCAGGCAGTCCCGACGGACGCGAGCCGAGGATCGCGGCCTACCTGACGGATCGCTCAGCCACCTCGGACGGCAAGGACGCGACGACTGGTGAGCCCACCATCTCCGCGACAGGTGTGACCCGCGGCGACACCTGCCACGTCGACGTCGTCGATCGGTGGGGAAACATGATCTCTGCGACTCCCAGTGGCGGCTGGCTGCAGTCCTCTCCGACGATTCCGGAGGTCGGGTTCTGCCTTGGAAGCCGGATGCAGATGTTCTGGCTGGAGGAGGGACTCGCCTCCTCCCTGAGACCCGGTCGCAGGCCACGTACGACCCTGACGCCCACCTTGGTCCACCGCGACGGGCTGCCGGTGCTGGCCTGCGGGTCCCCTGGCGGCGACCAGCAGGACCAGTGGCAGCTGATCTTCCTGTTACGCCATCTGCTGCAGGGGCAGTCGCTGCAGCAGGCGATCGACGCGCCGATGTGGAACACGACGAGCTTCCCCGGCTCGTTCTGGCCACGTATGGTCGAGCCCGGTGTGCTTGTGGTCGAGGACCGCATCGGAGCGGACGTCATCGCTCAGCTGTCGGCCATGGGTCACCAGATGCGAGTGTCCGATCCCTGGAGCCTGGGCCGGATGTGTGCCGTGGCCCGTGACCCGGCGAGCGGAATCCTCAGCGCGGGCGCCAATCCTCGTGGTATGCAGGGCTATGCCAGCGGTCGCTGACGGTGGCTGTCACCTGAGTCCGAGGTTCTCCAGAGCAGCCGCGGCTGCCGCGGCGACGTGTGCACTCGCCGCGGCCTCGGCCTCTTTGGGGTCGCCAGCCTCGATGGCGTTCACTAGACGGATGTGCTCAGCCCAGGAGTGTGGGGCTCGGTGTGCGGCACCGGGGCGGAATACCCAGTTCACGTGGAGGTACATGGAGCTGGAGATCGAGGACAGCCAGGGGTTGCCGCTGATCGCGATGACGCGCAGGTGCAGCTCGTTGTTGAGCTCGGCCACACGGGAGAAGTCCGCCCGCTCGGTGGCGCGCTGGGCGGCCTCGAGCAGGGTTCGCAGGTCGGAAACGTCGCCCGGGGTGGCGCGCTCGGCGGCCAGGCGCGCCGCAACCGTCTCGAGGCTGGTCCGCACCGCGAAGAGGTCGGCGATCGTCGACGCGTCGGGGGTGGACACGACCGCCCCACGCCGCGGGGCCATCGTCACGAGCCCCTCGGCCTGGGACGATCCGCAGCGCCTCACGAACAGGGTTGCGCGAGACGCCGAAGTCCGCTGCGAGGCGGTCCTCGGTCAGCCGCTGCCCGGGGGGATAGTCGCCGTTGACCGCTGCCCGGGGGGATAGTCGCCGTTGACGATCCGGTGTCTCAGCTCCACGAGGACCTGATCGCGCAGCGCAAGGTGCTGGCTTCCTATCGTCATACTCCCCACGCTGACCGCCATCCCTGTCCCCCTTTGTCCGTGATGCGACCTGGGCGCGACCCCGGTCGCTTGTTCACCTTAATCGTATACGAAAGACAATTCATGTCGCTCGTTCTGCCGACCACCGCGCCGCTGGGCGTGGAGTCCCTGGCCGCTGTGCCGCTACTGACCTGGCTGCTCGCCATTAGCCCCAATACCGTTCAATTAGAGTTACAGCGGTGTAGTTTGTTGGCATGCCCCGTACTGGTTGGAGGAAGTCCGCGTCGGATCGGCGGTTG
>JGI20193J14888_1000124_pt1 | contig 20242 bp, 20 predicted proteins | sample NGESurdeep092012_5_FD_14888 | JGI IMG/M metagenome (IMG submission 14888)
GCGGCCGGCGCCTGGGTCGGCGGCCTGCCGGCGCTCGCTTTGCTGCTGTCGCACGCCCGCCGCGCCGCCAATCCGCCCTGGAACGCGGTCACTACTGTTGCGACCAACCGGTTTTCGCTGCTCGGGATCGCGTGCGTCGGCGCGCTGCTGGCGAGCGGATCGATCAATAGCTGGAACCTGCTGGCCGGCCCGCGCGACCTGGTGGCAACCGACTTCGGCCGGTTGGTTCTGCTCAAGATCGGCCTGTTCGCCGCCATGGTCGTCATTGCGGCGGTCAATCGCTTCCACCTCACGCCGCGGCTGGCCGCGCCTACGGCCCTGCGCGCCCTGCAACGCAACAGCCTGGCCGAGATTGGCCTCGGCCTCTGCGTCCTGCTGTTGGTCGGGGCGCTGGGCACCATGGCGCCAACCGCGCACGAGCATGTCCACGCCCCATCGGCTGAAATTCCGCCCGATGCGGCCTTCGTTCATATCCATTCGAGCGAGGCCATGGCCGAGGTCACCATCGCCCCGGGCCATGCCGGACCGGCACGTGCCAGCATTCGCCTGACGCGGGAGGATTCATCGATATTCGCGGCTGCCGAAGTTATGCTCGTGCTCACTCCGCAGGCACAAGCGGGCGCGCCACCCCTATCGCGCGCCGCAACGCGACTGTCCGACGGAACTTGGCAAGTGGACGGATTAGAAATTGGGCAGCCGGGCATCTGGATCGTGAAACTCACTGTCACGCCCGGCACCGGCGCGCCGTTCGTGCTCGACGCACCGGTCGTGATCGATCGCTAGACGCGAAGAATATTCTTCCGCACGCGGAATACAGATGACAGCCGCACTACGGTCGGCTAGTTTTTGAGGACCGTATGAATGGAGACTCCGGCATCCAAGACCGGCTCCAGCCTTGCGGTCCAAGTCTTGGGAGGGAAGCAAGTCCTTGGCGCGATAGCCGCAGCCGCCTCGATCGAAAAACGAATAACAATCGGGGATAAGGATAATGATATGCGACGAGCAGGGCATCGCGCCCTGCTCTTTTTTTTCGAAAAAAAACAACTGGCGGTTTAGCGGTGCTGTGTTTATCGCCGCGACGGACCCGACAGCGTCATCAAAAAATCATACGGGATCAGGCCTTGCGCATAGATCACGTACAAAATTGCAAAAATAACGCTGGCGACCACCGTCGTCCATAACAGCTTGCTCCAGAGCCGATGGCTCGCCGGCGCACCCGGATCGGTGCCCGGTGCCATCTCGCCGCCCTCGTGCTGGCTGCGCACACCCCAGGGCAGCACCGCGAACAGCACGAGCCACCAGATCAGGAAATAGATCGCGATTACGGTGGCGATGCCCATTCTGGATTAAGCCTGCTCGAGTTCGACCAGCGTGCCGCAGAAATCCTTCGGATGCAGGAACAGCACCGGCTTGCCATGGGCGCCGATCTTCGGCTCGCCGTCACCGAGCACGCGCGCGCCTTGGCGCTGCAACGCATCGCGGGCAGCGCGGATGTCGGGCACCTCGTAGCAGACGTGGTGGATGCCGCCGTCCGGATTGCGCTCGAGAAATTTCATGATCGGCGAGCCCTCGCCGAGCGGCTCCAGCAATTCGATCTTGGTGTTGGGCAGCGTGACGAACACGGTGGTGACGCCGTGGTCGGGCTGCTGCACCTGGCCCGAGACTTCCGCGCCCAGCGTATCGCGATAGACTTGTGCCGCCTTGGCGATGTCGTGCACGGCAATGGCGACGTGGTTGAGACGACCGATCATGAACGTCCTCGTGTGCTCGCTCCGGCGACCATCATACCGTCAACACGTGCACGTGACACATCGGCTTTTTGCCCCAGCGTTGCACGACCGTTGCGCGCACGGCGCGGCGCACGGATTCCGCCACCGCATCGGGATCGCCGCGGCGCTTGCGCGGCAGCGACTCCACGGTGTCCAGCACGACGTCGTAGACCGCGTCCTCGATCGACGCGCCGTCGCGGTCGCGTTCCGGAATGCCGATCAGATCGAGCTCGGGGTCGGCCGCCAGCACGCCCTTGTCGGTGATCGCAAGCGCGACCGAAACCACGCCGGCAAAACTCAGCCGTTTTCGGTCGGCGACGGTGCGGGCGTCAGCCTCGACCAGCAGCGTCCCGTCCTTGTAGAGCCGCCCGGCCGGCACCTCGTCGATGACGCCGGCCGACGGCGCCAGCCGCACCAGATCGCCGTTGCGGCATTGCACGACTTCCGGCACGCCCAAGCTGCGGGCAAGCTTGGCGTGCTCGGAGAGATGCAAGGCCTCGCCGTGCACGGGAATAAGGATTTTCGGTTTGACCCAGCCGATTAGCTCTGCGAGCTCGGCGCGGCGCGGATGCCCCGACACATGCACCAAGTGAGTGCGGTCGGTGATCACCTCAATGCCCTGGTCGATCAGCCCGTTCATGACGCGGCCGACCTCCTTCTCGTTGCCGGGAATGGTGCGGGCGGAAAATATCACCAGGTCGCCGCGCGACAGCGTCACCTGCGGGTGCTGGTCTGCCGCGATACGGGAGAGCGCGGCGCGCGCCTCGCCCTGGCTGCCGGTGCATAGCGCCACCACCTTGTTCGGCGGCAGGTAGCCATAGGCGTCGGCGGGGCGGAAATCCTGCACGCCGTCGAGATAGCCGGTTTCGCGCGCGATCTGCGCGATGCGCTCCATGGCACGGCCGACCACCACCACTTCGCGATCGGCGGCGCGGGCGGCATTGGCCACTGTGCGCAGACGCGCCACATTGGAGGCGAAGGTAGTGACCGCCACGCGGCCGCGCGCAGTCCTGATCAGCTCGGTGATGGTCTTGCCCACATCGGCTTCCGACGGCGAGCGGCCTTCGCGCACCGCATTGGTGGAATCGCCGATGAGGGCGAGACAGCCTTCCGCGCCCAATGCGCGCAGCTTCTTCTCGTCGGTCACATCGCCGAGAACCGGCGTCGGATCGATCTTCCAGTCGCCGGTGTGCAACACCGTGCCGCAGGGCGTGCGGATGATGAGCGCGTTCGATTCCGGAATCGAATGCGCCATCGACACCAGCTCGATGTCGAACGGCCCGACGCTGAAACGGCTGCCGAGCTGCACGATGTTGACCGGGACCTCCGGCACGTCCCGCTCGCCGCGGCGCTTGGCTTCCAGCAAGGCGGCGGTGAACGGCGTGGCGTAAATCGGAATCTTCAGCTTCGGCCACAGATCGAGCACGGCGCCGTAATGATCTTCATGCGCGTGGGTGAGCACCAGGCCGACCAGGTTCTTGCGCACCTCCACCAGATAGCGGATGTCGGGCAGGATCAGATCGACGCCCGGCAGGTGCTCCTCGGAGGCGAACGAGACGCCGAGATCGACCGCGAGCCAGCTGCGCTTTTGCGCGTTGCCGAGCCCGTAGATCGACAGGTTCATGCCAATCTCGCCGACGCCGCCGAGCGGCGCGAATACCAGGTCCTGTTTCTGCTGCGGCTGAGGCATCACGCTCTATCCAATCCAAACACTTCGCCCGCGGTGACGGTGGTCACGCCGCCCGGCTGTTGCACCAGCAGGCGGCCGGCGTCATCGAGCCCATGAAAGCGGCCCGACAGTTCGCGCTCGGGCAGCCGCACGCGGATGTCCTGCCCAAGGCCGGCCGCGCGCTTGAGCCAATCGGCGCGGATGCCGGCAAAGCCCTCGCCGCGCTGCCATTGCTCGATACGGCGCAGCATAGCCGCCGACAGCGCTGCAAACACCTGCGCCGACGTCACCAACGCACCGGCGGCGGCAAGATCGGTCGCTGGATAAGGTGTGTCCTTGGGATGCGCGGAGCAATTGACGCCGATGCCGATCGCGACCGCGAATACCGGTTCGCTTTCCCCTTCGATCAGGATGCCGGCAACTTTCGCTGGGCCCAGCAAAAGATCGTTCGGCCATTTCATTTTCAGCATCGGTCCAAGCTGCGGCGCGCATTCGGCCACCGCATCGTGCAGCGCCAATGCCGTCACGAACGACAATTGCGGGGCATGCTCTGCCGCCGACGGCTCACGCATGAGCAGCGTGGCGTAGAGATTGCCGGGCGGCGAAACCCAGGTGCTGCCGCGCCGACCGCGGCCGGCGCTCTGGCTTTGCGCGGTGATCCACAGCGGTCCGCGTTCGCCGGCGCGCGCGCGGGCGAGCGCCTCGGCATTGGTCGAGCCGGCGGAGTCTAGCGCGATATGTCGGACCCCCGCCGCTTGGGCCACGGGATCGAGTTGCATTCAGAATAGCGATTTCGCCGCCACCGTCGCCGCGTCCACGATCGGGGCGGGATAGGCGAAGAACAGCATAACGAGCAGACCGGACACGCCAAGCACCAGCCGCAACGATCCCGGCATGCGCTGGAAACCGCTTACCGGCTCGTCGAAATACATGATCTTCACGATGGCCAGATAGTAGTAGGCGCCCACCACGCTGGTGATCACGCCAATCACCGCGAGTATATAGAGCCCAGCCTTGATGGCGGCGAGGAACACGTAGAACTTGGCGAAGAATCCGGCGAGCGGCGGAATGCCGGCGAGCGAGAACAGCAGCATGGCAAGAAAGAACGCCATGGTCGGATGCGTGCGCGCCAGCCCCGCCAGATCGCTGATATTCTCCACCAGCGCACCGTCGCGCCGCATGCTCAGGATCACCGCGAAGGTGCCGAGCGTCATCGCCACATAGATCGTCATATAGACCAGCACGCCCTGCACGCCTTCGGGCGTTCCGGCGGCCAGCCCGACCAGCGCGAAGCCCATGTGCCCGATCGAGGAATAGGCCATCAGCCGTTTGATGTTGCGTTGGCCGATGGCGGCGAAGGCGCCAAGCACCATCGAGGCGATGGAGACGAACACCACGATCTGCTGCCACTCATGCGTTATGCCGGGGAACGCCATCACGGTCGCGCGCACGAAGATGGCGATGCCGGCGACTTTCGGCGCGGCGGCAAAGAAGGCGGTCACCGGCGTTGGCGCGCCTTCATAGACGTCGGGCGTCCACATGTGGAACGGCACGGCGGAAATCTTGAAGCAGAAGCCGACGAACAGGAACACCAGGCCGAAGATCAGGCCAATGCTGGCGCCGTGTCCGGTCGCTTTGGCGATGCCGGCAAAATTGATCGTGCCGGTAAAGCCGTAGATCAGCGAGGCGCCGTACAGCAGCATGCCGGAGGACAGCGCGCCGAGCACGAAATATTTCAGGCCGGCTTCGCTCGAGCGCACATTATCGCGGTGCGAGGCCGCCACCACGTAGAGCGGCAGGCTCATCAATTCGAGGCCGAGATAGAGCGCGATCAGGTCGGCGGCCGAGATCAGCATCATCATGCCGAGCGTCGAGAGCAGGAACAGCACGCCGTATTCGAATCGCTGCTGCTTCTCGAGCGTCAGCCAGCTGAGCGACAGCATCAACGCGCCGCCCGAGCCGGCGAGCGCCAGCAGTTTGAGGAAGCGCGCATAATCGTCGACGACGAAGCTGCCCTCGAACACCGCGTAGCGCCCGGCCGGCATCAACACCACGACCAACGCCGCCAGCGCCAGCACGCCGACGCACCAGCCGTTGACGATTGAACTGCTGCGCTCGCTCTGGTGCACGCTGACGCCGACCAAGAGCATCAGCATGGCGCCGCCCGCCAGCACAAGCTCCGGCAAGATCGGCAGCAGCCCGTGCAATTGCGTCAACTGGTTCATCGGGCGCTCACTGAGCCATCAACGCGGCGGTCTTGGCCGCGGCAAGGGCGTGCTGGTAATTATCGAGGAGTTGCGCGACCGAAGCCGCCGACATGTCGAGCACCGGCTTGGGCACAATCCCGAACAGGATGGTGAGCACGACCAGCGGCGCGAAGATCACTGCCTCGCGCCAGCCGATATCCTTGATGCCTGCGAGCGACGGCTTCAGTGTGCCGAAGATCATCTTGCGGTACAGCCACAAGGCATAGGCCGCCGACAGGATGACGCCGAAGGTGGCAATCGTCGCCACCGCGATATTGTTCTTGAAGGTGCCGATCAGCGACAGGAATTCGCCGACGAATCCGGAGGTGCCTGGCAAGCCGACATTGGCGAGCGTGAACACCATGAAGCAGGCGGCATAGAGCGGCATGCGGTTGACCAGCCCGCCATAGGCGGCGATCTCGCGGGTGTGCATGCGGTCGTAGACCACGCCGACGCAGAGGAACAGCGCAGCCGAGACGATGCCGTGCGAGATCATCTGGAAGATGCCGCCGGCCACGCCCTGCGTGGTGGCGGCGAAGATGCCCATGGTGACAAAGCCCATATGGGCGACCGAGGAATAGGCGATCAGTTTCTTCACGTCCTCCTGCATCAGCGCCACCAGCGAGGTGTAGATGATGGCGACCACCGACAGCGTGAAGATCAGCGGCGCGAAATCGTGGCTCGCCGCCGGGAACATCGGCAGCGAGAAGCGCAGGAAACCGTAGCCGCCCATTTTCAGCAGGATGGCGGCGAGGATGACGGAGCCTGCAGTCGGCGCCTCCACATGCGCGTCGGGCAGCCAGGTGTGCACCGGCCACATCGGCATCTTGACCGCAAACGAAGCAAAGAAGGCGAGCCACGCCCATTTCTGCAGGCCAAGCGGGAAGCCATGCCGCATCAGCGCCGGAATATCGGTGGTGCCGGCATCCCAATACATCGCCATGATGGCCAACAACATGAGCACCGAGCCGAGCAGCGTGTAGAGGAAGAACTTGAAGCTGGCATAGACCCGGCGCTGGCCGCCCCAGACGCCGATGATCAGGAACATCGGGATCAGGCCGCCCTCGAAGAACAGATAGAACAGCACCAGATCGAGCGCCGCGAACGTGCCGACCATGAGCGTTTCCAGCACCAGGAACGCGATCATGTATTCCTTCACGCGCTTCTGGATCGAGGTCCAACTCGCCAGGATGCAGATCGGCATCAGCGCGGTGGTGAGGATCACGAACGGCAGCGAAATGCCGTCGACGCCCATCTGATAAGACGCAATCCCCAGCCAGGGATGCTTCTCGACGAACTGGAAGTCCGCGGTGGTCGGATCGAAGCGCACCACCAGCACCAGCGAGATCGCGAAGGTGACCAGTGTCGTCCACATCGCCACCCAGCGCGCGGTGCCCTTGGCGAGGTTGTCGTTGCCGCGCACCAGGCAGATGAACAGCGCGCCCAGCAGCGGCAGGAAGGTGACGACGGAGAGGATCGGCCAATTCATAGCTTTTTCCCGCGCATGATCTTGTCCGAAAACCGGTTTCCACTTTTCGGGATCATGCTAGTGCACCGAGAACATGAACCAGGTGATGAAAGCGGCCGCGCCAATCAGCATGGCGAAGGCGTAGTGATAGAGATAGCCGGTCTGCAGGCGCACGACGTTGCGCGTGACGTCGAGCACGCGGGCGGAGACGCCGTCGGGACCGAAGCCGTCGATCAGCCAGCCGTCGCCGGCTTTCCACAGCGAGCGGCCGAGCCATTTGGCCGGACGCACGAAGATCACGTCATAGATCTCGTCGAAGTACCACTTGTTGAGCAGGAAGCGGTAGAGCACCTCGTGCTGGCGCGCGAGCTCGACCGGGATATCCGGCCTGCGGATATAGAAGTGCCAGGCGATGACGAAGCCGACCGCCATCATCACGGTCGGCAAGATGCCGATCTGCAGCGGCACGTGGTGCATATCCTCGAGAATGCTGTTGCCCTTGGCGAAGGTCAGCGACTCGCGGAAGAAGCCCTCGACGCCGTGACCAGCGAAGATTTCCTTGAACGGCAGACCGGCGAACACCGAGCCGAACGCAAGGAAGCCGAGCGGGATCAGCATCGTCATCGGGCTCTCATGCGCGTCCTTCCAATGCTTGCGGTCGTGCGGCTCGCCGTGGAAGGTCTTGAAGATCAGCCGCCACGAATAGAATGAAGTCAACAACGCGGCACCGACCGTGCAGACGAAGGCATAAAGCGCCATCGGATTCTTGCCCACGAAGGCCGCCTCGATGATGGCGTCCTTGGAGAAATAGCCGGCGGTGAGCGGGAAGCCGGTGAGCGCCAGCGTCCCGATGATCATCACGGTGTAGGTATAGGGAATCCGGTCCTTCAGCCCGCCCATGTGCCGGATGTCCTGCTCGTGATGCATGGCAACGATCACCGAGCCGGAGCCGAGGAACAACAGCGCCTTGAAGAAGGCATGCGTGAACAGGTGGAACATGCCGACCGAATAGGCGCCGCAGCCCATGGCCACGAACATGTAGCCAAGCTGCGAGCAGGTCGAATAGGCGATGATGCGCTTGATGTCGTTCTGCACCAGCCCGATGCTGGCGGCGAAAATGGCCGTGGTCGCGCCGATGAAGGTGACGAAGGTCTGCGCGTTGGGCGCCAGTTCGAACAGCGGCGACAGCCGCGCCACCATGAACACGCCGGCGGTCACCATGGTGGCGGCGTGAATTAGCGCCGAGACCGGCGTCGGGCCTTCCATGGCGTCGGGCAGCCAGGTGTGCAGCAGGAATTGCGCCGACTTGCCCATGGCGCCCATGAACAGCAGCAGGCAAATCAGCGTGAGCGCGTCGACGTTCCAGCCGAAGAAATAGATGGTCTTGCCGGTGAATGACGGCGCCTGCGCGAAGATGGTGTCGAAATCGACCGCGCCGACCAGCATGAACAGCGCGAAGATGCCGAGCGCGAAGCCGAAATCGCCGACGCGGTTGACCACGAAGGCCTTGATCGCCGCGGCGTTGGCTTCCGGCTTGTGATACCAGAAGCCGATCAGCAGATAGCTCGCTAAGCCCACGCCCTCCCAGCCGAAATACATCTGGACCAGATTGTCGGCTGTCACCAGCATCAACATGAAGAACGTGAACACCGATAGATAGGCGAAGAAGCGCGGCCGGTACGGGTCCTCCTCCATGTAGCCGATGGAATAGAGGTGCACGAAGGCTGATATCGTATTCACGACCACCAGCATCACCGCGGTCAGCGTATCGATGCGCAGCGACCAGTCCACCTTCAGATCGCCGGACACGATCCAGCTGAAGATCGGCACCCGCACATCGTTATGCCAGAAGCCGACATCCACGAAGGCGATCCATGACAGGATCATGGAAATCAGCAGCAGCGTGGTGGTGATCAGCTCCGCGCTGCGCGAGCCGGCGGCGGCGGGGGCATGCTCGACCGGCTCGTGATGCGAGCCGTGAATAACCGCGCCCGCCCCGTGCACGGACGGCCCGCCGCGGTGCGGACCGTGATCGGTCGCATTGTCTTCCACGCCCGGCGGAGGCCCCTCGCCCGGATAGCGCGCGCGCGCGCCGGCCAGCGCGATCAGCGCGGCCAAGACCGCGCCAAGCAAAGGCAGAAAGACGATCGCTTGATACATGCGCCGCTCAGCCCTTCATCAGATTGATGTCTTCGACCGCGATCGAGCCGCGGTTGCGGTAGTAGACCACGAGGATGGCAAGCCCAATCGCCGTTTCCGCGGCCGCGACGGTGAGCACCAAAAGCGCAAAGATCTGGCCGACGATGTCGCCGAGATGGGTGGAGAAGGCGACCAAGTTGATGTTGACCGCGAGCAGGATCAGCTCGATCGACATCAGGATGATGATCACGTTCTTGCGGTTGAGGAAGATGCCGAAAATCCCGAGCGTGAACAGGATGGCGGCGACCGAGAGATAATGGCCAAGACCGATGGTCATGTGTTGCTCCCCAGGCCCTGGCCGGTGCGCACCTTGAGGACTTCGATCGCCATCGCCGGCGTGCGCGCGACCTGCGTCGGGATATCCTGGCGCTTCACGCGCTCCTTGTGGCGCAGCGTGAGCATGATGGCGCCGATCATGGCGACCAGCAGGATCAATCCGGCGGCTTCGAAGAAATAGGCATAGCGGGTGTAGAGCACGAGGCCGATCGCTTCGGTGTTGGGGATGTTGGTCGGAATCCGCGCGGTGATCGCCTGCGGCACGCCGGGTCCGATCGCCCAAGCGCCTACCACCAGCAACAGTTCGGCGAGGAAGATGCCGCCGATTAGCATGCCGATCGGCAAGTATTGCAGCACGCCCTGCTTGAGCTCGGCGAAGTCGACGTCCAGCATCATCACCACGAACAGGAACAGCACGGCGACCGCGCCGACATAGACCACGATCAAGATCATCGCCAGGAATTCGGCGCCCATCATAACGAACAGCCCGGCTGCGTTGACGAAGGCGAGGATGAGGTAGAGCACCGAATGCACGGGGTTCTTCGCCGCGATCACCATGAAGGCGCTGGCGACGCACAAGCCGGCGAAGAGATAAAAGAAGAGCGCGGCAACGATCATCATCTCACCTGTAGGGCGCGTCGAGCGCGATGTTGGTCGCGATCTCGCGTTCCCAGCGATCGCCATTCGCGAGCAGCCGTTCCTTGTCGTAGTAGAGCTCCTCGCGCGTCTCGGTGGCGTATTCGAAATTCGGACCTTCCACGATGGCGTCGACCGGACACGCCTCCTGGCACAGGCCGCAATAGATGCATTTGACCATGTCGATGTCGTAGCGCGTGGTGCGGCGCGTGCCGTCGTTGCGGCGCGGCCCCGCCTCGATGGTGATGGCCTGCGCCGGACAGATCGCCTCGCACAGCTTGCAGGCGATGCAGCGTTCCTCGCCGTTCGCATAGCGACGCAGCGCGTGCTCGCCGCGGAAGCGCGGTGACAGCGGCCCCTTCTCGAAGGGATAGTTGAGGGTCGGCTTCGGCTTGAAGAAATAGCGCATGCACAGCGCGAACGCCGTCAGGAGCTCCCACATGAACAGCTGCTTGGCCGCGCGATCGAGCCTCATCGCATCCTCACTTTAGCCCGCCAGCCGCCAGGCCGCCGTATTGAAGAACGAACGCGACGATCGCCACCATCGCCAGCGACAGCGGCAGGAACACCTTCCAGCCGAGCCGCATGAGTTGATCGTAGCGATAACGCGGAACTATGGCCTTGGCCATGGCGATCAGGAAGAAGAAGAACAACCCCTTGAGCGAGAACCAGATCACGCCCGGCACCCAGGTGAATGGCGGATACGGGATCGGTGACAGCCAGCCGCCCATGAAGAAGATGGTGGCCATGGCGCACATCGTCATAATCGCCACGTATTCGCCGAGCATGAACAGCATGTAGAGCGTGGAGCCGTATTCCACCATGAAACCGGCGACCAGCTCGGACTCCGCTTCCACCAGATCGAACGGCGGGCGGTTGGTTTCCGCCAGCGCCGAGACGTAGAAGATCACGAACATCGGGAACAGCGGCAGCCAGTACCAGCCGAGCGCCCCGTAGGGCGTATCCTGCGCCTGCACGATGGCCGACAGATTGAGCGAACCGGCGCACAACAGCACGGTGATGATGACGAAGCCGATGGAGACTTCGTAGGACACCATCTGCGCCGCCGAGCGCATCGCCGCCAGGAACGGATATTTCGAATTCGACGCCCACCCCCCCATGATGATGCCGTAGACCATCAACGAAGAGATCGCGAAAATGTACAGCACGCCGACATTGATGTCGGCGACCACCCAACCGATATTGACCGGGATCACCGCCCAGGCGGCCAGCGCCAGCAGCGAGGAGATCAGCGGCGCCAGCACGAACACGCCCTTGTTGGCGCTCGACGGGATCGTCGGCTCCTTCAAGCAGAATTTCAGCATGTCGGCGAAGGACTGGAACAGACCCCAGGGTCCGACCACGTTGGGACCGCGGCGCAGTTGCACCGCCGCCCAGATCTTGCGGTCGGCATAGATGAGGTACGCGAGCACGACCAACAGGCAGACCAGCATCAGCACCGATTCCGCCAGCATGATGATCAGCGGCCAGAGATAGGTGAAGAAGAACTCCTCCATGACCTACTCCGCCGCCGTCTTGACCGCCGCGTTCGCCAGGGCCGAACACTCGGCCATGATGGCGGATGCGCGCGCGATCGGATTGGTGAGATAAAAGTCGGCGACCTGCGAGCGCAGCGGCGCCTTGTCGGCCGCCCCGCCGAGCTTGGCGAGCTTGCCGATATCGGCGGCGTCCGCCGGCGCGATCTGATCGACGCGCATGAGATGCGGATGCGCGACAAACATCGCCTGCCGCAAAGCGTTGAGCGAATCATAGGGCAGCTTGTGGCCGACAATGTCGGAGAGCGCGCGCAGGATCGCCCAATCCTCGCGCGCGTCGCCCGGCGGGAACGCGGCGCGATTCGCCTGCTGCACGCGGCCTTCGGTGTTTACATAGATCGCGGATTTTTCCGGATAGGCCGCGCCGGGAAGGATCACATCGGCGCGATGGGCACCGCGGTCGCCATGGGTGCCGATATAGACGACGAACGGTCCAGGCGCGACGTCGATCTCATCGGCGCCGAGCAGGAACAGCACCTCGACTCCGCCCGCTGCCATTTGCGCGGCGTCCTGCCCACCCGCGCCCGGCACCAGACCGAGATCGAGCGCGCCGACGCGCGAGGCGGCGCTGTGCAGCACGGAAAAGCCGTTCCAGCCGTCCTTGAACGCGCCAAATTCGACTGCCGCCTTGGCGGCAAGTGAAGCAATGGCGGCGCCGTCCTTGCGCGCCAACGCACCGGCGCCGACGATAATGAGCGGACGCTCGGCCGCTTTCAGCGCGTCGGCGAATTTACTGTTGGCTAGCCCGGCGAGCGTTTCCGCGCCGGCGCCAAGATAGTCATACTGATAGGTGAGATCGGCCTTCTCGCCGATCAGGCCGATGGGGAAATTGCCGGCGCGCCAGCGCTTGCGGATGCGGGCATTGAGCACCGGCGCCTCGCGGCGCGGATTGCAGCCGATGATCAGAGCTGCGTCGGCGCGCTCGATGCCGGCGACGGTGGCGTTGAACAGGTAACTCGCCCTGCCCCACTTCGGATCGAGCGCCGCGCCATCCTGCCGCGCGTCGATATTGCCGCTGCCCAGCCGACCCATCAGGTCCTTGAGCGCGTACATTTCTTCTGCGCCGCTAAGATCGCCAGCGATGGCGCCGATACGTTTGCCACTTGCGGTTTTGACCTTGTCGGCAATGGCCGCGAAGGCTTCCTTCCAGCTCGCCGGCCGCAGCCGGCCATTCGTGCGCAGATAGGGCTGATCCAGCCGCTGCGTGCGCAAGCCGTCCACCACGTGGCGGGTCTTGTCCGAGATCCACTCCTCGTTCACTTCGTCATTGGTGCGCGGCAGAATGCGCATCACCTCGCGCCCGCGCGTGTCGATACGGATCGCCGAGCCGAGCGCATCCATCACGTCGATCGACTGCGTCTTGTTGAGTTCCCACGGCCGCGCCGCGAAGGCATAAGGCTTGGACGTGAGCGCGCCGACCGGGCAGAGATCGACCACGTTGCTTTGCAGCTCCGATGTCATCGCATGCTCGAGATAGGTGGTGATCTCCATGTCCTCGCCGCGGCCAATGGCGCCGAGCTCAGACACGCCGGCAACTTCCGTCGAGAAGCGAATGCAGCGCGTGCAGTGGATGCAGCGCGTCATGATCGTCTTCACCAGCGGGCCGATATATTTGTCTTCGACCGCGCGCTTGTTCTCACTGTAGCGGCTGGCGTCCACGCCATAGGCCATGGCCTGGTCCTGCAGATCGCATTCGCCGCCCTGGTCGCAAATCGGGCAGTCGAGCGGATGGTTGATCAGCAGGAATTCCATCACGCCTTCGCGCGCCTTCTTCACCATCGGCGTCTTGGTGTTGATCACCGGCGGCTCGCCGTTCGGGCCCGGGCGGCAATCGCGCACGCCCCAGGCGCAACTCGCCACCGGCTTGGGCGAGCCTTTGAGCTCGACCAGGCACATGCGGCAGTTGCCGGCGATCGACAGCCGTTCGTGGAAGCAGAAGCGCGGGATTTCCGCGCCCGCGGCTTCGCAAGCCTGGAGCAGCGTGTACTCCGGCGGAACGTCGATCTCTTTGCCGTCGATGATAAGCTTGGCCATCGTTTCTCGTCTTCAGGTCACTCAATGCGTTGTGGTCTAGAACTCACATCTCCAGATGCTGATGCTCGCCGCACCAGTCATCCCGCTTGGTCGTCGCCCAGGCCGGATAGTGCCGGCTGTGGTCGGGCAGATCGGCGACCAAGGTCGGCGGCGCGTGCCGCCGGCATTGCCCGAGAATCGATCGTTCGCGGCTCGGCTCATGACCGGCTGCCTCCGCGGTCGGCCACCAGAACTTGCAGTCGCGGCATCGCAGATTCTTGTTTTCCCACGACATCCATTCGCTCCACGTCCATCACTCCGCCGCCTCGCGCACGCCATGCGCGTCGGCATTGCGCGAATATTCGTCGATGCGCCGCTCGATCTCGGGCCGGAAATGCCGCAGCAGGCCCTGCACCGGCCAGGCAGCGCCGTCGCCGAAGGCGCAGATGGTGTGGCCCTCGATCTGCTGGGTCACCTCCATCAGCATGCCGATCTCGCGCTTCTGCGCGCGGCCTTCCGCCATGCGCGTGAGCACGCGCCACATCCAGCCCATGCCTTCACGGCAGGGCGTGCACTGGCCGCAGCTCTCGTGCTTGTAGAAATAAGAAATGCGCGCCATGGCGCGGATGATGTCGGTGGACTTGTCCATCACGATCACTCCGGCGGTGCCGAGCGCCGACTTCTTGTCGCGGCAGCCGTCGAAATCCATCAGCAGGGTATCGGCCTGGTCGGCACCGGCCGGGATCAGCGGCATCGACGAGCCGCCCGGAATAACCGCGAGCAGGTTGTCCCAGCCGCCGCGCACACCGCCGGCATGCGTTTCCAGCAATTCGCGCAGCGGAATGCCCATGGCCTCTTCCACGTTGCAGGGCTTTTGCACGTGGCCGGAAATGCAGAACAGCTTGGTGCCGGTGTTGTTCGGCCGGCCGATCCCGGCAAACCATGCCGCGCCGCGGCGCATGATGTCGGGCACCACCGCGATCGACTCGACATTCTGCACCGTGGTCGGGCAGCCATAGAGGCCGACATTGGCCGGAAACGGCGGCTTCAGGCGCGGCTGGCCCTTCTTGCCTTCCAGGCTCTCAAGCAGCGCGGTTTCCTCGCCGCAGATATAGGCGCCGGCACCGTGGTGGACGTAGAGATCGAAGTCCCAGCCGTGCACATTATTCTTGCCGATCAGCTTGGCCTCGTAGGCCTGGTCGATCGCCGCTTGCAGGCGCTCACGTTCGCGGATGAATTCGCCGCGGATATAGATGTAGCCGGCATTGGCGCCCATGGAGAAGCCGGCGATCAGGCAGCCCTCGATCAGCAGATGCGGATCGTGCCGCATGACCTCGCGATCCTTGCAGGTGCCGGGCTCGGATTCGTCGGCATTGACCACCAGATAATGCGGCCGGCCGTCCGACTTCTTCGGCATGAACGACCATTTCAATCCGGTCGGGAAGCCGGCGCCGCCGCGGCCGCGCAGGCCGGAGGCCTTCACGTCCTCGATGATCGCATCGCGGCCTTTTTCCAGGATCGCCTTGGTGCCGTCCCAGGCGCCGCGCGCGCGCGCGCCTTTGAGGCCCCAATCGTGCAGGCCGTAAAGATTTCTGAAAATGCGATCCTTGTCAGCGAGCATCTGTGATCATTTCGATTTAGTTTTGGTCGTCGCATAGAGCGACGGGTCGGTGAGCGTGGTCGGCCCGCCCACCGGCGCCGACAATTGCCGGTCCACCTGCGGGCCCGCCTTGGGCGTCTTGCCGGCGGCGAACTGATCCAGAATCTTGCCGAAGCTTTCCGGCGTCAGGTCCTCATAGAAATCGAAGTTGATTTGCACCATCGGCGCGTTAACGCAGGCGCCCAGGCACTCGACCTCGACCCAGGAGAACTTGCCGTCATCGCTGACGTGGCCCTGCTCGCCGATGCGCTTGCGGCAAACCTTCTCGATATCGTCGGCGCCGCGCAGCCGGCACGGCGTGGTGCCGCACAGCTGCACGTGAACTTTGCCGACCGGCGCCAGATTAAACATCGTGTAGAAGGTCGCGACTTCGAGCGCGCGGATATGCGCCATGCCGAGGAAGTCGGCGACGTAACGGATCGCCACTTCCGGCAGCCAGCCGCCTTGCTGCTCTTGCGCGCGCCACAGCAGCGGAATGATCGCCGACTGCTGACGGCCTTCCGGATATTTCGTGACCTGCTGCTTGGCCCAGGCAAGGTTGTCCTTGCTGAAGGAGAACTCCTTCGGCTGCTGTTCCGGCGGGGCGAGACGACGAACGCTCATCGGTCGATCTCCCCGAACACGATGTCGAGCGTGCCCATGATGCAGGACACGTCGGCCAGCAAGTGACCGCGGCACATGAAATCCATCGCGCTCAAGTGCGCGTAGCCGGGCGCGCGAATCTTGCACTTGTATGGCTTGTTGGTGCCGTCGGCGACCAGATAGACGCCGAACTCGCCCTTGGGCGCCTCGACCGCGGCATACACTTCGCCGGCCGGCACGTGGAAGCCTTCGGTGTAGAGCTTGAAGTGATGGATCAGCGATTCCATGGAGCGCTTCATCTCGCCGCGCTTGGGCGGCACGATTTTGTTGTCGACGACCGAAACCGGGCCCTGGCCCTCCGGGCTACGCAGTTTCTCCACGCACTGCCTCATGATCCTGATGGACTGCCGCATCTCTTCCATGCGGATGCAGTAGCGGTCGTAGCTGTCGCCGTTCTTGCCGATCGGGATGTCGAATTCCATCTCGGAATAGCACTCATAGGGCTGTGCCTTGCGCAAATCCCAGGCCGCGCCCGAGCCGCGCACCATCACACCGGAGAAGCCCCGGTTCCAGGCGTCCGCCAGCTTGACCACGCCGATGTCGACGAGGCGCTGCTTGAAGATACGGTTGTCGGTGAGCAAACCCTCGAGATCGTCGCAGAACTGTAGATACGGATCGCAGAACGCCTCGATGTCGTCGATCAGCTTGTTCGGCAGGTCCTGATGCACGCCGCCGACGCGGAAATAGGCCGCGTGCATGCGCGCCCCCGAGGCGCGCTCATAGAATCCCATCAGCTTCTCGCGCTCTTCGAAGCCCCACACCGGCGGGGTGAGCGCGCCCACGTCCAGCGCCTGCGTGGTGATGTTAAGAATGTGCGACAGCAACCGGCCGATTTCCGAATAGAGCACGCGAATAAGCTGGCCGCGCTTGGGAATCTGGATGCCCAGCAGCTTCTCCGCCGCCAGGCAGAAGGCGTGCTCCTGATTCATCGGCGCGACGTAATCGAGCCGGTCGAAATAGGGCACCGCCTGCATATAGGTCTTGTGCTCGATCAGCTTTTCGGTGCCGCGGTGAAGCAGCCCGATATGCGGGTCGACGCGTTCGACGATCTCGCCGTCGAGCTCCAGCACCAGGCGCAGCACGCCATGGGCGGCCGGATGCTGCGGCCCGAAATTGATGGTGAAGTTGCGGATGTCGGTTTCGCCCATCACGACCCCTTGCCTTCCGGCTTATTGCCTTCAGGTTTGGCCTTCTCGTCGCCGGGCAGCACGTAGTCGGTGCCTTCCCAGGGCGAGAGGAAGTCGAAGGTACGGAATTCCTGCGCCAGATTCACCTTGTCGTAGACGACGCGCTTCAGCTCGTCGTCGTAGCGCACCTCGACGAAGCCGGTGAGCGGGAAATCCTTGCGCAGCGGATGGCCCTCGAATCCGTAGTCGGTGAGGATGCGGCGCAGGTCGGGGTGGCCGGTAAACAGCACGCCGTAGAGATCGAAGGTTTCGCGCTCGTACCAATCGACGCCGCGGAACACCCCGATCAGCGAGGGCACCGGCGTCACCTCGTCGGTCGGCGCTTTCACGCGGATGCGCTGGTTCAGCCGCGGCGACAGCAAATGGTAGACCACGTCGAAGCGTTGCGCGCGGCTCGGCCAGTCGACCGCGGTGACGTCGATGATGCAGATGAACTGGCAGGCCGGATCGTCGCGCAGGAAGGTCGCGACCTTGACGATGTCGGCGGCCTTGGCGAGGACGGTGAGTTCGCCATTCGCCACCTCGTAGCCGGTGACGGACGCCGGCAACGCGGTCTTGATCGTTGTCCCAAGCCTGTCGAGCGCTTCGTCCATTTCTGCTCCGCTTAACGCTCGATCGTGCCGGTACGACGAATCTTCTTCTGCAACAGCATCACGCCGTAGAGCAGCGCCTCGGCAGTCGGCGGACAGCCGGGCACATAGATATCGACCGGCACGATGCGATCGCAGCCGCGCACAACCGAATAAGAATAGTGGTAGTAGCCGCCGCCGTTGGCGCAGGATCCCATCGAGATCACGTAGCGCGGCTCCGGCATCTGGTCGTAGACCTTGCGCATGGCCGGCGCCATCTTGTTGGTGAGCGTGCCGGCGACGATCATGACGTCGGACTGGCGTGGGCTGGCGCGCGGCGCGAAGCCGTAGCGCTCGCAATCATAGCGCGGCATCGCCATGTGCATCATCTCGACCGCGCAGCAGGCGAGCCCGAAGGTCATCCACATCAGCGAGCCGGTGCGCGACCAGGTGATCAGGTCGTCGACGGCGGTGATGATGAAGCCCTTATCGGCGAGCTCGTTGTTGACGCCGACGAAAAAGCTATCGTCGGCGCCGACCGGCTTGCCGGTGCGCGGATCGAGAATTCCTTGCGGCGCGGGTGCGACCAGGGTCATGGGCAAATCAATCCCATTCGAGCGCGCCCTTCTTCCATTCATAGATGAAGCCGATGGTCAGAACGGCAAGGAACAGCATCATCGACCAGAAGCCGAACAGGCCGATCTGGCGGAACGCCACCGCCCAGGGGAACAGGAAGCTCACCTCGAGGTCGAAGATGATGAACAGGATGGCGACGAGGTAGAATCGCACGTCGAACTTCATGCGTGCGTCGTCGAAGGCGTTGAATCCGCACTCGTACGCGGAGAGCTTTTCCGGGTCCGGCTGCTTATAGGCGACGAGGAAAGGAGCGATCAGCAGAGCGAGCCCGATCACGAGCGCGACCGCGATGAAAACGACCAGGGGCAGATAGTCCAACAGCAATGTGCTCATCGGCGACCTCAGCGTACAGAACCGCCCCGACCCGGATATACGCCCGCCCTGGACTGCTCGGCGGCCGGTACCGGCGCCGAAACCCCGCACACAAAACGCCCTTGCCATGTTTGGAGTAGCTCAAGGACGGGAGCGGCTGAGGCTTAGCGCAGCGCACAATGGGTGGCAAGCCGACATTGGAGGCATACACGATGCGTTCGCGCGGGGGCGATCTGCAGCCGCATTTCGCCAGAATTGACGTAGCGCAAGGCGCGGTCGATAGTTATGTGCGCGCGCCGGCAATGAGCGCGCCTAAACCCGTGGAACCGCATGGCCATCCTGCAAAGAACCGCATCCCTGCTCGTCCTGACCGCGGCGCTGACTTTCGCCGCCTATCCGGCGACGGCCGAGGACTACCCGTCACGGACAGTCAAAATCATCGTTCCGTTCGGCGCCGGCGGGCCGACCGACGTCTATACCCGTGCCATCGCGGAGGAACTGAGAAAGTCCCTGCACCAGATATTCGTCATGGAGAACCGCCCGGGCGCCGGCACCACCATCGGCACCGACGCGGTCGCGAAAGCGCCACCCGACGGCTACACGCTGCTGATGATTTCAGGGACACAGACCGTCAACGAGACGCTTTACAGCAAGAAGCCGTATCAACTCATGCGCGATCTCGTTCCGATCGCGCCGCTGATCGACACCGATCTGGTGCTGGTCGTGCCTGCGTCGCTGCCGGTGAAGACCGTGCCTGAGCTGCTCGCGCTGGCGCGGGCGAAGCCGGGTACCCTCAATTACGGCTCGTCCGGACCGGGCTCGAACTATCACATGGCCGGCGAGCTGTTGAAGAACCTCACCGGCATCGACATCGTGCATGTGCCCTACAAGGGCTCAACCGGGGCCCGCAACGACATCCTGAGCGGACAGATCCAGATGCTGTTCGACTCGGTCCCCACCATGGCGCCGTTGATCAAGGGCGGACTGGTGAGACCGCTCGCCACCAGCGGCAAGACCCGCTCTTCGATCCTGCCGGACGTGCCGACGCTCGATGAAGCCGGCGTGCCGGGCTTCCGCGCCACCTTATGGGTCGGCTTCATGGCGCCCGCCGGAACTCCGCAGCCGATCGTCGACCTGCTCAACCGGGAAATCACCAAGATCCTCTCGCGCCCGGACATCAAAGCGGCGTGGGGCGAGCAAGGCGCCATTCCGATCACCATGACGCAGCCGGAATTCAAGGCGTTCATGGAGTCCGAGATCGCGAAATGGGCCAAGATCATCAAGGCCAACAACATCCCGCCGATCAACTAGTCTTACTGAGTCAGAAAGTCGCACGCGAGGCACGACCCGACTCTGGTAAGGGGAGAGATTCAGACATCAGCAGATGGGGGTTGATATGGATCT
>JGI20193J14888_1000137_pt1 | contig 19485 bp, 19 predicted proteins | sample NGESurdeep092012_5_FD_14888 | JGI IMG/M metagenome (IMG submission 14888)
GGTCAGCCAGCTTCACGACCTCAGCCTCGAACTGGTGGAGCCGGCTGCGGCCAGCCCGAAACCGAAGGCGCCCACGGCAACCAAGGCGACTTCACCCCAGGCCAGCCGTCCCCGAACCCGCAAGTCGGCCAAGCGTCAGGGGTAGGCCAGAGGCCTCAAAACTGCGAAAGTCGAGATACACCCCGGAGGCCTCCATGGCCACGGTGACCACCGCGGCGTCGGAAAGGAACGTCGCCAGCTCGCCGAGGCCCTTGCTTGTCGTCGAGAAGCTCTGCTTGGTCACGTGTACCGAACCGTCGGGGTCGACTACCCGAGCACACGCCACTACCGTGTCTCGATGCACATCGAGCCCACCAACGCGGTCTCGAATCCGTTTCATCACCATCACCTCCATCGGTTACATGTCTATGGAGGCTGACCGGGGGAGAACCTGGCGAAGCGAAGTCTGGGACTCGTGCTCATAGCGACAGTTGAAGGTCCTCCACGTTCTCCGCACCAAACTCAAAACGCGCACACAGCGGCAAGAAAACTTCGGTAACCACACCTGTCAGCCACCGCCAGCATTTCATCCGTCGTTGGTGACCGCCAGGTCATGGGCACTCAAAAAGGTTGACATGCGCCGGGCCCCGCCGTATGGTCGTTCCAAGGTACGGGCAGCTCGCGACATCGCATAGATCGGGGAGTCTGATGCACGACGAGACATTTGACATCGTGGTCGTCGGCGGTGGCCACAACGGCTCGACGATCGCGGCCTATCTCGCCAAGTCGGGCCTCTCGGTCGCGGTATGTGAGGCGCGCCCGGAATGCGGCGGAGGGCAGGAGAACACCGAGCCACGTCCCGGGTTCCGCATCGACCCGCACGCGTCCTATCTCTACGGCGGCGCTGCCCCGGGCTTCGACCAGCTCGAGCTGTGGAAGTACGGGATGCGGATGGTCTACTACCCGTCGATGTCGGGCGTCGTCACGCTCGACGGCATCGCTGCGAACTTGGGGAGCAGGTGGCGCCCAGACATCGGCGAGGAGGCCGCTCGCCGCTACTTCCCCGAGCACGCCGGCGGGATGGGCGGCCTCGGCGATGCCCTCTCGGAGACGGCCATGCGCGAGCTGCTCCGGGCGCTGTTCTGGACGCCACCGCACCCGCGCCAGCACGAGGTCGACGAGGCCGATCTGCCTTGGTGGAAGGTGTTCCGAAAGCACGTCCCCGACATCTGGACCGACCGCCTGGTCGACATGAGCTACTGCGACTTCCTCGAGGAGTTCGTGCCGTGGGAGCCGGCCCGCGTGGTCGCAGCTATGGGCGCCTGGTACTGCGGCGCTCACCCCAACTGGGACGGGATGCTGCTCCCATCGATGGGCGGCACGCTGTTGTTCACCTACTCGGGGGGCTCGCCACGCGGGGGAATGCACACCTACGCCCACGCGATTATCCGGTGCGCGATCGCGCACGGGGCTCGGATCCTGACGAACTCGCCGGTCGAGGAGATCGTCGTCCGCAACGGCCGTGCCGTCGGCGTCCGGCTCTCCGCCGAGGCGTCATACCCGGAGAAGACGATCTGGGCGCGCAAGGCGGTGATCTCCGGAGCCGACGTGAAGCAGACGTTCCTGCGCCTCGTCGGTCCGCAGCACACCGACGCAGGGTTCGCCCAGCGCATCGCCGACGTCTCGCTCAAGGGGGGCAGCCTCTTCGTGATGTCGGTGATCTGCCGTGAGCTCCCGAAGTATCACGGTCGCGACGACGCCTTCCCCGAGGACGTCTACCCTTCGTGCGTGGTCGGCCCCGCCGACTCGATGGAGTACGTCTACACCCAGACCCGCGACGCGTACTCGCACAAGAAGGCCCCGGAGCACCTCACGCCGGAGCACCTCACGATGATGATCTGCTCGCATGACCAGTACGACCCGACACGCACGGTGGAGGGCTACCACGTACTGTCGCCGATCTACCTCGAGTGCCCCCCGCCGCAGTACGACGTGGACGGGCCCGAGGCCTACAACCGCAGGAAGAAGGAGATCGTCGACGCCGCCCTGGCGCTCATCGAGCGGATGGCGCCGAACATGAACTCAGACAACATCGTCGACGTCTTCGTCAACACGCCATACGACTCGGAGTTCCGCAACGCCGGGATGTCGGGCGGCAACTGGTACGGGGCGCGCCAGTCGGCCGACCAGTGGTTTGGCACGAGGCCGATGCCCGAGCTCGCCCGGTACCGCACGCCGATCGACGGGCTCTACATGTGCAGCCAGAGCATGCATCCCGGGGGGCTCTGCCTCATGGCGGTGCCGTACAACCTGATGCACATCCTCATCGAGGACGGCGTCGTCGAGCCCGCGAGCTGGTGGTATCCGTCGGACTGGTACGTGCCCGAGGCCGGTCGCCAGATTGTGGGCATGTCGTGATGGTCAGAACTGGCTACGGCATGGAGCCGACCGAGCACATCCTCGACGAGTTTCCCGAACACTCTGTGTTCGACGTCGCGATCGTTGGCGGCGGGCCGAACGGACTCATCGCCGCCGCCTACCTCGCCCGGGCCGGCCTGCGCACGATCGTCGTCGAGCGCCGGCACGAAATCGGCGGCGGGCTCGCCACCGAGGAGACGCTGTTCCCCGGCTACTACACGAATCCGCACGCCATCTACCACATGATGACGGACTACATGCCCCTGTTCCGGGACTTCGATTTCGGCGTGCACGGCCTCGCGTTCGTGAAGCCGAACGCCCAGACCGCCGCGGTCTTCTCTGACAAGACGAGCGTCATGCTGTGCAACCAGGTCGAGGACACGAAGGACTCGATCGCCAAGTTCAGCCAGCGCGATGCAAACAACTTCGGGAAGGTCATGCGCCAGTGGCGGCGGCTCGTCGACGATGTGATCGCACCAGGCACCTATGTCCCGCCGATGTCACCGCTGGACATGATCGAGGCGTTCGAGAGGACCGAGGCCGGTCGCGAGGTGCTCCGGCTCACGGAGATGTCGCCGATCGAGATCGTCAACGAGCTCGTCGAGGACGACCGTGTCCGCACGCTGCTCCTGTACGCCGCCTGCATGTGGGGGCTGAACCCCCACGAGAGCGGCCTTGGCTTCCTCGTCCCGTTGTACATCGATCGCGCCGCCAACAAGGCCCAGTGCTACGGGGGATCCCACAAGCTTGCTGGGTCGCTGTCGCGCGAGATCCTCCGCAACGGGGGCGTGGTGCTCGACAACGCCGAGGTCACGTCCTTCATCGTCGAGAACGGGCGGGTGACCGGGCTCGAGGTCTTCGACGGGCGCGTGATCGAGGCGAAGGCCGTGCTGTCGAGCCTGCCGCCCCCGATCACCTTCGGGAAGCTGCTGCCGAGCGAGAGCGTGCCGCGGGAGCTCCAGCGCGTGTCGAAGGAGTGGGAGTGGGACGACTGGTCCTTCTTCACCGTGGCGGTCGCGACGAACGAAGCGCCGCACTACGAGACCGACGACCCGTGGGTCAACGACGCCTTCATGGTCGTGACGGGATTCGACTCGACCGAGCAGCTCCTGCGGCACTGGGACGGCGTGCTCGCAGGACGCCTCGACCTCGACTGCGTGGGGGGGCATGCCACGGTCGAGACGCGCCACGACCCGACGCTCGTCCGCGTCCCCGGGCACCACGTGAGCTTCATCCAGGCGCACGTCCCGTGGGCGATCGAGGGCGGCTGGAAGGCACGCCAGGACGAGCTGACCGATGTGCTCCTCTCGAGATGGGGGCGCTCGGCTCGCAACGTCTCGCCGGCGAACATCGTGATGTCGACCGCGGAGAGCCCGCTCGACATCGAGACGCGGCTCCCGAACATGGTGCGCGGGTCGATCAAGCACGGCGCATACAACGCGCTGCAGATGGGCGTGTTCCGGCCGCACGACTCGTGCGTCGCGGGGCGCACGCCGCTCGAGGGGCTGTATCTGTGCGGCGCGTCGTCGTACCCCGGAGGGCTCGTCATTGGTGGGCCCGGCTACATCGCGGCGAACTCGGTCGCCGAGGACCTGGGCGTGCAGAAGTGGTGGACTCCGCCGGACTACGTGCGACGGTATCGCGAGACCTATCTGTCGTGAGGCTCAGGTCTCGGGGACTAGGCCGCAAAGAGCTCGTGATGGACTTCCGTCAGTACGACGTCACCCGCGAGGGCAACGACGTGATTGTGACGGGGACGATCCGCGAGCCCGTCAACTGGGACTTCACCATCCGCATCACGGGCGACGACATCCCGGGGATGCTGCGGCTCGGGCTGCACCGCTACACGCTCGCGATGGCCGCGCACTGGCTGTTCCGCCGCCGGTCGAGGTCGTCGCCAATCGCGGAGCCAGCTCCCGCGGCGAAGCCCGAGCCGATGGTTTCACCCCGAGCCGTCCGCAAGGCGCCGCGGGCAACGGACTCGCCCCGACCGGCTCAGTCGGGGGCCGACACCGAGGAACCCGAGGTCGAGGAACCCGACGAGATCGCGGCCGCAGCGATAGACGCGGTGCCGCAGCATCCCGTCGCGGAGCGGGCGCCGGCCCGCACGGCGACGGCCGACTTCGGGACGCCCCGCCGACGGGGCGAGCCCGCCGGCGGGCCCATGGTGGCGACGGACGCCGTCGCGGAAGGAGCAGCAACTTGACTCGGACCTACGAGGCAATCGTGATCGGCTCGGGCCACAACGGCCTGTGCCTGGCCGCCTACCTGCAACGCGCCGGCCTCTCCACGGTCGTGCTGGAGCGTCGGCACGAGGAGGGGGGCGGCACGAACACCGAGGAGCCCGTCCTGCCCGGCTTCCGGCACAACATGCACGCCCAGTTCATGGAGTTCTTCGACATCATGCCGATGATCGAGGACTTCGGACTGGAGGACCTCGGCCTTCGCACCGTGATGCCCGAGGCCCAGGCCGGCATCACGTTCGCGGACGGACGCCCTCCAGTGATCCTCCACCGTCCCGACCTCCTCGACCGCACGCACGAAAGCATCGCGCGCTACTCGCGTGCAGACGCCGACAGGTACGTCGAACTCAAGTACCGCGCAGCCTCGCTCGAGCAAATGCTCGCCGCCAACCTCTATACGATCCCGCAGCCCGCCAGCCTCGACGAGCAGGGCGAGATGATCACGAGCGGGTTCGGCGACATGGGTGTCGGGCCTCAGTTCCTCATGAAGTCCCCCAAGAACGTCATCGACGAGCTCTTCGAGACGCCTGAACTCCGAGCCCTGCTCTACCGGGCATGCGTGGAGTGGGGCTACCCGATCGACGGGCAGGGCACCGGCGCGGGCTTCTTGCTCTTCGTGATGTGGACGCTCGGCAACTGGAAGCTCGTCTTGGGCGGCACGCACGGCCTCGCCAAGGCGATGACCCAGGCGTGCTACCGCGAGGGCGTGGACCTGGTTGAGAACGTCATGGTGGACCAGGTCATCGTGGAGGACGGCCGTGCGGTCGGGGTCAGGACCCGGCTCGGCGAGTTCCGCGCCACCAAGGTCGTGGCGTCGAATGCGGACCTACGACAGACCCTCCTCGACCTGGTCGGTGGGGAGCACCTCAGCGCGCTGTGGGTGCAGCGCGCGCGCGCGTACCGGTACGGACCCAGCCACGTCCTCGGGACGCCCTGCTTCTGCCTCTACGAGCCGCCCCACTACAAGTCCGCCCGCTGGGACCCGGCCATCGACCGGTGCTTCTACACCATGGTCGGCTTCGACGGGCCGGACGACACGATCCGCTACATCCGCGACGCTTACTCGGGCCAGGTGCCCAAGCCTGCGGCGGGCACCTGGGTCAACAGCCTGTGGGACGCGTCGCAGGCGCCGCCCGGGCGGCACGCCGCCACCGGGTGGTACTTCCTACCGTGCGCGAGTGAGCTCACGGCCCAAGAGTGGGCCGAGGTGCGGACGACCTTCAACGAGCAGTTCCTCGACGTCTGGCACGAGTCGGCGCCCAACATGAACCGGGACAACGTGATCGCCCACAAGCTCTACACGCCCGACCAGATGGAGCGGAAGAACCTGATGCGAGAGGGCGACTTCTCCAACGGGGAGTTCTCGGCAGACCAGATCGGACCGAACCGGCCGTTCCCGGAGGCCTCCAACTACCGCACCGAGATCGATGCGCTGTACCTCTGTGGGCCCTCGTCCTACCCCGGCGGCGGGGTCCATGCGGCGTGTGGCTACAACGCCTACAAGGCGATCGCTGAGGACCTCGGGCTGCCCAGCCCGGCGCTCGCCGAGCGCGGGTACTGAGAGGGGTCCGGATGGCAGACATCTACACGCCCGAGTGGTACTCCGAGGTCCGCGACGCCATGAACGCGCGGATCGCGACGATGAAGGAGCTGCCGACGGACGAGATCCTGATCAAGGTGGAGATCGTCGGCGACGGCGTCTCGCCGTACGTCGCGGCGGCCGCGGAGCGCCACTTCCTCGTGAAGATCGAGGACGGTCGGTGCGCCTGGTACCGAGAGGTCGAGGGCGACGACCCCGCCCTCACCTTGAACTACAGGTTCCGCGGCTCCACGACAACGTTCGATGAGATCGCTGTGGGCCTGGAGGACCCGATCAACGCCGCGCTCCAGGGTGGGATCAAGGTCCGCGGGGACATGCGGTTCCTCATGCGCCAGGCCGAGCAGGTCCAGGTCCTGCTCGAGGCCTACGCGACCGGGGTGCAGACGTCCTGGCCGAAGGGCCGTCCCCCCTATGCCCCGAGCGAACAGGAGCAGGTCCGTGCGTGACGCCTACGACGCCATCATCATCGGGGCCGGGCACAACGGGCTCACGCTCGGTGCCTACCTCGCCCGCAGTGGCCTCGAGGTGCTGGTGCTCGAGCGCCGGCACGAGGAGGGCGGGGGACTGTGCACCGAGGAGCTCACCCAGCCCGGGTTCCTGCACAACGTGCATGCCAACTACCACACGTTCGTCGACCTCGCGCCGCCCGTGCACGACCTCGACGTGCGCGGACACGGCGTCGAGTACGTCCGACCCGACGTGCAGATGGCGTCGATCTACGACGACGGCACCGCGCTCACGATCCACACGGACCTCGACAAGACCTGTGGATCGATCGCCAGGTTCTCCGAGCAGGACGCCGAGACCTTCCGCCGCCTCTACACCGAGGCACATGGCTACGTCGACCTGCTCCTGGGCACGCTCATGTACCAGCCGCCGATGTCGGTCAAGGAGCTGACGAAGGCGCTGTCGACCTTCGACGTGGAGGGCCGGTCCGAGTTCCTCTCGGTCAAGCTGCGTCGCGAGACCATCAACCAGTTCCTCGACCAGCACTTCACGCATCCCAAGGTGAAGGCGCACCTCGCCTTCCACGGTGCGGTGTGTGCCTACACTAACGACGTGCCGGGGCTCGCTATCGGCTTCCCGCTCCTCGTCGGCAAGATCGACAACTGGCACCTGTGCGTCGGCGGCTCGCACCGCCTCGCCCATGCGCTGTGGCGCGACCTCGCGCAGCACGGCGGCGTGATGGTCAGCGACGCCGACGTCCGGGTGATCGTCGTCGAAGATGGCCGTGCCGTAGGGGTCCGCCTCGCGGACGGCGCGGAGATCGCGGCGCGCAGGCTCGTCGCGTCGACCGTGTCGGTGGAGCAGACCTTCCTCGAGTTCCTCGAGCCAGCGGCGCTGCCGGCGGAACTGCCCGAGCGCGTGCGGAAGGACGTCAAGCACAAGGACTGGTCGCTGTTCTCGGTGCACCTCGCGATGTCCGCACTGCCGCGGTACGAGGCTGCCGCATTCGATCCCGACGTGGACCGGGCGTGGGTTGTCAACCTCGGCTACGGGTCGCTCCAGGAGTTGAACGCCGATTTCGACGCGGTGCGCGCAGGACGGCTCCCCGAGCCGAAACCGAACGCGGCCGTCAACTCGCTCTACGATCCGACCGACGCTCCCGCGGGGTGCTTCACCGGCCTGCTTCGCCAGTTCGCACCGTTCTCGATCGCCCAGGGAGGCGAGGGCGAGTGGGAGAGCCTCGGTCGGTGGTACGGGTACCGCTGCATCGAGGCGTGGCGCCGCTACGCGCCGAACCTCACCGACGACTCGATCATCGACTGGGTGCCCTACACCCCGCAGGAGATCACCCAGAAGCTCCCGAACATGGTCCGCGGGGACTGGATGATGGGCGAGGTGAGCCTCGCGAACATGCTCGACCAGCGTCCCCTGCCCGAGCTCGGCCAGTACCGCACGCCGGTCGACGCCCTCTACATGGCCGGCTCGACCCAGCACCCGCACGGCTTCATCACGTTCGCCCCCGCGTACAACGCGCTGCAGGTGATCGCCGACGACCTCGGCATCGACGCGTGGTGGCGGCAAGTGTGACCTCGGCCGTAGGGTCCACCGGCGGCCAGGGGCGCGGCCCCCACCCGGGTTCGGCTCGCGGCGGGGGCGGAGGCATCCGGGCTCGCGAGCATGCTCGCGAGCCTCCTCGAGGACAACCTTCGCGACTTCCCGACGCGTGCGCTGGCCGCCCGCCTCGCCCGCGGCGACGTCGTGCTGCTCGCCTCGGATCGCGACATGGCGGTGACGCTCTCGTTCCGGTCCGACGAGATCGTGGTCGACGAGGGGGCGCTGACCGGCGTCGCGACCCTGGCGGGCGCGTGGCTCGACCTCGCAAGGCTGTGCAGCGGGCAGCGCTCCGCGTTCGCCTCGATGCGCTCCGGCGACCTTCGGATCACCCCGGGACGGGGCATGCGGGCGGCCGCCGGGGCCGGTCTCGCCCTGTCTGTCCCGAGGTCCTTCTACGACGAGGATCAGGGACGAGGCCGGCGTCGACGGACGCTCATGGCGCTGGCGGTGCTAGGCACCGTGCTGCTCGTGGGCGTCGAGCTCGGCGGCGTCGCGGTCAGCCACGACCGGGGCGCGACCTGGGAGGCGCGCAACGGCGGGCTCTTCGACGACGTGCACGTTGTCCTGGCCGACGGCCCGCTGCTGTACGCGACCACCGGCATGGGCTGCTTCGTTAGCCTCGACGAGGGCTGGCGCTGGTCGTGGGCGAGCGACGGGATCGACCGCGGATACACGCTGGGGCTCGCGTGGACCGACGATGCCGCCGTCGTGAGCGCAGCCTCCGGCCCTCCTTCGCTGTGGGAGGCCGGCGGTCCCGAGGCGGCCATCTACCGATCGTCGTCTCGCGGGCGCGAACCTCGGTGGGAACGGGTGTTCGACGCGTTCGGCGGGGCCGTCGAGCGGAACTGCCTGCAGGCGCGAGATGCGCTCGTCGTCGCAGGGACGACCGACGGCGAGCTGCTCATCAGCCGAGACGCGGGGCGCACCTTCTCGGTCGGGCGATCGGACCTCCCTGCGGTCAACGCGGTCGCGCTCGCTGGGTAGGCCGCCCCGAGGTGCTGCGAACGCGGGTCGCCTCGGGAGCGCGCGCCGCAGCGGCGCCGGAGAGCGGCCGAGGCGGGTCCGGTCAGGGTGGGCGAACGGAAGTCAGAATCCAATTCTCATCAGGTCGAATGTTGTGACGTTGACAACGAGTGGAGATGATGGTGCGAGTGGAGGTGATGGGACTATTTCGAACCCCTCCCAGACGCCCTCTTCACCTGGCAGCGTTCGGGTGCCGGTCACCACAGCTAATCGGGTCACCCAGTGACTTACTCGACTTTCTCACCTACGCGGCGACGTCTTCCCAGGCCAGGCGGAGGATGGTGATTTCTTGTGGGGTGGGCGGTTGGGGGTCTTCGTGGCGATATTGGGCGGCGATGATGACGCGACGGAGCTTGGCGAGCATGTCGAGGACCGAGGGCTGGGTCTTCTCCCGGTACCACGGGGCCAGCTCTCGCGCCGCTGCGACGTCGTCGGGGTGGTGTCCGGCGGTGGCATACCAGCAGACAGCGAGGGTGTTTACGGCGAGCGCGAACGGGACGGTGCGTTCGACGGCGGAGCGCAGTCGGTTGCGGGCCTGGCCGACGCCGCCGATCTGCTTGGCGTCTTCGATCGCGACCTCGATGGACCAGCGCGAGGCATACCGCTCGATGACCTGCGCGGCGCGAGCGGCCAGGTCGGTGGTGACCAGCGCCACGTCGTAGCCGGTCTTCGATTTGTCGCGGACCAGGACGACCTGTACGGCTTGCGGGCCGAACACGCCGCACCACAGACAGCGGATCACTGCGACCGAGACGGTTGTGGTCGTGCCGTAGCGGGTGACGGTGGTCGGGGTGAACTTGGCGCTGCCCGCGAGGTTGGCCAGAGAAGCCAGCTTGGCGCCTTTGAGCCGGGGCCGGCCGCGCTTGCCGGTGCGTCGCGGCGCGAGCTCGTAGAGCGATGCGTTGGACCTGAGCCGAGTGGTCCAGGTGACGCCATCCGGCAGGCCACGTAGCACCTTGCCCGCGTAGGCGGAGTCGGCGACTACGTGCAGCATCCGCCCGGGCAGCGCGACCGCCAACGCCTCCACCAGCCGGCGGGCCAGCACGAGCCGGGACGAGTCGTCGCTGTGCTTGCGGACCAGAGCGAAACCAACCGGCAGCGCGATGGGCCGGTCCAAGAACGCCAGGTGCACCACGATCGCCGCGATCACCCAGTTGTTGCCGTAACCGATCTTCTTCCCGCCCTTCCCAGACCCGTCGTGGAACCAGGACGCGGCATGCACCTTCGGCCCGCGGCGATGAAACAGTGTGTCGTCGATCGCGACGCTCACCGCCGCTTCGGGCGTTACCAGCAGGCGCACTACCAAGCGGGCCAGGATCGCGGAGAACTGCTCGGTCGACCAGCGAGCATGGGAGAAGAACCGATGGGCCCGGTGGTGGCTCCAGGTCTGTGACAGCCGTGCCCCCACCAGCATCCCGCACACGGTGCGCCGGGCGCTCTGGGCGAGCAGCCCGCAGGCCAGTGCGCAGAACACCGGGAACGTCCACGCGCTGAAGCAGCCACGGAACTCGCCCAACAACGCCGCCAGCGACGGTGGCACCGGCACCTCCCCCCGGGTCTTGCGCTCGCACCTTGCCATGTTGCCTCCCCTTGGTCGTGAACCTTAGTCTTCTACTAAGGTTCTGTTCGCGTAGGGTGGATGGTGCTGACGACAAGACGGAAGAGGAGGGCTCCATGAAGGTGAACGCGAGGCGACAAGCCAAGCAACGCAAGCTCGCCGCTCAGCTGGGCGAGATCGGCTTCGCATTGCCGGGGTCGCTTACGGTGAAGGCCTACCGGTGCGGCAAGCAGAACTGCCGCTGTCACGGAGAGCCCCCGCGGTTACACGGTCCTTACGCGTTCTGGACGCGCAAGGTGAACAACAAGACCGTGACGCGAATGTTGAACGACGAGGAGGTCGCCAACTACCAGCCGATGTTCGACAACGCCCGCAAGATCCGAGACTTGGTCAGCCAGCTTCACGACCTCAGCCTCGAACTGGTGGAGCCGGCTGCGGCCAGCCCGAAACCGAAGGCGCCCACGGCAACCAAGGCGACTTCACCCAAGACCAGCCGTCCCCGAATCCGCAAGTCGGCCAAGCGTCAGGGGTAGGCCAGAGGCCTCAAAACTGCGAAAGTCGAGTCAAAAAGGATATCTCTCGATAGTATTCGATAGCGATTTTGAAAAGGTCTATGCCGACGGCTGGCCGTCAGGCAGCAGAGCGGGACGCGAGCCAGAAGCTGACCGCGCAATGCGGCGCCAGCGGACAGCCGCCGGTCAGGCGGTGAACCGGGCTGACGCCCCGGCGTCCACGTCGATAACCGATCCGGTGATGTGGCGGGCCCCCGCGGAGACCAGGTACACCACCGCGGCCGTGACCTCTTCGGGCTCGAGCCAGGGAACCGGCTGCACGTGGAGGCCGGCCATGACCGGGGCCACATCGTCCTTGGTGGCGTGCTCGAGGTCGGGCCGCATCAGCCGATAGAGCTCCTCGTTGTGAATCATGGGGGTCGACACGTTGCCCGGTGCAATTGCGTTGACGGTCACCCCGAAGCTGGCCAGCTCGTAGGCGGCGGACTTGCACAGCCCGATGACTCCCCACTTGGAGGCGGTATAAGCGGGGATGCCCGGTTGCGAGGTGCGACCCATCATCGACGAGATGCCGATGATCCGGCCGGAGCACTGGGATCTCATGTGGGGCGCGGCGGCGCGGATGGCGTTGAACACACCGGTGAGGTTGATGTCGATGACATTGCCCCACTGGGCGGCATCCATGTCGCAGATCGAGCCGATGGCCGTCACCCCGGCGTTGGCCACCATGATGTCGACCGAGCCCAACGACGCCTGCACCTCGTCGACGAAGGCGATGACCGCCCCCAGGTCCCGGACGTCCACCACTTCCGACACACACCGTCGCCCGGTCGCTTCCACCAGCTCGGCCGTCTCGGCCAGGTCGTCGCGGGTGGCCAACGGGTACCCGACGGTAGCGACGTCTTCACACAGGTCGCACAGGGCCACATCCGCGCCGAGACGAGCCAGTTCCAAGGCATGGCTCCGACCCTGGCCCCGGGCTCCTCCGGTGATGATCGCCGCTTGTCCCTGCAACGGCAGTGATGGGTCAGCCTCGCTCATGGGTCTCCTTGGTCGGTCGATGACGGTGGCCGTCAGGCGGTGCGACTCCACTTCTCGAGGATCGAGCGATAGCGGGCGTCCCAGTCGTCATACTGCTCCCTGAGTGACCCACCCGGCCAGCTGGCGGGCAGCAGTTCGACGGGCAGCAGGGGATCGGCTTGTAGGTGGCGGAGGACCGAAGCCGACAACTCGAAGCCGGGAGCCAGATCAGAGGGCCCCGTGGGGAGTTGGTCGGCCATCTGGCGCATCAGCCGGCGGGTCCGCTGTCCCCATGCCTCCACATCCCAGAGCCTGGACGCCAACTCGGTCTGGTCCTCTTCGAGCCTGGCCATCAACGCGGTGGAGTCCCGCTGCACCTCGGGGTCGAGTCGGACCTCGAGGTTGTCGGGACGCATCCATATCCCTTCGCGCAGCTCCGCCAACCGGGCAAAGGCCAGAGCACTGCGGCGTTTGGCCCGGATCTCCGCCGAGCTTCCCGACGTGGTCACCACCACCACCCGCCACTCCCCCGACCACTGACCGGTGCGTCCGGCCCGGCTGGCTCGCTGCCGTCCTTGCCGATCGAGGAGGCGGCCGGCCAATCGATACCGTCCGGCGCCGTCGGTGCTCGCCTCTCCCGATGCCACCATCCGGCTCAGTGCCACCCGGGCCCGGTTGTCATTGATCCCGAACAGGCCGGCCACATGGACCAGGTAGGCCACCGGCAGCTCGGGGGGATCTACCCCCAGCAAGGTGCTGGCCAGGACCGATCGGGCGGTCAACGGGGCATTACGGTCTTGCGGCATCTGTTTTTTCATTGTAATATACAAACCGTGACAGCCACCATGGTGCCCGATGCCGCGGTGCGTCCGTCGGTATTGCCCACGGACCGCCTGTTGGTCAGTGGCAAGTGCCGGCCCGAGCTACGCCAGGACCTCCGGCGGATCAACGATTTCCGCAACGCTCTCACTGTCGGCGGACTGTGGGTGTGGGTGATGGCCATGGTCGCTTTGGCGGTGTGGATCGACAACCCCTTGGCGTACCTGGCGGTGTTCATCCTGATGGGCCCGATCCACGCCCGCTTCGCCATCCTCATGCACGAGGCGGCCCACAAACTCCTCTTCACCAGCAAGAGGATCAACGACTGGGTCGGGACCTGGGTCGTGGCCTACCCGGCGTTGGTTCCCATTCAGCTCTACCGGCGGGGCCACTTCTCCCATCACCGCCAGGAGTTCGGGCCGGAGGAGCCGGACATGGCCTACTACGGCGGTTACCAGTGTGACCGACGTACCCTGGCCCGACGGCTGGTACGCGACGCGGTGGGCATCTCGGGATGGAAAAACCTCTCCCCGCTGTTGAAATCGGTGAAGGTGCGGGCCTACCGGCCGGTGGCACTCCCGATCATCGGCATGCAGGTCGGACTGTGGGCGGTGGCATGGGCGGCCACCGGTCGGTGGTGGATCTACCCGCTGTTGTGGTTGGCACCGTGGATGACCCAGTGGAAGGTGATCAACCGGCTACGCGCCATCGCCGAACACGGAGGCATGGAGGCGAGCGACGACCGCCGAGTGACCACCCACAACGTCCGCCAGTCACTGCTGGCCCGGTTCTGGATCGTCCCCTACAACACCGGTTGGCATCTGGCCCATCACGTGGACATGGGCATCCCGTTCCGCAATCTCCCCAGATTCCACGCCGAGTTGATCGAAGCCGGTTACGTGACCCCCGGCATCACCTATCCCAACTACCGCTCGCTGTGGAAGGCCCTCGCCTCCGCCTGAGCGTTGCCTAGCCGATCCGACCCCGCAGCTTGCGGTAGTGGCGCACCAGTTCGGCCGTCGAGGCGTCCTGGTCGGAAAGATCCGGCGCTGCGGTGTCGATGAGTAAGGGAGCCAGTTGCTTGGCCATCACCTTGCCCAACTCCACCCCCCACTGGTCGAACGAGTCGATCCCCCAGATGACCCCTTCGGTAAAGACGGTGTGCTCATAGAGGGCCACCAGTTGGCCCAGCACCGACGGGGTCAACTTGGGCGCCACGATGGTGGAGCTGGGCCGATTGCCGGGCATCACCTTGTGGGGCACCAACTCGGCGGGGGTTCCATCTGCCGCCACCTGCTCGGCGGTGCGCCCGAAGGCCAACACCTTCGACTGGGCGAAGCAGTTGGCCATGAGCAGGTCCTGCTGGTCGCGGGTCTCGTGGGTGGAGTCGACGAATCCGATGAAGTCGGCGGGGATGAGCTTGGTGCCCTGATGGATGAGTTGATAAAAGGCGTGTTGCCCGTTGGTCCCGGGCTCGCCCCAAAAGATCTCTCCGGTCTGCCCGGTGACCGGCGACCCGTCGCGTTTCACCGACTTGCCGTTCGATTCCATGGTCAACTGCTGCAGATAGGCCGGGAAGCGGGCCAACCGCTGGTTGTAGGGCAGCACCGCGTGGGTCTGGGCGCCGAAGAAGTTGTTGTACCAGACGTTGAGCATCCCCTGGATGACCGGCATGTTGGCCTCCAGCGGAGCAGTGGCGAAGTGCCGATCCATGGCGTAGAAGCCGGTCAGCATCTCGGCGAAGGCATCGGGCCCGATGGCCAGCATCAAGGAGAAGCCGATGGCGGAGTCGTAGGAGTAGCGACCGCCCACCCAATCCCAGAAGCCGAACATGTTGGCCGGGTCGATCCCGAACTCGGTGACCGCCTCCTCATTGGTGGAGACGGCCACGAAATGTTTGGCCACCGCCTCGTTGCCGGCCCCTATCCCGGTGAGCAGCCACTCCCGGGCGGCAGCGGCATTGGTCAGGGTCTCGAGGGTGGTGAACGTCTTGGAACTGACCACGAATAGCGTCTCGGCCGGATTGAGGTCGCGAGTCTTGTTGAAGAGGTCGACCGGGTCGACGTTGGAGACGAACCGGCAGGTGATGTCGTCAGCGGCGTAGTCGGCCAGGGCTTCATAGGCCATGGCCGGGCCCAAGTCCGATCCCCCGATGCCGATGTTGACCACCGCGGTGATCCGGTGACCGGTGTGGCCTGTCCACTCCCCCGAGCGGATGCGCTGGGCCACCTCACCCATGCGGTCGAGTACCTGGTGGACGTCGCCCACCACGCTTTGCCCGTCGACGGTCAGCTGAGCATCCCTGGGCATCCGGAGCGCCACGTGGAGCACGGCCCGGTCCTCGGTGGTGTTGATGTGCTGGCCGGCGAACATGGCGTCGCGTCGCGCTTCGACGCCGGCCGCCCGGGCCACCGCCATCAGGGCGGTCATGGCCTCCTCGGTAACCCGGTGCTTGGAGTAGTCGAGATAGAGATCGGCGGCGCTCACCGTCATCCGGGTCCCGCGCTCGGGATCGGCGTCAAACAAGTGGCGCAGGCTGTCCTGGCCGATCTGGTCGAAATAGCCGCTGAGGAGACGCCACTCCTCGGTCCCGGTGATGTCGTCTACGTCGGTCATGCTGGGCTCCGTTCCCGTGGTGATCAGACCGACCCGGGATTCCGGGTGCTCTTCGCACCGTACTGCGACCGAAACGGAACGATCAGGTGGCCGGGGTCAGGGAGGGTTCGCTGGTGGGCTCGCTGGAGGGCTCGCTGGAGGGCTCGGACCCCAGCTCCCCACCCGGTCCGGCGGCAATCCGGGCCTTCTTGTTCTCGTCGGACTGCGCCTTGGCGTTGGCCTTGGCCTGGCTGTGGCGGACCATGGTGTTGGCGGCATCGGCATCGCTGATGGTGAGTGCCACCAGGGAGCCGAGGACGGCGATACCGGCGGCCGCCATGAAGGCCACGTGATACGCAGCCAGGTTGGCGGTGAGGTGACCCCTCGCCACGTGTTCGGTGCCCACCGCGGCCAACACGGTGGAGAGAATGGCCACACCGATGGCACTTCCCAACTGGCGCTCACTGTTGAACAGTGATGACGCCTGCCCAGTATCGGCATGGGAGATGGTGGCAAACGATGCCGCCTGGCTCGAGATGAATACTTGCGCCATCGAAAGCCCCATGGTGAACATGAGCAGCCGCATCCACCACAAGTCGGTGCCGAAGCCGATCAGGGTCATCAATCCGATCGACACTGCCACCCCGAGTAACCCGCCGACCACCAGCCGGCGTGGCCCGAGGTTGGGGTAGAGGTAGCGGCTGGCGAACTGGGCGCCGACCATGATGCCGATGGCCTCGGGGAAGGTATTCAACCCTGACTGCAGTGCCGAGAGCCCGAGAGCCAACTGAAAGAAGAGGGGCACCACGAACAGCACGCCCAGAAACGCCATCATCGACAGAATCAGCACCAAGCTGGTGGAGCGGAACAGTCGGTCGGCGAACAGTCGCAGGTGCAGCAAGGGGGCCTTGGTGCGCAGCTCGATCACCACCATGACGATGATCATGGCCAGGCCCACCACAATGGCCGCGACGATCATCGGCGAGCCCCATCCCCGGTTGGGTGCTTCACTGATACCGAACATCAACAGGGCGAAACCCACCCCCGACAACACAAATCCCGGGATGTCGAACCGGCCTTTGACCGGATGGCGTTGCTCCTCCAGACAGATGAGGCCGAACAGGAAGGCCAGGATCCCGATGGGGAGGTTGACGAAGAAGACCCACCGCCACGACAGATCGGTCACCAACAGTCCTCCGAGCACCGGACCCACGGCCGGGGCGACGGCGGTGGGAACTGTGAGAATGCTCGCGGCCCTCACCCGTTCCGCCGGCGGGAAGGCGCGGAACAGCATGGCCATCCCCACCGGGGTCAACATGCCCCCGCCCACCCCCTGGACGACCCGGAACAGCACCAGTTGCGAGAGGGTCCCGGACATACCGCACAACACCGAGGAAGCGGTGAAGATGGCGATGGCGATGAGCAGCACCCGCTTCATGCCGAACCGGTCACCCAGCCATCCGGCGGCCGGAATGAAGACGGCCAGGCTCACCAGGAACCCGATCACGATGGAGTCGAGGCTGGCTGTGCTCTCGTGGAACTGCCTACCGATGCTGGGCAGGGCCACATTGACGATGGTGATGTCCATGATGCTCATGAACATGGCGGAGACGAAGACGACGCTTACCGCGACCTTCTGGCTGATGTGAATACGGGGCATACGAAGTCCTCGACTGACAGGTGGGTGTTTCGGGTGCCTCGGCACACTACGAACTACCTAAGGTGAACGCCGATGGCTCCCCGATCATTCCAGCCGGGGCCGATCGGTCAGCCGGACACGAAGCTGAAGCGCACCGTCCGATGGGGATTGTCCTCGTTGGTGTCCACCAGCACCACTTTTTGCCATATTCCCAACTGCAGGGTGCCGTCGAATACCGGCAGCACCATGGACGGACTGATAAAGACCGGGAGGACGTGGTCGGCACCGTGTCCAGTGGCGCCGTGCCGGTGCCGGTAGCGGTCGTCCCGGGGCAGCAGGCGTTCGACGGCCTCGACCAGGTCCGACTCCGACCCGGACCCCAGCTCCATCAGGGCCACCCCGGCGGTGGCGTGGGGGGCGAACACGTGCACCAGCCCGTCTCCCTTGCCCTCACAAAACGACGACACTGCTCCGGTCAGGTCGACCACCTGGCGACCAGAAGTGTCCACCCCGATGAGCTGAGTCTCCATGTCCGCATCCTGCCACCCGCCCACACATGGCCGCTCTACACTGAGCGAGGCGATGGAGCTCGCCCCAACCGCCGGCGACGGCTGATGGCTCCTACCGGAACACCGCGAGTCGTGACACCGGAAGGAGAGTCTGTGCCCTCACCGACGAAGCGAGCCACCGGACGGGACGCCGCGTCCGTACTCCGCATCGTTGTCATCGCCGCCGGCGGTGCCCTCGGCACCCTGGCCCGCTACGAGGTAAACCAAGCGGTGGTCGTCTCCGCCAACGGATTCCCATGGGCCACATTCGCCGTCAATGTGGTCGGCTCTCTACTGCTGGGGGTGATCATCACCGTGGTGGCCGAACGGTGGCCCCCTACCCGCTACGTCCTGCCGTTTGCCGCCATCGGGTTCTGCGGCGGATTCACCACCTTCTCCACCTTGATGGTCGAAGCCGTCCGGCGGACTCAGGACGGCCATCCGACTCTGGGCGTCGTCTACCTGTTCGCCTCGGTGGTGGCCGGTGTGGTGGCGGTGGGGCTCGGTGTCCTGTTGGCCCGCAGCCGGCGCGGCGGCACCTCAGGTCTGCTGAGTACCGATCCCGAACCCGAACTCGACGCCCATCCCGAACCCGAACTCGACGCCCATCCCGAACCCGAACTCGACGCCCATCCCGAACCCGAACCCGAACTCCAACCCGACCAAAGGACAACCCCATGACCACTCTCTCCGGACCGGCCGAACGCCTCACCATCTATATCGGCGAGTCAGACCGCCATCATCACGTGGCCATGCACGCGGAGATCATCCACCGGGCCCATGCCGCCGGCATGGCCGGTGCTTCGGCGTGGAAGGGCTTTGAAGGGTACGGCGCCAACAATCACATCCACACCACCCGTATCCTCAGTCTCAGCGATGACCTGCCCATCATGGTGGAGATCATCGACACCACCGAGAAGATCGACGCCTTTCTGCCCCAGATCCGTGACCTGGACGTGAGTGGTCTCGTGGTGCGGGAGCCGATTCAGGTGGTCTCCTACGGCTCCGGTCCGACTCCCGATCCGGGGGCGACCACGTGATCATCGGCGGTCTGATGATCGCCGGGGGAGCCGGAGCGGTCCTCCGGTATCTGGTCGACCGGTTGGTCCAGGAGAGGGTCGAATCCGACTTTCCCTACGGGACCCTGGTGATCAACGTGACCGGCTCGCTGGTTCTGGGCTTCCTCACCGGTTCGGCCCTCCATCACGGCCTGGCCGCCAACTGGGTGACGGTGTTCGGCACCGGTCTGATCGGCGCCTACACCACGTTCTCGACGTTCACCTTCGACACCTTTCGGCTGTTCGGGAGCGATGCGCCTGTCGCCGCGGTGACGAACGTGCTGGTCAGCCTGGTGGCTGGGCTGGGTGCCGCTATCGCCGGGCTGGCGCTCGGCACGCTCATCTGAAACCCATGGCGGCTACCGGCCAGGCACCGGCCAGGCACCGTCCCCGCACCGTCCCCGCACCGTCC
>JGI20193J14888_1000139_pt1 | contig 19350 bp, 20 predicted proteins | sample NGESurdeep092012_5_FD_14888 | JGI IMG/M metagenome (IMG submission 14888)
TTTCGCGCGTGACGCTGCGCCCGGTCATCTGGCCCGCGATGCGGCGCTTGCGTTCGCCCAGCACGTGATCGATGCTGGCCGCGACCGAGGCGAGCACTTGCGCCGACTCGCCCGCCGGCGCGATCGGGTGGAAGCCGTCGGGAAATTCCTCGGCGATGAAGCCGGCGGAGAGTTTGCCCGCGCGCCAGCGCGGATGCGCCATCACCGCCGCCAGGAACGGAATGTTGTGGCGGATGCCGTCGATGACAAAAGCATCCAGCGCATCGGCCTGCGCCTCGATCGCCTGTGCGCGCGTCGGCGCATGGGTGACCAGCTTGGCGATCATCGGGTCGTAGTAGAGAGAAATCTCGCCGCCTTCGTAGACGCCGGTATCGTTGCGCACGGTGACGCCGTTGGCGCTGCGCTCTTGCGGCGGACGGTAGCGCGTCAGCCGTCCGGTCGAGGGCAGGAAATTGCGGTACGGGTCTTCGGCATAGACCCGGGTTTCCACCGCCCAGCCGGAAAGCTTCACGTCGCTTTGCGTGAGCGACAGCTTCTCGCCGGCCGCACTGCGGATCATCTGCTCGACCAGATCGATGCCAGTGACGAGCTCGGTCACCGGATGCTCGACCTGCAGCCGCGTGTTCATTTCTAGGAAATAGAAGCTCTTGTCCTGGCCGGCGACGAATTCCACCGTGCCAGCGCTGTCGTAGCCGACGGCTTTCGAAAGTGCGACCGCCTGCTCGCCCATCTTCTTGCGCGTGGCCGCGTCGAGCAGCGGGCTCGGCGCCTCTTCGACCACTTTCTGATTGCGGCGCTGGATCGAGCATTCGCGCTCGCCGAGATAAATGACATCGCCGTGCTTGTCGCCCAGCACCTGGATCTCGATATGACGCGGATCGGTGATGAATTTCTCGATGAACACCCGATCGTCGCCGAACGACGACTTCGCCTCCGAGCGCGCGCGCGCGAAGCCTTCCGCCACGTCGGCCTTGCTGTGGGCGATGCGCATGCCCTTGCCGCCGCCGCCGGCGGAGGCCTTGATCATCACCGGATAGCCGATCTCCTCGGCGATCTCGATCGCCTCGACCTCGTTCTCGATGACGCCGAGATGGCCGGGCACGGTGGAGACGTGGGCCGCGGCCGCCGCTTTCTTCGATTCGATCTTGTCGCCCATGGCGGCAATGGCTTTTGGATTTGGCCCGATGAACACGATGCCGGCCGCCTGCAACAGCTTGGGAAACGCCTCGCGCTCGGACAGAAAGCCGTAGCCCGGATGCACCGCTTGCGCCCCGCTCGCCCGGCAGGCGGCGATGATTTTATCGATCACCAGGTAGCTTTCGGCGGCCGGCGGCGGCCCGATGGCGATGGCGGTGTCGGCCATCTCCACGTGCAGGGCGTCCTTGTCGGCCTCCGAATAGACGGCGACCGTCTCGATCCCCATCCGGCGCGCGGTCTTGATGATCCGGCAGGCGATTTCGCCGCGATTGGCAATCAGAATACGCTTGAACATGCGGCCTTAAGAGTGATGCCCCTCGCCAGACCTGGCGGAGTTGGCTGCGGATAACCGACGTTTATTACAATACGGTCGGCATGGACGAACGCAAGGCGGCCAGCCGCTAACGATTACGGGCGCCGGAAGGCGAAGATTTTTCCTTCCAGCGCCGGTTCGCCACTGCTTTGTACTCTCCTGCGCTGATCCGACGCATGAACGGTCATCTTTGCGCCCCTAGCCTATTCCGCGCCCGCCCGGGCCCCTATATAAAGCCTCCGAACGCATAACGATCTTTAAGTTTTGGAGGTTTGTCATGGCATTGGCGATTGGCGATACCGCTCCGGATTTCGAGGCGGACACTACCGAAGGAAAAATCCGCTTTCACGAATGGCTGGGCAATTCCTGGGGCATGCTGTTCTCGCACCCGAAGGATTTCACGCCGATATGCACCACCGAGCTCGGTACCATGGCGCGGCTCAAGCCGGAATTCGACAAGCGCAACACCAAGATCATCGGTCTTTCGGTCGATCCGGTCGATAACCACAAAAAGTGGGCGATCGACATCAAGGACGTGGTGGGTTTTGCGCCGAACTATCCGATGATCGGCGACACCGATCTCAAGATTTCAAAAGCCTACGGCATGCTGCCGGCAAGCACCTCGGGCACCTCGGAAGGCCGCACCCCGGCCGACAATCAGACCGTGCGCAACGTCTTCATCGTCGGGCCGGACAAGAAGATCAAGCTGATCCTGGTCTATCCGATGACCACCGGCCGCAATTTCGACGAGGTGCTGCGCGTGCTCGACTCGCTGCAGCTCACCGCCAAGCATCGCGTGGCCACACCGGCCAACTGGAAACAGGGCGAGGACGTGATCATCACCGGCGCGGTCACCGACGACGAGGCCAAGAAGCTCTATCCGCAAGGCTGGAAGACGCCGAAGCCGTATATTCGCATCGTGCCGCAACCGAAGTGACACGCACTTTTGCGTTGCGCATGATCTTATCCGAGAACCGGTTCCCACTTTTCGGGACCCTGCGCTAGTGCGCAAAAAAAGGGCGCGGGTCGCGATCCGCGCCCTTGGCATTTTCAGGCGATGACAGACTTCAGGCGATGACAGACTTCAGGCGATGACAGACCTGGGCTTTATCCATCGCTTTGTCCCGGCGACGCGGCCGGGCTTGCCTCCCCTGCTCCTGCTGCACGGCACCGGCGGTGACGAGAACGACTTGCTGCCGCTCGCGGCGCAATTGTCGCCCGGCGCGGCGCAGATCGCGCCGCGCGGCAAGGTGCTGGAGAACGGGATGCCGCGCTTCTTCCGGCGGCTGGCGGAAGGCGTGTTCGACCTCGCCGACCTCAAGGCCCGCACGGCTGAACTCGCTGATTTCATCACGGCCGCGCGCACGGCCTACGGCTTGGCAATGCCGGTCGCGGTCGGCTTCTCCAACGGCGCCAATATCGCCGCTTCGCTGCTGCTGATGCGGCCGGGAACGCTGGCGGGCGCCCTGCTCATGCGCGTCATGCTGCCGTTCGAGCCACAGCCGCTTCACGACCTTAGCGCGACGCCGGTGCTCTTGCTTTCCGGCGCCGCCGTCAGTCATGAGGTTGTCCCCGCCGGTCATAATCTGACGCAGCGAGATCTCGCGCTCGCCGCGCAGTGGCTGGGAGCATTTGGGCTGGAGCATTTGCAATGAGCGACATCAACGAAGCGGCCCTCAAGCAGCCGGCATTTGCCGATTTCCTCGGAATGAAAGTGACGCATGTCTCGCCCGAGCGCGTCAGCGCCGAGCTGGTCATGCGCGAGGAGCTCAACAACCGCTTCGGCATTATGCATGGCGGCGCCATCATGGCGCTCGCCGACAATATCGGCGGCACCGCCACCATGGCCAATCTCAAGCCGGGGCAGACCACCACCACGGTCGAGAGCAAGACCAATTTCTTCGCCGCCATTCCGATCGGGGATGTCGCATTCGCCGAATGCACGCCGCTGCATCGCGGCCGCACCACCATGGTCTGGCAGACCCGTATCACCCGCGGCGACGGCCGGCTGTGCGCGCTGGTGACGCAGACCCAGCTCGTGCTCACCCGCGACAAAAAATAACGGTCAAACGTCGGCGTTCGCCGCCGCCGGCCGCGCGCCACGGTTAACCAGGACCACGCCGGCTGCGCAGACCACCATGCCGGCGATCGACAGCGCGTCCAGCTTCTCCCCGAATAGGATGAAGGCCATCAGCGCCGTCGCCGCCGGCACCAGATAAAACAGGCTGGCGAAGCCGGTGGCGGCCGAGCGGCGGATCAGCCAATACATCAGCCCGACGCCGGCGAGCGACAGCACGAACACTAAGTAAGCCAGGGCGAAGATTAATTCTCCGCTCCAGTGGATTTCGCGCGTCTCGAAGGCGAAGGCGCCGACCGCGAACAGCGCGCCGGCGCCGGCATATTGCACGAGGTTGCCGGTGCGCCAGTCGATGCGGCCGCAATAGCGCTTCTGATAAAGCGTGCCGAGCGCAATGCCGATCAGCGACAGAAAGCTCGCGACCCAGCCGAGCGGTGAGCCGGCCGCCACGATGGCATGGTCGTGCAGCACCAGCGCGACGCCGACCAGACCGAGCACGAGACCGACCCATTGCACGCGCGTCACCGTCTCGCCCATCCAGCGATTGGCGATGGTGGAGATGATGATCGGTTGCAGGCCCGGGATCAGCGCCGAGATGCCGGTCGGCACGCCCTGGCTGATCGCAATGAACACGCCGCCGAGATAGAGCCCATGCACCAGTGCGCCGGCCACCAGGCTGTGGCCAATCTCAGCGCCATTCGGCCAGCGCGCGCGCCAGATCAACGCAATGGCGGCCAAGATGAGCACCACGAATACCATGCGCACGGCCAGGAACGTCAGCGGCTCAATATAGGGCAGCCCATAGCGTGCACCGATGAATCCGCTGCTCCACAGCAGCACGAACAGCAGCGGCGCCGCGGCGATGGCCACTCTGCTCAGGCGCATGATGGTCTCGGCATGGGGGTCCGGGGCTGGGTTTACCGGCAAACAGGCGGCTGGCGACGGCTTAGCATTTTCGGCAGCCGTATGGCTTCCCCCTCTCGCCAGGCGCCAACATGTGATACTGTCCGCGCCGGTCCATATTTCGGAGAAACGCCGGTCATGAAATTGATCGTGTACTATGTCGTCTTCGTGCTGATCGGCATGCTCGGAGCCTATGCCATCGGTCGAACCGTGGAGTATTGGTCGGAAACCGCAAGCTTACCGATGTTCCTGGGCTGCTTCTTCGTGGTGTTCTGGTTGGCCTGGGTATTGGCGGTCCGGCTGACGAAACCACATTCCGTATAACGGCATTGCATATCTAGGTTTTTGGGCAATCGCGTCAGCTTTCGAACGCCACATCGACCGGCACCCGGTAGCCATTGGCGAGCCGGTTGGTTTCGTTGGCCATGCCGGTGACCGCCATCAGCTCGCCGAACATGGCTTCGGTCATGCCGGCCTTGCGCGCCGCCGCGCTATGGCTGGCGATGCAATAGGCGCAACCATTGGTGACCGACACCGCCAGATAGACCATCTCCTTGGTCAGCGGGTCTAATGCGCCGGGCGCCATGATCTGCTTGATGCTGTCCCAGGTGCGCTTGAGGGTGGCCGGATCGCGCGCGAGATATTTCCAGAAATTATTCACGTCCGGCACGTTGCGGGACTTTTTGATGTCGTCATAGACCGCGCGCACGGCGGGCGAAGCGTCGGCATATTCGACAGGCGGCGGCGTGGGCATGGGCGGCTCCTTTAAACGAAGGCTTACTCGATTGTCGCGGCGTTTCATTCATTTGTCATCGCCCGCCAACGGTCCGCGCAAAGCGCGGCCCGATGACAGGCTCCGGCGGGCGATCCAGTAATCACTGCGCTCACTGTATTTACTGGGTCCCCGCCTTCGCGGGGACGACAGCAGAGTGTGTTGTTAGCCTCGCGACCAACCAAAATTGTCAAATAGCCAAGCGCCAGCGCCCGTATTGTTGGCGGCGCCGGGTACGCCGTCGTCCCTTCCGCCTTCGCCCTGCGGGCTTCGGCGGACAAGTCCTTGCCCCTCGCAAAAAGCCGAGGGGATGGAGCGCCGCGAGGCGCTGCCGTTCCTTCGTCTGCCGCGTCCTCTTTTGGAGGACGCGGGCGCCTCTCGGCGCTCCATCGCGGCGTTTATTTCGGCCCGGGTCCGCGCTTTCGAACTGGTCGAAGCCAGCATGTCAGCGAACTCCTCGCACCCGGGTCGTACTGCCCGGGGGGCGGGGTCCCGGCGCCGCCCGGGGCGCGTGGGTTACGTTTGCCCACGCCCGCGGGCGCCGCATCGCCGATGTCGGGTTCACCCGATATCGGCCCACGAATGGTGGCCCCACCATCACGACGCCTCATGACAGCGCCCTCGGCGGACCGGACCGCTATAGGAATATATACTCTAGGATTAAAGTCGAGAGATAATTGCCGGCAGTCCGCCGGTCATTTGCAGGTGTCTTCCGACGAGATCACCTTTTTGTACCAAGCCTCGGGCTTGTCGAAGTCGCACAGCGAATGTTTCTTGGCGAGCGGCGGCGCATTGCCGCCGCAGCCGACCTGGACCACCCCGATCTTGGTGTCGACCTGGCACTTCACCGCGCAATTCTTCTCGGCGCTGGCGGAATTGTCGGTGACGACATCGATCGATTTGCCGTCCGGCGCGATCACACAGCCGGCCTGCGCCGGCGGCGCCGGCGATGCGACGGCAATAGCGGCCACAGCCGCCAACAAGAGACGCGTTTTCATTGAACCACCCCCCAAGCATGAGACCATGCCGTTTTTAGGGGGCGCTTCAAAGCGGAGCAAGCTTCAAAACGGCATCATCTTTGCCGCCGCAGCGACCGCAGCAGCGCCAGCCCGAGAGCGAGAGACAATCGCGCTTCCCCTCTCCCCTTGTGGGAGAGGGATGTGAGTTCGCGGCACCTGCTCTACATGAAGTTCTCGACCACCGTGACCGGAAGATTTTTAGCCTTCCGCGTCATCGCATCGATGTCCATCTTGATCGAGTTTGCTTCGGTCCGCAGCTGCGCTTTCGCGTGCGGATTGAACGACACGAACCAGATGCCACCGAACACGATGGCGACCGTGATGCCCAACACAATGAAGCTTCGCATGGCTGAGCTCCTCTCTCGGTCCGGCAAGCCGGACGGCAACGATCCCTGCAAAACGCCGACGCCGACGTTGTGCGCTTTGCATAAAGCGTGCCTCTGACAGCGCGATGACGAAAACGCGACACGTCGGCGTGCCGCATTTTTGTTCAGCTTCGACTTTCGTATTAAATGTTGGCGCGCGGGCGCGATGACGTTGCCGCGAAATGAATCAATCCAGCCGCCGGTTGCTTACGATGCAGCCATTGCAACGACCTGCATCGACCCCGCCGCATGCGCAATATGCAAATTCGCCGACCTGGGCGCCGCTCGGAGACGCCCTGCCGCCAAGGGCTGGCCCATTTTATCAACGTGATTGCCCGATTCGCCGGCAAGGCCACTGGGCATTTGATTTCAAAATAACCAGCCGCGCGAGGATGGGGGCCGTGGCATGTCGGCAAATTGATAGACGGCGTAATGCACGCCCGCCTCCGCCGCGCTCCAGAAGCGCCAGCACTTCTCCGCCTTGAAATCAGCGAGCGCGCGGCAGGTGATCGGTCGAATACCAATGGTCGAATTTGGAGCGCAAGGGTTCGGCGACGACGGCGCGGACGAGGAAGAAGGATTTGGGCATGGGGTGGCTCCGCATTGGCGCAATCATTAAAGCGGTCATATCGGCAAATTGTCGATTTTCAACGCAAACAGCTCAAGATGCTTGTTCGGGATATTCCGGGACGTCCACGTATATGATTTCCGGCAAGCAGCTAAAACTATTCAAGACATCTTGCAGGTTCCGGCTGGCGCAGGGGCCGACGAGAATCTGGCGCGGCTCAATTCCGCGCTCCCAACCCTCGCCAATATCGATGTATCGCTTTCCTGATGGTGGTAGATGAGGCCTCTTTTTGACCGCGATGCCTGTGAAGGGCCGTGACGCCGCTGTGTTTGCAGGAATGGCAAGTATGCGAAATTCCCTCTGATCTTCGAAGTATGGATCTTTGTGGCGCGCGCAGAACTGCATAAGCTTTCCGACAAAAGTCGTCTCTGGCCAAAGTCGCTCATGCTGCAGCTCCACGCCGACATCCGGACGCGCTGTCGCAATAAAACAGAGTAGCCTTTGTACCATTTGAGATTGCAAGGGCCCATAATCACTGCTGCTTTTGTCCAGTCCGTACGATACGGATGATGCCTGTATGAGACCGTAGTTGAATAATCGATCTTCTCGCTGAACCAGCATTTCAATGTCGTCTTTTGAAAACTGAAGGCAATATCCATCTTCGCCGATGTCTTTCCACAACGAGCGGATTCCCCGGCGATCATGATCGGGGGTTTTCGCCGCGGCGAAAGACGTGACATACAGATGGCCGTCGTCCGCCTGACACGCTACAGTGCGAATATGCGAATAAAATTTTTCTTCAATCTGCGCCAGATCAGCATCAGTGTAACTTCGTTGTTTTTTGTCCGCGGGCACCTCGGCCATCGCAGATTTCAATGACAACTTTAGAAGTTCTACCAAACCATACAGGATCTCTCTCGTGTCCTTTAAGTCCAAAAAATTGGTCGCCCAAAGGCTCTTCGTACGCGCGATGCCTTCTAATCCCGCACGATTGGTGTAGTGGTGCAACAGTTCCATTTACGACAGGCGTCCTAATCACACCGGCAAATTATCATGCTTCCTGCTTGGCATCTCGACATGCTTGTTGCGCAGCATGGCGAGCGAGCAATTTCCCCTACGGCTTCTGACAGTCCTCGCTGCCACCCTCAAGCTTGCCATACGCCTTCCCGCCGGTCGGGCGCAGGCAGACGTACCAATCCTTGGCGCCGCCGGGCACCGTCTGCGTACACTTTACCGTCGCGATACCGTCGGGAACCACAAAGCGGCAGGTGACTGTGCAGGATGTCGACTGCGGATAAGGATTGCTGGTCTTCACGATCACCGCGTCGCCTTTCGGTGAGATCGTGCAGATGTAGGCCGCCGCGCGCTCCGCCGGCGCCAGCAGGAGAATTGCACATGCCGCAATCACAAAACGCATCGGCTGTTCTCACACCTCACAATGGCAAATTGTCGTGCTTGCGCTTCGGCACTTCGACATGCTTGTGGCGCAGCATGGCCAGCGCGCGCGCCAACCGCCTCCGCGTCGAGTGCGGCATGATCACGGCGTAGCGGCCTGCTTTGCCGAGAGAAGCGCGTCTAGCTCCGGCAGCAGAACAATGCCGTCCTGATCGCTGCCGGATGAATGCACGACGATCCAGGTGCACGGCGCTCCGCTCTCATTGCACGGCGCATGCGGCACGTCGGCCGGACAGAAGACCTGGTCGCCCGCGCGCACGACGATCCGCCGTTCCAGCTTGTCGCCGTAGTAGACGGCGCACCCGCCCTCGAGCAGATAGGCGATGGTCTCGATGCCCTTGTGATAATGGACCTTGGCCCGCGCCCCGCTCGGCATCGGCAGGACGTTCATGCAGATGCGCTCAGCGCCGACTGTTTCCGCGGAAGCGCCGGCGCCATAGGTAAAGCCCTGTTTGCCGACATAGGTCTGACCCGGCTTGATCACCTGCACGCGGCCTGTTGCTGAAGCTGCCATCGCAAACTCCTTGTCTCACAGCGGCAAATTGTCGTGCTTCCGGGCCGGCATCTCCACATGCTTATGCCGCAGCATGGCGAGCGCGCGCGCCAGCCGCCGTCTGGTCGAGTGCGGCATGATCACGTCGTCGATATAGCCGCGCTCGGCGGCGACGAACGGCGACAGAAAGCGATCCTCGTATTCCTTGGTGCGGGCGGCGATCTTGGCCTTGTCGCCGATGTCGGCGCGGAAGATGATCTCCACCGCGCCCTTGGCGCCCATCACCGCGATCTGCGCGGTCGGCCAGGCGTAGTTCAAATCGCCGCCGACGTGCTTGCTCGCCATCACGTCATAGGCGCCGCCGAAGGCCTTGCGCGTGATCACGGTCACCAGCGGCACCGTGCATTGGCTGTAGGCGAACAGCAGCTTGGCGCCGTGCTTGATCAGCCCGTTGTATTCCTGCGCGGTGCCGGGCAGGAAGCCGGGCACGTCGACGAAGGTGACGATCGGAATGGCGAAGGCGTCGCAAAAACGCACAAAGCGCGCGGCCTTGCGCGAGGCGTCGCTGTCGAGCACGCCGGCCAGCACCATCGGCTGGTTGGCGACGAAGCCGACCGTGCGGCCGGCGATGCGGCCAAAACCAGTGACGATGTTCTTGGCATAGGCGGCGGCAATCTCGAAGAAGTCGCCCTCGTCGGCGACCTTGAGGATCAGCTCCTTGATGTCGTAGGGCTTGTTGGGATTGTCGGGGATCAGCGTGTCGAGCGATTCATCGATGCGGTCGTCGGGGTCCTGCGTCGGCCAGTCCGGCACGCCGCTCTCGTTGTTGGCGGGCAAGAAATCGATCAGCCGGCGCATCTGCAACAGACACTCGACGTCGTTCTCGAAGGCGCCGTCGGCGACGCCGGATTTGGTGGTGTGCACGCTGGCGCCGCCCAGCTCCTCGGCGGTAACGACTTCGTTGGTCACCGTCTTCACCACATCGGGGCCGGTGACGAACATGTAGCTGGTATCGCGCACCATGAAGATGAAGTCGGTCATCGCCGGCGAATAGACGTCGCCGCCCGCGCACGGGCCCATGATGACGCTGATTTGCGGAATCACGCCGGAGGCGATGACGTTGCGCTTGAACACCTCGCCATAGCCGCCGAGCGCGGCCACGCCTTCCTGGATGCGGGCGCCGCCGGCGTCGAACAGGCCGATCACCGGACAGCGCGCCTTCATCGCCATGTCCTGCACCTTCATGATCTTGCCCGCATGCGTCTCCGACAGCGAGCCGCCGAACACGGTGAAGTCCTTGGAGAACAGATAGACCGTGCGGCCGTTGACGGTGCCCCAGCCGGTGACCACGCCGTCGCCGGGGATCTTGGTCTTTTCCATGCCGAAGTCGGTGGAGCGGTGCTCGACGAACATGTCGAGCTCCTCGAACGAGCCCTTGTCGAGCAGCAGTTCGATGCGCTCTCTGGCGGTTAATTTCCCGCGCTTGTGCTGGGCCTCGATGCGGGCGGTGCCGCCGCCCAGCCGCGCCTCTTCCCGCCGCGTCTCCAGCCTGTCGAGAATGTCCTTCATGGCCGCCAGCCCCCGCGTATTTCCGCAATGGTCGCCCGAATTTGGCTGCAAAAGCCATACCATGGCACATGGCGGGGCGGCAGGCTTGGCATGGCGCGGAAAGCCTGATTAGACACGTCCCATGACCGCACCCGCGACCTCAGCCGAGCTCCTGCAACAGGGCCTGTTCCATCACCGCCGGGGTGAGCTCGCGCTCGCCATGGAGCGCTATACCGACGTCCTGCGCACCGATCCGAACAACGCCGATGCGCTCTATTACGTCGCCGTGGTCGCCTGCCACGAAGGCCAATTCCAGCAGGGCATCGACCTGGCCCGCCGCTCGCTGTCATTCCGGAGGGGCCAGGCGCGCGCGCATAATTTGATCGGGCAGGCGCTGTACCGGCTCGGCCAAGTGAAGGACGCGCTGGCGAGCTTCGATAACGCGCTCGAATGCGATGTGAATTTCGCCGGCGCCTATGGCAACCGCGGCAACATGCTGAGCGAACTCGGGCGGGCGGCGGAAGCGCTGTCGAGCTTCGACCGCGCGCTCGCGCTCAACGCCAATTCGAGCGCCGACTGGTTGAACCGCGGCGCCACCCTGCACGGCATGGGCCGCCTCGACGAGGCCATTGCCAGCTACGACCGCGCCGTCGCGCTCGATCCGGAATTTGGCGCGCTGCATCTTAATCGCGCCAACGCGCTCAAGGACAGCGGCCGTTTCGACGACGCGCTGGCCGGCTATGACCGCGCCATCGCCCTCACCGCCGCTTTTGCCGAGGCGCATCTTGGCCGCGGGGTTACGTTAAAGCAGCTCGGCCGCCTCGACGACGCGCTCGCCAGCATTGATCGCACGATCGAGCTCAAGGCGGATATGGCGCCGGCCCACAAAGCGCGCGGCAGCGTGCTGCAGGCGATGGGACGCGCCGATGAAGCGCAGGTCAGCATCGCGACCGCCGCCGAACTCGAGAAGCCGGCGGACAAAGACACACCGGCGTGATGCGCCGCGATCCAACCGGGCACTCGCTCACGGCACCTGCCGCAGCACCGTCGCCGCCGCCTGCAGCTCGGCAAATCGGTTGGCGCGGCGCGCGAGCGCGAGCTCGTCGCGCCCCCAGTATTCCATCTGCCAGTCCTCGTCGACATTGGCGGCGGCCCAGGCCGCATCGATGTCGAGCTGCCCATGCGCGAGCGCCAGCGCCAGCAGGCCTGAGCCGGTCAGCGTCGTGATCGCGGACACCGCGCCCAACCGCCACGGATCGGCGGGGATCGCGGCCCGCGCGGCGGCGATGGCCTCGCTCGCCTGCGCGGCGAACATCACGCCCTCGACCGGCACGAAGCGCGCGCCGAGCCTACGCTGCGCCCATTCCAGCACCGGGTCCCAGCGCTGCGCCTGCCGCTCGCTGAGGTCTTCCGGCGCGGCGGCGCGATAGAACAGCAAATCGGAGCCGAGGTATTGCGCGACCTCCTCCGCCACCGGCTGCGATTGCTCCACCACCGCGTCGATCACCGCATTGGCGAGCCGCGTGAGCGGCATGCGCGCCGGATCGATCACGTCCGCTTGCGCATTCCACTCCGCGGCGATGGTCTCGGCCAAGGCCCGCGTCGGCGCGGCCAGCGCGCGCCGCGCCGGCGTGCGGACCGGCTTGTGGTCGAGTAGTACCGGGTAACCATCGCCCTCGCCGGCAACCTCACCGACATGCGCCCGCGCATAGAAGCGCTTGCGCAAGATCAGGCGCGCGCCGCGGCGCGCCGCCTCCCGCGGGTCGAGCGGCTGATTTCCGAAAATCTCGGTAAAAATATCACGCATCAGGCTGCTGTCATTTTGCGCCGCAACAAGGCGGAGCCGCGGCAGGCCGCGGCGTGGGTCGGACGCCGAAAATAGCGGTTTCGACCCGCTATAGGTATTCGTCCGCGGCGCCGATATCGAGGCCCGAATGCCTTGCTGGCGCCGCTTTCAGAGAGCGAAAACACCAATGCCGCCTTGCAGTTGATAGGGCATCGGCATGACGGAAGGATAGGTAGCCTTGCGGAGTTCTACCCCATAATATCCGGCCGGATTCGGGCCGGACCACAAGGCCAAGCCGGGAAAATGCCAGCCGCTTGCGGCTGGCACGTGGTGGTGTTGACTAAGCCGCAGTGCGGCGCGCGTTTTGAGGAGTCGATGAAGAATACCGACATTTCTGCGCCGGACTATTTCCACAAGGTCGTGGATTGCCAATGGGCTTGTCCGGCCCACACCCCCGTTCCCGAATATATTCGCATGATCGCCGCCGGCCGCTACGGCGACGCCTACATGCTCAATTGGAAATCGAACGTGTTTCCGGGGATTCTCGGCCGCACCTGCGATCGTCCGTGCGAGCCGGCGTGCCGGCGCGTGCGCGTCGAGGACGAGCCGGTGGCAATCTGCCGCCTGAAGCGCGTCGCCGCCGATTACAAGGAAGACATCACCGCGCGCATGCCGAAGCCGGCGGCGAGGAAGAACGGCAAGCGCATCGCGCTGGTCGGCGGCGGGCCCGCCTCGCTCACGGTCGCGCGCGACCTCGCGCCGATCGGCTATCACGTCGTGGTGTTCGATGCCGATGCAAAAGCCGGCGGCATGATCCGTACGCAAATTCCGAAATTCCGCCTGCCCGACAGCGTCATCGACGAGGAAACCGGCTACATCCTCGGCCTCGGCGTGGAATTCCGCGGCGGCAAACGGATCGACAGCATGAAGGCGCTGCTGGCCGAAGGCTGGGACGCCGTGTTTGTCGGCTCCGGCGCGCCGCGCGGCCGCGATCTCGATATCCCCGGCCGCCAGGAAGCGGCCAGGAATATTCACATCGGCATCGACTGGCTGTCCTCGGTGTCGTTCGGCCACACCACCAAGATCGGCAAGCGCGTGATCGTGCTTGGCGGCGGCAACACCGCCATGGACTGCTGCCGCTCGGCGCGCCGCATCGGCGGCGAAGACGTTCACGTCGTCGTGCGTTCCGGCTTCGAGGAAATGAAAGCTTCGCCTTGGGAAAAGGAAGACGCCCAGCACGAGGGCATCCCGATCCACAATTTCCTCGTGCCGAAGGAATTCACCCACGCCAACGGCAGACTCACCGGCATCAGCTTCGAGAAGGTGAAGGCCGAATACGACGCCAAGGGCCGCCGCAAGCTGGTGCCCGCCGGCGAGCCCGATCAGCACTTCCCCTGCGACGACGTGCTGGTGGCGGTCGGCCAGGAGAACGCCTTCCCCTGGATCGAGCGCGACACCGGCATCGAGTTCGATGAATGGAATATGCCGAAAGTCGACAAGCAGACCATGGCGTCGACCAACCCGAAAGTGTTCTTCGGCGGCGACGCCGCGTTCGGCCCGAAAAACATCATCTGGGCGGTAGCGCACGGCCACGAGGCTGCGGTGTCGATCGACAAGATGCTCAACGGCGAGGACATCGCCGACCGCCCGATGCCGGCGGTCGAGCTGATGAGCCAGAAGATGGGCATCCACGAATGGTCCTACGACAACGAGATCGCGCTCGATCATCGCTACAAAGTGCCGCTGCGCGACAAGGTCGTGGCGCTGAAGGACATCAAGGCCGAGGTCGAATTGGGCTTTGACGTGCAGCTCGCGCTCAAGGAGGCGGGGCGCTGCCTCAATTGCGACGTGCAGACGGTGTTTTCGGCGCAGCTCTGCATCGAATGCGATGCCTGCGTCGACATCTGCCCGATGGACTGCATCACCTTCACGCTGAACGGCGAGGAAGCCGAGCTGCGCAAGCGGCTCAATGCGCCGTCCCACAATCTCACCCAGGATCTCTATGTCCAGGACGGTCTGAAGACTGGCCGCATTATGGCCAAGGATGAGGACGTCTGTCTGCATTGCGGCCTGTGCGCCGAACGTTGTCCGACCGGCGCCTGGGACATGCAGAAATTCTTACTGGATATGACCTACGCAGGGAATTCATGCCGACCGCAACGCCGATCAGCCGCATAAACGATTTTGTCGTCCGCTTCGCCAACGTCAACGGCTCCGGGTCGGCGAGCGCCAACGAGATGTTTGCCCGCGCCGTCATGCGCATGGGCATTCCCGTTGCGCCGCGCAACATCTTTCCGTCCAACATCCAGGGTCTGCCGACCTGGTACGAGGTGCGCGTGTCGGAAGCCGGCCACATGGGCGCGCGCGGCGGCACCGACCTGATGGTGGCGATGAATCCGCAGACCTTCGACAAGGACATCGCCGCCATCGAGCCGGGCGGCTACCTGTTCTACGATTCGACCAAGGCGCTGCCGGCCTCGAAATTCCGCCAGGACATCACCGTCATCGGCGTGCCGCTGACCGCGATCTGCAACCGCGAATACACCGATCCGCGCCAGCGCCAGCTGTTCAAGAACATCATCTATGTCGGCGCGCTCACCGCGCTGCTCGATATGGACGTGAAGGTGGTCGAGAAACTGATCGGCGAGCAGTACAAGGGCAAGGACAAGCTGATCGAGCCCAATATCAAGGCGCTGCATATCGGCCGCGATTACGCCACGCTCAATCTCGACTGCCCGATCGGCCTGCGCCTGAAGCAGAGCGACAAGGTCGCCGACCGCATCTTCATCGAGGGTAATGCGGCGGCCGCGCTCGGCGCGGTCTATGGCGGCGCCACCGTCTGCGCCTGGTATCCGATCACGCCGTCATCCTCGCTGGCCGACGCCTTCACGCGCCATTGCGCCAAGATGCGGGTCGATCCGGAAACCAAGCAGGCCAAATACGCCATCATCCAGGCCGAGGACGAACTCGCCTCCATCGGCATCGTGATCGGCGCCGGCTGGAACGGCGCGCGCGCTTTCACCGCCACCTCGGGCCCCGGCATCTCGCTGATGCAAGAGTTCATCGGGCTAGCCTATTTCGCGGAAATTCCGGCGGTCATCTTCGACGTGCAGCGCGCCGGTCCCTCGACCGGCATGCCGACGCGCACCCAGCAATGCGACATCATCTCCTGTGCCTATGCCTCGCATGGCGACACCAAACACATCTTGCTGTTCCCTGAGGATCCGGCGGAAGCCTTCGAGTTCGCGGCGGCCTCGTTCGATCTCGCCGACCGGCTGCAGACGCCGATTTTCGTCATGCTCGATCTCGACATCGGCATGAACCATCACCTGTGCCGGCCGTTTTCCTGGGACGACACCCGCGCTTACGACCGCGGCAAGGTGATGACGGCGGCGGAACTGGAGGCCGGTAAGGAGTTCGGCCGCTATCTCGACGTCGACGGCGACGGCATTCCCTACCGCACCTATCCCGGCACGCACCCGACCAAGGGTTCATTCTTCACCCGCGGCACCTCGCGCGACCGCTATGCGCGCTACACCGAGGAAGGCGCCCCTTACGTCGACAACATGCAGCGGCTGGTCCGCAAGTTCGACACCGCCAAGGACCTGGTGCCGCGCCCGTTACAGGCCAATGCCGGCAAGCCCACCAAATACGGCGTGATCTATTACGGCTCGACCTCGCCATCGATGGATGAGGCGATCCATATGATCGAGGCCCGCGGACACGCGCTCGACCGCATGCGCATCCGCGCCTTCCCGTTCCATTCCTCGGTCAACAGCTTCGTCGCCGATCATGATTTCGTGTACGTGGTGGAACAAAATCGCGACGCGCAATTGCGCTCGCTGATCGTGAACGAGTGCGGGATCGATCCGGTGCGGCTGGTGCCGATCCTGCACTACGACGGCACGCCGATCACCGCGCGCTTCATCGCCACCGCGATCGGCGAGCATCTCGATAAGCTCAAACTCACACCGCTCAGGGTGGTTTCATGACCTATCTCGTCAAGCCGAAATTCCATCATCCCGAGCTGCCGACGAACGCGCTCGGCTACACCCACCGCGACTATGAGGGCTCGGTCTCGACGCTGTGCGCCGGCTGCGGCCACGACTCGATCACCGCCGCCATCATCCAGTCCTGCTTCGAGCTCTCGATCGAGCCGCACCGGGTGGCCAAGATTTCCGGCATCGGCTGCTCGTCGAAAACGCCGACCTATTTCCTCGGCAATTCGCACGGCTTCAACTCGGTGCACGGCCGCATGCCGTCGGTGCTCACCGGCGCCAATCTCGCCAACCGCGATTTGATCTATCTCGGCGTCTCCGGCGACGGCGACAGCGCCTCAATCGGCCTCGGCCAGTTCGCCCACAGCCTGCGCCGCGGCGTCAACATGGTCTATATCGTGGAGAACAACGGCGTGTACGGCCTCACCAAGGGCCAGTTCTCCGCCACCGCCGACCGCGGCTCAAAATCCAAGCGCGGCTTCGTCAATACCGACAATTCCATCGACCTGGGGGCGATGGCCTTGCAGCTCGGCGCCAGCTTCGTCGCCCGCTCGTTCTCCGGCGACAAGCAGCAGCTGGTGCCGATCATCAAGGCGGCGATCGCGCACAAGGGCGCCGCCTTCATCGATATCATCAGCCCTTGCGTTGCGTTCAACAATCACGCCGGCTCAACCAAAAGCTTCGATTTCGTGCGCGAGCACAACGAGGCGGTCAACCGGCTCGATTTCATGTCCAGCCGCATGCCGATCGAAGTGAAATACGAGCCCGGTACCGTCGAGGTGGTCGAGCAGCACGACGGCTCCAAGCTCACGCTGCGCAAGCTCGCCGCCGACTACGAGGTCAACGACCGCACGGCTGCCCTGGGGTTCTTGCAGCAGCACGCGGCCAAGGGTCAGATCGTCACCGGGCTCCTGTTTATGGAGAAGGACTCGGAAGACCTGCACGCGCATTTGCACACGGTCGACGCCCCGCTCAACACGCTGAGCGAAAAAGAACTCTGCCCCGGCCAGGCCACGCTCGACCAGTTCAACGCCAGCCTGCGTTAGGTTGCGCAACAGTCATGGAATTGCGCAGGCTCGGGCAATCCGATCTGCAGATCGCGCCGATCATGCTCGGCACCAATGTGTTCGGCTGGAGCGCCGATGCGGCGACCTCGTTCGCCTTGCTCGACGCCTTTGTCGATGCCGGCTTCAACGCCATCGACACCGCCAACACCTATTCGCGCTGGGTTCCCGGCCACCAGGGCGGCGAATCCGAGACCATCATCGGCAACTGGCTGAAAGCGACGGCAAAGCGCGACCAGGTGGTGATCGCGACCAAGGTCGGCGAGGACATGGGGCAAGGCCGCGGCCTGAAGACGAGCGACATCGTTCGTGAGGCCGAGGCCTCGCTCAAGCGCCTGCAAGTCGAGCGCATCGATCTCTACCAGACGCATTTCGACGACACGAATACCGCGCTGGAAGAGACCTTGCAGGCCTATGCGCAACTGATCGCGCAGGGCAAGGTGCGCGCGATCGGCGCCTCCAATATCAGCGCCGCGCGGCTGAAGGACTCGCTGGACGCCAGCCAACGGCTCGGCATTCCCCGCTACGAAAGCCTGCAGCCGCTCTATAATCTCTACGACCGCAAGCAGTTCGAGCAGAACTACGCGGCGCTCTGCGCGAGCGAGCGGATCGGCGTCATCACCTATTATTCGCTCGCCGCCGGCTTCCTCACCGGCAAGTACCGCTCGCCAGCCGACACTGCCAAAAATGCGGCGCGCGGCGGCCGCGTGAAGCAATATCTCGACGACCGCGGCTTGCGCATCCTGAAAGCGCTCGACGAGGTCGCCGCCCGCCGTGCCGCCACGCCGGCACAGGTTTCGCTCGCGTGGCTGATCGCACGCCCGAGCGTGACCGCGCCGATCGTCAGCGCCACCAGTCTCAAACAGTTGGCCGCGATCCTGAAGGCGGCGCAGATCAAGCTCAGCGCTGAGGACATCGCCACGCTCGACGCCGCGAGCGCCTGAGGTCGCCGCCGGAGTTCCAGCGATGGAACTCTGGCGCTGGCCAAGCGTTAAGGGCTGACAATGCCAGCGACTCCAGCCTCCAGCCCGCAAAAGCAGCGCGACCACACCAAGGCGCAGCGCCAGGGCAAGGCTAAGGGCACGGCCAAGGGCATCACCGAGCGAGAGATCGTGGACGTGGAGGGGCTGTCGTCTCCCCGCACGCCGGTGATCTACGAGGTGGTGCGGCGGATTGGCGACGAGGAAATGCAGCGCCCGGCCACTTCGCTGTGGTGGTCAGGTGTCGCTGCCGGCCTGTCGATGAGCTTTTCGCTGCTGGCGCAGGCGATCCTGGAAACCCACCTGCCCGACACGCCGTGGCGGCCGCTGCTCTCGGGCTTCGGCTATTGCGTCGGCTTCCTGATGGCGGTGCTGGGACGCCAGCAACTGTTCACCGAGAGCACGATCACGGTGGTGCTCCCGGTGTTCGCTGATCTCAACCGGGCCAACATCTGGCGCATGGCGCGGCTGTGGACCATCGTGCTGGTCGCCAATCTCGCCGGCACACTGATCGCCGCGCTGATCTGCAGCTATACGCCGGTGCTGCGGCCCGACTTGCTGCACGGCATGTTGACCATCAGCCGCGGTCTGCTCGCGCTCAGCTGGTGGGACATGTTTTTCCGCGCCATTTCGTCCGGATTCCTGATCGCCGCCATGGTGTGGATGATTCCGAGCGCGGAAAACGCGAAGTTCTCCGTGATCACGCTGATGACCTACCTGATCGCGATCGGCGGCTTCACCCATATCGTCGCCGGCAGCATGGAAGCCTACATGCTCGTGCTCGCCGGCGATTGGGAATGGTGGCGGATGAT
>JGI20193J14888_1000159_pt1 | contig 18262 bp, 19 predicted proteins | sample NGESurdeep092012_5_FD_14888 | JGI IMG/M metagenome (IMG submission 14888)
GACTCGACAGAAGGGAGGAAGGTTCGAGTAGAACGTAGTTCCAGGGAGTCCGGTGGGGAATTACGGCGGCGCAGGGCTAGGGAATTACGGCGGTGTTCACAAGCAGTCCAGGGCGAATACCGGACCGCCGACATGCCTATTCGTATTGTGTGACCCAAGGTCCACCGATGGACCGCCAGGAGCTGCTGTCACTTCACACCGACATCGGCACACGAGCCACAATCGATCCGACGGGCCCGCTTCGATGCCGAAGCACCCGAACGTGACGGCAGCGATCAGCCCCTCAGCTGCTGGTCAAAGGCCGCCACACCCCATAAGACACCAGTCGGCTAGGTCTGAAGGGGTACTCCTGAGTAGGACTTTCCAGGACTTTCCATCCAGCTCATCAGCCCCCGTCTACCCGATGTGACCGATTGGATTGCCAAATCGGATTGCCAAGATCGCACATCGACCCGCCGGTTCATTCGCTGCGAAAGTTGCGTCTCACTCCGGCTCAGCGGGACGCCCCTAAACCAGATCAAGGCAGATCAGAGAAGCCGTCGAACTTTCGCCAGGGGGTTGCACCCGGAGTGTAAGGAGGATTGAATAGGGCAGAGGCCATTTGGTGGGAGGTGTGCTGATGCCTCCGGATGATCAGAAAGATGTCATCAAGGCCATCCGATTGGGCTGGTCCCTCTCCGAGGTCCGGGGTCGTAATCAGCGGATGGTCAACGGGCCGAATCCTCCGGAGATCTCCGATTTCGAAACCAGGGTCCTCCCCCTTCGCGCCGAACGCCCCCCGACGGAACGGCGCATCGAGGCTCAGCGCGTCTTCATCCAGATGGCGAAGGACCTGAACGTCAATAACGACGCCACGGGCACCGATATACCCACTCAAATCGACGCCGATGCCAAAAGCATCTACGTCTTCCTCTTCGGCGATACGGAGAAGCAGGTGTTGCCAAACCCAACAGCCGCTGCAGGGGCATGGGCAGCACTAGCAAAGAAGATCTATTTCTACGACGCGTGGGTTGAAGACAAACTGGCCTCCACCTCTGAGTCCTTGTCTTCCGGCTACCAGCTTGGGCGAGGGTTGGCAGATGCGTACTGGTTCGACGCCCACCGCTTCACTTCACCGCCACCTGACAACGCCGAAGCCATGTGGACGGAGCTTCTCGGTAAATCTCGTTGCGATGAACTCGGCCGCCTGATGGGACGGCTATCCTCCTACTTCAACCAGTTCACTCCGCCAGCAGTGGCTGGCTCGGTCAAGACCTGGGAGGCAGTAGCGGCCGACGGTAGTTGGCGAAATGCGGCGGGTGCCGAGAACAAGCTGATCCTGCAGCTGCGGCGTTGGTATGAGCTCTTGGTGATCGGACAAGATCCGACAACGCTCGTGCCGCCATTCTCGATATTCCGAAGCTTCAAAGCATCAAGGAAAGTGTTCAGAGCCTTCATTCAGGAGATCGGTCTGCTGTTGCTTAGCTTGATTGCAGTCGGATTTCTCGCGTATCTGTCAACCACGCACAAGACCAGTGCTTTTGAAAATTCGTTGATCACGATTGCGAGCGGAGTCGGTATTACGATTGCGGGATTGCAAGCCAGAATCAAGAATGCCACTCAATCCCTATTGAGTCGCATCAAAGACGACGCCCAGACCGAACTCATCGCCGCGTCCATTGTTGAAATCCCGCCGACGCCAGATCTCAGCGAGGCCAAGCGACGAGCCAAGACCATCGAACTCATGGGGCAGCGCCGCCTGACAACCGCGGCCGGCTGATCTGGCGTGAGATGCCCCGGGTGCGATGACTGCTGTGGCTTTTGGATAGCCGCCGCCGGGGTCGCTTCGATGAGGTCGAGGACGGAGGCATAAAGGACCATTGCCTCAGAGGCCTCGGCACCGGTGGCCGCGTTCACCGCGTCGACAAGGCGAGCCAGGTCGGTCGTGACCCGAGGAGAGAGGGTGAGGACTCCTGACCCGACCCCTTTGAATGGATCCACCTGACCTTGACCCCGTTTATTGGCCCACGGTAATGAGAGTTCTGCCCGGGTTGTGGTCAGATCGTACTGCTTCACATTCGTCGGGCGTGAGGTACTCGCGTGAGCTGTGTCGCCGAAGCGGATTATAGAAGTTGACGATGTAGTTGTCGGCCATCGCGGTGGCCAGTTCGACGCAGGTCATCCACTTCTTCCGGTTGAGCAGTTCGATCTGCATCGATCCCCAGAACGATTCCATCGGAGCATTGTCGAAGCGATCTCCAACCGTACCCATCGAGCCGAGCAACTTGTAGTGCTTCAGGTTCTGAGTGACGGACCATGATGTGAATTGAGAACCTTGGTCGGAGTGCAGGATCGTCTTCGGTGATGTGACTCGCGAGCTCGCCGCCATGGTGAGTGCGTCATTCACAAGCGTCGCCTCGTTGCGCCGGTCGATGGCCCAACCGACAACCCGCCGGGAGAACAGGTCGAGCACTACGCAGCAGTAGTGACCTGATCCCCTGAAACTGGTCAAATGCACTGTGCGAGTCCGATGCTCCAGAATGGGGCGAGGAGGACAGCACACAATGAAGAATCGCCGGCACACACCGGAGCAGATCAAGCCCAACTGGTTGGGGTGGTGGGCGAGACCGGTGACGTACTCGCCAACCGGGCCCGGGGTGGCAACGCCAGCCCGAGCGGCAAGCTCGCTAGCTTCATCGACGAGTGCGTGGCCGCGATCCCCAAAGAGGCCAGGGCCAACTATCAGCTGTGGCTCCGGATCGACTCGGCCGGGTTCTCCAAACAGGTAGTCGAAGCGGCCACGAGGCACAATGGGACGGGATCTTTGTTCAGGTGGTTGGATTGTCACGGTATTCGCCTCGACAATGAGTCGATCGGAGGCATGAGATGGGACAGGAGACGGAGGGACCGCCTGCGGACTGGTATTCCGACCCATCGGATCAGGGGTTGGAGCGTTGGTGGAGCGGTGCTACGTGGACGGAGCACATTCGCCCCCATACTGTTGCGAACGCACCGAGCGCAGATGGTCCCCAAATGGAAGCCCGACCCGGGCCAGCCCTGCGCTTTATACGTACTGCTGCGGACGCTGAGGTGGTTGCAGCTGAGTGGATGCAGTGGATGGGATTTTCTGATGCGCGTCGCACTCCCACTGGACCCGATGGCGGCCTCGACGTCGTAGCCACCCAAGCCGTTGCGCAAGTCAAGCTATATGGACGCCCGATCGGGCGTCCCGATCTTCAGAACCTTCACGGAGCTGCGTTGGGGAAACCGGCTCTCTTCTTCGCGGCTGAAGGGTTTACGACCGAAGCCACTGCTTGGGCAGCCTCAGCCGGAATGGCACTATTCCGGTTCGATCGCCAAGGAGAGCCGCAGCCTTGCAACGCGTTGGCTCAAAGCTTGATGAACGGGTCCCTACTCAGCGCGAATCACGGCGGTCCGGTAGCGCATCCGCCTTCGGGTAGACACGCGTTCCCAATCTGCTGTTCAGATGTGCGAGCCGTTGACTTGATCAATGTTCAACGCACCGGTCGATTCTCCAACAAGGAAAGTGTCCACTGGATTGCTCAGACCTGGATGGTTTTGTATCAGATCACAGTTATCTACTCGCACATTGTTGGACGGCGTCGTCAGGTCCGCCGATCCTCGCAATCGACCTTGTTTACAAGCATCGGGGGTCACACATTCGTTCTCCATATGCCGTCCGGAACCCCCGGATCCGTCATCGTCGACTCAAGCGTTCGGGCAATCGAGCCCTTGATCTCCGCTAGCGAGATCATTGGTGAGACCACGCGAATGTGGAACCACTACATCGGACTCAGACAACCTGCGGTGAAGGCTCGTTCCGAACAGGCGCTAGGTGACCGAGGAATTCCAATCGCCGTTGCGAGATCGATCCGGCTTCACACCGAGACCGAACTTCTCCTCCCGATCTTCATAGCGCAACTCTCTCACCCGACAGGAAATCGCCTTGCAGTCATCGACGGACACCTCGGCGTTTTTCATCCACAGGTGTCAGCGGAACTTACACAAAGGCTCGAATTCATTACCGAGCAACTCAATTCGACCGGTGCTCGAAGGATCGAAGCCCTGACTTTGTAGTGGGCGCCTCGGTCGGAAACCAGGCGACATCAGCCAGAGCCTCCAGGAAATCAACGCCGGTTCAGAGTGATTAACAGCGTTTGGGTTCAAGCCCTCATCTTGAAGCTGCCGGCCAGCATTATGACGACAGACAGAAGGCCACCTGATTCCTTACGGAAATTGCGGCTGATTCCGTAAGGTCGACTTTCGCACTTTTCGACATCCCTGACCGTTCCCGCCTGACGCCCTCCTGAAGCACCATCCACCCAGTCGCCCGGTTTTTGCGTTTTACTGGTCTGTAGTGGATATTGTCTACAGAGAGGATCCAGGATGCCGACTGACCGAAAAGACGCGCCGATGTTGCGCGGGAACCTGACCACGTTCCGGCGACGCTGTGGCAAGCGGAACTGTCGGTGTGCCAAGGGCGAGCTGCATGAGAGCCCGGCGCTGACCTATACCCAAGGGGGTCGGACCAAGACCCTCACGTTGTCTGCATCCGAGGTCAGAGAGGTCCGCGCTGCGCTCGGTCGCTACACCCGGGCCAAGGCTCAGCTCGACCGCTCAGCGTCCAAAGGGCTCCAGGCGTTGCAGCGACGCCGGGCGGCCGGCCAAAAGGCATCGCGGTCGTGAGCAAGGAGACCTCGCGCTGGGAAAACGTCTTGTGCTCGGTCGAAGACGTGTTCACCGCGCCGTCTTTCACGCTGTTCTGCGAGCTGATGGGTGCATGGGTGCTGGTGACCGCCCGTCACACGATCTGCTCGATGGTCCAGGTCATGGATCCGGCCACTCGTCGGGCCCATGACGCCTATCACCGCTTCGTCCGTGCCGGGGCGTGGTCGCTCGACTCGTGCCTGGCGGCGGTGTGCCTGCTGGCGGTGCGCTGGGCCGGGACGGGGCGACTGACGTTGTATCTCGATGACACGCTCTTTCACCGGGCCGGCCCCCAGGTCAACGGCGCGGCGAACTGGCGAGACGCGGTCCGCTCGACCAGTCGCCACGTCGTCTACGCCCGGGGGTTGAACCTGGTGGTCATCTGCGTGAGGGTGAACCCGCCGTGGGGCGGGATGCCCCTGGCCCTGCCCATCGCGGTGCGCCTCCACAAAAAGGGCGGGGCGACCATGCCCGAACTGGCCGCCGAGATGATGGGCCAGCTCGCCGCTCAACTGCCCGGGGTGTCATTCGTCTTGTGCGCCGACGGGGCCTATGCGACCTTGGCCGGCGCTGGTCTTGAACGCACGGCTGTCGTCAGCCGGATGCGCCGCGATGCCGCCCTCTACTTGGCGGCCCCGCCCAGGACCGGCAAGAAGGGGAGGCCGAGGACCAAGGGCAAGCGGCTCTGCACCCCCAAGGTCCGCTCGATCCGCTTGAGACGCAAGGACTTCACCTTGGCAACCTGTGAGTTCCGCGGAACCGAGGTGGACAAGCTGGTCTGGTCGACCGACGTCCTCTGGTACCGGGTCAGCCCGACCGCCTTGGTCCGCCTGGTCATTGTGCGCGACCCTCTTGGTCACGAGCCACACGACTACTTCTTCACCACCGATCTCACGATGTCGGCCGTCGAAGTCATGGCGATCTACGCCGGACGATGGGGCATAGAGATCGCGTACCGTGACGTGAAGCAGATCGTTCGCGGTCACCAGCCCCAGTCATGGAAGGACCGCGGGCCTGAACGCGCCGCCGGCCTTTCGTTCTGGCTCTACAGCGCGGTGTGGGTCTGGTATCTCGACGTCTGTGGCAAGCGCCCCCGTTTCGCTGTCACACCGTGGTTCACCAAGAAGTCCACTCCGTCATTCGCCGACGCGCTGGCCGAGCTGCGCCGCACCCTTTGGCATGAACGCATTTCACCCGCTTCCGACGGTGCACCGCTCAACGCCGAAACAGTGAAGATATTGGTGGAGGCACTCGCCGTGGCTGCGTAGTGACTATGACCGAACGCACTGGGGCGTCGCGAGAGTGCGAAAGTCGACGTAAGGCATCTTCTGGGTGCCCCCGGTGGCCAGCCGTGTGGTGGCACCAAAGAAAAGGAGGAGGCAGATTCACGGTCCTCGCGCTTACGATTGGAGTCGCGCAGGTCCTTTGCGCTGGGTGTGGCTATACCGTCGACGCCGGGGTGCGCGTGTGAGATCGGGTCGTGCGAATGGCTTACCTACGGCTCTTCGAATAGCAGGTAGTCGGTACGCCGGGACCTGGCCCGTTGGGGGCCGCGTCAGCCGCCGTGATCGGCTCGCCGCGGGTGCCCCAGTCGGATTGGGGCGTAGGGAACTCTCGCAAGCGCGCCGCCGCGGTAATTAGGCCGACCGATGTGGGCCGGGGTGCCCAGCCCGGCGCGCGCACTTCGACCTCGCCCGAATCATTAGGACACCACATCGCGCGTCCTGGCGGACCTCGATGATCTTGCGGGCAGAGAAGTCGGCACTCCCACGAGCACGCTCCAGGGCTGCGACGAGTGCTCTCTCGGGATCGGGTCCGTCGGGCCCCCATCCCGAAGCCATGGCAGCTTCCAGCTCGTCTTTGGCGAGCAGGTCCGCGGTGTCCTGGTCGATCAACCCGGCCGCGACAGCCGCTCGGCGCATTCCTTCTGGCGCTGGAGCCGGTCGGTAGTCCCAACCTTCGAGTCCAACTTCCTCGGTGACGACGTCAAGGAGGCCGAGGGCTTCCCAGAGCTGGGTCACCTCGTCCTCGGACAGGCAGCCCGTCTTTACCGCGCCGACCGCCATGTCGTAGACCTCTGAGTCCGATCGCGGACCAATGCACAGGACCTCTAAGAGGCCGACGCCCTTGGAGATCGTGGCTTTGTAGACCACCCGATAATGGCCGCTCAGGACATCGAGCGTGTTCCAACCCGAAAGAGGCGCATGGAGGGGATGCTTTCCAGCGGGGTCGCCACAGAGGTGGACGATCTCCGCGAGGACATCGATCCGCTCATCTTCGGTGAAGCGCTCAAGCTGTTCGACGATGATGTCGGCGAAGACAACTTCGGCCTGATCGTTCGGAAAGCGGCTGCCCCGTCTCACATCCGCTTTGCTGCGGCACGTTCACGGACCCGGGCCGGATCAATGTTCAGCTTTGCGCACACCTCTTCAAGTGAGAATCGGTTGGTCCGACCGAGAGCCATGTCCGCAGCAGTCTCGACGACCGAACGAGTGGCCTCGCGGACCCGGCGCAGATCCTCGTCGAGACGCTCAGCCGAATCGACGACTGCGACCGGCCGACCGTGGCTCGTGAGGACAACTCGATGATGTTCGGCCTCGGCGGCGAGCTTCGAGACTCCCTTTCTTGAGGCTGTGGTGACAGGCATGCGAAGCGCAGTCATGTCTGCAAGACTACATACTTCTAGATAGTCCTGCAATCACAATACCTGAGTCATTCTCCTCGGTCCGTAGGGCAGGGCGGACGTGCCCAAGAAGTCTTCATGGAGTCGAGTTCCATGCCGCGTGGATGCCGCGGCTCCCCTGGACGAGCACGGACGGCCCCGAACCCACATGGCCTCTGACCTGCGGTTTCCGGTCACCAGCAACCCCCAATGAACCCCAATTTTGCGCCTACTCAGCCCTTGCGTATGCAGCATATGCAGGGTGGCGCGACGCGAGCGGCCCGCGAGCTGCACCTTCGCGACGGAGAGCGAGGCCGGGACCGCGGTGCATAGGGCAGCCCTACGCATGCCCATGCAGTTGCCCTACTCAACCTCTTGGCGGCGTTCACGGGTGGGACGCAAGGAAAGCCTTGTTGACTGTCCCAGTTGACGCCCCTGTCCCGAAATGTTCAACGGACGGGTCCTACGGACACTCCCCGACTTCTCCCCTGCTCGTTTGTCCAGTGCCCGTCCACCCGGTGCCCGGTCACCGTTCGTCTTGCGGTGATCGATTGGGATTCTGCCACACCCATCGAGAGGGTGAGAGGGTGCCAGTCACGGTTGGGTGCTGGGTATGCTCGCGGTCAGGCGGCGCGAGCACCGGTCATCGAAGCCGGTGGCTCTCCTTGGCGATCAGATTTGGCATCAATCAATTGGGGGGCACGGGGAAGCCTGTGACAAATGAGGTAGACGAGAGGCCCAGCTCAGCAGTACTTGGGTAGACTCGTTAGAATGCGCTCTGGGTCGACTGCCCTTGGATCCATCGACGCAGGACCGCTGTAGTCCGTGGCTCAGACCATGATCTCGTCGACAACGCGTTCTGCAGATCGCACCGCCGATCGGATCGACCACCCGGCCCAGCAACCAGCCGTGCGCCTCGCCAATGGGTACACTGCGGTCGCCCCGGAGGCCACGCTGGCACGTCTATACTTCCCGGAGCCACATCCGACAACCCGATGGAGGAACGTCTGTGCAGGTTAGTTTCGGCACCGGCTCGTACTTGGCAACGGAAGCGGAATCCTGGACCATGTGGTACCCCCTGCCGCTGCCCCATTCGCAGGACTTCACCGATGAGCCGGGCGTCCACATCCACCTGGAGCCGACAGACGCGACCGACGTCGTGCAGGCGATCGGGTACGCCGCCACCGCGGTCGGGGCGCTGAGTGGTCCCATCGACGCCGTCATCGGCGCTTTCTCGGGCGTCGTCGGCAACCTGCTGGCTCGTCTCGCCGAGAACGCCGACGGCAGCATGGACATCAGGTTTTCTCAGCACGGCTTTCAGGTGGGCGGGCTACCGGCTGGCGATCCCAACGTCTGGATCGACGGAGCCTGGGCGCCCATAGCAGCCGCGCTGACGTCGCTGGGCGGCGCGCCCCCCGCAACCGCGGCCACGATCGAGAAGGAATCGATGCTCTACGACGGCGCTAGCCCGGAGGTCGTCGCCCAGCATCACGGTGAATTGAAGGCGTCAAAGAGCCCCCTTCGATAGGAGGGCAGGCGCGCGAGAAGGGCAGGCGCGCCGCTCGCGGAACGCCCGGGCCGTCGTGCGTCGAAGGCGGCAATGAATCGCCATGCTGGCAACACCATCAGACGAAGATCACGGCTCGTGGCAAGCGTGGCAGGCTGTGAGCGTCGGTTGTGGCCAACGTCCGCCTCGCAGACGCCGGGCACTAGCGGCCTTTGGGTGCCGAGAATCCCATCCAAGTCATCCTGTGGGTGCCCGTCTATGGCGTCATACACGCCGGACCGGAAGGCTGCGTGATGCCCTTACCTGGCCAAGGGATTGCGGGCTCCAACGCGTTGACTGACACGCTGACTTTCACCTGGACGATGCCAGCTGGGGGACTCCGATCCCATTTGGGTCCTGTCGTATGAGGGCCGGGTTGTCAGCCGATGCCCATTTCGTATCGTGATTCATCAACGGACTGCTTCAGGCTCATTAGATATCCGGGTTGCCTCATCACAGTGAGACGAAGGCACCACAAAAGCCCCTGTAAGCGGATCACGCCACTCGCTGCGACGTCGCGTACGAGTTGAGAGGGGTGTTCTTCACATACCTGTTGTAGCCGGAGTACGTGAGATTGCAATACTGAGGGACTTTGGGTGAGCTCATTCCAATCACCGTCAAGAGCGATGAATCGACTCGTGTCCCCAGAGAACACAGTCAAGTCAGACGGACCATAGTCAGATGGAGAGGTGTGTAAACAAATAGTTGCCAAGGTGCAGTCGTACTTGAGGACAGCCAGTCGGGCAAATTGCGGTGCCACTTGGATAGGTCCCCTTGGGGGCAGAGGCACGTCACTAGTCGGATCGGTCAAGACTGGAGTGAGTGAGAACTCGGCGGCAGCTATGTGGACTAGCTCGGTCAATTGGGAAAGCTGTGCTGGATCCGTTTCTGGCAACACGGACTCAACGGAATCGACATACGCGCCAACTTCGCCCCGAATGTCAGGATGGAATATGAAGAGCTCTCCGGCCTCCAAAACCCCAACTACTCCTGTCTCGACTTCAAACCGTGTGCTCATCCATTGCCTTCCGTTTTCGTTGCCGACGTCGTTGTTGGTGACGTGCTGGTTAACGATGTCGGCGTCGAGGACGTCGTAGAAGTCGAAGTCGTTGAACTGGGGGCCATTGATGTAGTGGTCGTCGTGCAGGCTTTGCAGGTCGTGGTCGTTCCAGGGCTGGGCGATTTCTGCAACACAAATGTGGCGACGATGCACAGTAGGCCGTAGAAGAGGCTCCAGAGTGTGAGATTGAATAAGAGCTTCGCTACAAGCTGTTGGCGGGGCCCAGAGACATCGATCGCTCCGAGGACGTAGACGAGCATACCTACAATGACTCCGATGGCAAGGGAAACGGTTCCGACCTTGGCCGTGAGCGTAATGTCTTTGTTAAATGCGAAGACCAGCCCTAGCCTCGATAATTCGTCCGACCACTGAACCAGCGATGCGCGCGTCCGCGTAAAAAGCCCTCCCGCCTGGAAGAATGTTTGTCGCTGAACACACATTCCAACCAGAACAGAAGGGCTCCTTAAAAGTGCACAGTACTCGCTCGGTCCGTCGCGCCAAAGTGATACCCGACGGCAAGAATCTCGTGTCCCATGCCGGTACCGCCCTCCTGGCTGAACTGGCCGATCGCAGCGGTTTGACCGAGGCCATGTCGGTGGCCATGGAGGGCTGTGGGATCAACTGGCACACTCATGATCCCGGTGTCGTCCTCACCCATCTGGCCGTTGCCATCGCAGATGGCGCGGATTGCCTGGCCGACATCGCCGCCCTCAAAGAACAAGAGGATCTCTTCGGTCCGGTGGCGTCAGTCGCCACCGCCTGGCGGGCCGTGCACGCCACTGCCGTCTTCGAGTTGCGGGCCATCCCGGCTGCCCTGGCCGTGGCCCGTGAGCGCGTCTGGAGCGCCCAGCCACCGGAGGGTCCCATGATCTGGGACTTCGACTCCACCTTGCTCAACGTGCACTCGGAAAAGGAGGACGCCGCGCCGACCTATAAACGCGGCTTCGGGTTCAACCCCTTGGCTGCGTGGTGTGACAACACCAAGGAGCCCCTGGGCGCGATCTTGCGCCCGGGCAACGCCGCCCCTGGGGATGCCGACGACCACCTCGAACTGCTCGAGCAGGTGGTTCGGGCTGTGCCGGCCGAGTACCAACTCGGCCACGAAGAAGACGACGACCCCGCACTGGTCGTCCACCCCATCTTGGTCCGGGCCGACTCGGCCGGGGCCTCCCACCGCTTCGTCCAATCGCTCACCATCGCCAACTTTGACTACTCGATTGGCTTTCCCATCAGCGGTTCTGTGCGTGACGCCCTTCTGCTCGCCCAAGAGGAGGACTGGGTGAGAGCGAGCGAACTCGACGGTGGAATCCGAGATGGCGCCGAGGTCATCGAACTCACCGAGGTCTGCGAACTGAAGGGCTGGCCCCCGGACATGCGCGTGATCTGCCGCCGGGAGCGCCCGCACCCCGGTGCCCAACTCTCGCTCTTTGACATCGGGGCTGGCTGGCGACATACCTGCTTCATCACCAACACCGAGGGCCGTGACATCGCCACTCTCGAACTGCGCCACCGGGGTCACGCCCGCGTCGAGGACCGGGTGCGTTGCTGGAAGGCGTGCGGGCTGGCCAACCTGCCCTTCGACGGCTTCTGCGCCAACGAGGCCTGGGTGGCGGTGTCGGTGATCGCCGGGTCACTACTGGCCTGGAGCCAAATGACATGTTTCGACGGCGCGCTGGCCAAAGCAGAACCCAAAACGATGCGCTACCGGGTCCTGCACGTGGCCGCCGTCCTCGCCCACCGCGGCCGTGACCTCATCCTGCATCTCGACGAGACCTGGCCCTGGGCCAGCGAGCTGGCCACCGCCTTTACGCGTCTGCGCGCGGCGTTCCCATAACGGAGCGGGTCCCGGCGCCCGACCCCGAAGCGATTCCGCAGGGCGTGACACCACCAGATCAAACGAGCGACCGGGAACCTTGACGCCCCCGATGCGCTCACAACGCCATCAACAGGTCAGCGAGCCAACTGTCGGTGCCCGAAGCCGCTCACCGGAGGTCGGACGAATGATCGAGGCTAGTACCACCCCCTGTACTGTTATGGCCAGCGTGATTGCGGTCGCCATTGCTGGCGCTTGTTGAAGCCAACCAAAAGTTGTCGTCGGCACCGCTCGGCTGGCATCTGAATTGGCGTTTGTATCAGAGGCAGGGGCGGCCTCGAGTCTGTCGACTTCGTCCTTCTGTGACAGCGATTCCCAAGCCTGTGGCGCGAGGAAAAAGAGCAGGATAATTCCCCCTAGCACGATCGTGACAACGCCGAGCGACGTCTCAACGTTGGCGAGAAGGAGAGCAGATCCCGCGATAACGGCAAGCGCGGCCGAAACAAGGAACGCGGCAACTCGCGCCCGCTCGATCCACTTTGGAACTTGTCCCGGCATCATCGACCTCCTTTAGAGTTGAGTTTAGATCGGTGGTGGATCGGATATGTGTTGCTGATCGCCTGCAGGTAGGCAGCCAACGCTGGCCCCAAAGAACGCAGTGAGTCTTTCAAGTAACCTAGCGGCGCCTATGGCGCAGGCCGAACGGTGACAGGGATGCTCTCGGACGATTCGGCGGAGAGTCAACCTGTAGCCACAAGAGGATCCCCTTTCGGCGACCATCCAACACCACCGACGGCGGTCCCGAAACGATCCGTAGCCCGTTCCCTCTACGAAGCCGGGAACCTCCCAATTCTCCAGTGCTTGGAGCGAGGCAGCGAAGCAGCGAAGCAGTCGAGAACCGAAATTCCGCGAGGAACCCTGCATCAACGGGTTCGCTCGACAGGAGCGGCCGCAAATGCTGGAATCGACACATGGCTGGAAGGGTATTCGTGGCGGGGGCGGGGGCATCGGTTGCCGTACCCGCCGGGCTGCCCCTCTTCGAGGTGCTTCGCGACGACTTGACCCAAAGGCTTGGGGTGATAAAGGCGCTGAGGAAGCATGACGAACCGACCGAGGCCCTTAGGAGCCTCGCTCCCGAGACCTTCATGCGGTGCCTGTATGACGGTGGGCTAGATCTTGAGAATTGGCTCACCAGCACCCTCGAGCAAGGTGAGCCCAACGCCGTGCACGCTGTGCTCGCCGCCGCATTGGAAGATGGCGACACTGTCTGGACGGTAAACGTCGACGAACTCATCGAGCGGGCCGCCGGAAGTCAGGTTGTGGTGACGGCCTACGATGAGGAGTTCCCGAATCGTGACGCAAGACTGCTCAAGCCCCACGGGACGATTAGCCGAGGACGGTACCTTTTCCGAAGCGACCAGGTGCTGGCACCTCTCCCCGCGACTTGGTCCCAGCGTTTCATCGACGACTGCAAGGGATCGCACGTCATCTTGATCGGCTATGCCGGACGGGACGTGGACCTGCGCGTTGCCCTCGATGATGCTCTCCGGGACGCCGCTAACGTCACGTGGTTCGAACTGCCGAAGAACCGTCGAGCTCTCGAGGAGAGCATTCCTGCGCTCGCTCGGTTCGAAGATCCTTTCGTGGGGACCGATATTCCCGCAGAACTGAGCCCGCACTTCTTACGCTGGGCGGACGGCCAGCGCCTCACTAGAGCCGTGACCGACGAACAGCGCAACACCATCGCAATTATGGGTGACGCCCCGGTGGCCGAGCTGCAGGGAGACATGCGGCTTGCCAGAGCGCTGCTCTTGGAGAAACTCGGCTACCGCAACGCCGCCCGACGGCTGCTCCTCCCCCTCTTGCTACCGACCGACAAGAAGCGCTCGGCCAAGGCCCTCCACGAACTCCGGTCATTGGAGTTTTACGGCGGATCCCTTTGGACCAAGCCTGTGCTTGCCCTCACGGCTACTCGGGCAGCGCGCTTACTCCCCGCCAGCCAGAGGAGATCCTTCGACCGCCTGCACGTGACGGTGCTCAGCTCCCATGAGGGCAGGCATGACAAGGCACTCAGGCGTGCAGAGATGGCGCTGGAACCGGACGATCCGGCCATTCTTGTCGCCAGAGCCAAGGCTGAGCGGTTTGCTGGGAACCTGGACGATGCCCTCGCTTTGGCGAGACGCTCGGAAGCTCTCTCTCGTCTTTCCAAGCCCATCGACGTGGATGGAGTTGCGCACGCTCTCTATGAGCGCTCTTTCTCCGAGATCTGGTCCGGTGATCTCGATGGCGCCAATGGAACGCTCCGTGAGCTGTATGGCGGGGTGGACGGTCTGGCTGGGGTCCGGTGGGTCGCATGGGCGCTCTGGCAGCGGGCGTGCCTTTCGATCTACGCCGACGATGCGGATGGGGCCATTGTGTTGCTGGGGCGCGCCCGAACGCTCTTTGTGAGCGATGGCCTTCAGGCAGGTCAGGTGGCCGTGCTCACGGTCCAGCTCGATGCCTTGCGTCTCCAAGACAGCGAGGTCGGGTTCTGGGATACCTACCGGGAGGTGACCGGCATGAGGGGGACGCGGGGGTGGACGCCTTTTACAGACGCTTCTGTCGCTGGAGAGCAGTCCGAGTGGCTTCGCTGCCATGGACAGCCGGAGAAGGCTGTAGAAGTGAATGACGGCATCGTGCACGCTTCACGGGATTATCCGGTGCACATGGGCCTGGCGCTGCTTCGTATGGCCGAGCTCCAGCGAACCTCAGGCGTGGACAACGCTGCCACCTGTCGAGAGTTGAAATCACTCCTGGACCGGCACCCGATGGCATACATCAAGGCTCACTTGGTAATCGCCGAATTCCTAGCGGGACGGATGAGCGATGCTGAGGCAATGGAGACGGTGCTGAGCGTTGCTCCCCGGTTGGCTACTGCCACAGGGAAGCCGCCAACGACATCGAAGGACTATTGCCTTGGAAAGCACCCAGAGGCCCACGAACTGTTTCTTCCGTAGAGGATCGGCTTGCGGAGACCATCCAACACCACCGACGGCGGTCCCGAAACGATCCGTAGCCCGTTCGGCTTTCGGAACACTGGGCCGGCCGGCTGAGGCTGGTTTCCAGCCTCCCGGCCGTTCGTGGCCAGGAGGTAATGCCGGCGCATCGGCTCGGACGTGGCGATCGCGCAGCGCTGGATCTCCCATGCCATTCTGGAACTATGAGTTCCGTCTACGACCGCCTCGTTGACGCGATGGAGCCTCGTGACATCCGCGGCGTCGGATACGAGCTGGTGTACCGGTACACCGACCGGGTTGGTTTGCTGAAATACCTTCTTCCGTCAGGCGAGCTCCGAATGAACTCCTGGTCGCTGATGAACGATCCGCGGGAAGCGAACTCCTGGCAGCTCGTCGGTTCCTGGAGCCCGTCGGGCTCGCTAAGCCAAGCTGAGGTTCGAATCCGAGTCGACGAGCTGGTGCGCCGCAGTGCGCGGCTTCTCTCCACCTCTAGAGACCGAGTACCCCAAGACGAAGACAGCAGGGGGTACCTTTTCCACCGTGGCTGGGCGAAAGCGCCTCTATGGCATCACTACGCCTCCGCCCATAAGGGTGCCTGTCTAGTCTTGGACCTCGGCGAGCTGAATGCCAACTTGGCAGGGATGTCACCGACGTCGAGTCGACGCTGGCGAGGGATCGGGTCGGTCATGTATGAGGACCGTCCGGCGAAGGTCGAACTCTCTGGAATCTTCGCGACCCGACAAGACGTGGACGATGCCGTTGAGAACTATCTGGACTGCAAAGGTACGGTTATCGGCCTGCATCTACAAAAGACCACGGAGTGGAGATACGAGAACGAGGCGCGCCTCATATGCGTGGACTTCGATCTGCCCGCTGGCCAGTTCGACAAACCGCTTGATGGTCTTCCCGTCGGCGAAGCGCTCAAGGCCGTAATTCTCGGCGAGGCGCACGAGGATCCATCGGGCAGCGCGAGTCAAATCCGCACGCAGCTTGGTGGCCATGTCGCGGTCATGCAATGTCACTGGACAGATGGTAAGCCGAGCCTGGAGGTCCTGTAGTGCAGCTCGTCGAGCGAACTGCCGCTTCTCCGCCGCACTTAACGTTCGCCGAAGGTCGCGAGGAGTGGGAGTTGCGATGGATGTCAACGCACCTCTTATCAACGATCTGCCGTTCGACAAGATAGTGACGGGTTGTTGCCCGTTGGCCGATCGGCTTGCGGGACGTGGCGTTGACTCTCGTCAGTCGATCGTGGAAACCCGCAGGCTCCGTCTTTTGGTGCGGTCAGGACCTGGGATCGATCGAAGGTCACTACCGCCGGCCGGCGCCAAATCCTCGGCCGCCCCCTCTCCATCAATATGTCAGTGTCCCTCGCCGGATCGGTGTTCATCCCTTGGTCATCCCGTACGCCAGCCCGCGGTGTTCACCCGGTATCTCGGCGCGATGGTGTGCGTGTTCCTCGTCGCGCCGGAGTTCGGGCGAGAGAACCTCGGCTCGTCGCGCCGCATCACCGAACATCCGGGCGGCCTCCGGATCGGTGGTGGAGAAGAAGCCGGCGGCGTAGGCGGCGAGCTCAGCCAGGCAGGCAAGTTGGGCAGCGGTCATGTTGTCGCTCCTTTGTGTGAGGGTTGGTTCTTCTTGGCCGAGTTCAGACCAATATCGGCCCCCTCGGGGTGTGGAGAGTTGGTAATGCCGTAGGTCCGAAGTGCCGTCACGGTTTCCCGGGACTCGCTCGCCACAGGCCGAGGGTTACGCGCACTCTTGTTCCAAGAGGAGCGTCTGGACGAAGTCGAGGAGGCTGCTTCGGTCCACAAGCCGACGTCGGCCGACTTTGACGCTCTGGATCTTCTTGGCCATCACCAGCTCGTAGGTCCTCGTCCGGCCTAGCCGGAGCACGTCGGCTGCCTCTTCTACCGAGAGCAACATCTAATAGGTCTGCGTTCGGTGCCGCGACAACCCAAGCCGGGAAGCCACGGACATCATCCAAGGAGAGCCGATCACGAGGCATGCCTCCTTGAGCCGGCACCTTCCAACCTCGGAATCGACGGCACGTCATGACCGCACAGGGGAAAGTCCGACCATGGCGAGAAGCGCCACCTTCGGTACCATCACTCGTCGTCCGAGACGGATGGTCGGCAGTTCCCCCCGAGCGACCAACTCGTAGGCGAAGGCCCAGGACACTCCAAGCATTTGCCCGGCGTCTGCCACCGAGACGGCTAACCGGTTGGCGAGCAGTAGGGCAGACAAGGTACCGGTGGCTGAGCTCGCAACCGGGTCCCGCTCTGTTTCCGCCCCGGACCAGGGTCCGCTCAGTTGGGATGCCCGGTGGCCGGCGGGCGAGCCTGACGGGTCGGCTCCGCTCGTACCCGGCCGATTTGGCTCAAGTTCTCTCAGACCCATGTCAGGCCACCAGCCGATCGATGGCGACCCGGCGCCGGTAGCGGAGCTGGCCAGGAGGCACTCTGGCAATGTCGGCGACCTCTGCCAGGGACATGCCGAGCACCCTTGTCGCGTAGAGGACGGCGGCATCGGCGATTGTCAGGCCGTGGCCGATCGCCTCGGCCAAGGCAGCGGCCAAGAGCTCCTCACCGGTGCGACCGATCGATGCTGAGACGGTGTCCAACTCACCGGGGGTGCCGCTCTGGCGTGAGCGGTGCCGACGTTCACTGCTTTGGAGTGTGCGCAACCGGGTGCGGACCGCGGACAACAGGTCACCGGCGGCGTAGGGGCGGTGGGTGCCCGACCACCTGGTCGTGAGCTCCCAGAGCGCGGAGACGGCGTCGCCATAGAAGGCGTCGAAGTCGCACCATGGCCCGTCGGCCAGGTCGAGGCTCCGGGGGAGGGCGAGGAGCCCGGGGATGAGGGCCTCGATGATGGCCCGGGGGACGAGGGCGTCGACGTCTGCACTTCTCAGCATGGCCGTGATCACCTCTGCCGCCTCGTTGCGAGACAGTCCACCCGAGGAGAGCGACAGGGCGGCGACCAGCTCGGCCAGGTTGCCCACCTCGAGGCGATCGACCACCGGTTCGCACTGAGCCAGGCGATGACAGGCGGCAATCGATTGGGGAGTGGTCCCGATGGCTTGCCATTCGCTTCGGAGACGTTTGATCGTGGGGGAGTCCATGTCGACCACAATGAAGGTCGGGTCTCATCAAACCCATCATCAAAACCATCATCACTTGAAGAAAATCGAGATTTCTTTCCTGAACCGCGAAAGGCCAGGTCAGAGAACTGACGACGAGAATGGCCCGAATAACCCCAGGTGGGAGGTCTCATCACTTCGGTGATGAAGGGGTTCATCACTTTGGAACCGACGTGCCCTTCCGCCGCCGCACTGCAGCGCCAAAATGGGAACGAAATCGGTCTTTCCCCAGGTGGGAGGTCTCATCACTTTGATGATGAAGGGGTTCATCACTTCGTCTCAGCTCGTTGACAGCGGGGCCGTGATGGTGAAGTCGGCTTTCTTGGGTGAGCGGCCACA